>Ga0129306_1001471_pt1 | contig 26466 bp, 18 predicted proteins | sample P827metagenome_FD_94438 | JGI IMG/M metagenome (GOLD analysis project Ga0129306, IMG submission 94438) | Capybara group fecal microbial communities from Wisconsin, USA - P827 metagenome | ecosystem: Host-associated > Mammals > Digestive system > Large intestine > Fecal | place: USA: Wisconsin...
AGCTCGTACTTCTCTTTGAACTTGACGTGCGATGCAGCTGAATCCTTGCTCACGCCAACGACCTCATAGCCTGCCGACTGCAGTTCTTGGTGATGGTCGCGCAGACTGCAAGCCTCTGCCGTACAACCACTTGTATTGTCCTTAGGATAGAAGTACAATACCAGTTTCCTACCTTGGAAATCACTCAGGCGGATTTCCTTTCCGTTCTCGTCCTTGCCCAGAATCTCTGGTGCCTTGTCTCCAATTTTCATCATATCTTTATTTTGGTTGTGCCGACAAAGTTACTTATTATTTTGAACAAACCAAGAGAAATAGAGGAAAAAATAGGATATGATGACAAAACGGCTGGAAATCAGTCTTTATTATATAAGAATAAATAATCAAAAAGACATGAAAAGAAGCATCGTTTTAAGCATCGTGATGTGCCTGGCACTGACCATCATGGCCCAGCGGGTCAGTATCGTGACCAATAAGAAAGCTACCAACCGTGAGCAGTATGCTGCCGAGTATCTGCAGAAGAAGCTCGCAGCAATGGGGTACGAGGTAACGCCCAAGAAAGGGCTGCGCATCATGCTCAAGAATGCAGGGAGCGGTACGGCTGAGGGTTACACCATCACCAAAGACAAGAAAGGATTCGTGGTATCGGGCAACGATGCTACGGGTGTTATCTATGGCTGCGTGGAACTGGCTGACCGCATTCGCCAGAAGGGTTCGCTGGATATTGAGCCTACGCAGGAAACACCAGGAATGGTGATGCGCGGCACGTGTATCGGACTGCAGAAAACGGTGTATCTGCCTGGCCATGCCGTCTATGAGTATCCCTATACGCCAGAGAACTTCCCATGGTTCTACGACAAGCAGGAGTGGGTGAAGTATCTCGACATGATGGTGGAGAACAAATATAATTCACTCTATCTTTGGAATGGTCACCCTTTCGCCTCGCTGGTGAAGTTGAAGGATTATCCCTTCGCCTTGGAGGTAGACGAGGAGACGTTCAAAAAGAACGAGGAGATTTTCTCGTTCTTGACGCATGAGGCTGACAAGCGAGGCATCTGGGTCATACAGATGTTCTATAACATTATCCTGAGCAAGCCCTTTGCCGACCATTACGGACTGAAGACGCAGGACCGTCATCGACCCATCACGCCACTCATCTCCGACTATACCCGCAAATCAATTGCCGCCTTCATCGAGAACTATCCCAACGTGGGATTGCTGGTGTGCTTAGGCGAGGCAATGGCAACGATTGACGACGACGTGACGTGGATGAAGGAAACCATCATTCCTGGCATCAAGGACGGACTGGCAGCATCAGGACGGAAAGACATTCCCCCAGTGGTGCTTCGCTCGCACGATACCGACGGACCGCTGGTGCTGAAAGAGTCGCTTCCGCTCTATCCCAACATCTACACGATGTCGAAATATACGGGTGAGTCGCTGACCACCTATGAGCCTGGAGGCCCTTGGGGTGAGACGCATCGCCAGTTGGCAGCAGCAGCTCCCGTTCATATCGATAACGTGCATATCCTGGCCAATCTGGAGCCTTGGCGCTGGTCGTCACCAGCCTTCATCGAGAAGACCATTCAGGCTATGCATCGTGTACACAACTCAAAGGGTCTGCACCTCTACCCGCAGGCCTCCTATTGGGACTGGCCCTATACGGCCGACAAGTTGCCCAATGGTGAACGACTGAAGCAGTTGGATCGCGACTGGATGTGGTATCGTGCATGGGGCCGCTATGCTTGGAACTACCAGCGTGGCGAGGATAAGGCTTATTGGAAGAAGGAACTGGCCGAATACTATGGCATTACCGAACAGGCTGCCGAACATCTGCTCAACGCCTATGACGAGTCGGGCGAGATAGCACCCAAACTGCTTCGCCGCTTTGGCATCACCGAGGGTAACCGTCAGACGCTGCTTCTGGGCATGAAGATGGCACAGCTGGTGAATCCCTATAAGTACACCATCTATCCTGGTTTCTATGAGAGCTGCGGTCCTCAGGGCGAAAAACTCATTGAGTATGTTGAGAAAGAACACAAGGGCGAACAGCATGTGGGCGAACTGCCACTCGACATCGTTGACCAATGTGTGAAGCACGGACGAAAGGCTGCAAGAGAAATGACGAAAATTGACATGAAGCCCACCCGCCATGCTGATGAGTTCCACCGCCTGTGGTTAGACATCGCGTGCTACCATAAATTTGCCTTGTCGTTCCGCTGGAAGGTATTGGCTGCCCAGCAGGTGCTGAACTACAAATGGACAAAGGACCTGAAATACCTGGAGGCCGCCGTGCCTATGCTGGAGAAGAGCCAGAACCAGTGGCGCGACCTTGCCAGACTGACCGATTCTACTTATCTCTACGCCAACTCGATGCAGACGGCTCAGCGCCGCATCCCCGTAGGTGGCGACAATGGCAAGATGAAGACATGGAGCGAACTCGAGAAAGTCTATCAGGAGGAATTGGATGCCTTGAAGGCAAATATCGAGAAACTGAAGCACCCCGTGGCTCAGTCGAATGTCAAGATTCAGCCACTCCACCCTGCTGATGTGAAATACCAAGGGGCTACCGTAACGTTGCAAAAGGGTGCCATTCTCTTCGAGAAGCGTCCTGACACCCCCGTCGATTCCGTTGCTCCCGAACTCATTGGTTTGCAAGCTATCGTACTGAATCGTGACACCACACGTCTCGTAGGAACCAGCATCGAGTATGAGAGCGACAAGCCCGTCAAACTTCTTGTGGGTCTCTTCAAGGACGACGACCGCAAGTTCGCCAAAGCACCCAAACTGGAGATTGACGCTACAGGCAATGAATACGGTCAGGCAGAACCTATCCTCACCAACGCTATCAGTATCGTGCAGATGCCTAAGGTGAACATCCACCAATACTCGCTGCCAGCAGGCCGTAACACCATCCGTCTGCCCAAGGGTATCCTGATGGTGGCTGGTTTTACGGATAGCGCCATTACGCCACGCGACTGTGGTCTGAATGGGCCATCGAGCGAAGTTGATTGGCTGTTTTTAAAGTGAAAAGTGAAAAATGAAAAGTGAAAAATTTGCTTCCGCACTCCTATTGTTGATTCTGAGTGTAACTTCTGTCGCTCAAGGTATCAGCCAGCAAGACATGCAGCGCATCTTCCAAGAGGTGCGCACGCCCTATAAATATGGTATGGTAGTGGCTCCCACGGACAACTACCACAAGATAGACTGTCCGACGGTATTCCAACAAGACGGGAAATGGCTGATGACCTATGTCATCTACAACGGCAAGGACGGACTCGACGGACGCGGCTATGAGACGTGGCTGGCAGAGAGCGACGACCTGTTGCATTGGACAACGAAGGGTCGCATCCTGTCGTACAAGGACAACGGATGGGACATGAACCAGCGGGGCGGATTCCCTGCCCTCATCGACTGGACGTGGGGCGGCAGCTATGGCATTTCGAAATACAAGAAGAACTACTGGATGACCTATATCGGAGGTCATGGTACGGGCTACGAGGCTGTGCGCGAACCGCTGAACATCGGTATGGCATGGACCAACGGCGACATTACCCAAGCCCACGAGTGGCAGTCGGGCGAGAAACCCCTGCTCAGCATCAACGACAAGGATGTGCAATGGTGGGAAAAACTCGTTCAGTATAAAAGCACCATCTACGACGATCCGCAGAAGACGTTGGGCAAGCGCTTCGTGATGTTCTACAACGCTGGGGGCATCAATCCTGACAACCAGCTGAAGGCAGAACGCATCGGCATAGCTCTTAGCAATGATCTAAAAAAATGGAAACGCTACAACGGCAATCCCGTCTTTGCCAATGAGGTTGGAGGCATCATTACAGGTGATGCGCAGATTGCCAATATGGGCGACCTCTATGTCATGTTTTATTTCAAGGCTTACGACCCGTCACGCAAATACAATGCTTTCAACACCTTTGCCGTCAGCCGTGACCTTCTGAACTGGCAACGATGGGAGGGTGAAGACCTCATCTGGCCCACTAAGTCGTATGACGAGATGTTTGCCCATAAGAGTTATGTGGTGAAGCACGACGGAGTGGTCTATCATTTCTACTGTGCCGTGAACAACGACCAGCAGCGAGGCATTGCCGTTGCCACCAGCGTTCCCATGGGGCGCTCTGAGGTCCGTTTCCCAGAACCTGAGCGCAAAGGCCGCCGCACCGTCACCTCCCTCAACGAGGGTTGGAAAGCGCATTGTTTAGTAGGTCGCGATACTATCGCGACAAACGTAACGGTTCCCCATAACTTTGACGATTACTACGGCTACCGCCAGCTGCGTCACGGCAACCTGCATGGCTCTGCCGCCTACCAAAAGACCTTCACGGCTCAGCCACAGGCGGGCAAGCGTTATTTCCTTCAGTTCGAAGGTGTGGGCACCTATGCCACCATCACCCTCAACGACACCACCTATCCCAAGGAACTGATTGGCCGTACCGTCTTTACCCTTGATATCACAGAGGCTTTGAACACAGGCAAGAACACCCTCCACATCCTCGTCGACCATCCCGCCATGCAGACAGAGTCACCTTGGGTTTGCGGCGGCTGCTCTTCGGAATGGGGATTCTCTGAGGGCAGTCAGCCCTTCGGCATCTTCCGTCCCGTATCACTCATCGAGACGGATGCCGTCCGCATCGAGCCCTTTGGCGTGCATATCTGGAACTATGCTGCCTGCGACAGCGTCTTCATCGAGACAGAGGTGAAGAACTACACCCAGCAGCCTCAACAGATTGAACTGGTGAATAAGTTCACGCTAGCCAGTGGCAAGCAGGTTTTCCGCTCTGTAGCAACTCAGTCGCTACTCCCTGGCGAAACAAAAACCATCCGTCAGGCAGAAAAGATAGAGAACGTCCATCGCTGGTCGCTCTCCGATCCCTATCTCTACACCCTCGCCACGATGATCAAGCGCGATGGCAAGACCACCGACGAGGTGCGCACGCCCTTCGGCATCCGCAGCATCAAGTGGGGACGCCAGTTCTTCCTCAACGGACAGCCCACCTTCATCAATGGCACCTGCGAGTATGAGCATGTCTTAGGTAACAGCCACGCCTTTACCCCAGAACAGATCCGCTCTCGCATCAAGCAAATCACCAATGCCGGCTTCAACGCCTTCCGCGAAGCCCATCAGCCTCATAACCTGCTCTATCAGCAACTGCTCGACGAACAGGGCATCCTCTTCTGGAGCCAGTTCTCAGCCCATATCTGGTACGACACGCCTCAGTTCCGCGAGAACTTCAAGCGCCTGCTGGTGCGTTGGATCAAAGAGCGTCGCAACTCGCCCAGCGTCATCCTTTGGGGCCTGCAGAATGAGAGCATCCTGCCGAAGGACTTTGCCGAGGAGTGCTCAGACATCATCCGCAGCCTCGACCCCACTTGTCGCGACCAGCGCCTCATCACCACCTGCAATGGCGGCGAGGGCACCGACTGGAACGTCATCCAAAACTGGAGCGGCACCTATGGTGGTTCTGCCGAAAACTATGACAATGAGCTGAAACGCCCTGAGCAGCTGCTCAATGGTGAATATGGTGCCTGGCGCACCATCGACCTGCACGGCGATGCGAAATACAGCGAGGAAAGTTTCACCAAACTCTTGGAAACCAAAGCCCGCTTGGCCGAGAGTGCCAAGGATAGTGTCTGCGGCCATTTCCAGTGGCTCTTCACCTCGCACGACAATCCTGGTCGCGTACAGCCTGACGGAGCCCTTCGTCGCATCGACAAGATAGGCCCTATCAACTACAAGGGTCTCACCACCATCTGGGAGGAACCCACCCCCGCCTATTATATGTACAAGCAGCGATATGCCCCCCAAGGTCCAGTAGGCTGTGGTATCACCGCAGCCGACCGCAATCGCGACCTCGTCAAGGGCGCTGAGGGCTACCATTACCTCTACCGCATCAACTGCGGCGGCGATGCCTTCAAGGATGAGTTCGGACAGCAATGGCAGGCTGACGACACCATCTACAGCCATTCATGGGGACAGGACTATGGCATGCATCCCTATCAGGCCTCGCAGCGCCACATCGCTGAGGACATCAGAGGTACCAAGAGCGACGAGCTCTTCCAGTATTTCCGTTTCGGTCGCCATCGCCTGTGGTACGACTTTGCTGTCAGCAGTTCTCCCGATGACGAATACTGCATCGAGCTCTACTTCGCAGAACCCTGGCACGGCAAGGGTAGTGGCGAACGTGATGACTACGAAGGCATGCGCATCTTTGATGTGGCTGTCAATGGTAAAACCATCATCGACGATCTCGACCCATGGGCAGAGGCAGGCTACTGTGGTGCCCTGAAGCGTGTCATTACCGCCAAGGCCAAGGATGGTCGCCTCCGCATCTCCTTCCCTGAGGTCAAGGCCGGACAGGCCGTCATCTGCGGCATTGCCGTAGCGGCCACCTCTGAAAACAAACCTCTCACCTCTTACCCCTTACCTCTTACCTCTCAGACCTGGCGCGCCTTCGACATCGACACCATCGCCAAGCTGCCTAAGGAGCTGCTTCCACAAGACACCGAGGCTCGTCCTGCCTCTGTCTATCAGCCTACGGCCAAGCAGAACAACATCTTCACCATCAAGCCTGGCTTAGGTCAGGAATACGCCCTGCGCTTCCGCTACAAGAACACGACGGGCAACCCCGTGAAGGCTCGCATGACCATCACCGACTCCAAGCGCACGGTACTGGTGGATCGTGACATCACGTTCCCACCCACGCCCAACAAGTTTAAGATGCTCTCTACCACCACAGGCACCCAGATCAATGCGGGCACCTATACGGTTAAGATAGACACCAAAGACGTAGAATTCAAAGAACTGGAGATACAATGAGAACGATCCTGCTTACTTTATCATTTATCCTTTATCCTTTTTCATTTAGCTTAGCGCAAGAGCACCACGACTGGGAAGACAACCACGTGTTGCAGATCAATCGCGAACCGGCACGCGCCTACTTCATTCCCTATGGCGAGAAGGCTGGCGATCGCATGTTATCGCTCAATGGCGACTGGCAGTTCCGCTGGACCAAGACACCATATTGGCGCATCAAGGACTTCTATCGCACCGACTTCGACGATAGCGGTTGGATTACGTTTCCCGTTCCAGCCAACTGGGAAGTGAATGATGGCAACCATACCTTTGGCACACCTATCTACATCTCTGCTGGCTATCCGTTCAAGATAGACCCACCCTATGTGATGAGCGAACCCAAGCGCGAGTGGACCACCTACGAGGAGCGCAACCCCACAGGCCAGTATCGGCGCACCTTCACTCTACCAGCTGATTGGCAGACAGGTCAGACCTTCCTGCGCTTTGAGGGCGTCATGTCGGCCTTCTATGTCTGGATCAATGGTCAGAAGGTGGGATATTCGCAAGGGTCTATGGAGCCCTCAGAGTTCAACATCACCAGCTATCTCCAGCAGGGTGAGAATCAGATTGCCGTCGAGGTGTATAAATACAGCGACGGCTCCTACCTCGAAGACCAGGACTTCTGGCGTTTTGGCGGTATCCATCGCGACGTACTGCTCTACCATACCCACGACGTCCGACTGCGCGACGTAGCCATCCGTGCCTCGATGGATGGTCTGTTACAAATCAACCCTCAGTTCTCTGTCTATAACAACGAGACGGGCGATGACTACCGCCTCGTAGCCACCCTCTTAGATGGCAATAGCCCCATATGCTGCGACACCGTCGCAGCACAGGAAGTCCTCGACCTCGCCCACAAGGCCGCCCGCATGAACGAGTGGTACCCCCAGCGAGGCTATCGCAAGTTCAACCGCATGGAGATGAAGGTGGACAATCCTCGCCTGTGGAGCGTCGACCATCCCAACCTCTACACCCTGCGCCTGCAATTGCAGAAAGCTGATGGGACTATCGTCGAACAAACTACCCAGCAGGTGGGTTTCCGCACCATCGAGATTGCCGATGGACAAATGCTCATCAATGGCCGAGCCATCAAGATTCGAGGTGTCAACCGCCATGAGCACGACCCCTATCGCGCACGAGTAATGACAGAGGAGCTGATGAAGCAGGACCTGCAACTGATGAAGCAGGCCAACATCAATGCCGTTCGACTGGCCCACTACCCTAACTGTCCCCGCTGGTATGAGCTGTGCGACTCCGTGGGCATGTATGTGATGGACGAGGCCGACTGCGAGACACATGGACTTCGTGGCACGCTGGCATCTACCCCCGATTGGACTGATGCCTTCCTCGATCGTGCCATCCGCATGGCTGAGCGCGACAAGAATCACCCCTCCGTCATCTTCTGGAGCCTGGGCAACGAGAGCGGCTATGGCCCTAACCATGCTGCCATGTCGGCATGGCTCCACGAGTTCGACCCCACGCGTCTCGTTCATTACGAGGGAGCTCAGGGCGATCCTGACCCCAAGACGGTCGATGTCATCTCGCGCTTCTATCCCCGCGTGATGCAGGAATACCTCAATCCAGGCATCCCCGAGGGTTCTGACAAGGAGCGTGCCGAGAATGCCCGTTGGGAGCGCCTGCTGGAAATAGCCAACCGCACCAACGACAACCGTCCCGTGCTCACCTCAGAGTATGCGCACTGCATGGGCAATGCCTTGGGCAATTTCAAGGAGTATTGGGACGAGATTTGCTCGCATAAGCGCATGCTCGGTGGCTTTATCTGGGACTGGGTAGACCAAGGGCTTATGGAGCCAGGAGGAATAGTCCATTACGGTGGCGATTTTGGCGACAAGCCCAACCTACACGCTTTCTGCATGAATGGAATCATCATGAGCGACCGCACGCTGACACCTAAGTACTTCGAGGTGCAGCAGGTTTATGGCGAGGTGGCCAAAGCTTGTGGCGATTCTTACGTGCCCGTCGACTACACAAAAGCCATTGGTGTCAAAAGCCTAGGCAACAAGCAGCCACGCAGCCTGAAGAAAACCAACCATCTCTCATCTCTCATCTCTCATCTCTCATCTCAATGCTTCCGTGCCCCCACCGATAACGACAAGAGTTTTGGAAACTGGCTCGCCAAGGACTGGAAGCGCTGTGGCCTCGACACGCTAACCATCCCCATGACGGTGGAACAGCAGGGTAACGAATTCACCTTCACCTTTACCATTCCCGAAGGTCTGCCTGAGATTCCTCGTCTGGGCATCCTCATCGAACTGCCTCGCGACTACGAACAGCTTACATGGTATGGACGAGGCCCATGGGACAACTATCCCGATCGTAAACTGTCCTGCCCCATCGGCTTGTGGCAGTCTACTGTCTCTCAGCAGTATGTCCACTACCCCCGTCCGCAAGACAGCGGCAATCATGAGGAGTGTACTTATGTCGAGCTCAAGACCAAACGAGGCAAGACCCTCCGCATCGAGGCCGTCGACCGTCCCTTCTCCTTCTCTGCCCTGCCCTACTCCGCCCAGTATCTGGCCAGCAAGACCCACGACTACGAGCTCGAAGACCAAGGCAAGACCTATCTCTCCATCGACTGTGCCGTCATGGGACTTGGCAACAGCTCCTGCGGTCCTGGTGTCTTGAAGAAATACACCATCGATAAAAACAAGAAGCACCAGCTGAAGATTCGTATCCGCTAAGTGTTCACATAAAAACAGAACGGACGACGAACCAGCAATGCAGGAGGATGGTCTGTAGGTAGCCGTAGTGGGAGGCCATAACGCGGAAGCGCTCCAGCAGGGAGGCCTGATGATGCTGGGTGGTGTCGCCACCCTCTTCGAAATTGGCTACAACGGCATGGGTATTGACCAGCGGCAGGCCCTGACGGTCGGCTTCCTTCATGATACGGATGCACCAGTCGACATCAGCAGAATGGCGATATTGGAGATTATAAGGGAACTGACGGGCAATGTCGAGACGGGCATAGAAGGCTTGATGGCACACAAGCATGCCTTTCTTGAAAGAGCGCCACGACAACTGCTCAGGGGGACGATGGCGACGTAGATGGAGGAAGCGTCCCTCACCATCGGTGATGGCGGTGTCGCCATAAATAACCGCAGGGTGCTGTTGAGTGGAGGCTACTACTAGTTCAATTGTATCAGAAGCATAGAGCGAATCACCAGCATTGAGGAAGACGATGTAATCGCCGGTGGCACGCTGCAGTCCCTTGTTCATTGCATCATAAAGACCCTTGTCGGGTTCTGACTGGATGATGACCTCGTGAGGACTCTGAGTTTGGTAGCACTCAGCTATCTGGACGGTGGCGTCGCTGGAGGCTCCATCTATAATAAGGTGTTCGATATGCGGATAAGTCTGGGCGAGCACACTGTCGAGGGTGCGCTGCAAGGTGCAGGCGGCATTGTAGGTAATGGTAACGATGGATATGCGTATCATAACTAAACTTGTTTGGGGCGCATGGCAGCCTCATAGACTTCGATATAACGGTTGGCCACGCTCTGTTGTGAATAATGATGGGCTACCTTGCGCAGGCAGGCCTCACTGGCCTGACGGTGGTCGGACTGATAAAGCGTCCACCAGATGCCTGCTGCTAGGTCTGCGGCATCACGATAGTTGGCCACATAGCCGTTCTCGCAGTGGTCTATCTCTTCGGGAATGCCTCCCACACGGAAACCTACGCTGGGCACGCCACAGGCCATCGACTCCATGATGGTGTTGGGCAGGTTCTCAGATAACGACGGGAGCACGAAAACATCGGAAGCGCGATAGGCGGCCACGATGCGACGCTGGTCGCTGACATAGCCCAAGGGGAAGGTGCGGAAAGGCAGCTGACCGGTAATCTCCTCGGCATGACCACCCAAGATGGCCACGCTGATATCGCTGGCGGCATCGGGATGCTGGGTTGCCAACAGACGACAAGCCTCAACGAGATAGGACATGCCCTTGTTGGGATTGGTGACGCGCTGAGAGGCAAAGAGGATGACCTTGCCATCGACGGGAAGCCCTAACTCGCGGCGGGCGGCCTTCTGATCGCCGGGACGGAAGATGCGGGTGTCGATAGGATTGGGGATGCTGGTGACGCGCTGACCTTGGAGCAGCCCACTCTTCCGGGCATCGCCGGCAAGCCACTGGCTGCAAGCCACGAAACTGATGCGATGGCCAGCGAGCATCTGCTGCTTGCGGCTCCATACACGCGCCGACAGGTCGTTCTTGGAACCGCCGCCAGGGAGCAGCTGACAATGGTGGCATCCGGACTGGTAGGACTGACAGTCCATCGTCAGATGGCAGATGGCGGTAGCCGGCCACATATCGTGCATGGTCCAAACCACGGGTTTGCCCGTCTTGAGAATGCGGCGGATGTCCTGCAGCGAGAGCATACCCTGATTGATCCAATGCAGATGAATGACATTGGCCTCCTGGAACTCAGGCAGGTGGGTGATGTCGGTGCCACAGTTGGCGATATCTATTTCGAACAGGCGCGCACGACGCAGGTGCAGATGGAACCAGATGACCAGTCGTTCCCATAGGAAATGCCACTGGGCGCGATGCCGGCCAGGTAGCTCGCAGACGGTCAGCGAATCGCTCTCCTTCTCGCGCACCAGCATCTTGGCCTTCACACCATTGTTGTGAAGAGCCTCCATCAGCCGATGGGCTGCAACGGCAGCCCCACCCGTGCGCTCGCTGGTATTGACAATCAGTATTCTCATACCTTTACTATTTTATGATGGGGCCAAAGGTACGAAGAAAATTTTAAAAATCTGTCAAAAAGAAACGTTAAAGTGTTAACAACTGTTGTTTGCGTACACAAACGCTTGATTTAAATCAAGAATAACGTTAAAAATACACTAAAAAACAAGAAAATGTTTGGTGGTTGAAAAAAAGTTCGTACCTTTGCATCGTCAAACAAAGACAACCCCGACACTCCGTCGGCTTCGACTAAGTGAAGTTGAAGAAATTGGTTAATAGATTGTTTTAGGTTAGTAGTAATATTTATAGTTTTAGGTTTTTAGTTATTGGTAAAAAGAAAGTTTTAAATGTGTGAAAAACAGTGGTCGCTGTGAAGCGCTCATAACTTTCTTTTCTTTTTAAGAGTTAGTATAATAATTAAATATTCCTGCTGTGAGGCAGGCCCTCCGGCTGAAAGGCCGGAATTAAACTGAAAAAAGGATTTTTAGTTAAACATAGGCTTTTGGATGCCGCTGCTCGCTGATGAGTAGCGGCATTTTTATTGCATCACCGTTCTATCAGTGCCACGGCATAGGCCGAGATACCCTCCTGGCGACCCGTGAAGCCCAGCTTCTCGGTGGTTGTCGCCTTGATGGAGATATTATCGGGGTCGGTGCCTATCACCTGCGCCATACACTGCTGCATGGCAGGGATGTGGGGATTCATCTTGGGACGTTCGGCACAGATGGTCGCATCGATATTCACCAGGTGGTAGCCCTTGGTGGCAATCAGCTCGATGGTCTTACGAAGAATGATCTTGCTGTCCATGCCATCAGTCTCAGCCGACGTGTCAGGGAAATGATAGCCAATGTCACGCATGTTAGCCGCCCCCAGGATGGCATCACAGATAGCGTGGATCAGCACATCGGCATCGCTGTGGCCCAGCAGTCCCAACTCATGTTCAATCTTAATACCGCCCATCCAAAGGTCGCGCCCGGCAACCAGCTGATGAACATCATAGCCCATTCCTACTCTAATCATTTTTTAAACAAGTCTTTAATGCCGTCCATATCGAAGGCAAGGGTGAAACGAAGTGTCTGGTCGAGGGGGTTGGTCTTGGCCGTAGCAATGACGTAACCAACGTCCAGCGAGAATACGCTCATACGGAAGCCGCCACCCACGGTGAAGTATTTGCGGTTGCCTTTGTTCTCGGACTCGTGGTGATAACCGGCACGCAGGGTGAACTGGTCGTGATAGACATACTCAGCACCCACGCTCCACTGAATCTCCTCCAGCTCTTCCTTGAAACCGCCAGGGGCATCGTGGAAACTCTTGAAGATGGCCGAGATGGAACCGAGGTCATTGTACTCATCGATGACGCGCTGCTCGTAATCGGAAGTTGACTCTCCCTCGTTCTGCTTGGGAACGGTGGGTACCAACAGTTTGTTGGCATCGGCAGCTATCGTGAAGCGGTTGTACTCGTCGATGGGAACCATCAGCGAAGCACCGAGGCGCAGATTGGCAGGGAGGAAGTTGGAGCGGTCGTCGCCAAAATAGCGGATCTTGCTACCGATATTGGAGATGTTCATACCCAAGCCCAACTGACACTCGCGCGGACCTATATTAATATAGTTGTTGTAATAGCAGGCCAAATCGGCAGCGAAGGCCGAAGCCGGCGATGCATCTTCCGTATAGTCGTAGCGCAGGTCGCTATACAGCCAGCGCAGCACGGCGGCGATGGAGAACTTCTCACTCAGCATCAGCGAGGCACCCACGTCGAGTGACATCTCGTAGGGCTTCACCGTCATGGCGTTCTCCTCGTAGGAGGTCATCACCTCGCCCAGCGAGAAGTAGCGCAGCGAACCGCTGACGGCCGCATAGTCACCAATACGGTAGTAGCCGGCCACATAGGCCAGGTCGATGTCGTTCACCAACTGGCGCAGCCACGGGGTGTAGTTAAGCGCGATACCGGCACGGCTGATGCAGAAGGGGTACTTGGCGGGGTTCCAGTACTGCGAGTTCACATCAGGGTCGGTAGCGGCACCCACGTCACCCATACCCGCACTACGGGCATCGGGGGCAATGGTCTGCGAGATAACAGCATGTTCGATGGGGTTGAACTGGCTCTTGGTGTCTTGAGCACGAGCAGTCAGCCCTACTAACAGGCATATAGCCGTCATTACTATCCTTGTTGTCTTCATAATTCTATGTTATTGATGAGTGAAAATAATCAGTTTATTCGTCTTGGAGACATAGCTGCTACCCTCAGCACTGAGGCTCAGGCGGTAGAGATAGAGTCCCGTATGCAGGCGGCGCCCACCGTCGACGGTGAGGTCCCAGTCGATGGTGAAGGTGTTATCCGACGTGACACCATTGGCGGAGTGGGTCCACAGATGGCGCCTGGAGGTATCGAACACGTCCAGCTTGACATCCATCTCCGAACCGATACGGTCGTGAACGATGCGGAAGGTGGTCTGCGTGCGGGCAGGATTGGGTGAACAGTCGACGCTGACAAACACGGGTTCCACGCCCTTGACGACCTCGAAAGCCAACTCGGTGGTCGACGCATTGTTGAGCACGTCCCATGCCGTGAAGCGCAGCTTATGCGAACCGTAGGAGAGTGCGGGGATGCTAAAGCCCACCTTACCCTTGGTGTAACTGCCGAAATCGAACTGGAAATACTCGTTGAGCGAATAGGTCTTCGACATTTCCCCGTCGATGACCAGCTGCAGGTCGTGGCCGATGCCGCTACCCGACGCGTTGATGCCATCCTCGTCGCTCAGCTCGGCCACGAAATAGGGCGTGGTATTGACGCTGCCGCCATTGGTGAACGACGAGCTGTTCAGATAGCACCAGATATTAGGACCGATGGAGCTCTGTCCCTGACTGGCCTGTCCGTTGAGCACCAGACTGCTGCAGAGGCCATTGGCCTCAACACTCTTGGACTCGTTGACGGCATAGAGATTGACCAGGGCATTCAGGTCGGAATACTTGATATCCTTGGGAACGGCGAAGGTCAGCGAGAAGCGCCCGTTTCTGACGTAATCGCTACCGCTATACACCGTGTTGGGACGGTCCTCATAGACAAAAGGCTCGTCGGCTCCCTCACTCGACGTGTCGTTGAGTTTGCATACAATCTGCTCCTTCACATCACGCACAACGGCTGTCAGCGTACCACTGAACGAGGTGTCCGTCTCCGCATCATCCGTCAGCACGCGACCCGTCAGCGTGGCCGTAGAGCCTGCATTCAGTCTCAGACTGACACCATCAGCCAACGGAGTCTTGTTGACGGAGTCTACCACGATGTTCCTGCTGGCCATCGCCAGTCGTAAGGCGGGGTCGCCAATCAGGGTATATTGCAGTTTGTTGGGTGTCTGGTCCTGTTGCGATGTGATGAGCTCATTCTTCGTCAGTCGTACAGCCTCGCCAATCGGTGTCGGGAGCCCAGTGGCATCCCGGCTCAGCACATGGCGGGTGAACGCGAGGTTCATCAGTCGGTTGTAGCTCTGATAGACGGTGCGCGTGGTACCATAGAAGGCAATAGCACCGCCTTTCTGATTAAAGAAGGCTGCCTCGCCGATATTGTCTTCCTGTCCGTCGAAGGGCATGATGTCGCAAGAGGCCGTCATCCACAGGGGCAGGCGCGACGAGGTGGCAGTCTGGAAGTCCGTCAGGCGCATCACGTATTCGTGCGACATGGCATCGGCACGTCCGTGACCGGAGTAGTTCATCATCAGGGCACCCTGCTGCATCTGCTGCTTGATGAGTCGCGTCACATCGGGATAGGAATTGCCCGTCGACGAGCTAACGCGTGTATAGGCATCCCACATGATGCGCTTCACCAGCAGGTTGGGATAGAGCTTTTCCACAGACTTGGCCACGGAGTCGGCATCATTCATGTGCTGGTTCTGGTTACCGTCATCGCCCATGAAGCATACCACATTTTGCCAAGAGCCTGCCTCCTGGTTCTTCAGGTAGCTTTCTATCTTGTCGACAGCTATCTTTGCCTCATCGGCCGTACGGGCGGAGATGCGGCCAACGGCGACGTCGGCCTTGTCGCGGGTCAGCATTTCACCGCCCTCATTGTCGTCGAGCATGCAGAAATAATCGTCGGACACATAGCAGTGGGTGGCACTATAGGAATTGTCGCTCTCGTAGCACAACAGGAAATCGTCGGGCGAACAACTGCTCCAGTCGCTGACCAGCATGCGATTGTCCCACGCTCCGTCGCCCAAGAGCAACAGGTAGCGGGGCATGTCCTGCTCCGACGCTGCCCTATCGTAGAGCATCTTCAGATAACGGCGATAGGCATTAGCATCGGGCGTACCGCTGGAGAACTCGTTGAACAGCTCGTCGGCAGGCACAATCTGTACCCTCAGCCCATCGTACTGCTCGTGCAGGGTCTTCAGCCGCTCTGCCTGTTGCAGCAGTTTCTGGGAGGTTGGAATAACGATAATCAGGTCGGCTGCCTTAGCAGCATGATGGTTCTGGTTGGTGATGCGTCCCACAAGCTCCGGCACAGCATACGACTGCGTCAGGTCGGGAGCGGCTTTCGGTTCATTTGCAGCTATCGAGATATAGTCCAACCGCACTACCCCACTTCCCGTCTGGGGAGTCAGCGCAATCTCGTTGGTGGTTTGCAGGTTCGACACGCTGAAGGTCTGTTTCTCCGTGCGCATGCTCTCGTAACTGCCATTCTTTGATATCCTGATGGTCTTAGCCTCGCCATCGTTGACCTTGACCTCTACGGTGGCTCCGCTTTCGGCTGACAGACAGACGGTGACGTTGCCTTCGGCTGACGTGCCGGTAGAAGCCAGGCTATAGGTATAGCTGCTTCCCGCCTTCAGTTCCTTGGCATCATACAGGTTGCGCCCACCGTGGAACCAGGCATAGTCGTCTACCTCGTAGAGCGTGCAATAGTCATCGGCCAGCGGATAGTAGCGCTGCAGGAACTCCTCGGAACTCAGCGTGGCGGGTTCGCCTTCACTCTCCGTCAGGAAGTAATAGCCATAACTGGAATAGGAATTGCGGATGCGCTGTCGGTTGCCGTCCCACGTCACAGGACCCACGCCATAGAACAGTCGCCTGCCATCGAGCTTACAAGTGGGCAACTCCTGCAGGTCGTCCGTAGCCTGCAGATATTCGGGTGTCAGTTTCTCGGGCTGAAGGGCTCCTCCATAACCATAGATCTTCACCTGGTCGAGGTTGGAGAATCCAGCCCTGCGAATCAGGTCGGAAGTCAGCTGATAAATACCTGTCGACGGGATGCGAATCTTAATCCATGTTCCTGACTGCAGCACAGAACTCTGGGCATAGCGTTCTGAAGCGTCTTCAGAAGCACGGCGTGCGTTTCTCGCCCTGCGGCACTTGATGTCCAGCATGAAGCTGACCAGCTTCTGATAGCGGCCATCGCGGTATACCAGGGGGACGAACGACAGATACAGCGTACCCTGCTTGCGGGATATGCCCATCTGCTGCTGCACATCGGGCAAGGCTTTCAGGGGAAGTGCGCTGAGCTCATGGTAGCGCTGCACATCGGCCTCGCTCATGGGTACGAACTCAGGATACTCGATGCTGACCGTATAGGCAGAGTCGGCATAATGCGGACCGACGGGATGGGCATAGGTAAATACAGGCAACAGAGAATCAATCTTAACCTCCTGAGCGGTCAGATTGAAAAAGCGTTGGGCGCTCGCCGTCAGGCAGCAGACCCATAGTGCCATCAACAGTAGATACGTTGTTACTTTCAATACGTTACTTACAATTAAACTCCAGCACCTTGCGCTCTTCCAACCAACCTTCCAGATGGTCGTCGATGTGTACTGGACCAACACCTACGGGAGTTCCCGTGTAGAGCAAATCGCCCGTCTTCAGCGTAAAGAACTGCGAGATATAGCTCACCAGCTCGTCCACCTTGTAGAGCATGTCGCTCGAACATCCTTCCTGCACCGTCTGCCCATTGATATCCAAATGGAAGTGCAATGTCTGAATGTCTCGCAACTTACTCTTCTCCACCCAGTCGCCAATGACGGCCGATCCGTCGAATCCCTTGCAGATCTCCCACGGCTGTCCTTGCTGACGAGCCTTGCGCTGCCAGTCGCGCGCTGTGAAGTCGACACCCACAGTCACCGCGTCGTAGTAGCGATGGGCAAAGCGCTCAGGGATACTCTTTCCCAGTCGGCAGATGCGAACCACCAGCTCTGTCTCATAGTCCACCTGCTCGCTCCAGTCGGGGATGAAGAAGGGCTTGTGATCCTTCAACAGCGCCGAGTCCGCCTTGGTGAAGATAACGGGTTGCTCTGGTTTATATAACGTTCCATCCAGCTCTTTATTGTGTTGGATATAATTCATTCCTACTGCAAATATCTTCATAATCTTACCTTTTTTGCGACAAAGGTAGTCATTTTTGACGAAAAAAGTGTATCTTTGCACACATAATGAGAAGAATAATAGCAGTTATCACCCTGGTACTGGCCTTGCTGACCACTTATGCGCAAGGCGATCCGCGCAGCATCCACCTGATGGGCGTTGCGCTGGAAGGTCCCGTCGACAGCGTCCGTCAGCAGCTGGTGGCCAAGGGATTTTCCGAGTGGGGACAGTCTGACGACGGCGAGGATTTTTACTTCCGCGGCAATTTCTATGGCATCCGATCCAAGCTGCTGGTCAGCCAACAGCCTGAGACGCATCTCGTCACGTCGGCCTACGTCACCGTAGGACCTTACAGTACGGAGGCGATGCTGACCAGAAACCTGCAATACTTCCTGCACCAGCTGCAGAAAGACTATGGCACCTTCTCACAGCGCGACGACTCCTATTATTATATCGACGACTTCGGCAGCGTGAAACTGTCTATCGCCCACAACGACAACGGATCGCGCGACATCCGCGTGCTCTACTATCCCAGCAGCACGTTCTATAAGGATGCGCTGTGCATGGGGTTTCACGGCAATGTGCAGGAGGTGGTCACGGAGAATGCACTGGCTGAAGAACAGTTCATGCACTTCGGACAGGACGGTAAATTGGAGAATCCGGACCTCACCCATCGCCAGTATGACCGCTTTGGCTATCTAAAAAGTGCGCAGATGACGGAACAGACGGGACATAGCACCGTGGAGTATGAATACGACGATACCTACCGGTTGAAGCGCCGTATCCTGAACAACGCGGAGTCGGGCATCAGCTATATCAACGAATACATCTACAACGAACGCGGTGAGATAGCCACCCAGAACCAGAAGGTGTACGACAAGAACAAGGAGTGCATCCTCACCATCACCATGCGCAACAATTTCCTGACGCGCGATGACAACGGCAACTGGACCAGCAACTCGCTCTCCTTCACCTATTGGGAGAAGGGGCAGCAAAGCCAGCATTCCACCACGCTACAAAAGCGCACGCTGACCTATTGGGACTAAAGGGAAAAGGTTTCGCGGATAACCTGCTCTACCACTTTCGGGTAATACTCCATCTCCAACACATGCTCCTTGGCGGCAATGTCGTCGGCTGTATCTTCCGGTGTCAGGGCTGTGCGGAACTGGGCGATGATGTCACCACCGTCACAGACGGGTGTCACGTAATGAACCGTCATACCGGTCTCCGTCTCACCTGCAGCCTTGACGGCCTCGTGCACATGGTGGCCCCACATGCCTTTTCCGCCATACTTCGGCAACAGCGCCGGATGGATATTGACAATGCGGCGGGGATAGGCGTCTATCAGGAAGTTGGGAACCAGGGGCAGAAAACCGGCCAGCACGATAAAATCGATGGCGTAGCGCTCCAGCAGGGGCATCATTACCGCTTCATCGTTCAGTTCTGCCTTCGGAGTAACTGCTGTTGGAACACCCAATCGTTCGGCCCTCACCAGTCCGTAGGCATCGGCCTTGTTGCTCACCACCAAGGCGCAGTGCACCAGCTCCGAACCGCTGAAATATTTGATCAGGTTCTCACAGTTAGTGCCGCCTCCCGACACAAAAATGGCTATGTTTATCTTCTTCATTTCTTTGCTTTGTTAAGTTCGTTTAGTAACAGTTCTATCAGTCGGGGAACCCCGTAACGGTCTATGTCTTCTTCGCGAATCCACAGGTAGTCGTCAGGCAACGGTGGACGCTCATCGGTTTCCCACAACCAGAAGTCGGCATAGATAATGCGATGGGTCAGCACGTGCTTCACACCCTGTCTGAGCAGCGTTGCTCCTGCCGGCACCTCATCGGTCAGCCAGGGTTCGTAGAGTCCCTGCCAGATATCCTTTCTGCCGCGACGGTGGATGGCCGTCATGCCCTTACACCTTATATATATATAAGACAGGCGACGCTCTTTCACCTTCAGCGTCTTCCGTTTGACGGGCAGTTCGCCCACCTTGCCTTCACGCAGTGCCATACACGACTCCTGCAAGGGGCAATGGGCGCAATCAGGACTGGTGGGTGTACACTGGATGGCACCGAAATCCATCATGCCCTGGTTGTAGGCCGATGCTTCGTTGGCAGGTAGCAGTTCCTGTGCCAGTGCCGCAAATTCGTGTTTCCCCTCTGTCGTATTGATGGGGGTCTCGATGCCATAGTGGCGGGCCAGCACGCGGTAGACATTGCCGTCGACCACTGCTACAGGCAGCCCGTAAGCTATCGAACCGATAGCCGCTGCCGTGTAGTCGCCCACCCCTTTCAGACTCTTGATACCCGCCATGGTCTGCGGGAAACCACCCATCTCTACCACCTGACGGGCTGCATGGTGCAGGTTGCGGGCCCTGCTATAATAGCCCAGTCCCTGCCACTCACGCAGTACTTCGTCTTCTGAAGCCGCCGCCAAGTCGTTCACCGTAGGCCAACGCTGCATGAACCGTTCCCAGTAGGGGCGGCCCTGTTCGATGCGTGTCTGCTGCAGGATGATTTCCGACAGCCAGATGGCATACGCATCGCGCGTCTCACGCCAGGGCAGCGACCTTCCGTTCTCACGGAACCATTGCAGTATGGTGGTGGTGAAACTCATGGGGTTAGAAGTTCCACTTAACGGCCAGTGTGGGATTCCAGAAGAACGTCTTCGAGCTGGTGGGGTCGGTATTATAGACGAAATTGTTGGAGAACTCCCACTCTGTTCCTACGCTGAAGTGCTCGGTGAAGTTATACCACAACTGAGGCTCAGAGAGGATCACCAGACAACCATGACCATTGGCTTTCTCGCCTCGCCAGAAATCGATGAAGCCAGAGAAGCGCATTTTGTTGTTGAAGAAGTTCAGGCCCCAGACACCTGTCAGCTGGGCACTGGCATAAGCGTGGGTGTTGTCGTAGCTCTTGAAATACTGCTTGTACATCATCTGAACAGACCATGTCTTGGAGAAATCAGCTGAATGGCCGTTGTATGCAGCACCTAACAGGGCAGACTGCTGGAAACTGCCGTTACGGCTCAGACCACCATCATACTCTACGTGGGCAGCAAAGGGTGATTGCTTACCCAGATTAAACTCACGCGAGATCTCGGCGTAGGCACTCTCCGTGAAATGACTACTCAGGTCGACATCCACGAAATAGAACCAGGAACCCCACTGGTCAGCCTTGAACTGCTCAAGTGTGACGGTCACTTTCTGGCGTCCTGACTCTTCGCCGGTGTAGATATTACGACCGAAGTCATAGTGTACCTGGATGTTCTGTGCGCCAGCCGTCATGGCAAAGGCAGCACAAACGATGGAAATAAACAGTTTTTTCATATCTTTGTTATTTTAGTTGTTTGTCAATAATTGAATCATCTGGCGGGCAGCCTCGTCGGCTGCCCGGCTATCACCCAGCCTGCTGTGCACCTCGTCATAGTCGCTGAGCATCCGCTCTCGCTGACTGCCGCCGGGCAGAATAGCCTCCAGTTCGTGGCGTATATGGTCTACGGAGAAGTCTTCCACCAGTTCGGTCACCACCTCGCGATTGGCTATCAGATTGACCAGCGAGATGTACTTCACATGGAGCAAATGACGCTTCAGAAATCCTAACAGCCGTGGCAGGGGCACCTTATAACATACCACCTGGGGCACGCGGAACATACAGGTTTCCAGCGTGGCCGTACCACTGGTCACCAGAGCGGCTGTGGCTTGAGCCAGCAGCGGATAGGTTTCGTTTTGTACAAGGCGCACCTGACTGCCTGTCAAGTATTGGTTGTAATAGTCCGTCTCGATGGATGGCGCACCTGCCAGCACCAGGTCGTAGCGATCAGCCAGATGGGCCGTAGCGGCTATCATAGCCGGCAGATTGTCCTTGATTTCCTGCATACGGCTTCCTGCCAGCAAGGCGATGATCGGTCGTTCAGCTGCTGATGGTTTCGCATCCTCTAAGAACTCCCTGACTTCTTGCGCCGTCGGATTACCCACATAATGGATGGGGTAACGGTGCTTCTGTTCGAAGAACTCCACCTCAAAAGGCAGGATGGAGAACAGCTCGTCTACATCGCGCTTGATGTTCTTGATGCGATACTCCTTCCATGCCCATATCTTGGGTGAGATATAATAGTAGACGGGACAGATGCGGTTGGCCTTCACATATTGCGCGATATTCAGGTTGAAACCGGGATAGTCGACCAGGATGACCACATCGGGCTGCCACTCGCGGATATCCTGCTTACACATCTTCATGTTGCGCAGAATGGTACGCAGATGCAGCAACACGGGGATGAAACCCATATAGGCCAGTTCGCGATAGTGCTTCACTCGCTGACCACCGACAGCCGACATCAGGTCGCCGCCGAAAAAGCGGAACTCCGCCTTCTCGTCTCTATGCTTCAACGCCTGCATCAGGTGTGAGGCATGCAGATCGCCACTGGCCTCGCCAGCTATCAGGTAGTATTTCATTGCTCCCAGTCTTTCATTTGTTCTATCATCTGGTGGGCCGTCACGTCCATCTGTGTCGGTGTGATGGCGATATAGCCATGCTGCAGCGCCCAGTTGTCGGTGTCTTCGGCATCAGGCTCGTCGTTGGTGTAGGTGCCTACCATCCACCAGTAGTCATAGCCTCGCGGATGATGGCAGCGGGTCACCTCGTTGCCCCAGGTGCCAAAGGCCATGCGGCATACCTTAATGCCCTGGTATTCAGCTACCAGCGGAAAGTTGATGTTCAGACAGATACCCCGGGGCAAGCCCTCATTCAGCATTCTTTGCACCATCTTTCGCACATAGGGGCGCAGGGGTTCGAAGTCGGCATCGTCCCGATAGTCGCAGATGGAGAAAGCTACCGAGGGGATATACTTCATACACCCCTCCATCGTGACGCCCATCGTACCGCTATAGTGGGTATTGACCGAGGCATTGTCGCCATGATTGATGCCGCCTATCACCAAGTCGGGCTTACGGGGACAGAGTTCGGCCAGCGCCATCTTCACGCAGTCTACGGGTGTGCCGTTGCACGACCACACCTCTACCTCTTCCATCTTCCGACGCAGTTTCAGCGTCAGCGGAGCGGTGGCAGAAAAGGCACATGCAAAGCCACTACGTGCTCTCTCTGGAGCACAGACGATGACATCACCCAAGTCGCGCACCATGTCTACTAGACTGTTGATGCCCTTGGCATGATACCCGTCGTCATTAGAAATCAGTATCAGTGGTCTCTTTTCCATTTTTCTTGTTTACAGTTCGGCATCAGAGCACTCGAAGGTGTTACCCTGCGATACGTCGCCGGTTTCCAGTCCGCGCTTGAACCACTTCATGCGCTGCTTCGAGGTGCCGTGGTTGAACGATTCGGGCACAGCATAGCCGCGTGCCTTCTTCTGCAAGTAGTCATCGCCGATAACCTGGGCGCACTCGATGGCCTCTTCGATGTCACCGTCTTCCAGCGAACCGAACCGTTTGTTGTCATGATGAGCCCATACACCGGCATAGAAGTCGGCCAACAGCTCCAGGCGCACCGACATCTTGTTGGCGTCGGTCTGGTTCATCTTGGCCATCTTCTGGTGTGCGTCCTGCAAGATACCCGTCAGGTATTCCACATGGTGCCCCACCTCATGGGCGATGACGTAGGCATAGGCAAAGTCGCCGTCGGCTCCCAGCTTCTGCTTCATCGTGGTGAAGAAAGACAGGTCGATATACAGCTTCTGGTCACCCGAGCAGTAGAACGGACCCATAGCGGCAGAACCCTGTCCGCAAGCGGTCTGCGTGCCGTCGGTGTAGAGCACCATCGTCGGTGTCTGGTATTGCATGTCGTTCTCTTCGAAGATCTCGCTCCACACATCCTCCGTACCGGCCAGGATCTGCGTGGCGAAGGTAGCCAATTCCTGTTCCTCTTCGGTAAACTCGCGCTGACCTTCGTTTACTTCCGTATTGGCACCCATCGACTGCTGGGCTGCCTGAATACCGGCCTCCAGGGGATTACCTCCTGTGAAATAGGCAATGGCCATTGCAATGATAATACCACCGATACCCAGTCCGGCTTTCTTTCCACCACTCATACCGCGGCGATCTTCCACGTTCGAGCTCTCGCGTCTTCCTTCTAAATTCATAGTCTTATTGTTTTTGAGGTTTATATTTTTCTGCAAAGATACAACTTTTTAGCCAAATATGATCGAACTGACGTAGTTTTTCTCCCAATTGACCGTTGTCTCTATCTGTTCCTGGCCCTTCAGCACGGTCTTCAGGTCTGTGCTGATGCCTTCACCCGTCAGTTTCAGCACCGCCTCCTTCATGGTCCACAGGCGGATAAACTCCACATCGGGGCGCTCACTCTGCCGGATGCGCTCCACCTCGGCTGCGTTCATCGTGTATTCCACCAGACTGCCCTTGAACTGTCGGATAGATTCCACGTCCACACCCACCGGCCGGTTGCTGACGGCACAGACGACGGCCTCGCGACAGTGGCTCACGTTGAAGTGGATGTCGGGGTGTCCCACAATGGTTGGTTTCCCATGCTCCCCGTATTCGAAAACAGGCCGTTCGGTGATGCCATATTCCTTGCGCAGTCCCTCGCACAGCAACAGATAGGCTACCGCACAGGTCTTCCGCCCCAGCTCGTATTTGAAGCGCAGCACCTGCTCGCGACGTTGTTCTGAGAGCAGCGGCAAGGCTGCCTCCCAGTCAAACCGTTCTAATTCGTCATTCCAGTAAACCATTCTCTGCCTGCGGTATTCTGCGGTTAGGATTCTCCTTGGCGCCCAGTGATATCAGCTCGTTGGCTTTCTGCACCACGCTCTGTCGGCCCTCCATCAGTTTGTTGGTCGAGAAGTCGAACGACTTGCGGGCCTGTTCCAACTGCTCGCCCACCTTATTATAGCGCTGGATAAAGTCGCCCATGCGGTCGAGCAGCTGTTCGGCTATGCCAAACACCTTCTCCTGGTTCTCTGCCTGCTGGTTCTGCACCCATGCGAGGTGTATCATGTGGAGGATGCCCAGCAGGTTCTGCTCACCCGTGATGAACACCTTACGCTCGAAGGCATCGCGCCACAGCGTGGGGTCGTTGACCAGTGCCAGTTGCAGCGATGATTCGAAGGGCACGAACATGATGACGAAATCCACTGATTCGCGTGGGGCCTTGATGTATTTGGAATAGTCCTTGCGCGACAGCTCCGTCACGTGCTGGCGCACGCTCTTGATGTGCTCCTGCAGGGCCCGTTCCTTATCTTCCGGTTGTTCGGCATTGACGTAGCGCTGATAGGCCACGAGCGACACCTTCGAGTCGATAATCACGTCCTGACCCTGCGGATAGTGCAGGATGACGTCGGGCTGCATCTCCTTACCCGTATCGTCGTTCTTCAGCGGACGGCCCTGGTCGTCGCGCAGACGAGCCTGCACTTCATAGTGGATACCCTCGGTCAATCCCTGCGAGGCCAGCAGGTCGCCCAGGATGATCTCGCCCATGTTACCGCTCACCTTATTATCACGGCGCAACACGTTAGCCAGCCCTTCGGCCTTCTCGCCTATCTCACGGTTCGACTCCATCATCAGCCGCAACTGTTCGCGCAGCGATGCCGACTGTTCCGTATGGTCCTTCGTGTTGTCGCTGATGGCCTTGCGCATCTCGCTGATGGCGTCCTTCAGGGGCTGGGTGATGTGTCCCATGCTCTCCGTGTTCTCCTCCTTCAGTCGTTTGACCTGGGCGTCCATCAGCTGCTGAGCCATCACGCGCAACTGCTCCTTGGTCGTCTTCAGCTGCTCGTTAAACTGCTCCTTAGTGGTCTTCATTTGCTCGCTGAACTGCTGTTCGCGCATCTTCGTCTCTTCCGACCGCTGCTGCGCCATCATCGTCATCTCAGTGTCCTTGCGCACCAAGTCCATATTCAGCGCCGTCACCTTCTTGTTCATCAGCAGATAAACCACCACAACACCTACCATCAAACCTAAAATAATATACACGATTGTCATCATGTGTGCAAAGTTACGAAAAGTTGAGAGAAGAACAAAAAGAAAGCTGATTTTTCTTTTCAAAGAATACGATAAAGGCACCCAGCTTGCCCGTCCGCTCGGTTTTCCAAAGTCTCGACCACCTTACTCAAATAAAGTTCAACCATACCTTTTGTCGTGTTTTTTAAGGTATTAAAAAAAGCGATCAATAACCTTTGGTTATTTCTCAATAAGGCAGGGTTATTGCGGAATAAGCGTTGGTTATTCTGGGATACTAAACTGATGACAGTTGACAGATGACAGTTTTAAAACTAAGCCCCACACACTATCCTTCCGGCAGTAAATCTTCTCTTTGATATTATATATATTGTTAATAATTATTACTATACAGTATATATGTTATTATTAATAAATATAACTAAAGTTTCGCAAGTGAATGATTATTCATCACGCTGCGTATAAATTATACATTTGATAGAATTTATGGAACTTAGGATTGACATCATTAATTGCAGAAAGCAGTTCGCTGGCATCGGCAGAGATGATCTCTGCGATTTCCAATATGGTGTCAAGTATCAGTTCCCATATCCTGTCCGTTACAGACAGCTCGAGAGTACCT
>Ga0129306_1001474_pt1 | contig 26441 bp, 29 predicted proteins | sample P827metagenome_FD_94438 | JGI IMG/M metagenome (GOLD analysis project Ga0129306, IMG submission 94438) | Capybara group fecal microbial communities from Wisconsin, USA - P827 metagenome | ecosystem: Host-associated > Mammals > Digestive system > Large intestine > Fecal | place: USA: Wisconsin...
GCTGTCAGCTTCGGCGCTGAAGGTATCGGCTTGTTCCGTATCGAGCACATGTTCTACGGCAAGAACAGCGAGAAACCTCTTGCTAAACTCCGTAAGATGATCCTTGCTGACACCACAGAAGCACGTAAGGCTGCTTTGGCAGAACTCGAGCCATACATCCTCGAGTCAGTGAAGGCCACAATGAAGGTTTTGGACGGCAAACCTGTCACCTTCCGTTTGATGGACCCACCATTACACGAGTTCGTGCCTCATACACTCGACAAGCAGAAAGCTGTTGCTGCAGATCCTGAGTACAACATCACTCTCAAGAAGCTCCAGAAACGTATCGAAGAGCTGAAGGAAGTCAACCCAATGATGGGTCTCCGCGGCGTTCGTCTCGGTATCGTTTATCCAGAGATTTCAGAGACACAGTTCCGTGCTTTGTTTGAGGCTACAGCACAGTTGATGAAGGAGAAGAAACATCCACATCTCGAGATCATGGTTCCTCTCACGATCAACGTGAAAGAGCTTGAAAACCAGAAAGCTATCGCAGAACGCGTCAAGGCTGAGATAGAAAAGAAATACAAAGTCAACATTGAGTACATGTACGGCACAATGATTGAGATCCCACGCGCTACATTAGTGGCAGACAAGATCGCTGAGGTGGCACAGTTCTTCTCATTCGGTACCAACGACTTGACTCAGATGACATTCGGTTTCTCACGCGACGACGTCAACTCTATCGTTCACGCATACATCGACCAGAAGATCATCCCTGCCGATCCATTCAACACATTGGATCAGGAAGGCGTTGGCCAGCTGGTGAAGCTCGGTGTTGAACGCGGACGTTCGACAAGAAACAACCTCAAGTGCGGCGTTTGCGGCGAGCACGGTGGTGACCCGGCATCAGTGGAGTTCTTCTACGGCGCAGGTTTGAACTACGTTTCATGCTCACCATTCCGCGTGCCGGTTGCAAGATTAGCTGCTGCACAGGCTGCGATTAAGGCTGACAGAGCAAAATAGTCTTTAGACATTAGTTTTTAGACGTTAGACATTAGTAGAGACGCCACAGTGTGACGTCTCTACGTTTTTTGTTGGGAAATTTTTGAAACTTTTAGGTTGCGCATATCATTATTTTACTTATCTTTGCATTGTAAATATTGAGGTTATGACATTCGATAAAATTTTAGACAACGGACGTTTGTGGGCGGTACGGTATGACAAAGACAATGTAAACGCGCTTGAAAAAGTACTTGCGCAATGGAGTGATGCTGAATGGCTTGCAGATTTTTTCATGCAGAATATTGATGATTTGATTTCTTATTTTAAGATTACAAACATTGAAGATGCCATATATCAGACAATGGAAGACAGGGATATGATGGCATGTGTGATTATGGATATTTCGCCAGATGCTAATCTTGACAGGTTTTTCCGTCCGCTTGACAATAATCGGACCAGCGAGATGATACTCGGGAAAGAAAAAGGTCGTCCGAATCGACAGAGTTGGTTGAGATTATATGCAATTAAGCTTAATGTCGGCATTTATATTATCACTGGAGGTGCTATAAAGCTGACAAGGACAATGCAGGAGCGAGAGCATACTTTAATCGAATTGGAAAGGATGGAAAAAGTGAGGAACTTCCTTATAAATGAGCATGTTTTTGACGATGAAAGTTTTGAAGATTACAGAAAGGAGATAGCACTATGACACGCAATGAAGCAATAGAAAGATTAAGCCGTTATCAGTCGGGAGCTCCGTCAGAATGGCGCGAAAAAGAGGCGGTTTACCAGACTGCCAAATCACAAGGATGGCTAAAGTATTCGAGAAAAATAGCCATTAAAACCGCCATGGCGATGAAATACCAGAACATTTCGAGACAGGAATTGGCCGAAAGGATGGGTTGCTCGCCGCAATACGTGTCGCGTTTGCTTAAAGGCGAGGAAAACCTTTCGCTTGAAACCATTTGCAAGCTGGAAGAAGCATTGAATATTGCTATTTTGCAATATGAATTTTCATGATTTTTTACCTCGCAAAAACTCCAACCATGATAGTCGATAAAATCAAACGCTACGCCTGGCTCCTTGATACCATCTACCGTGCTGGAGAGGCAGGTATCACTTTCGATGAAATAAACGATAAATGGCAACGCTACGATTTGCTATCCGAGGGCGAGCGTTACCCTAAGCGTACTTTTGAGCAACACAAAGACGAGATTCAAAGCATCTTCAATGTAGAGATCTGTTGCGACCGCAAAACCAACCGCTACTATATCGACGACCGTGAAGAACTCCGCAACAATAATCTGGTATTAAGGTGGCTCATCAACACCTTCAATCTCAACAATATCATTGGTCAGAGCAAAAATCTCAAGGATAGAATCGGTCTTGATGAGATTCCAGCTGGTCAGGAGCAACTTATCGACATCATTGACCTGATGAACAACAGCCACACCTTCGACATGGAATATCAGAAGTTCTATTCCGAAGACAGGCAGCTGTATCAAAACATGGAGCCTTATGGCGTTCACATATTCCAGCGTCGTTGGTATGTGTTGGCAAGGAACCCCGAAAACGACACGATTCACACATATTCCCTCGATCGCATCGTCAACTTGAAGAAAAACGACAAAGCTTTTAAGATGCCGTCCAATTTCTCCGTCAGCGACTTCTTTAGTGATTGCTATGGAATCATCAAAGACGAAACTCCAGCTCAGCGCATCATCTTGAAAGCCGACAACTTCCAAGCTAAATACCTCAAAACCTTGCCACTCCACGACTCCCCAAAAATCGTATCCGAAGATGAAAATTTCACTCTTTTCGCCTATTATTTAAAACCAACTTTTGATTTTAAGCAGAAGGTGCTTTCATATATGGGAAGTGTTGAAATAATAGAGCCTCAATCCTTCCGAGAAGAGATAATAGAGACCATTGATGAGATGAGAGAACTATACAAATAATATTCTTCCACATTAGTTATGCAGAATTATGTGGTATTATTGCAAAAATATTAAAACAAATCAATATGAGTTCTATAATTAAAAACTATAAAGACTATACAAAAGCATTACATCATCTATGAATAGAGTATGATAAAGTTCCTAGTTTGCATGACACTTTGTGGTTAGGAACAGGCATTGCCAATTATTATCATGAAAACGTTGATTTGTTATGGATGGGAATAAATCCATCTTGTACCGATGGACAACGAATTGAAAAACCGTTTCCTTCTTTCGAAGAAACACTTCAAAACCCTGATATTACATACTGGAAAACTGTAAAAAGAATTCTAGAAGGAACTAAATTTAGTTGCATTAAAGAACATCTCGATTTGTTTGCAATTCGGAAAACACCACAAGATTTTCTGCGTAAAGTTGGTGTTGATAAAGATGGTAATCCAGCTCTACATTTTCTCGCAGAGCATTTGTGGTACACACAACAATTTTTGGAGAATTATCTTAAACCCAAAGTTATTGTTCTAGCCAACAAAGCGGCTGGTGCATATTTGGGATTAGATTCAAAATATGTTTGGATGGGTTATAAAACAAAGGAAGTTATAACAGGAATTGAATTCCCCGGCAAAGTGTATAGAATTATTGGCATAAGAAATGAAGAAAGACTGATCCGACAAGACCAACGATATAATAATCAACTAAATGGAACACTGATTCTGCATTCACGATTTCAGGGTAATGGTTGTCCTAGAAGCCAACAAATTGAACCTCAACACATTGACATATTATTGGAATTAGCAGGATTAAGATAACATTACATGCTGTGAAAAAATCAGGCTTCCACATTGTTTTTGTGGAAGCCTTTTCTATTTTTGCCTTGTAACAAAATTATTACCATGAATATCAAACAATATATTCTCAACAATAGCGACTCAAGCATCGACATAATCAAGCATCTGGTTAATACCTTAACACCCGAACAGCTTGTTGAACTTCGTGCTGCTACCGACAACGAAGATGTATGGTTTTACACCAACAGCAAAATCAACGTCAAACCTTCTAATGAAGTCAAAACTGTCAACGTTCCGCTTCAGCAGCTGCTCGACGATTTCAACAATCCTCGCAGTGGCAAAGTCCATAAAACTCGCCGTGAGTTGAAAAAGCGTTTCGAAGCCCAGTCTTTTTCAGATCAAGAAACTATCATCGCCGCTTTCATGAACAAAGCCTCAAAGACCGATGTCGTCTGGTGTTCAAAATATTTCGTCGAAAACTACGCTGAGATAGTTGTTTATCAAGGACAACAGTTTGATGTAGTTGGCTATATGTTTTGGAAAGACGAGTATCTTGATGTGATAAAACGTCATTGGGAACACGACATGGATAACTATAAGTTATTGAAATCTATCGTTTTATTCGATTCTACCGAGTATTTGAAAGAGCGCATCAGGCTTATTGAAGCCGAAACTCCCGGCATCATCGACCGCCCATCATATTCAAGCCTTTTATTGAAAGTATGCGAGGACAAAAGTTATCCTCTTCCGAAAGAGCGCCTTACGCCATCGCAAAATGCCTATATCACTGCCAAAACAGGTCGCAATATCACTCCAGAAGAAGCTTCTGCCGCTCTCGTTTGGGCAGTCAATAATGAATCTCGCTGGAGTTTCAATTTTGTTCGCAATCTCCAAGGCCATCTCATCTTCCGCGATTACAAATACAGCACTCTCGGACTCTCACTCTGGTCACTTTCCAAACTAGGTTATTCAGACATCATCATAGCCTTTAATGAATGGATAAAAAAAGTGATTTCGAAACTGGAATCCTTAAAAGTTGTTAATAATGAGGCAATTGACAAAACAGTTAATGATATGAAACATGAAATGTTATAACTTATAAAAATCTACTCAAACTTATGCTTCCACCTCCGATGACTCCACAGCCAGTAGTATAGGTGGCTCTTTATCGTCTGTAACATTATTTCCTCCATTATTTGCACTGATAATCATTTTTTTATTATCTTTGCAATCGTAATGGGAGATAAGAACTTATATATCATCAGCGGACCAAACGGAGCGGGCAAGACGACGGCATCGTATACGGTGCTGCCTAAGATTTTGCATTGCAAAGAGTTTGTAAATGCCGATGAAATCGCACGAGGCCTATCCCCTTTCAACCCATCCGGAATGGCAATCGAGGCTGGAAAACTGATGCTGAAACGCATTGACGAACTTTTACAAAAAGAAGAAAGTTTTTCAATCGAAACCACATTATCGACCCGTTCATATTTCAAATTGGTTGAAACCGCTCATCAAAAAGGCTATGACGTGACATTGCTTTATTTCTGGCTGAAATCACCGGAACAAGCAATTGAACGTGTGGCAAGGCGAGTATCAGAAGGCGGTCATGGCATCCCACAAGATATTATTGTTAGAAGATATTGGGCAGGATTGAATAATCTGTTCAACATTTATATGCCGATTGTTGATTCATGGTTGCTTGTCGATAACAGTGCAACACCCAGAACAATTGTCGCGATGGGTGGCAAGAAGCATAAAACATTGATTAATAATAAAGAATGTTACACAAAAATCAAAGAATATGTCAGCCAAAGAGTATAAAGAATTGATGGATAAAATCATCTACGGACTGCAAGTTGCAGAACGAGAGATGCTTGAAGAGAAAGCCAGAGACAACAAGGAGATTATTGTTTGTGGCGATGACGGTGTTATCCGTTCAGTTCCAGCCAAGAACTTTTTGTAAAGTATCCTAATCAAACTTATGCTTCCACCTCCGATGGCTCCAGAGCCAGTAGTATGGGTGGTTCTTTATCGTCTGTTCCAGTAATTCCACGTATTTCTGCATGATTGTGCCTTCAGGGAGGTCGTTGGGATTCTCGCAGATCTCATGAACATCGAGACGGTATTTGCCGATGCGCTCCTTTATCACTTCATAATAGAGGACCGGGAGGTTGTATTTGCGCGCAAAGCCTTCTGAGCCACGGATGAAACCTGTCTTACGATGCAGAAAATCAGTGACATAACAGCGCTCAGGGTTGCTCGGGTTCTGGTCGGAGAGAATCATGTAAGCCGCCGGGATGTGGTTGTCTTCGTGATATGCCATCACCTCGCGGACATTGTCATGAAACACGACTTGGTCGCCATAACGTGTTCTGGCTCTGTTGATTAGCTTTTCGAAGACCTTGTTGGTGTTGTGCGCCCCCACCCCTATTCCGTGATGCTTGAACTGCATATCGACACTCAAAACCATCCATTCCCAGTTGTTGTGATGACTCGACATCAGAACGACACTCTTGCCCTGGTCGAAATACTTGTTCACCACCTCAGGATTCGAACAATGATAGCGGCGCATCACGTTTTTGCGACTCATAGTCAACATCTTGAGCATCTCGGCGGCAAGCTGCATGAAGTGCCAATAATACCTATTTCTCGCCCTCCTCACCTCTCGTCTGCTCCATTCCGGAAACGATTTCGAGAAATTATCGTCGATAATCCTCCGTCTATACCTTATCACAAATGCCATTAATATATAAAAAGGTATAAAAATAACATAAAGAAGCGCCAGTGGCAGAATCGACAGCGGATATAATATGAAATAGAATAAAAAATATGTCATCTTTAAAATTTTGAGCCGTAAAATTACACATTTTATCTGTTTTAAACGTCAAAAAAAATTATTTTTTCAAATTGTTGCTTTTCTCAATTTTTATTTGGAACTTTGCAAAATATTTGGGAGAATTATCAATATATAAAAAATATGGCAAAAAACATCAATGAATTAAGAGAGGCTCTGACCTCTTACGGCATCAAGGATGTCAAGGAAATTTATTATAATCCTTCATACGAGGACCTTTACAAGGCTGAGATGAACCCGGCTTTGACAGGTTTTGAGAAAGGTGTTGAGACAGAGCTCAAGGCTGTGAACGTGATGACAGGGATTTATACAGGCCGCTCGCCTAAGGACAAATACATCGTCATGGACAAGAACTCGAAGGACACCGTGTGGTGGAACACTCCTGTTTATCCTAACGACAACCACGAGATGAGCGAAAAAGTGTGGGACGAAGTGAGAGACCTCGCGAAGAAACAGCTTTCCGGCAAGAACCTTTACGTCGTCGACGCTTTCTGCGGAGCCAACAAAGACACCCGCATGGCTGTGCGTTTCATCATGGAGGTGGCATGGCAGGCACACTTCGTGCTTAATATGTTCATCAAGCCAACAGAGGAAGAGCTGAAAGAGTTCAAACCGAACTTCACTGTTTACACAGCTTCGAAGGCTAAGGTAGAGAATTACAAAGAGTTAGGATTGAACAGCGATACCTGTGTGGCATTCAACGTGACATCACGCGAGCAGGTTATCCTGAACACCTGGTACGGCGGCGAGATGAAGAAAGGCATGTTCTCGATGATGAACTACTACCTGCCATTGAAAGGCATCGCATCGATGCACTGCTCAGCAAACACTGACATGAAGGGTGAAAACACCGCTATCTTCTTCGGTTTGTCAGGCACAGGAAAGACCACCCTTTCAACCGACCCGAAACGTCTCCTCATCGGTGACGACGAGCACGGCTGGGACGACGAGGGCGTGTTCAACTTCGAAGGCGGCTGCTATGCCAAGGTCATCAACCTCGACAAAGAGAGCGAGCCGGATATCTACAACGCCATCAAACGCAACGCATTGCTCGAAAACGTCACTGTCGACGCTAAGGGCAAGATCGACTTCAAAGACAAGAGCGTGACCGAAAACACACGTGTCAGCTATCCTATCGAGCACATCGAGAAGATCGTGAAGAACGTGCGTCCGGTGTCATCAGGTCCTGCAGCAAAGAACGTAATCTTCCTCTCAGCAGATGCTTTCGGAGTGTTGCCTCCAGTGTCAATCCTGACACCAAACCAGTGCAAATACTACTTCTTGAGCGGTTTCACCGCAAAACTGGCAGGTACAGAACGCGGTATCACCGAGCCTACCCCGACATTCAGCGCATGCTTCGGCCAGGCATTCCTCGAGCTGCATCCTACAAAATATGCTGAGGAGCTCGTGAAACGCATGGAACAGAGCCACGCCAAGGCTTACCTCGTGAACACAGGATGGAACGGCACTGGCAAGCGTATCTCGATCCGCGACACACGTGGTATCATAGATGCTATCTTGGACGGCTCAATCGAGAAGGCTCCAACCAAGAAGATTCCATATTTCGACTTCGAAGTCCCAACAGCATTGCCGGGTGTAGATCCTAAGATTCTCGACCCACGCGACACCTACGCCAATGTTGAGGATTGGAACAAGAAAGCTGAAGACCTCTCTGGCAGATTCATCAAGAACTTCGCCAAGTTCACCACAAATGACGCTGGCAAGGCTTTGGTGAAGGCCGGTCCACAACTTTAAACGATTTAAATCAGTAGAGACGTCATAATATGGCGTCTCTACATTTTTTATAAAAACAACCTAATCTTAATAATATGAAAAAAGTAATTATTCCGATAGTATTGATGCTTGTTGCGTTGACAACATTATCATTTACGGCAGGCAAAGGAATCACATTAAGACTTAATCCTACAAAGGGCAAGACTTATGTTATTGATTCCAAGACAAATCAAACGACGACCATGAAGATTCAAGGTCATTCGATGAATTCTATTCAAAGAGTTGAAATGAAACAGACTTTTAGCGCTAAAGAGGTTTCGAATAATAGCATTACTCTTAACACTCAGATCGACGCTATAAAAATGGCCGTTACAACCATGGGCATGACTCTCAATTATGACTCTGAAAATCCTCAAAGCAACAGCCCGATGATAGCAGACCAGGCACAAGAGTTTGACGCCATCATCAAAAAGCCTACCGATGTGACTTATGATGTATTGGGCCATCTTACAGAGGCTGACGACAATGATATGAGTCAGCTTAGCAATGCCATTATTGAGCTCCCTGAAGAAGAATTAAGCGTCGGAAGCCAGTGGACTTTTGTTAAGAGTCAGAATATAAGCGACTACGACGTAAACGTTAACATGACTTACACCGTCACTGCCATATCAAAGAAAAGTGTCGATGTCAGTTTCACCGGTACCATTGACGCCAAAGAGATTTCCGGCACATACAACGGCACAGCGTCAATCAATGCACATACAGGCATCATAATGACATGCACACTCGAGAATAGCATGTCGGCGACGGTATCAGAGCAAGGCATGGAAATACCGATTACGATTACGGGAACAGCGACGATTTCTGTTAAAGAGCAATAAAAAAAGACCGAGTTAAACTCGGTCTTTTTTTTAGTTAAGCATCACTGGCATCAGTAGCATGAGGATGTCCTCGTCGGCGTTTTGGTTATCGACCGGGGTGATGATTCCGGCGCGGTTTGGTGCCGACATCTCAAGTTGAATCTCATTCTGGCTGAGGTTTGCGAGCATCTCCTGGAAGAACTTCGAGCTGAAGCCGATTTCCATGTCTTCGCCTGTATAGTTACAGGTGAGGCGTTCCTTAGCTTCGTTCGAGTAGTCGAGGTCTTCAGCTGTAAGCACGAGTTCCTGGCCGTTGATCTTGAAACGGATCTGGTGTGTCGCTTTGCTTGAGAAGATGGCCACACGCTTGATTGCAGCGTTGAGCAGCTGACGGTCGACGATAAGCTTGTTAGGATTTGTCGTCGGGATGACTGCTTCGTAGTTAGGATAACGGCCTTCGATGAGGCGGCATATCAGCTTGTATTCGCCGAAAGTGAATGATGCGTTGGTGTTGTTGAACTCGACATGCACCGGCTCGTCAGCGCGGCCAGCGAGGATGTTCTTCAGCTGGTTGATAGGCTTCTTAGGCACGATGAACGATGCTGCTGTATCTGACTTCACGTCCATCCTTCTGTAACGCACGAGCTTGTGGGCGTCGGTTGCCACAAAAGTGAGGCATGTGTCGCTCATCGCCATATATACGCCTGTCATGATTGGGCGAATCTCGTCGTTGCCTGTCGCGAAGATCGTCTTCTCAAAGCCGCAAGCGAGCACATCGGCTGGAATCTCCCACACTGAAGGCTCAGTAATCACTGGCACCTGCGGGAATTCGTCGCTCTTATGGCCGACCATTTTATAACGTCCCTCACCTGTTGTGATTTCGATGGCGAGAGTTGCTTCGTCGATATTAAATGACACCGGGATGTCCGGGAAATTCTTCATCACGTCGATAAGCAGACGTGCCGGAATGGTGACCTGTCCCTTGCCTTCCACCATGTCAGGCTTGATGGAGACAGTCATCGTGGTCTCAAGGTCAGATGCCGTGATTTTGAGCTCGTCATCGTTGATGTCGAAGAGGAAATCATCCAAAATCGGCAATGTGTTGCTTGAATTTATGACGCCACTGAGGGCTTGAATTGCTTTTAAAAGCTTTAAACTCGAGAGAATAAACTTCATAACTCCAATAATTTTTTCGGACTGCTAAATTACAACTTTTTCTTGAATTGCAGCCTATTTTTTCAATAATTTTTTACTTATTAATAAAAACCGCCGCCGTCCACTCGTTCTTCTTGATATGATTCGAATAAGTCAAGCCGAGACGCTCCGCCTCGTTTCTAATCAGCTGCAAATCAGCCTCATAGAAGCCGCTGAAGAAGATTTTTCCTCCTTTTTTCAGACATTTGACATATTCGTGCATGTCACGCAAAAGGATGTTGCGGTTTATATTTGCAATGATAATATCGAATTGTCTGTTATTCAATGAGTTAGCATCGCCGAGTTCAACAATAATCTCATTCTCATCGTTGAGTTTCACGTTGTCGAGAGCGTTGCGGTAAGCCCATTCGTCGTTGTCGATGGCAACGGTTTTCGCTGAGCCGAGTTTCTTTGCCAGGATAGCCAAGACGCCTGTTCCCGAGCCCATGTCGAGCACGTCTTTGCCTTTGAAATCCTCAGTAAGCATGAGCTTTATGATCTGCGCCGTCGTCTCGTGATGCGCGGTGCCGAACGACATCTTCGGCTCAATGCAGAGGTCGTATTTATAGCTGCTGTCGGCTTCGTGGAAAGGCGCGCGGATGCGGCATGTCTCGTCAATCACGACCGGCTCGTACGACGACTCCCATGTGGCGTTCCAATCCTGGTCGGGAATGATTTCCTTTTTAAGTATTTGAACGTCAGACAGTTGTTCTAGAGAAAGCAGGCCATCAAGTGCTTCTTTGTTGAATGCGTTTTCAGCGCAATAGGCGGTGAAGCCGTCGTCGACATCCATGAAGCTGTCGAAGCCGATATTGCCGAGCAACTCGGTGAACATATCCTTCAGAGCCTCATTCTGAGGATGCGAAAAAGTATAAGCGATATAATTCATTTTCAATTACTTAGAAGCCTGTTCGCAGATACTCACAAAATCTTCAGCCTTGAGTGATGCGCCACCGATGAGGCCGCCGTCGACGTCAGGCTGGGCAAAGAGTTCAGAGGCGTTTTTTGCGTTGCAGCTGCCACCGTAGAGGATATGAATCTGACTTGCGATGTCGTCGCCGTATTTCTCTTTCACGAGCTTGCGGATGAAAGCGTGCACTTCCTGAGCCTGTGCCGGAGTCGCTGTCTTGCCCGTTCCGATAGCCCAGACTGGTTCGTAGGCGATGATAACGTTCTCAATATCAGCGATGTCGAGATGGAACAGCCCCTCCTCCACTTGTTTGCGAATCACGTCGAAATGTTTGTTGGCTTCGCGTTCTTCGAGGACTTCGCCCACGCAGAAAATCGGGACGATTTCATATTTGAGAGCCTGGTTGACCTTTGCGGCAAGCGTTTTGTTGTCTTCGCCGAAGTATTTTCTGCGCTCGCTGTGGCCGATTATGCAGCAGCTCACGCCTATTGAGTCGAGCATCTTAGCCGACACCTCGCCAGTGTAAGCTCCTGAGTCCCAAGCAGATAAGTTCTGTGCACCCACTTCAAACAGCTCATGCTCCGAAGCTTCGTCGGTAGCGAGTTCGAGGTATGGGAACGGAGGGCATATTATCACTTCGCATGACGGTTGTTTCTCGTCGAGAAGTTTTTCAAGGTCTTCAATAAGGCATTGGGCTTCCTCGAAATCGAGGTTCATTTTCCAATTGCCGGCAACGATTTTATTTCTTTTCATGATATGATGATTTTAATTATTTGCTTGAAAGTGCAAAGATATGAAAAAGTTTAATAGCTTACAAATAATTCATTGTCAAATGAAAAATAGTCGTATATTTGCGGTAGATTTATCGATAATACATATCGAATAATGAAAAAAAACATATTTTTGGCGTTTGCCGTCATTATTACATTCGGCTTCACAACCGTCTTCACCTCTTGTAGTAAGGAAAACCGGGTGGAGCCAAGTAAACATGAGTACACGGGCGTGCCGCTCGTCATCTTCGACACCGACCTCGGCTCGTCGACCGACGACCTCTTTGCCTTGGAGATGCTGCACCGCTACGGACAGGAAGGACGCTGCCAGTTGCTTGGTGTGGTGGTGAACCGCATGGGCGAGGCTTATGCTGCTATTGCCGACGTGATGAACACCTACTTCGGGCATCCTGACATTCCCATCGGACTCGTCAGACAAGGCATCCTCGACCCGCAGGTGTGGATAGACTACAGAGAGCTACCAACCTATACCGATGAAGATGGTGACTTGATGTTCAGCCGCACCATCAGCGACTACTCGACGCTGCCCGACGGCTACAAACTCTACCGCCAGCTGCTATCCGCACAGCCCGACCATTCAGTAAGCATCTGCTCCGTAGGCTTCGTCACGGCGCTGGCCGCACTGTTGCACTCAGAGGGCGACGAATACTCCCCGCTCAGTGGCGTGGAACTCGTCAGGCAGAAAGTGAAGTGCATCTACATGATGGGCGGAGTGTTCGGTCTGTCAGTGGAACCCGACTTCAATTTCTCTCAAGGCATAATCTTCGCTTTAGACTTCTTCCGTCTCTGGCCCACGGAGGTGGATATAGTGTTCTCGCCTCAGGAAGTGGGAGAAAACATCGAGTATGTGCCCGAGCAGGTCATCGACGATATTTCATGGACCGATGTGCATCCTATCAAGCAAGTCTACCTTAGGTGCAACTGCCACACTGGCCAGATGATGTGGGACCCGATGGCCATTATCCAGGCTGTTGAAGGCGATGACCTATTCACACTCTCCGAACGCGGCACCGTCACACTGACGCCAGATGCCGAAACCATCTTCACGTCGTCGGCCTCGGGCAACTGCCGCTACCAACTGCCCGGCACTGCCGAATGGAACGCCGCAATGCTGGAGAAAATAAGGCGATATAACAAAATGATATAAAAAGTCAAAGCCTCATCCTATCCTGAACTTTTTGAAAAAGTTCCCCACATCTTAAACTTTTCAATCAATAAACGGTAAACTGTAAATGGTAAACAGCAATTGTTTTTCTATTTTTCTTGACAATCTGAAAATAATGATATATTTTTGCAAAGGAAAATTTAAAACTTAAAAATATGCTTAAAATCTTATCATTTATAGCTTTATGGGCTATGCCACTTTTAGGCGGCAACGACCTTGACATCGGTGACAAATTCGCATTTGCAGGACTTGAGAGCAACAAGCTCGTGCCTTCGTTTGCTATTGAAATAAGTGAACAAAAGACCAATACGCGTTCTGAAGAACGTCCTATGAAAGACGAAGTGATCTTCTATACGGGTACCACAACGAAAGTAGTGTCTCCTGAGACGTTAACGACATATCTGCAACAGATTTATGAAGCAGCCAAAAATGCTGCCACCGATGGTCATGTCTACAAATCCGGATCATTAGGCGACACTCGTATCGGAGAGGAAATACTGGAAGCCCCGACGACAGATAAATCGTATGCCTATTTCGCTTGCCTTTATAAATACAACGACAAATGGTTCCGCCTGAGCGTTTCGCACAAATTACAAGACAGAAAATTTGTGAAAGAATATCCTGAAAAATATATAGGAGTCTGCGTTTCGGTACAGGAATGGAACGTGGATGAGTAGCGCCCCCTACTCTATCGCCACCTCAAACAGTCTGTTGTTTCTTGTATTGTCATTTTTATACAAGAAATACGCTTTCCCATTGTAAATCCTGAGGTTTTCGACGAAAGCGAAGCCGCTGATTGTGTATAGGGTTTCGGCTGTTCCAGTTTCAATGTTAATGCGTTTGATGGTTGTCACGCCGCCGTCGGTGAAGGTGGTGTAGAATTTACCCGTTGCCCAATCCATAATCACTTTCTTGTCCCATTTCTTGATGACGCGCATGTCGCCACGCCAATGACGATATTTGTGAAAGGTGAGAGGATATTCTGCGACAATTTCTCCTAAGTTATTGTATACTAATGTCTTATCATCATCAAAAGAGAAAAGATAAATGTTATTATCATAAGAAAAAACCGGATCGTAAGTGGGTTTGCAGAACAAATTACCGCTGCGTCGAGGAAGTCCCCATTTATATTTGATTGCAAAATAAATATAGTCGCGACCCTCCTCGTTTACGCAATGGTGAAACTCGTGCGGCTGTTTGTCGCCACCTATATTAAAATAATAGTAAAATATCTCCTGATCGAAGTAAAAATACCGCCCGCCAACTATAACACTATCGGTGGCACAGGCGATATTTGAAAATGCTGTATAAAATTCCATCAGCGGATAGTGATACAACAATTCCATCTCCATGGTCTTGCCCATCAATGTCTTATGTCCTATTTGCCATACATCATCATTGGAAATGATATGCATCTCTCCGAACACATCTTTGAAGATGTTGTAATATTCCGGACTGATTTTCAATTCAGTAAGGGTATCGCAGTTGAAATTAAGATGCAGAATTGCGTTGTTACGGCGACGTTGAGCGAGAAGATAAATGCCTTTCTCATTGATTTCGAAATCCTTAACAGATACAACTTTGTTATCATAAGCTATGTGTGGAATGTTGATTGCGACGACGGTGGCTTCAGGGAGATCACGGCTGAAGGCGATATCATTTTGAGCGGTAATGGCAATTGGCAATATGACGAATAAGGCTAATGGGACTAATATGACGAATAACTTTTTCATAAAAGTTTGTTTTACTTCAAATTGGTTTTTTCGATAAAAGGAATTTCTGAAGTGAAGGATTCCGTTCTCTTTTTTAAGGAATATAAGCTTCCTTTGTAGATTATTATTTTCTGGCTAAAGAAATTGTTAACATGGGTTTTAGGCGTGGTTTTCCCTGTCTGGATGTTGATTTCGTGTAGTGTTGTACCGAGAATCGTGTAAAATGTGCCAAATGCGCGGTCTTGGTAGATGGTATATCTCCAATAATCTTTACTGTCGGGATATGTAATGATACAACTATGAAGCTTGTTCATCGATTCATCATAAGCCTCGATTTTCTTGTTAAGATGGTCGAAATAGTAAAGAGTGTCAGCGACTTGCATCAGTCGGCAGTCTTTTGTATGATACCAAGCATGTCGGATGAAATTTTCCCATTCCTCATCGTTTGGACCGCGATAATTCGGATCGACAGTTTTATAGTATTGATGGAATTTCACATCTCGCTTGATTTCACGAAATGAGTGCGAGTCGTCACAAATGAAAAGATTCTCCTTCTCTTTGGTATCCAAATTGTATCTGTAAAAAGTCGAGATATAGCCATCAAGTCTCAACTCATTGAAATACATATATTTAGAAGTGACAAAAAGAATATTTTTCATTAATGACATATATCGGTTTTTATCGCTTGGAAACGCAATTTCATAATTATCATATTTTGCGATTTGATAAACAGAATCCTGTGTTACGATTTGGCAGTTGTTAAAACAATCAAGGATAATCTTCTGAGGCACAATATGTTTAGGCAAAAAGATGGTATCAACAGGCTCAAACGACATATCCGTAATAAGAACTCTGTAGCCGCCATTTCTGCCGGTTTTCTTCTGCAGAAAAAAGAATTTGTCGTCCAAAATCTCGAAATCGAACATCACAAAATTGGATTTGCTATAGTAATAGGTGACTTTTTCTGCGGTCACTGTAGCTGGATCGAGCATATACGACGTTTCCATCATCTTAAAGCGGATTACGATTGTATCTTGTTGAGGCACAACGCTTATCAGCGTATCCTGATATCCAACGCATGAGAAAAGCAGACCTATCGAACGGTCGGTTTTGAGAGTCTTCAGGATGAAATCGCCGTTTTTATCAGAACTTGTACCACGTTGGGTGTTGAGCACTTGAATATTGACATTAGGGATGGCGACATTGCCTGTGATGACAGAGAATGTGTTTTGAGCGGAAGCGGTTGTTGGGAATAGGACGAGTAGGGCTAATGGGACTAATATAAGTAATAGTTTTTTCATAAGATTTTTAATTCAGTTTTGTTTTTTCGATAAATGATATTTCGGTGTTGCCAGAATCTCTGCGTTTTTTCAGAGAATATAGATTTCCTTTGTAAATAATCATCTTTTGGCTGAGATAGTTGTTGGCGTTGATTTTGGGGATTGTTCTACCTGTTTTGATGTCGATTTCGTTCAAAGTGGTGCCGAAGATGGTGTAGAAAGTGCCCCAGGCGCGGTCTTGATAGATAGTGTGACGCCAAAAAGTTTCTTTTTCGGGATAGGTGATATCGCAAGTGCGAATGATCTGCATGTTTTCATTGTAAGTTTCGATTTTATTGTTGAGATGATCGAAATAGATCAAAGTGTCGCCGATGTGACCAAGGAATGCGTTTTTCGTGTGAAACCACGCCATCGAAACGAAGTTTTCCCATTCGTTTGGTTCGGGGCCGAGTTCGAAAACCTGATTTCCAACTGTGGTAGTCAGCCTGTGCCTACGGTGGAAATCACGTTCACGCTGGATTTCACGAAGTTTGTAAGAATCGTCGCTCGAAAACAGCTTCTCGCGAGTGCCTTTTGCAGGATTAACCCTATAATATTCAATGGAATAGCCTTGCGATTTGACGTTTCTGAAATAGACATAGCCATCGGTCATGAAGACACATTTTCGCATTACATCGAGATAATGGCTTTTTTCGACAGGGAAGCCATAAAAGGCCTTATCGAAGTACTCAACTATTTGATAAACAGTATCTTGACCCAAGATTTGACATTGATTGGCAGCATCAAGAAAAATATTAGTCGGCTTGATTCTATCAGGAAGTGGCATGGTGTCGAGAGGCTCGAACACCATATTGGTGACGAGGACTCGGAAATCTTTTAACGATTTGTTTTCTCGTTGAAGGATATAGAATTTGTCGTTGACAATCTCAAAATCGACCATCACATAGGTGTAATCGCGGTATTTTGTGATTTTTTCGGCGGTGACATACGCCGCATCAAGTATTTTTATATTCCAGGCGACGACAGAATCATCCTGCTGCGCGGACAAAATTTGTCCGCACAGCAGGGAAAAAATGAGAGTTATAATTGAATTTTTCATTCTTCAATTACTTGTGTCGCCCGATGTTGCTCTCTGATGTAAAATATCGCATCGAACGACTTCGCCCATTTGCCGATTTTGTTGTGATAACCAAGAAGGATGCTGTGGAATGGCACATCTTCAAACTCGTGATGACTGCCAAAATCAAGATAACCATAGTTGATGTCGCGATGCAGCAAAGCGAATTCAACCGAAGTGGAATCGGGCTTAACAGGATAGCTTTCATCTTGATTAAAATACCCCACTTCGCCCCCACCTGATGTGAAGGCGACGGAATAAACCTGATCTGGAAACATATTCGCAAGATGCTCGCCAAGCAATGTGTATTTTTCATACAAGTCTGGGTTAGGCTCCTTGCCGTATTTTATCTGTGAAATATCCTTCGCCCCATGGAAATTAGCCGCCCAGATGATAATTTTCTTTTCAGGATGGTGATTGATATACCATGCTACATTGTCGGCCATTCGTCGGTCGCGAATCATAATGCTACGATCGATACATGAATCGCAGGTGTTAGAAAATCCGCATTTTGCCAGATTTGAGAACGATAACATATTGTCAATCAATAGCAAAACGGCATCTTTGTTGAATGAGACATTTTCATTGTTCAGCTTATTATTCATTGCCAACAAAGAACTGTCATAATATTGATAATCAATATCTTGAATGACAGAATCGTTTAAATTAAGCATATTCTTATTTATGTCAAGCAATCTTTTCCAATTGTAGTCAAACATATTCTGTTTCATTATCGAATCGGAATAAAACAGATTGCTCAGATATGCTATCTCGAAATTATTGCAGTATGATGGATTGACATCCATGCCGTAAACGTCGATTTGGCGTTTGTACATTGCATCAACCAGCTTTGATGCTTCTTCCGTTTTACTCCACAAAGAATTCCATGAATTCCTAACACTCAGCCATGTTGGGTTGATGATCAGAACTGGCAGTTCTTCATTCAGAATTGCGCCGTCAAAAGGATTCATTCCTTCAAGAATTAAGGTGTAATCGCCAATAGAATCCAAATATCTGACAATTTCCGATTTTATTTCAAAAGTACGGCCGTCGCCATGACCGCATTCGCCGAGGATGATTATTTTTTTGTCTTTGGAAAGGTTGGCTATTGTTTCAAAACTTTCAGAATAATCATTGAAAGAGGTGAATTTGTCGGATATTTTAGACTCGATTGGGGTTTTGTTGCAACAGGATGATAGGGCTAATAGGATGAATGGGATTGATAAGAGTGATAATTTTGTTTTCATGGGATTTTGTTTTTCTCATTCCAAAATTATAACAAAAAAACGCCAGAAAAGCAAGAGGCTATGCAAAGTACAGATTTTTGTTGGCGGCAAATTACATCAACTTAATGATAATCAATATTTTAACAAAATAAGATATACAGATTTTTTATCTAATTTGGGACGAAATCTGTTTGAAATCGACTTTCTTTTTGAGGTTTGAGCGGTATTTCATCACAGTGTTTTCGCTCAAATTCAGGATTATGGCTTCTTCTTTGATGCGGAAGTTTAACAAAGTCAAAATCAAGATATTCTTTTCGGTTTCGGAAAGATTCGGATAAGCTAAATAGATCTTATTCAGAAAATCTATATAAACTAACTTAAACTCATTGATAATCAATGGTAATGAATTATTACTCTTTTCTTTGAAGATTGATTTCACCCGTTTCTGCAAAGTTTCAAACTGCTGATGTTTGCTGTCTTCAAAACCCTTTTGCAAACGTTCTTTTTCCTCTTGAAGCTTTTGATTTTCAATGGTTTTCTTCTTGTTTATCAATTTTACAAAAATGAAAACCATCAACATAATTAATGCGAGAACAATTGAAACGGTTATTATGGCTTTCTTGCGGTTTTGATGTTGCAGCCTTTCCTGATGACGAGTCAGATAATCCTGAAACATTGAATTGAGAGTCGAGACGCGAGCCATGCTGACACGTTCATTTGAGGGTTTCTCGATGAGATATTTGGCAAATTCGGTCATTTTGAGTGTGTCGCCTTGGCTTTCATAAATATCATAAATAAACTCTGCCACATAAGATTTCACAGCATCATTGATGCCATAGTCGAAAGCTTTTTGAAGATAAACCAGCGCCGAATCGACAGGTCCGGCTTCCTGATAAATCAACCCAATGTTGACATATCGCCAATCGCGATTCGACTCCGAACATTGCGAAGCCAGTCGTTTCAATTCAACGATTCCGTGTTCAAAGTCAGCGCCAGAGGTGCAATCAAGCATCGCCTTATAAAACTGCAGCATTTTGTAATTCAAATTGTTTGTATCAGGACTATTACGCAATGCTTCATTATAATAATATCGGGCGGTGTCATACTTTTGCAGTTTGTCGTATTGGAAGCCCAATTTCTGCAATAAAATGGAACGCTCAAAAGGCACGCACTCGCCCAAGTTATTGTATTTTAATGCATTTTCATAGCAAACAATAGCTGGTTCCTGCATATACTGGTCCGAAAACAAATCACCGATGCGGCAATGAATCAGCATCATGAAACGGGGATGTGGCGGTGTTGGAATATGCTCGTCCACGATATCCAAAACGTGCAGATATTCATACAAAGCCTCTACAACACTGTCTTCTGCCTTAAACCCCACGCCGTTCATGTAATGGGCGCGAGCCGAAAGCCAATAATCGGTGGTGTCAAAATAATCAACCGCTTTCAGCAGACGCTTTCTGTTTGATTGCGGATATCCACCCTTAAACAACGCTTCAGATACAAGCAAATTGAAATAATGTTTGTTAAACGCATCGGTGCTGTCAATGTTGTAGTTTGCCCAAAATCTTGACAATTCACGGGTTGCGCTGTCGGGTTGAAGCCACATGAGGTTGTCGATGCGAAGAAGCTCCGGAGAAATGTTATAAGGTTTGTCGGCATACCATGGTTTTGGGTTGCTTGTGCAGTGTGCGAGGACAAGCAATAAAACCGAAATTGATAATATGGAATAGAGCTTTTTCACGAGGCAAAGATAACTATTATTTTTTTATGTTACTTTTTCTTGATAAAAAGTAACCAAAAATCAAGCACCATCCGATGCTCGGACCGCCGTATGGCGCGGGCCACCGCACCTGAGACAGTCTGAGGCATAGCCACGACATCTTGGTTTTATTTCAGTTGCATTTTATACAAACTGCGGCAGTCGCGGCCGACGGTTTGGCGCACATCGATGAATTTGTAATAGACGATGCCGTTGTGGATTTGGATGTTTTCGGGAAAGACATGATGCGTCAATTCGATGGTTCTCTTTATCGTACCAGTCTGTAAATCAATCTCTTTCAAGGTTACGTGGCCGTCTTTTGAGAATTGAGCGTAGCATTTACAGAGTGCTTTATCAAAGATTAGTTTTCTATCCCAAGGGTCGCCAATTCGGTAGTTTTTGAAATGCTTTTTGCGGTGAAAGGTCATATCACATTCATATAAAGGCACGCCATTATCAGCATACTTCAAAAGCCTGTCTTTCTCAAAATCAAATATATATATCGTTTGGTTAAAAAACACAATTGGGCAATATATCGGATTGTAAACATATCTCATTTTTGGACTGTTTTCAAAATCTTCGTATGGCTTCATGCTTATTGGATTATTCATTTGACTGATATCAAACGGCTGTTCAGAAGCGTCGCGAAAAAGTTGTTTATGAAGCGTAGGGAAAAGTGGGTTGGCCGACAAAACGCCATCGATTCTTCCATCGCGCATCATATCGATATAATAATTGTCGGCAGCTTCTTTTGAATTGCCATACAAATCGGCCAACACTTTGGTTTCCTTGTTGTTGCGATTGACACTGACATACAAAATCTCCTGATACATGGAAGTGTATTTTTGCAAAATCAATAAGCTGTCTGTGATGACTTTGACAGGCATAAGCTTCTGTTTGAAACTAGCAATGTCAACAGGATAAAGCATATTAAGTTTTTCGCCATCGTAATAAGTCTGATATGCTGAATCATTACTCAAAAGATGGATGTTCCCGAATGCATCTTCGTAGAGATAATCGAACTTTTTGTTGATTTTAGCTTTGGCGAGAGTGTCTTGCTCATGGCTCAGAAACATCAGTGAATGCTCAGTGTTGCTATCAAGGATGAGATACATTCCGCGGTCTGTGATTTTGTAATCCGACACCCAAACTTGTTTGTTGGAATAGGCCAGATGCGGCATGCTTTCAACGATTTCGGCTTCAGGGAGAATGTTGGTTTTCGCATTTAAAATGACAAGCATATTCTCATCGGAAATCTTCACAGTTTTCTGCTCGTAGCTAATGTGAGAAAACATCACTGCGTCTCCCAAATGCGCTGTTATTGTTGTAGTTCCGAAATTATTGGTTATTCCGATAAGGTTTTGTTTAGAGTTGTAAATCGCAACATCTTTGAGGACTTTGCCTGTGGTATCGGAGACAATGACATTGATATTCAGGACTTTATCGTTTTGAGCGGATGCTGTAACTGGTGATAGGACGAATAGGACCGATATGACTAATAGAGCATATAGGAATGAGAGTTTTTTCATAGAATGAAGTTTTTGCAAAAATATTATTAAAAGCCATTCATGTCAATACCTAAAACCCTAAAAGATTGTAGGTAAAACCCTATTTTGCCGCTTGGAAAATCTCCCAATAGCTGTAATGGCAATACTTTTCATCGGTATCGTAGTTCAGCACATAACCGTTTTTGTCGACAAGTATCGGGATTGGGAAACCATTGAACTTCTTGTAGTCTTTCAAGATGCTCTTCATGGTTTTGTTGGCATTCATTTTATTCAATGGAACAGGCAAATCAGCACTGATAATCAGTCGGTTATCTGCTTTCAAATCAGCGACAGCTTCTTCTTTTCCATAATAAATAATGACAATGCCGACATTGTTTTTCTCAAGACCTTCAAGATATGGCTTGATGTTTGTTTTGAACATGTTTTTGCTCGCTCCACAACTTTCGCTCCAGATGTAAATCAGGGTTTTGTCATGATTTTCAATAACTTCCTGAATCTGAGCTTTCTCTTCTTTCGAAATTCCATTCTGTCCGGAACACGAAAAACACATTGTTGCTAATATAAATAGCAATAATAATGGAATAATTACTTTTGTTTTCATCGATTAAGTTTTGATGGTGCAAAAATAAAAATTTTTCTTAAACTGACTGCACAAAACAAAACATTTTGTATCTTTGCAGATGTATTTAAAACAATTGTTATGAGAGCTTTACGAATAATTGACAACAAAATGACGAAACCTGTCAACACCAAAACCAAAGTTTATCCACAGGCTCCGGAAGGCTGCATCTCTTTGGATGAATTCAGTGACCGACTGGAGGAAACCATTTTAAAGAAAATATGAAGTATTACAACGTATCAGTATCAAAAACCATATTAGCTGAAATCGAAGAAATATCTGATTTTATTATTTCAATCAGCACACCAGAACACGCCATTCGCTATAAAAATCAATTGATTAGCGAAATTGAGACATTGAGTTATTTAGCTGGTATTATCAATTATTCGCAATGGAAAACTGCAAAAAAGTATCATCCAAAAGCGAAACGTTATATCACTAAAAATAAAAAATGGAACGTCATCTTCCATATTGATGGCGATGACGTTATTGTTGATAAATTGATTCCTTCAAAGATGGTTAAAGGATAATTCTTTTTAATTCTTTATCAACCGCTTGCAGAAATCTTCAACTTCTTTTTTACTCCAATCAGGATCGGTGTTGAGGTAAAAATGGCCATTGTCAATAGCATTCTGGATGTAATATTTCTGAACCAACTCACCATCCAGGAAGAGGCCAATATTATGACCTTTAGCCTTTGAAGTAAACTGATACCATTCCTGATCTGCTTCTGGCGTCATCTGCACTATGATTGGCGTTGACTCTCCTTTTTTGCGATAGTTGAATGAGATCGTATTAATGATAGGTTTTCCATCATTATCGAAGACCATAGTATCGACATCCAGCACCTTAAATTCCAGCGTTCCCGCAGTATTCATATCATTCTCAGCACGAGTGTAAACGGTAGGTTTCAATAATTGATAAAAGATCAGTAGTCCGACAACGATAAGTGCTGTCAATGAGCCCATAAAGTACCAGAATGTCATGTTTTTCTTGGTTGTAGGACGTCCTTCAATGGCATCAATCTGTCGGATGATATTGTTGCAATGACCTAAAAAACTGCGGTAAGCCACAATGCCGAACACTATCAACAGCAAGCCCATAAAACATAGTACCCACATCGCATTCGTAAGACTGATATCCTGATTGGTCGCATATTTGAATGTGAACACGGCGTCAAGCACAAAGCATACAAACAGCCAGATAACAATATAGATGGAGTAACCAATCTTCAGTTTCTGCATGTTTTGTGAAAGCGTAAGCAAGTCAGAGTTGTCGACCACATGCTGGCGGGTGTTGCGGGTGAGCCAAAGTTCTACAAATGTGGCTATCGCCATCAATATGACCAAGATGATTCCGAAAGTGCGAAATCCCATAACTTCAAGATAAATGTACATCAGGACGGCAATGATCGGATAGACAAACATCGCCACTTTTCTGTTTCTTGTGAAGTAGTCGACGTTGCTTTGAATTGCCGACTTCATCAGTCGTTTGTTGACTATTTCCTGCTGGTCGAACTGCTGTTTCAGCGTCTCGTATTGGGCTTTCAGTTGTTCGAGTTCGTTAAGATTGTTGTTTTCCATGATAAATCTCCTTTTTCATTTTTTGTTTGACATTTTCACCAATTTGTCTTTGATGCGGAGCAGCCTCACTCCCACGTTGCTCGGCGTGATGCCGATGATTGCCCCGATTTCCTCGTAGGTGACGCCTTCGAGCCACAGAAGTATCAGACTTCGGTCGATAAGGTCAAGCTGGTTGATACGGTCGTAGAGCTGTCGGATCTGCTGTGTCGAGGGGTCGTCGGCCTCGTAAGGGTCGATGTCGAGGGTCAGCGGAACGGTCGGCACTCGGTGACGTTCCTTCTTGTCGTTGTTGATGGCGGCGTTGAGTGCCACACGGTAAATCCATGTTCTTACGCTGCTGCGTTCCTCGAAGCTGTCGAAGCCTTTCTACAGCCTGATGAGGATTTCCTGGAAGAGGTCGTCAACCTCAGCGGAGTTTTTCGAGAACATGTAACACACAGTGTAAATCGTGCGTTTGTGCTCCCTCACCAAATTTTCAAATTGTTTCTCTTTTTCAATCATAATTCGATCAAATTACAACCTCTTAGACATCGAAATTGGGAGTTTATTACAAAAAATGAAGATTATTTTTCAGAATATGCAAAAATCAGTCTGGATATGCTTCGCATACCGCAAGGCCTGATTTTTTGCATATTCTGAAAAGGAAATCATTGATTAATATATTTATTTCTCCAAATCAATTAAAACGTCCTCAATCATGAGTTCGACATAAGATGGAGCACAAATATTGTTGATATAATAGGAAATCCCAATGATGAAGGCAATGAGGAAACACATAAAGAAAACCTCAATAGCTTCAGCTATATTGGATGGCCAATTTAAGACAAGCACGTATGTTCCCCAAGCTATTATAAACAGAATGGTCAAAATCCACATAATCATATTTGCCATTCTGTAGATTTTTCTGGCTTTACGGATTTGCCGAGCGTATTCTGTCAAAGGCATTGAGGCGGAATTACCGTTACTTACCACCCAATATAAGTAAATGCTTGTGATGAGGAGCCCCAAGCTCAAGAATAAAAATATCCCGAGCTCAAACCTCCAATAACAGTATGCCGCAAACAAGATAAGCATGACGATTCTGCCAATCAGTCTTCGTTGCAATTCAGACAAATGCTTTTTAGTAGCTTCGTTAAAGTGTTTTTTGTCTACGATGCTTTCCTTTCCCAGCTTCTCGTTTAAGGTGGCAAGCTGCGCCCTCATTTCGTCTAATTCGTTGTTTTCCATAGCTTTGCGTTTTAATCGTTCGACATTTTCTTCAGTTGTTCCTTGATTCTGACCAGTTTTACGGAGACGTTTTTGGTGGAGATGCCGATGATTTCACCGATTTCCTCGTAGCTCATGTTCTCCAGCCAAAGCAGGATGATTGCCCTATCGAGCATTCCAAGTTTGTTGATGCGGCGGTAAAGCATCTGCACTTGCCGGGTGTCGTCGTCGGTGTCGGTAAACAGATTGATGTCCATTGTCAGCGGCAACGTATCCACGCGGCGTTTCTTTTTCCTTTCGAATGTGAGGCAGGTGTTCAGGCTGACGCGCCAGATCCAGGTCTTCACGTCGCATTTGCCCTGAAAGCCTTCGAATCCGCGCCACAGGTTGATGAGCGTCTCCTGAAACAGGTCGTTCACCTCATCCTGGTCCTTTGAAAAAAGGTAGCACACGGTGAAAATGGCGGCTTTATTGGCCTTCACGATTCGGTTAAACTCCAATTCTTTCTCCTTCATGGTCTAAAACCTTTTGCCAATTAGACGCAATACTGATGGAAAAACTACAACAAATGATTAATTTTTTGCAAAGATAAGAAAAAAACAATTAGAACTTAATTTCAATTCCGATATTCCTGATTTCGCTGCTTGTCACACCTGGTTGATACTCAGGCAGAAGGTTCGTGAATACTCTGATGCCGTGGAAAATGCCCAGCATATTGGTGTTGAAGCTGAATCCGACCTCAAGTTTCCATGGATTGAATGTATTTTTGATGCTTTCACCATCCCAATTGGTTAATCCCAACAAATTGGTGGCGTCTTTGCTGGTGCGCAGCTCTTCTCCGATTAGACGACCGCAAAAAATGTCAAATGAAATACTCTCGGTTTGCCGTTTGCCAAGGTAATAATTGAAAACAACAGGAATACCAATATAATAGGATTTTAACCGATTGCGCTCAAAATCCTCCTGACCGTCAATCACGACCAAAGCGTTGTCTTCATATTTCACCTGATGGCATAATGATTTACTGTTTGCGTTTAATAAGATGCCAGTAGTCAAACCCCAACGGTAGCTGAGTTGAAAATCAGTGCTTGCCCCTACGTTAATTGACAGTGTACCATCTTCCAGCAACGGACTATTAGCATCTGGTGGATTTGTGCCCCAGCGATAGCCGAAAGATGCCCAAACATTGA
>Ga0129306_1001475_pt1 | contig 26438 bp, 21 predicted proteins | sample P827metagenome_FD_94438 | JGI IMG/M metagenome (GOLD analysis project Ga0129306, IMG submission 94438) | Capybara group fecal microbial communities from Wisconsin, USA - P827 metagenome | ecosystem: Host-associated > Mammals > Digestive system > Large intestine > Fecal | place: USA: Wisconsin...
CGAACCACTGGTCGTTATCACCGCAATACGAGCAGTCTATAACTCCCATATGATTGGCCTGGATAAGTCCGTAATTCTTAAATGTGGAGCTTCTGGGTACCATATGTGCCTCATACCCCTCGGGAAGCCTGATGCCTATTCCGAGCGGGATCAGTTTAAACTCACCCTGCTTAAACTCGACGTCCTCTGCTGCACGCAGGTCGATCCAGTCAGACTTGCCGTCTATATATTCGAGCCTATCTATTTTATCACTGAAATACTTAATATCAAGAGTTTGCGTTGCAGACATATATCCCTCCCGTTTCCTTAACAATGATGTCTTCTATTATGCATATTTCGCCGGTCTTACGGCTCAGCACGTTATCTATGACGCGCTGGTTGTATGAACCCTTCCAGTGAAGCAGCACATCCCGCTTATCTTCTTCGTATCTGCCGTCAACGACCGCATCGATATACTGCATGACCTCCAGGTCACGGATATCCTCATAATCATATCCGGTATAAAGCCATATGGTCTTACCCGGGTAAGCGCTCTTAACTTCTCTGCACAGAGCTAACACGGCATCCCTGTTTCCGGGAAAAAGAGGATCCCCTCCGCTGAGAGTAAGGCCCGATATATAATCCCGGGCGAGTATCTCCATCAGTTCATCATGTGCTTTTTCATCAAACACAAGCCCGTCGTCAGGATCCCATGTGACCGGGTTCTGACATCCCGGGCAGTGATGTTCGCATCCCGCCACCCACAGTACTGCACGCAGTCCCGGGCCGTTTCTCATATCGTCTTTGGTAATGTCATGGTAGCGCATAGCAGGACACCTTACATGCTTATACGGTCGGCGATCTCAGCCATCTTGGAGTCCGATAATCTGGTATCACCATGGGTGCGTGAATATGCAAGGTAACCGTTCATGCGATCTATCTTGGTCAAGTTGCTCGATCCGCATTTCGGACACACATCCATCTCCAGCTGTTCATATCCGCAATCATCGCAATATGACAGGCTCATGTTAACACCTTCGTAGAATCCGTACTTCATGGCCCTGCGGATCAGTGTCTTGATCGCGTCAAGATTATAGTCAATCGGATATCTGACATACTGTATCTTGCCGCCGTTAAACAGTTCCCAGAATCGCTTCTCGAGATCCTGCTTCTCTATCGGAGTGATGTTCTCCGCAACATGGCAGTGGAACGAGTTGGAAACATACTCTCTGTCGGACACGCCGGGTACGATACCGTATTTATCCCTGAACTGTCTCGCCTGAAGTCCGCACAGGTTCTCAGCGGGAGTGCCGTATATCGCGTAGAGATGATGATCCTCTTCCTTGAATTCCTTAACCTTATTATTGATATACTCCATGACCTCAAGAGCAAAGGCTCCGTCCTGAACCAGGCTCTTGCCGTTATAGAGTATCTGCAGCTCATTGAGAGCAGTGATGCCGAACGAAGCTGTAGCCGCATCCAGAAGAGGTGCTATGCGGTCATGTAAGTCCAGGTGTCCTCCGAGGAAACCGCCCTGACAGTATGCCAGAGGATTCGTGGATGCCTTCATCTCTCCCAGGTACTGATATGTCCTGATGTGGAGCTGGCGTATCATGTTCAGATAGTAATCCAGCACCTCATAGAAGTCTCTGGATTCCTCGCGCGCCTTGGCCAGTATCATGGGCAGATGGAGCGAAACAACACCTATATTGAATCTGCCTATATATACGGGAACGTCTTTATCATCGGCCGGTGTCTGACCTCCCCTCTCCCAGTACGGAGAAAGAAAAGCCCTGCAGCCCATGGGGCTTATGACCTTGCCGTATTTCTGATATGTCTCGGATATGTATCCCTCACCGGACATCGACAGCCAGTCGGGATACATGGACTTGGATGAGCACTCTATGCCCGCTTCGAATACATCCTCAAGCTCTCCGCCGGGTCCGTGGAGTTTCTCATCATACAGGAACACGATCTTAGGGAAAAGAACAGGCTTCTTATGTCCGGGCTTACCCTGACCGTTCTTACGCACGTTCATCAGTGTCTTGGATGCCATACGCGCGAATCTGTCGGTTCCCAGGCCTGCTGTCACGGTGATAAAAGGATAATCTCCTCTGGAGCTTGCGACCGTATTGAACTTATACTCCCATCCCTGGAATCCCTGTTCAAACTCACGCTGTATATCCGCGTATGCCTGCTTCTCTGCCGTCTCGCGGTCTACTCCGAGAGACATGTACTTATCGGTGTATTTCTCATAGCTGCGCTCTGCATAGGGAGCCAGCATCTTATCAACCTCGGGAACGGTGAATCCTCCGTACTGCTGTCCTGCAGCAGACAGGATGATATCGCCGCATACATCAAATACGGTATCGAGAACCTTGGGCTCGTTATACCATACGTTGCCCATTTCGAATCCGCCTTTTAACACCTCGGATATATTGAACAGACAGCAGTTCATGGTATCGCGTCTTGCAGACATGTCATGGACGTAGATGTAACCTTCTCTGCATGCCTGGATCTCCTCGGTGGTCAGGAAGAACTTCTCATACAGGCTCTTATTGAACTGGTTAAATATCAGGCTTCTCTTTGTGCTGACCAGTGCGGAATCCGTATTGGCATTCTCACGGTCTCCCACATACATGATGGCCTGCGTCTTCTTATATACATCGTCCATCATGCGAACGAAGTCCTGCTTATAGTTCCTGTAATCCCTGTAGCTCTTGGCTACTATGGGTTTAACCTCGTCCAGAGCGCTCTCTACGATGTTATGCATCAGCGAGATCGGAATATCCTTATTCTCCAGTGCGTCGATACGGGCCTTAACGAACTCACATATATGCTTCTTCTCCTCGGTTGTGAATTCGTACAGGGCACGATAGGCACTCTTATGAACGGCATTGACGACCTTCTGCATGTTAAAAGGTTCGAGTGTTCCGTCCTTCTTGACTATATGTGCGTCTCCCTCCGGTACATACAGTGCACCGTAATCGATCGTATCCTTTGAATCTTCTCTGGTAAGTTTGCTCATAAAAACCTCATACAGACCGTAAAGTCTGCTCTCACATATAAAAAACTTTAAGCCCACATGGACAGAACCTGTGAGCTTAAAAGATCAGTTCATTGTTTGGATTCTTCTGCGCTTGCTGCCGCCTGTGCAACCTCTGCAGCCTGTGCATCCTTTGCATCCTTAAGCGTTCGCAGCTTCCTGCCAATGAGAACTGCCGCTATGACCACGCACACGGCGATCACAAACAGAAGCAGATATGATAGAAATGCGTTCGTAAATAAGATCAGATTATTCATATTTGGCTCCTCAAACAAGATAGATAAATCATACCCCACTTACAACTTCATCGTCAAGCAGATCACTGCCGTCTGCAGCAGATGTTGCGAGCCTGTCGCAGCGTTCGTTCAGTTCATGTCCGTTGTGTCCTTTAACCCAGTTAAAATGGACTTCGTGCGGTTCCATGGCCTTGAGAAGTCTCTGCCACAGTTCGGGATTCTTGACCGGCTTGTTCTGGGAGTTCTTCCATCCCCTCTTCTGCCAGCCCTCGATCCAGTTCTGGTTAAATGCATCCGATACGTATTTTGAATCCGTAAAGACTTCCACATGGCAGGACCTCGTAAGCGCCTCCATTCCCGTGATCACTCCCATGAGTTCCATGCGGTTGTTTGTAGTCCGCTTATATCCTGCCGAGTATTCTCTCTCATGGATTACTCCATGTGAATCCGTGTACTGAAGTATGGTTCCGTATCCGCCGGGCCCGTCCGGATTCCCTCTGGCGGCTCCGTCTGAATATAGTCTGATATCTGTCATTGATGTATCCTTTCCTGATTGATCAAACGGTTATCCATACACGCTCTTCCTTGTGGATACGCACCATCTCTTCCGCTCTCGCGGCCATCTGGGGATCGAATCCCAGACTGCTTATCAGCCTGATCGCATTGCGGGATGATGCCGCACCGTCCTTAAGCTTGTATGAAAACCTCACATCGCCTTCTGACAGATCTTCTTCGAAATGATGATTGACATATCTGTCTGACAACAGCACAGTCAGCTCTATATCATGAGTCGCAGCCATAACACGTATTCCCTGCTTATCCATATCAAGAAGGATCTGGGTACATGCTGCTATACGCTCTTCGGTATTGGTTCCGTTTAAGAGTTCGTCTACAAAGCACAGAGGCATTATGTTTGTCCTGCCTTCCGACCTGACACGTGCATATCTGTCCGTCATGCGTTTGACTGCCTTGATCTCTGCCATATAGTAGCTGTCACCTGTCGTTACATCATCCTTAACGGACATTGCGCTGGAAACGAGGCATATCGGCGCCCTGTATTCATCCGCACATACATACCCGATGGTCTGGGCGAATATGGCGGCAAGAGCCATGCTCTTTAAGAAAGTGGATTTACCGGATGCATTGGCACCGGTCAGCAAAATGCTCCTGTCCACTGTGATCGAATTCGGAACGGGATCCTCCAGAAGAGGATGATATAATCCCCTGACATCTATCACGTACGAATCACCGAACTCGCTTGCTGCTGTATTATCCGATATGGACTCGACATATCCGGCCATGGCTATCTGAGCATCAACGCTTCCTGTCAGATATATCAGCCTGTCTATGTCATCGGTATGATCGAGTATGCTCTTACGCGTCTTCCAGAACCTGATGATATCCGCATATACGAGTATGCCCAGAAGATTGAGCATAACGATCACGGGATCATTACCTGCCTCCGAAGTCACACTGAAAGCAGTCCGCCTCCTGACAGCGGAAAGCCTGTCGAGTACTCCTTTAAGCTCTTCTGCAACACCGCGCAGATCACTGTCACCGGTCTCTTCCCGTGACATTTCATCGGATATGAGTCTGCCGGATTCTATCGTCTTAAGGACCTGTGAATACACTCTCATGTGCGGCAGGATCCTGCTCCTGTCACGATAGTACACGTACATGTTACTTAGAAGCACTATGATAAAAAGAACTGCTCCGGCCCCGCGAAGCACATACATGCTCAGGAAACTGAGTATCAGACATACAACTCTTACGTAATATTTCGTACAGGATGCGTCCTGAAGTTCAGCCATGGTATCGAGCATCTCATATATGGACGATCTGCCCAGACTGCCTATGTGATGAAGCGATATCAGAACACGCTCTCTTAAGGCCTGATGCTCTCTCCAGCTGTCGATGATCCTGCGTCTAGACGCTATCTCACCGGTATCCGCAAGTGGACAGCGAAGCATATGATACAACACCTGACGTCCCGCATCGGACTCAGTGGTATCGATAAGTGCCATTATTTCATCCATGGATAGATCCGACCACGTGATATCGTCTATATACTCATCGGGGATATGCCTCAGATAATAGGCATCTGCTGTGATCAGACGATCATGATCGTAAGAAGATCTGTGAGATTTACCGAACTCGTTTCTCAGTTTAAGCAGATACAGTTTATCATCTCTTCGGGAATTAATAAACTGCAAAAACATAATCAGTACAATAATCCCGAAAATGATCAAAACAAAGATCAATGCTTCCATATCGTCTCTAACCCGTTAACGTACAGTATCTATGATTTCCTGTGCACGCGCATAGATGCGCTCCACATCATAAGAATCATCAAATCTGCCGTCCATGTAGAGTATACAGCCGGCTATCATAGTCATCTTAATGTTTGATTTGGAACCGCTGTAGACTATGTTCTTTGCGATATTATTTAGAGGCTGCATATTAGGCTGATACAGATCTATCATGATGATATCTGCGCTCTTACCTGCAGCCAGGACATCGGCATTATCCAGTCTCATCGCATGTGCCGAACCAACAGTAGCCATGTTGAGAACATCGAGTGCATCAACGACGGCAGCATCGTTCTCACGCAGCTTGGCAAGTCCGGTCGTCAGGAACATCTCCCTGAACATATCCAGACAGTTATTGGAGGCAGGGCCGTCGGTCCCTATTCCCACATTGATGCCGCGCTCGAGGTATGCATTGATGGGAGCTATACCGCTCGCAAGCTTGGTATTGGATCCCGGATTGGTGATAACATGAAGACCGCGGCGCTTGAAGATATCCATGTCTTCATCGGACATATGTACACAGTGGTATCCGCCGCCGCCGTTATCCCACATACCTATTGATTCAAGGTATGCTGCGGGAGTCTTTCCGTAACGCTCCACACAACCGGCTACCTCAGATGCAGTCTCGGCCAGATGTGTATATACGGGTGCATTGTGTTTATGAGCCATCTCGCTCAGGCTCTTCATGAGCTCATCGGAACAGGTATACTCTGCATGAAATCCGATCTCATAACTGATGAGCGGATCATAGTGATTGAGTTTGTCATACATCTCCTCCGTATATTCAACAGATGAAGAGAAATTATTGAGATTACCGCACAGCACCGCGCGATATCCCATATCACGGTATGCCTCCGCCTCTGCCTCGGGAGCCAGATACATATCAAAACATGCGGTCATTCCGCCTGTCAGGTATTCGAGAATGCTAAGGCGCGTAGCATCGGCTATCATCTGAGCATCAAGTCTTGCCTCACGGGGAAAGATCTGCTTGTTCAGCCAGTCACCCAGCGGCATGTCATCGGCGCAGCTTCTGAGCACGCTCATGCCCGAGTGTGCATGTGCATTCTTAAATCCCGGCATCAGAAGATTTCCGCCGGCATCTATGGTCCTGTCAGCCTTATATCCCACGGGAAGAAGCGACTGCTCTTCGATCTCCGATAGTGCCGCTCCCGCATATACGATCCTGTCGTCCTTTGTATAAAGGCTTCCCTGAAATATGTCCTCACCCTTATTCATGGTGAGTATCCTGGCATTGATTATCTTAATATTCATATGAGGCTCCGTGATTTAATGTAGATTGGACGGCCCGAAACTGTCGGGCAGAAGTTCTCCGAGAGTATTGGTCCTGTACTCGCCGCCGGGACCTGCGATTATTACTGTAAAGCTGTCGGGATCGGCGAATTCTCTCATGACCTGTCTGCATACTCCGCAGGGTGAAGCATATTGGGAAAGAGGTTCACCGACGGGACTTCCCGCAACGGCTATAGCAGTAAACTCCCTGCACCCCTCCGATACAGCCTTATAGATAGCGCATCGTTCAGCACATATGCCGGGGCCGAAAGCGGCATTCTCCATGTTGCATCCTGTCACGATACGACCGTCCCTGCACAGCAGGGCCGCACCTACGGCATAATTCGAATAGGGAGCATATGATCTGCTCCTGGCTTCATCCGCCTTTGCGATCAGTTCACGTATAACGGCTTCATCTATCATATGATACCTGCGATCTTCTTAACGGACTCACGAACGAGTATCGTAAACTTGGGAGCTGCCTGATTGGCTGCCTCCTGAACCTCGTCATGTGTGAGCGGATTGGGGCTTAAACCTGCAGCCAGATTGGCCACGCAGCTGATACCGCATATCTTCATGCCCATATGATTGGCTGCTATCGCTTCAACAACGGTGCTCATACCGACGGCATCGACACCGAGCTTACCGAGCATCCTGATCTCGGCAGGGGACTCAAATGAAGGTCCCGTAAGCTGTGCATATACACCTTCAAACAGCTCGATATCATAGTCATAAGCCACGCTTCTGATGGCATCCTGCAGATCCTCATCATATACATGTGACATATCGGGGAATCTGGTGCCGAGTTCCTCGATATTCGGGCCTATCAGCGGGTTGGGTGCAAAGCATGAGATATGATCCTTTATCATCATAAATGCACCGGCATGGAAGTCGGGATTGATACCGCCCGAAGCATTGGTCAAAAACAGCGCTTTCGCTCCCATCATGCCCATCAGTCTGGTCGGGAGTACGACATCGCTTATATCATATCCCTCATAGTAATGAACGCGGCCCTGCATAAGAACTACGCTCACACCGTCCAGATAGCCGAATATGAACTGTCCCTTATGTCCGGGCACGGTCGATACCGGGAATCCGTCTATCTCGTTATAAGGAAGAGTAGCGACCACTTCCACGTTGTCGGCAAAGTTGCCGAGTCCCGATCCGAGCACAACGGCAACATCGGGTTTGAAATCAACCTTTGCTCTCACACAGTCATAGCATTTCTTCAGTTTCTCATATCTTGGATCTGACATCCTCTGATTCCTCCTGATGGGTTTTATTATTCTTTATCTTTGATCTCATAAAAGATGATACAGTTAGGCTGCTCTATCGGTATCTCCCTGTTGTTCATGACTATGAGCCCGTTCTTGGCGTCAACCGAGAAAAATGTCATGGTATTGGACTCATGATTCAGGCTCACCATATGCTTGTTATCAGGGAAAAGCGCAACATCCTTGGGATAGTCTCCGCTGACAGGCAGACAGAACAGCTTGGTCAGCATGCCGGTCTTCTTATCAACGGAATACATGCAGGCAGAGTTATCACCCGCATTGGATGAAACGAGATATTTGAAATCGTCGGAGAGATTAAGAGCACTGGCTCCGGATCCGCTCGCATGATAATCGTTCAGAGTGGATATCGACTGAACCTTCTCAAACTCCGGACCGTTGTTCTCCGTATCATGATAATCATATACATCAATATAGGTTCCGCGCGCATGTACGATGTAAACAAACTTACCGTCGGCCGATGTCTTGATATGTCTCGGACCGGATTTCTGATCCGAGTGGATGATATCGGCCTGTGACAGCTTACCCGTATTATGATCGAGCTTATATACGGTCGTGTTATCCGTACCCAGATCCGCTGCGAGCAGATACTTGTTGTCTCTGGTCATCTTAACGCAGCTGACGTGAGGTCTGGAATCGAGGTCCGCGATGGTTCCCAGTCCCTTATGGAACACCTCGTCGGTGATCTCACCTATGCTGCCGTCACTGTTAAGTCTCAGCACCGTGATCTTACCGTCATGATATCCGCCGGTAAAAAGGAACTTATCATCATAATCCGTGGAGAGATACGAGGCTCTCATACCGTTGATAGTTCCCTGACCGATCACCTTCAGGTCACCGTTCGACTGTATCTTATACGCTTCAACGCCGAAATCCGTTATCGAATACAGGTATTTACGGTTATGAGATATGGATACATATGATGAATTGGTGATGCTGATCTGATTCTTTTCCCTGAGATAACCGTTCTTGAGATCCACATCGTATATCCTGATGCCGTAATTGGCTCCTGAAGCCGATGTGTACGAAGAAACATACGCTACATATTTAGACATTTCAACCCTCCGTATGCGGTGTATACCAGCTAATTATTTTAGCATAAACGGGGGCGGGTGTAAATCTGCGCTCCATTGACATTACACCGCTATTCTGTATAATAGTTATTCGGTGTCTGTCTACTTAATATAATTAGAAAATGGCAAAAGAACTCATAAGATTTGAAAATATAACAAAAACCTTTGACGGGAGCAGCGTCCTCAAGGATCTCAATCTGTCCATCCACGAGAACGAGTTCGTAACTCTGCTCGGCCCCAGCGGATGCGGCAAGACGACCACGCTGCGTATCCTCGGAGGTTTCGAGTCTCCCGACTCGGGCAGAGTCATCTTTGACGGTGAGGATATCACTCATCTTCCTCCCAACAAAAGAAAGCTCAATACCGTATTCCAGAAATATGCGCTCTTCACACACATGAGCGTTGCGGATAATATCGCATTCGGTCTGAAGATTAAGGGACAGGATAAGGACCTGATACGTGAACGCGTCTCCTACTGTCTGAAGCTCGTAGGACTCGAAGGATACGAGGACCGCGCTCCCGCTTCGTTAAGCGGCGGTCAGCAGCAGCGTATCGCCATTGCACGTGCCATCGCAGGCGAGCCCAAGGTGCTTCTGCTCGATGAGCCTCTGGGTGCTCTCGACCTTAAGCTCCGTCAGGGCATGCAGTATGAGCTGATCAGGCTCAAGGAAGAACTCGGTATCACTTTTGTCTATGTAACTCATGATCAGGAGGAAGCTCTGACCATGTCGGATACCGTTGTCGTTATGAACCAGGGTATCATTCAGCAGATAGGTACACCCGAAGATATATATAACGAACCTCAGAACGCATTTGTTGCAGACTTCATCGGCGAGAGCAATCTGCTCGACGGTATCATGATACGTGACTGTCTCGTAAGCGTGGGCGGTCTTGAGATGCCCTGTGTGGATACAGGCTTCGGAGAGAACAATCCGGTCGACGTTGTCATACGTCCCGAGGACGTAGAACTCGATGCAGGCGGATCCGGACAGACACGCGGAACCGTCGCTTCCATAGTGTTCAAGGGTGTTCACTGGGAGATCCGAGTTGAGAGTGAGATCGGTATCACTTTTCTGGTTCAGACCACCGAGCACTATCCCGTAGGAAGCACCGTAGGTATCAGCGTCGATCCGTATAACATCCAGATCATGCATAAGCCCTCTCGTGAGGACGAGCAGGTATTCGACCAGAACGAAGTTCCTCAGGGAGAGACATATGAATCGTAGCAGATCACGTCTCCTCGGGGTTCCCTATATCATCTGGGTCATAGGCTTTACCGTCATTCCCATCTTCTTTATCATTACCAAAGCCATTACCGACAGTAACGGTTCACTGACCATCTCCAATCTGACAGCCATATTCGATCAGCTGCATCGCAAAGCGCTGATAATGTCTGTCGAACTGGCATTTATCAGCACTGTCTTATGCATAATACTCTCATATCCCGTAGCCCTTATACTTCGCAGCAGTCACATCAGGCGTAAGAATATCATTCTATTCATCCTGATACTTCCGATGTGGATGAACTTCATCCTCCGTATACTGGCAATGCAGATGATCATATCCAATAACGGTATCATCAACCATGTGCTCAAACTCATGGGAATGGAGCCTCTTAAGCTCATCAATACTCCCGGTGCGATCATCCTGGGCATGGTATACGACTATCTGCCCTACATGCTGCTGCCCGTACTTAACAGCATTCTCTCGATACCCGAAGACATCATAGAGGCTGCCAAGGATCTGGGAAGCGACCGTATGCACGTACTCACCAGGATCATTCTTCCCCTGTCTCTCGGCGGAGTCGGCAGCGGGGTAACCATGGTATTAATACCGTCCATGACGGAATTCGTTATAGCCAACATCCTCGGCGGAGGTAAGATCCAGCTGCTCGGCAATATCATCGAGCAGGAGTTCACGGTATCCATGAACTGGAACCTCGGTTCCGGACTCAGCGTAACGCTGATGGCATTTGTACTGATAACATCGTTCATATTCGGCAGACATAAAGAAGAAACTGCCGCAGGACTGGCCTTATGACAGGTAAGACTCTCGGAAAGATTTATATCGCGCTGATACTGCTCTTTCTCTACGCGCCCATAGCCGTACTGATAGTGCTCAGTTTCAACGCTTCCAGATCACGTGTGGTCTGGGGAGGCTTCACTCTTCAGTGGTATACTTCGCTTGTTGAAAACTCTTCTATCATGGGCGCATTGTGGACCACGTTCGGACTTGCTTTTGCATCCGCTCTCATATCATCGGTGATAGGCCTTCTCGGAGCCATAGGGATCTATTCCATGCGAAGGCGCGGATATCAGATCATGCTGTTTGCGACCAACATACCGATGATCAATGCCGACATAGTAACCGGTATCGCACTGCTGCTCTGGTTCGTCAGATTTCTTCCGCTCGGGTTCACATCGGTACTGCTCGCTCACGTGACCTTTAATCTGCCATACGTGATACTCTGTATCCTGCCCAAGTTAAGAGATATGGACATTTATCAATATGAGGCTGCCCTGGATCTGGGCGCCGGTGAATTATATGCCTTTATCCGTATACTTATGCCTCAGATCCTGCCCGGCGTACTCTCCGGCTTCCTGATGGCGATCACAATGTCAATGGATGACTTTGTGATCACATACTTCACGAAGGGTGCCGGTGTTAATACTCTGTCAACGCTCATATACGGTGAGATCCGCAAGGGCATAAAGCCCGAGATGTATGCGTTATCTACCGTTTTATTCTTTATTGTGTTACTATTACTTATACTTGTTAACCTGCCTTATGACAGGCTGTTTGGCAAGATTGATACCACGAGGAGAGATTTATGAAAAAGTTAACCACAGTAGTTCTTATCGGCAGCATGATAGTTTCACTTCTGTCAGGATGCGGCGCATCACAGGACTCAGCAGAATCCGTACCGAAGACCGGTGAAGTCCTGACGGTATTTAATTACAGTGAGTACCTCGATCCCGATATGCTGGATAAGTTCACCACAGAGACCGGTATAGAGATCAAATACGAGGAAGCCACCACTCCAGAGGAGCTCTACACCAAGTATAAATCCGGCGGTATCTCATATGATCTGATATGTACATCCGATTATATGTGCAAGCGCCTTATAGACGAGGGCGAAGCACAGCCTATCGATTTCTCTGCTATGAAGTACACTCCCAACATCAATAAGAAGTTCTGGGATTTCAACAAAGCCATCGATCCTTCGGGGACATATGCCCTGCCGTATTTCTGGGGTACCATAGGAATCCTCTACGATACGACCAAGGTAAGCGGCGACATCGACAGCTGGGATGTCCTCTTTAACGGTGATTACGCCGGCGAGATCATCATGCAGGATTCCATGCGTGATACTTTTATGATCACTCTCAAGTATCTCGGATACTCCCTGAATACGACCGATGAAAGCCAGATACGTGAGGCTGCCGAACTTCTCAAAAAGCAGAAGCCCGATGTTGAGGCTTATCTGGTTGATGAAGCCCGTGACGAAGTTGTGGCAGGTAATGCGACCATGGCTGTCGTATACTCCGGTGAAGCTTTTCTCGGACACCTGTATAATCCGGATCTGGAATACGTCGTTCCGAAGGAAGGTTCCAACGTATGGATCGACTCATGGCTGATGACAAAGAACTGTACCGACACCGAGGCAGCTCAGAAGTTCCTTGATTTCCTGTGCCGTCCCGATGTGGCCATGGCTAACTTTGAGTTCATATACTACTCCACTCCCAATGATGCGGTCATAAACCAGATGGATGACGAACTCAAGAATGACCCCGCCATCATACCTTCAGACGATGCAACGAGCGTATGTGAGGTATGTACGACGACCGATTCCGCAACTACCGATCTGTATAACGAACTGTGGAAAGAACTGAAAGCCCAATGACAGACATGCCATCTTCTGCAGACAGCAAACTCAGGAACAATACAGAATATATCCTTCATATGCCGGACACGGATCTGACCTCAGATCAGATCCGTTCTTTTCTTGAGGAGATACATGCCATCGATGTGAGCGTGTACAGCCCCGAGGATGCCGGTGAAGTCGAACCCATGGTTAAGCGCTACGCCGCCAACCCTGAGACGTATATCTATGTCAGGACTTCAGCGGGACAGCTTATCGGCTATCTGAATTTCTTCCCCGTAAAAGATGAACTGCGCGATCTGATACTCGCGCCCGACACTCCGTATGCCAAGCTGGATGATGCCATACCTGCCGGTCAGATAAGCGCATTCGAAAAGGGTAAGGAACACTTTATCTACGTATTATCAGCCGCCATAATGCCAGAACACCGTGGCGGCGAAACGATCCGCATGCTCACAAACGGTATGATCGAGTTTTTGCATCATAAACACGCTGACTGCGGATGCCGTATCACTGCCATAGCTGCCTGCGCCGTATCTGATGACGGATCAAGACTGTCTGCCCGCATGCGCATGCACGCACATCACACCATCGCTGCTTCCGGCCCCGACGATCATCCCAAAACGATATATATAGTCGATAACTCGGACAGTGACGGTAAGACACGTGCGGGTTCATTAAACAAACTGATCTACACCGGTCCCGATATCAGAAAAAAGATCACTGAGAACGACCGCTGGTATATACCCGAACGATTCAGAGTCGATAACGACGATGAAGGAACGGGTACACCCGGAGATGAATATATCAAGACCTGGAAGGATGACATATTCCTCTACCTTCCGATGACCGAGCACGCTGCAAACACTTCAACGGATCCTCTTTTTGAGGCTCATAACAAAGGCGGCGACATCTACCCTGCTCTCGATCCCGATCAGCGTTATGCCTGCTCGGAGGATTCCATACATAACAGAATACTTGAGCGGCTAGAGAGTTCCATCAGATATGAGTGCTCATCGAGGTCCATCCGCGATATGAGTGTTCATTTTCTCGGGTGCTATGATTTCCTGCATACCACTGATGCATATCCGTGCGCAGAACTCTCCTACGATCCGATACACGACGATATGACAGTACCGGTATCGGACCCCGACAATACCGGAAAACAGATAAGGACTCATCACGATGCCGAGCAGATGATCAGGGATCGGATGTTCACCTATCCCGGTATGGTCAGAGATCCCGAAGACAAACTTACACGCCGTCCCAAGGACGCACCGGGAGCTGACATCGGCGAAGACATGCTCGAGGATATGGTAGGCCTGACAAAGGGCTATGTGTTCATTACGGCACACAGACCCACTCATATGTATGTGATCAACGTGTTCTTCCCCGAATATCCATTCTCATCATCACAGCTGGAGGATCAGGTCAGCAATAACTATATCAAGATCGTTGACCCCAGGACCGGTACAGACCCCTACGAACATCCAGAGAGCATACGTTTCATACGTCTGTATGATTATCTGTGGGAGAAGTACTCTCTTCACAGATGCGGGCAGGAAAAGATCATGCTCTGCATGTCCGGGAAGCCTGATGAAAACGTTTATAAGACCGAATTCGAGAATATCCTGGCTGCCGAAGTATACAACAGCACATACCAGGGATTCCATATCCACTCCGAAGAACTGGTGAAGCAGTGCACCACCGACTGTTCTCAATATGACTATTATCAGGCATACCTGTCGGGTAAGGTCATCGCATTCATCCCGAATGTCTTCGGCTCTCTCGAAAAGAGGATCGAGCTGACCGCTACATATAACTTCATTGTCGAGCTTATCATGTTCCAGAACACTGCTCTTGCACGTATGAATACAAAGGTCAGTGATCTGCTCTACAGAAACAACAAGGTCACAATGGATGAAGTGATGGAACTCGAACAGGAATACGGCAAGACCATACCGTTCTGGGAGCCCAGCAACTTCAATTACATCGGAACCGCTGCCGAAGCATCCTGCATTAAGAAGGCATTCTCCAATGATGAGCTTCTCGAGACCTATAACAAGCATCAGGACTATCTCGAGCATATGGTCGACCTTATGGCCAGTGAACGCGAGAACCGTAACAGTATGATACTGAACATAGCCGCTACTGTTCTGGCCGTGATACAGGTTGAATCGTTTATTACGGATATACTGGGACACTTCTACGAGACGACCGGTATCGAAGTTGCAGCGGAGTATATGGACTTTAACAGGTCGTTCTCACATACACTGATGGGAGCTCTGTTCCTGATAATCCTGTATCTGATCATCAGAAACAACCGTAAGAAGAAGGAGAGAAAACTCCGTGAAAGATAGATCACTGACAGGCAGATTCTATGATAACGAAGGACTCTGGTGCGTGCTGCTTCTCGCACTTGCTACTCTTCTGTCCTTTTTCCCTATACTGGTACTTAAAGACGGCGGAAGCTGGACGTTTTTCTCGCTTCTTCCGCTGTGGCTCATAACATACTTCTTCGGATTCAGGACAGGTCTGATCGGATCGTTCATGTTCAGCATCTGCAAGTTCATCGCTACATTCGTATCCGAAGTTCTGCTCGCAGGAGGTGTGACCGATCCCACTACCGCTGAAATGGCAAGAGAGAGCTTCATCAAAGGGCCTACGGTCTTCATTCTGGAATACATGGTAGCATGCACGGGATTCTGCCTCGGCGGCCTGCTCCTGTCCAATTTGAGGACGCAGAGATATATACGCAGTATCAAGGAAGCACGCCTGCGCCGCGGCCCGGCCATACGTGACAGCCTGAACAATACACTCCGCGCCGATGACCGTCTGGTCGTCAACATATCCGGTGATATCTCAAAAGAGAATTCATTCTCCGGACTCGTCTTCGGATATCTGATCGGTGTGTTTGTGATGTTCGTATGCTATGTTGCAGCCGCTCCGTATTATGATGCTTATCCCGAAGGTGTCACCACTGCCGGAGCCAGACTTCTCTATGACATAAAATATGACGGCAGCTATCTGCTGGTCGAAGCAGTAACCACCGTCCTTGTTCTCTCTATCCCTCCTGTCAGGGATATCATCTATAAGCTTAAGCACATCGCCAATAATCCGAAGATCGATCCGACCGTCGATTCCTTCTAATCCTACGGGCGTATCTGTCCGTTACCGGTTATCTGATACTTATATGATGTAAGTTCCTTAAGGCCCATCGGTCCTCTTGCATGGAGTTTCTGGGTAGATATGCCTATCTCCGCTCCGAATCCGAACTCAAATCCGTCTGTAAATCTGGTAGATGCATTTACATATACGCAGGCCGCATCCACTCTGTCACAGAAATACTGTGCTGTAGTCTTATCCTCGGTGATGATCGCCTCGGAATGCTTGGTGTTGTATTTATTGATATGCTCTACGGCTTCCTCAACACTGCCCACGGTCTTCATGGATACTATATAATCCAGATACTCCGTTCCCCAGTCATCCTTGGTTGCCTTGACAGCCTCGGGGATTATGTCGCAGGCATATTCATCCGCTCTGATCTCTACCTGATACTCCTTCAGTGCTTCGGCGAGCCTCGGCATGATCAGCCTTGCAACTTCCTTATGTATGACAAGAGATTCGCAGGCATTGCATACACCTATGCGCTGTGTCTTGGCATTGACTATGATCGGAACCGCCTTGTCGAGGTCTGCGTACTTATCGACATAGATATGGCAGTTACCGGTACCCGTCTCGATGACAGGTATGGTGGACTTCTCTACCACGGCCTTGATAAGTCCCGCTCCTCCTCTGGGGATCAGCACATCGATATAGCCGTTAAGCTTCATCATGTCCTGAGTGGTCTTCCTGTCCGTATCCTCTATGAGCTGCACGAAGTTCGGATTCAGTCCCGATGAACTGAGGGATCTGCGAAGAAGATCCACGATCGCCTTATTGGATGATATCGCGTCACTGCCGCCCTTTAAGATAACGGCGTTACCGCTCTTAAATGTGAGCGCAAATGCATCGGCGGTCACATTGGGTCTCGACTCATATATGATACCGATGACTCCTATCGGAACCCTGATCTTACGTATCTTAAGTCCGTTGGGACGTGTGAACTCCTCCATGACCTCGCCGACAGGATCCTTAAGCTTGACAACGGCACGAAGGCCCTCTGCCATAGCTTCTATCCTGGCATCATCGAGTCTGAGTCTGTCGATCATGCCGGGATGCATGCCGTTTTCGGTGGCACGCTCTATATCCTCGGCATTGGCCTTAAGTATCTCGTCTTTATATATGGACAGGTATTCGGCACACTTTAAGAGCTCAATCTCCTTATCCTGGGGCTTCATGATCTGCAGTTCATATGATGCGGATCTGGCCCTCTCTGCCATCTTCTTTAATTCAGCCGTAGTCATGTTATCTCCTGTCTGTCCCTGCATATGGGACGTGATCATTTATGCATTGAGAAGTATTCACCGAGTTTCTCGAGCAGTTCCTCTTTCTGAATGGTCTTAAGAAAATAGTTCTCGGGCTTAAGTGCAACAACGCTCATGACGCTCTGCTTATCGCTCTTACCGGTCAGGAACATTACAGGAATGGATTTCGTCTCTTCATCACTCCTGAGCATCTCAAGCACCTGAGGTCCGTTCGTGACAGGCATCTCATAATCAAGCAGTATCAGATCCGCTTTATGCTTGCCCAGCCACCGAAGAGCCTGAAGCCCTGAGTTCGCCATCGCAACCTTATATGTTCCCTTGAGCCATTCTCTGACCAGATTGAGATAGTTGGGATCATCATCTACTATCAGTATGGTCTTTTTGAATTCACCGGATTCTATCCTGGTGAACAGATCGGATACAGTGCCGATATATTCCTCATTATTGACGGGACGTCTGAATATCTTATAGATCAGGTCTCCGGATACGCGGTTGATGACATGTTCCATCTCGGGGCCGGATCCGATCACTATCATCTTTTCGCCCAGGTCGGTCAGCTTATCATGGAGGAACCTGAGTATCTCATTGGACGGATGTTCATCCTCTCCGAGGTACATGGTGATCAGCGCAACATCAGGGCCCAGAGCGGCATTGACATCGTTGACCGTCCATCTTGCGAATGAGCAGTCGACGCCCGCTTCAATGGTCTTCTTGATCATAACTTTCACGATGAAACTTTCTTTTTCGCCTATCATGATCATTCGTTTCTTATCCATCTCATCTCCTCTTATCGGCTAAATCACACCGATCAGGTTCATCCGAGAACACCGGCCATACCATCCCAGTCAAATGCCTTAAGCTTCTTTCTGATCTCAGTAACCCTGTTCAGATCCTCCGCTTCCAGACGATAGGAATCAAACTGTTCAAGTATCATCTCTATCGTATCATATTCCATCATGGAAATCGCTTCATTCAGCGCTTCATATGCTTCTTTTAATTCATCTTCGGGTATCGGAGGCTTATCCTCATCATCGCCTTCGCCGGGTGTGCCGTCGCTTAGCGGAGCAAGGATATCCTTATATGCCTGATAGTCGTTCAGGAACCGGTCGTTATTTGCCTCGATGAACTCAAGATCTTCGGCATTACCGGCATCCTCAAGACTCTGGGCCAGAGCGGACAGCTCACCCGCGCCGATGATACGTGCGGAACTCTTAAGAGCATGTACCTTTACAGTATACATCTTAATATCTCCGTCGTCATATGCGTCACGGATCACTTCCGTGTTGGTGTCGATGGTATCTGCGAACATCCCCAGTGCGAAGAGGAAGGATGATACGCCCCCGGAATATCTGATGCCGTCCTCGACATTGATCCCCTCCGTGTCATACAGCCACTTCTTATCATCTGGAAGATCCTCCGGTTCGTCCGGGGTATCGGCTTCCGTAACGGACAGCCTGAGTTCCTCCGGAATATGCTTCATCAGAGCCTTTTCAAGAACCGTACTGTCAATGGGCTTGGCGAGATAACCATCAAACCCTTTGGACTTATAAAACTCCTCGCCACCGGCTGCCGCATTGGCAGTCAGTGCATATACAGGCTGGTCCGGATGCGTCTCGCGTATATGCTGAAGAGTCTCTATGCCGTCCATTCCGGGCATCATATGATCCAGAAGTATCACGTGATAATCACCGGCTTCGATCTTTTCCAGACATTCCTCACCGCTGTCAGCAGTGGTAACGTCAACACGGGTAGCCTTAAGCAGTCCGCGTATGACAGTCAGATTCATCGGATTATCGTCTACGACCAGTATCTTAGCTTCGGGCGCAACGAACTGTGGTACATAAGGTCCCTTCATATGGCTTTCGTCACGCTCGGAGAATTCACCTATGGCCTCGGGATCCGCGATACCCTGATCAACTGTAAGGATGAACTCGCTCCCCTCACCGTATACGCTCTCACACCACAGATGTCCGTTCATCAGTTCAGCGAAGCGTCTGGATATATCCAGTCCCAGGCCCGTTCCCTGTATACCGCTGTTCTTCTCCTCATCCAGGCGTTCATATGCAGTAAACAGCTTATCCATATCCTCGGGCTTAACACCTATTCCGGTGTCCTTAACGGATATGCGCAGGCTGCATCTGTCATCGGTCCTGCCGGTCACGGAAACCTGCAGCTTAAAACCGCCCTGAGGAGTATATTTCACCGCATTGGTCAGCAGGTTCAGGACTATCTGCTTGATCTTGCCCGCATCACCATAGAGTCTGACGGGCAGTTCCTTATCTATGTCTACCTCAAATGTCAGATCCTTCTCCTGGCTTCTGACTCTGATCATGGTTACGATCGACCTCAGAAGCTCTGCGGAGTCATACTCCTGCTCGACAAGGTTCATCTTGCCGGATTCTATCTTGGACATATCCAGCAGGTCATTAACCAGTCCGAGAAGTGATTCCGAAGCATTACGTATATCCAGGGCATATCCGACTACGGACATGCAATAGCTCTTATGATCTCCCGACATATCCTCCCGGAGGATCATCTCATCCATACCCATGATGGTATTGATGGGAGTACGTATTTCGTGTGACATGTTAGCAAGGAATCTGGACTTGGCGGAATTGGCTCTTTCAGCTTCATCCTTCGCCTGACGTATCTCCTCGTACTGTCTGCGGATAATGGTTCCGGTCATGATGCGCCATACTATCAAACCGGCAAATCCGGCCAGTAATACGAGCAGGAAAACCTGGACTGCCAGAAGCTCCGTCACCTTGGGTTTCTTCTCTATATCGAATATCTCATCCTGTATTACGTCGCCTGTACTCTGATCCAGGATCTGGATATGCAGGTTATAGTTACCGTATTTGAGCTTGGTATACTCAAGAGCGGTCATGCGGCTCTGCTCGGTCGTGATACCGGAATCCCCGCTGCCTTCAAGATAAATGCGTGTAAGCGGATTGGTCATCGTATAGTCCATGATGGCCGGTGTGATCTGGATACGTCTCGTCTCTGCCGGGATCACATATCTGCCGTCGGCGTTGGGATGTATCTGTGTGTCATCACAATAAACGGACTTGATATCCGCTTTGATACGGGCAGCTTCTTCGAAGTAATGATTGATATTGACCTCGCACACTCCCGTTCTTCCGGATATATACAGATTACCGTTATCATCCTGTGCACTGTAGGCATTGGATGTGGGGGTACATGTCAGACCGTTTGCGACCGTATATAACCTGTAGTCGGTGATGTTGTTATCCAGCATGGCCTGGGCCTTGACCGAGAATACACCGTATGAAGACAGAATCCACATATTATCGTTATCATCGGCATAGATATCGAAGTTGTTGTTATATGGGAAAGTATCTACATTAACGATAGATCCGTCAGGAGTCATATACTCGATCGAGTTTGATGTGATGATCCATAGGATATCTCTGGCATCATCCTTTTTGATGCGGAGGATGACATCACTGGTCAGACCCTCATCACGTCCGATCCTGCGGATACTCACACCGTCTATCACATATATTCCGTCGCCGTCGGTTCCGACATAGATCCTGCCGTCATTGCCTTCTGTCACAGTCAGGAATACGGTATTACCTATACCGTCACGTGAACCTATGCTCCTGATCACTTCTCCGTCCTGTATGACAGACAGACCGCCGTTGGTGCCTGCAAGAACGGAACCGTCACTTGCCATATATGTACACCTGATCTGATCATTGATCATACCGTCATGTTCGGTATACCTGATTATCTCGCCCTGTGATGACTGACATACCAGTCCGAGATTATTCGTAAAAGTGGATATCCACAGATTATCGTCACCGTCGACAGCAATACACCTGATCCTGGTATCTCCCAGATAATCAGTCAGTTCGTTATCTACCGGCTTGTAATCCCCATCAAGGATCCTGAGCCCGTTGTCGGTGCCGATGTAGGTCATTCCGTCACGAAGGCATACTGCATTAACAGTATCGGGAGGAAGTTCCGCCAGATCCGTTATATTACGGAAATTGTTGGACACGACCTTCATTACGCCCTGACGTGATGATGCAAACCAGAGATTACCCTGATAGTCTGCTGTCATCATATCTATGGAATTGTTCATCGGGATGTTTTCGAGCACCCGGAATCTGTTATGTTCATCCAGATAACCTGCGACATTCTCGGATGTGATCCAGATACGGTCGCAGGCTGAAGTTATCCAGTATACATTGGATGCAGGTGCGACGGAAATCTTATTCATGCGCGAAGCATGGTCACCGAACCGGCCGCAGTATACCAGATCGTTCTCGGTTCCGAGATATACGACACTGTCAAGATCCGGATCGGCATATATGGTAGTGATCAGTTCCAGTCCCAGTTCTCGGCTCTGATAATACTGATCGACCGCACCGTCCACGAGTACAAACACATCTCCGTCCTTGGTATTACCGTAGATGCGTCCTTTTGAATCAGATACCAGCCTGATGATGATCTTGCCGTACAGACGTTTATCATTGACCTGTCCAAGTCTTAACTCACTGTCAATATAAGCGATACCGGATGTGGTTCCGATGTATACGACACCTCTTTCATCCTCGGCGAACGTTCTGATGGACGATGAAGGCAGCCCCTCCTTGTATGTAAAGTGGTTGGTCTCGGCTCCGTTCATCATGACCACACCGTTATCATTGGTACCGACCCAGATACGGCCCAGGCTGTCCTCAAATATGGCTCTTCCGCTGGTCATGCCGAAGGATGCATCCATCCTCTCAAATGTATTACCGTCATAGCGTATGATACCGCTGTAACCGCCTATCCATATGTATCCGTCGGTCGCTCCGAGTATGTAATTGGCATCGGATGTAGGCAGACCGTTGGTCGCATCATAGATCTGCGCAGTATAACCGACATCGGCAAGCTGACCGGTAACGGCATATCCGCCCCCTATCATCACACCGCCATCCTCGGACAGAGGCTGCCCGGACTCATCCCCTGCGGCTGATGCAGTGATCGCAGGTGTAAAAAACCATCCGGTGAATGACAGGGTGCATATCAGGAGCGCAGTTATGATCCCGTATATCTTTTTATGATCATTTATATATCTCTTCATCGGTTATTACCATATCAACGGACTCATCCCACTCATCTGCGGGGATCTCATCCGTCATCTGACAGGAGTAAGCCAGTCCTATACTGTATAATCCCTGTTGCCCGGCAAGGAAGCGGTCATAGAATCCGCCACCGTAACCTATGCGGTTTCTATTTTTATCAAATACACTTCCCGGAACAAGTATCAGGGTATCAATGATCCCATCCGTCAGGTCCGGGGGAAGATCCGAGGGATTCCTCTCCCAGGGCTCACATCCCGGTTTTGGTTCCGGAATACCCATATATCCATCAGTAAGATCATCAGTCGAAGAAATATAATAAAACCTTATATCCTCGCCCTCGACTCTCGGAACGGCAACCCTGACTCCCATTTTCAGAAAACGGTCAATAATGCCGTGGGTTGAAACCTCTGACCTGAATGAAACATATGTAAGTAATGTGTTATCTCCCAGATCCGAAAAGACAGACAGGACACGCTCTGCGATCTTAGAGTCCAGATCCGCTTTCATGTCCTGCGGTATGTCATCTCTGAGTTTCAGTATGCTTTTTCTGAGTTCCGATTTGGGACTGACACTCATAGTCTGTGGGGCGCCAAGCACCGGTTATTTATGCATCTGCTGCACATACAAAGGCAGATCGAACTTGTCATCACGATGAGCCTTAAACAGCGTTCCTATATCGGCCCCGTCCACTATCCTGTGTATGACCTTGATATCCGCCGAATTGGCTATTACCATATCAATGCCGGATACTGTGGCAATACGTGCCGCCTGAAGTTTGGTATTCATGCCGCCCGTTCCGACATCGGAGCCGGTGGATTTCTTGCCCATATCCATGACTTCATCCAGATTATCAACTTCGGAGATGAAATGAGCATCCGGATTCTCTCTGGGGTCGTCGGAATACAGACCGTCGATATCGGAAAGCAGGATCAGCAGATCCGCATCAGTAAGCGCTCCGACAACCGCGGAAAGCGTATCATTGTCGCCAAGTTCGATCTCGTATGTTGCAACCGTATCGTTCTCGTTTACGATCGGAACAGCTCCGAGTTCAAACAGTTCCATAAACGTGTTTCTTGCATTGAATCTGTTCAGGTTATCAACGATCGTATTCTTGGTCATCAGAACCTGGGCGGCCATATGATTGTATTCGGCAAAGATCTTCTGATATACCATCATAAGCCTGGTCTGTCCGATCGCAGCGCAGGCCTGCTTGACCGAAGTCTCTTTCAGTTCTTCGGCTTTAAGACCGACAGCCTTTCTGCCTACCGCAATGGCACCGGAACTCACCAGCACAACATCCTTGCCGCGATTCTTCAGATCACATATCTCTCTGACCAGAACATCCAGCTTGGTATAATCCAGCTCACCCGTCTCGGGATGATGAAGTGAAGATGAACCAATCTTGATAACTATTCTCTGCTTATCTTTTAAACTGTCTCTGTAACTCATTATTCTTTCACCGGATCCTGTTCTCATCAGTGATGATCGTCCGGGCTCCTTTCGTTGTCTGTTTCGTAATACTACTCAAATACCGTATATCAGATGCTTTTTATCAGTTGCTCGGCTATATACATGCCGTCCATCGCTGCCGATGTGATGCCGCCTGCATATCCTGCGCCCTCTCCGCAGGGGTAGAGTCCGCGTACTGACATGCTCTGACCGCTGTCGTCACGTTCTATACGGACAGGTGATGATGTCCTGCTCTCCACACCGGACAGATAAGCACCCGGATGAGCGAATCCTCTGATATTCCTGTCAAAGTTCATCATCCCTTCTATTATACATCTGTTCAGTTCCATTGGAAGTATCTGAGAAAGGTCACTCTCGCGGTATGAACCCTTACATGCAGGAGTAAAATCTCCGTTTACATACGTCATCGGACCTTCGGATGCAGTGCCGGTCTGTGGGCCGTCCTGATCAGGGCAGCAATGCGTGGCAAATTCTCCGAATCTCTGAACGGGTATCATGCCGTTTCCGAGCTCATAGGCTCTGCGTTCCAGCGTCCGCTGAAATTCAACTCCGGCCAGCGGATGGTCCGACGGATAATCATCGGGTGTGACCGTCACTATGATGGCAGAATTGGAATTATCTCCGCTCCTTCCGCTGTAACTCATGCCGTTAACAGCAAGCATACCGGCCTCAGATGAAGCGTTGACAACATATCCTCCCGGACACATACAGAAGCTGTATACTCCGCGTCCGGATCCTGTCTGAGCAGTCAGTTTATACGGCGCTGCGGGAAGAATATCCGCGCCGCGTTCACCGTACTGCGACACATCTATGAATCTGCGCGGGTGTTCAACTCTGAAACCTACGGCGAAGGGCTTTGCGCTCATGGTCACCCCACTCTCATAGAGCATGTCAAAAGTATCTCTTGCGCTGTGACCTATGGCCAGAATGACCCTGTCCGATCCGATCTGGTAAGTACCGTCAGAATCCTCCACGGTAACTCCCGTGATGTGTCTGTATATGCCGGCAGCTAAACCTCCTGCCGCTGAAGTCCCGTGCGATATGACTATATCCGTCACACGACTGTCAAACTTAAAATCCACTCCCCTGGATCTGAGGTATTCTCTCATGTTCCTGATGACAGTGATCAGGATATCCGTTCCGACGTGAGGTCTTGCGTCAAAGAGTATATTGAGCGGGGCACCGAACATGACAAATGTCTCTAAAACAAAACGGCATCTGCCTGCCTTATCGTGCACCAGTGTATTGAGCTTACCGTCGGAGAATGCACCGGCTCCTCCTTCACCGAACTGGACATTGCTGTCAGGCTTAAGGAGTCCCGTCTGCCAGAACTCATCAACATCTGCCCGTCGTCTGTCAACCTCTGATCCGCGCTCTATGACTATGGGACATAAACCGGCCTCGACCAGTATATATGCACAGAAGAGTCCTGCTGGTCCTGCTCCTATGATCACCGGTCTGCCGCGATATGCCTGAGACGGATTCCTGTCGGGAAGTGAATAGATTACCCGGTCACAAGGTGAGGTATTCTTTACTCTGTTATCCTTGAGAACCCTCTCACCGTTTCTTACATCGCAGTCTACGGAATAAACATACCGGATATCATCCTTGCGTCTGGCATCGATCGACCGCTTGCGTATCTCGATATCAGACACGTCCGAAACAGGTATATGCATGCCGGCTGCCGCAGCTGACACCAGTTCCGATTCGGATGGTTCATGGTCTATATGGAACTTGAGATTGCCGATAGATAATCGCATTATCGTTTCCGTACTCATCTGCCGGCGGCTGCAGAACTGCCGGCGATATATCCGCTCGTCCAGGCCCATTGCAGGTTATAACCTCCACAGGGACCGTCAATATCCATGATCTCTCCTGCCAGATACAGGCCCGGCACCCTGATACTCTGCAGATCATCATCTACCTCTGCAAAATCGACTCCTCCGCATGTTACCTGTGCCTGATCGAATCCGTAGGTCGATGTGACACCGTACTCCAGTGCCTTAATCATTGAGGCATACCGGTGTATCTGATCTGAGGTGAGCCTGACCGCAGGAGCATTTATGTTTATGCCTGCTCTCCTGCAGATATATGTATTAATCTTCTTATGAAGGAGTCCGGTAAGGACCTCCTCGACACTCCGTTCATCGGATATCACTCCCGATATCCTCGCGGATATATACTCTTCGATCTCACGTGCATCCGTCCCGGGCATCAGATCAAGTACAATACGTACCTTATCACCGTCACGGAGTGCACATGATATGTATCTGCTCACATTAAACACCGGTATTCCCGACAGACCGTCCTTGGTAAATTGTATCTCTCCGCTGTCCG
>Ga0129306_1001476_pt1 | contig 26433 bp, 30 predicted proteins | sample P827metagenome_FD_94438 | JGI IMG/M metagenome (GOLD analysis project Ga0129306, IMG submission 94438) | Capybara group fecal microbial communities from Wisconsin, USA - P827 metagenome | ecosystem: Host-associated > Mammals > Digestive system > Large intestine > Fecal | place: USA: Wisconsin...
AAAGAAAAATAAGGTATTTATAACCAAAAATAATGCGTTTAGGCGGGATGTTACAGATTGGGTAGTCTGAACTTGGGCTTAGCTTTTGTGATCTATATGTTCACTTTGTTTTATTTGTACCATATGTAACTTTTGTAACAGTTGTAATATTTGTATTAAACATAAGTGGTAAATGTTTGGTGATGGAATGACCAACTCCTCTGATCTGGGTGATGCCATTTAAAATTTTAAAATAGTAAATACAGTTTAAGAAATGTCAGAATCAATTTTAGATGGACAATAGCATAAAAAAGATGTAAAAACTATCCGATTTGCTTAATCACCACATAATCTTTGAGGGAATTTATTAAGAATTTCCTGAGATAAATAAATGAAACTTCTTTTGTTGGCATTCAGATTGCGTACAAAAATACTACGTGGGGCTTCTCAGTGACGAACTAGCTTTCGCAGAGCAATCATTGTGTGGGGAAAATCAGCACAGGGGACTGCCTCAATTTTCATTAGAGTTAAAAATAAAAGGTGAGGGGGAAACTGCATGACATTTCCTTATGAAAGCTTATTTACTCCGCTTAAAATTGGAAAGCTGACCATCAAAAACCGCTATGCGTTGGCGCCGATGGGGGTGGCACCCCATACAGCTATGGGAACTTTTTCTAACGACGGAGAACAGTTTCTGGTTGACTGCGCCAAAGGCGGCTTTGGTCTGGTCTGTACTGGCTCTCTGGGTGGAGACTTCAGCGTGGACGATCACAAGTTCTTCAATAAAATTTACCCGCTCTACAACCCGCGAGGATTTATTCGTTCCAGCTCCTTTATGAACCAGCGAATCCATGCATATGGGGCAGCCAGCTTTTGTCAGATATCGCTAGGGCCGGGCAGAAATGGAAGTGGGACGGCAGCTCCCTCGGAACTGCCCTTCTTTTTTAATCCATCTCAAAAAACCCATGCGCTGACTCGGGATGAGATTAAACGGAAGGTGGATAGCTATTTAGCCTCTGCAGAGGTGGTTCGATCAGCCGAATTCGATGGTCTTGAGATTCATGCAATGCATTGGGGATATCTACTGGATGAATTTGCTATGTCCTTTATGAACCATCGAACTGACGAGTACGGAGGCACACTCGAAAACCGCCTGCGCGTGGCTAGAGAGTTAGTGGAAGGCATTAAGGAGCGTTGCGGAAAGGATTTTCCTGTCATAATGCGCGTAAGCCTGAAAAGTTATTTGAAGGATTTTAACAAAGGAAGCCTCCATGGCGATGAGGAGGTTGGACGGACTCTGGAAGAAGCAATTAAAATATGTCAGCTTTTAGAGTCTTATGGATTTGATGCAATCAGCGCTGATGTGGGGCTTTATGAATCTTTTTACCATGCCTGCCCTCCCATGTATATTCCGAAATGCAGCTATATCCCGCTGGCGGCTGAGGTAAAGAAGGCGATTCATATCCCCTTGTTCCTTGCAAACCGTATGAATGATCCTGATCTCTGTGCCGAAGCGGTTCGGGACGGAAAGATTGACGCTGTAGTTCTGGGGCGGGCTGCCTTGGCAGACCCAAACTATGTTCAAAAGGTGGCGAGAAATGAGACTAGGCGTATTCGCCCTTGTCTGGCCTGTAATCAGGGTTGTCTGGGGCGGACACTTACCACAAATGCGGCCAGCTGTGCGGTTAATCCTTCGGTAATGCGCGGGAAAAGCTATGCGCTATGCCTTGCTACGCAGAAAAAACGCGTTATGATCGTCGGAGGCGGTGTGGCCGGAATGGAGGCTGCCCGTGTCACTGCACTGCGGGGACATCATGTGGTTTTGTGCGAGAGCTCGGATCAATTGGGAGGCAATCTGCTCCCCGCCGGCGCACATGCTTTTAAGGAAGATGTGCGTGCTCTGAACCGTTGGTATCAGGATGAGCTCTGCCGTCTCCCAATTGAAATCCGTAAGAATACGACAGTAACGGTGGAGGACATTCGGAGGGAGGCACCTGATGCGGTCATACTTGCGACAGGCTCCACGCCTGTGATGCCGCCTATTAAGGGGATTGAACACGGAATTTCAAGTGTTGAAGCGCTGAGTGGAACATACACCTTCGGGCAGAGAGTGGTTATCGTTGGCGGCGGATTGGTGGGATGTGAAATTGCTTTGGAACTGGCGAGCATGGAGAAAAAGAAAGTGACCATTGTAGAAGCCCTTGATCGGATTCTTGCCGCCGGCGGACCTGTGCCCCTTATGAATAAAATGTGCTTGGAGGAAATGCTGGCCGATGCCAATGTCACAATCCATACCAGCGGAAAGGTGGAAGAAATATGTGCCGACAAAGTATATGTCAGCTTTGAGAACGGGAAAAAGATAACAATTCCCGCCGATGACACCATTATTGCCACAGGTTTCCGCTCTCGGCCATCTATGGCAAGTGAGCTGCTAGGCAGTGGAATGGAGGTTTACGAAATCGGCGATGGACGGGCGGTAGGCAGTATCCTTACGTCTATTTGGGACGCATATGAGGTTGCCAGGGGAATTGAATAACATTACAAATAAAAGATATACATGAGGTGGTATTATGAAGGAATTTAATTTTTTGTGCGGCACAAAGATCAGGTTTAGTACAGATTTTTCTACAGCGATTAAGGCGTGCCGAGATGAAATTGAATGTACAAAAGCTTTTATTGTGACAGACCCCATCCTGTATGAACTTCCAATCTACCAAGAATTTCTTACGGCGATCAAGCAGGCCGGCTTGAAGTATGAAGAGTACCATAATGTGCGTGTCAATCCCACAGATGTGGTCATAATGGACTGCGCATCTGCGTTGAGAAAGAGTGACTGTGATATTGTGATTTCATTTGGTGGAGGAAGTGCCATCGACACCGCTAAGGGTGCCGCTGTCCTTCATACCAATCCCGGTGATATCAGCGACTATTACGGCGTAGATCAGGTCAAGCGTCCGTCTACTCCAATTATCGCGGTTCCCACAACAGCTGGCTCCGGAGCTGAGGTGAGCAACTTTATTGCACTTACTAAGGCGGCCGAACATGCCAAGGCGCAGGTTGCCTCTGTCTACTGTTGCCCTGGCTACGCCATTCTTTCACCCGGATTTATGAAGGGCCTGCCGGCTCATACAGCAGCGTCGTGTGGACTGGATGCATTGGCGCATGCTGTGGAAAGTTATATTTCCCGTAAGGCCAATGTGATTACACAAGCTCTGGCTCTGCAGTCTTTTGGGTTGATTTTCCGAAATCTGTACGCATTTGTACAAAACCGTGAAGACGAGGAGGCGGCTGCGAGTGTTCTATTGGGGTCTTGTCTGTCTGTGATGAGTGCGGGACGTGTGGGGACCTGTGATGGGCATTGCCTTGCTCGTGCCCTTCAGGGAGCCCTGGATATGTCTCACGGGGATGCTATTGCAATGGCGCTCCCCCACGCGCTGGCTGTCCATGTGGAATCTGCGGCAGAAAAGCTGTCTAAATGCGCGTCTGAGATGGGGATAGATACTGTCGGCATGACTCAGGTAGAGGCGGCCAAGGCTTGTGTAAAGGCAATCGAAAAATTGAGAGACGATCTGAACCTTGTACGTAGCCCTGAGGCGCTTGGTGTCGAAGTAAGTGATGAGAAAATTGAAGACATGGCTAAAAATGCAGTGTTTTTCAGTGAAAATGGCTCCGAAAAGGATTCCTCTCCCAGAAAGCTCTCCGTTGATGACTACAAACGCCTCCTTTGCCAAATCAAACTAGGTGCGGCGGTAGTATTTTAGAATTGAGGAGAACAGGCATGAATGATCTGAAACTGATTGGCCTGTCTACCGGGTATCGGCGCATTCACTACAACTGGAGGGATGTCGCACTCTACGCGCTGGGTGTAGGAGCAGGGAAAAAAGATTTGCTCTATACCTACGAAAAGGGTATGAAGGCTATTCCGACGTATGGAACGATTCCTGTTTTTTGCGCGGTTAACATTGAACCGCAGGTTCCCCGACCGGATCCGGCGGTGAATATTGTGCGTCGCGTACTGGAGCGAGAAAAAGGTGGTGAAATAAAAAGCCTACACATGGGGCTGGAATTCCTTTATCACAGGCCGATTGATCCGATCAAGGGAACCTTTGTGTTCGAGGACAAGGTAGAGCGTATCTATGACTGGGGAGAAAAGGGCGTAGTTGTCCAAAGCAGGATGGATGTATATGATGAGGCAGGGCAACTGCTCTGTACCAATATCTCCAGGGATGGACAGTTTTATGGAGGAGGTTTTGGCGGGGTACCGCTTCCGAAAAGTACAGTGAACTATCCGGAACGGGAGCCAGATATTGTGTGCGAGGAGCAGCTATCACCGGTTCAAAACGTGCTCTACCGACTTTCTGGCGATACCAATGCGGTACACATAGATCCTGTTTTGGCAAAGGAACAAGCGGGACAGCCGTGGGCTTTCATGCAAGGCCTTTGCACCTATGGCTTCGCCTGTCGGATGCTGATTGAAGGCATCATTCCGGGAAAACCTGAGCAGATGAAGCGGATGAATGCACAAATGCGTGCGATCCTGCTACCGGAGGATAAGATACGCCTGGAGGGATGGTATGTCTGCGAGAAAAAGGTGGTCTTTCGGCTAAAAGAAACCGGGACAGGAAAGGTAATTCTTGGCAACGGGGAATTTGAATGGGAAAAATAAGGAGATGAATACAATGTCAAATAAACCTTTGGAGGGTCTGAAAGTAGTTGACTTTGCAATTGCAGGAGCTGGTCCAATCTGTTCTAAAATGTTTGCGGACTGGGGCGCTGATGTAGTCAAGGTGGAAAGCTTCGACGGCGACATGCTTCGCAAACAGCCTGCTGTGCTCTTTGACTGGTATCACATGAATAAACGCGGCCTTGTAGTTGATGCCAAAACAGAGCAAGGGCGTGAAGTCATCTATAAGCTGGTGGAGCAAAGTGACTTCTTTGTGACAAATTTTCGCCCCAAGGCCCTGAAAAAACTGCAAATGGACTATGAACATATTTCCAAGGTAAACTCTGGCATTATTTATGGTTCGGTGACCGGCTTTGGCGCACGGGGACCTGAAAAAGATAAGCCGGGCTATGATATCACAGCGTTTTGGGGTCGTAGTGGCCTGAATGACGCAGTCCGGGAAAAGGGGACTCCGCCGCTGTGCTCTCCGCAGGGTCTAGGCGACTTCAGCCTGTCCACCGCACTGACCGGTCCCCTCCTGGCCGCCTACATTAGGAAGCTAAAGACCGGGAAGGGTGAGCATGTAAGTACTTCCCTCTATGCGTGGGCACTCCATATTGGGCAGTGGTATGTGATGATGCCCCAGACATCCAAGGCGTACAGCTATCCCGCCAGTAGGAAGGAACTGGCCACGCCTATGCAGAATACGTTTCGCACCAAAGATGGCGTATGGTTTCAGATGGTTGTTTTTGATTATCACAAATTTATCCCCAAACTCTTCCGCTATTTTGGTCGTGAGGATCTGCTGGGCAAGCCAGGGTACTCCTCTCAGCAGGAGGTCAATGAGAACAGTGTAGAAGTGACTGCGATATGGGACAAAGGCTTTTCTGAGCACACATATGATGAGATCTCTAAATTTTTTGATGAAAATGACTTTGCCTATCAAAAACTTAACTCCTGCCAGGACTGTTTGTCAGATGAGCAGGCTTGGGCCAATGAAATGCTTTTCAAACACCAGTATCGGGATGGAACAGAGCTGGTCCTCCCGGCGACTCCGTTTAAATTCGGAGAGAATTGGGAGATCGATCACCGGGTAGGTCCTCGCATGGGTGAAGATACAGCTTCAATTATGCGAGAACTTGGCTACACGGAGGAACAGATTCACATGTATGCTGATCATAATGTGGTAATGCTTCGCAGCGAGGAGTAGTCAAAGGCTCCTTACAGTATCCACAGTTACAGTTATATTGTGCTACAATTTTCGTGGTATCTACCCTTATCGCAACAAATGTGCTAGAAAGTATTGATTTCTAGACCGTTATTTAAAGCTCTTAGATACTGCCTATAATGTGTGCGTGCTGCTGTCCGAGGTGCAAATGCATCTCGGACAGCGGCACGTGAAACAACTTTACTCAGAAAGAATGAGAGGACCATCATGACAAGGATAAAATTTCACTACAGCTGGGTCATATGCTTTTCCTGCATGATTTTCATGTTTTGCGGCTCAGGTATGATTATGAATGCTTTTTCTGTGTACATGCCTTATCTGCGCGAAGCGTATGGGCTAACTGATACACAAACCTCTTATATCCCAATGATCCGCTCTGGGTTTTCGATTTTGTTTAAATTTTGTGTCATTTGGCTTATCCATAAATTAGGAATTAAGAAGACAATGGCATTGGGTACAGTGTTTCTGGCACTTGCATTTGTCTGTTACTCTGTTGGGGGATCGGCCATATTTGTCTATGTAGCAGCAGCTCTTTCCGGCGTGGGCTATGGTCTATGTACAATGGTACCCATCTCTATTCTGCTGAATCATTGGTTCAATGAAAAATTATCCTTCGCGGTGGCCATCAGTGCAGCATCCACCGGCGTGGCATCCATGATTCTGCCTACCATTATCACTTATGTTGCCGAAAACTATAGTCTTGCGCTGGCCTTCCGCGGCGAGGCGGTTTTGCTGTTGGCAGCCTGCTTGCCTTCAGTGTTGCTCATCAAGGCCACACCAGAGGAGGTGGGGCTGCAACCATATGGTGTGAAGAACGAAACCGCAACGGTTATAGATGACTCCAAAGCATTCCTTACTGGATTTAGCAAACACATCTTTCTTATTGTGCCCTTTTTGCTGGGAGCTGTATGCACAACGGTCACATCACTCTTCTCACTCCATTTTACTGGACAAGGCTACACCTCGGAACAGGCTGCCCTCTCCATCTCTGTATTTGGCTTTACACTCCTGATTGGGAAGTTTGCCTATGGAATTTTTCAGGAAAAGATTGGATCAATGGGCACAGACATTTTGTTTATGGGGTTAAATCTTCTGGCCTCTGCTGCGGGCTGTCTGGTCTCCATGTCGTCTGTCTTTATGTACATATGTACGATTTTCTTCGGTTTAGGAGGCGCAATGACCAGTGTAGGCATCACAATGTGGGCACGATCTTTCTCAAGTCCTCAGCAATACGATAAAACAATTAGGATGTATCAAGTCTGTTTTATGCTAGGTAACGTGGTTATGTCCCCAATTACAGGAAGTCTAGCTGACTATACAGGCAGCTATACCATTTCTTTCTTCCTTTTTGGGGTAATTACCGCGATCATGCTCATAGTTATTCTATACAGCTACCATATCATAAGGGAGCAGAGTACTGCGGCATGATGCCGTTTCTGATGATAAAAAATGCATGGCGCAAAGGTCGCTGTGGAGTACTATCATAAAAGTTGAGTCTTCCAGTGCAAGGAAAAATGAGAAGCATAGGGAGCAATCAACGTGGGAAAAACGGTACACAGCAGAGGAACGGGCGCAGGCGCTGAAGCTGGCGGAGGAGATTGGGGGCGCAGCGGCGGCGCGGCGGCTGGGGATCAACGAGGACACACTGTACGGCTGGCGTGGGCGGGAGCGCAAGCGGGCCGCCGCAGTGGAGGCCGCCATAGGGGGTCGGAGCGAAGCGGAGCTGCTGGCAGAGGTCAGGCAGCTGCGCTCACAGCTACAGCAGGCCCGGCAGTATGTGGAAATCCTCCAGGAGGCCCTGGGTTTTTTCGTGGGGCGCCGGAAACCGTAAGTCCCGGCCGCAAACATCACTTCATCCGGGCCCGCCTGGGCCGCTTGGCCGGTGTCGGCCATGTAGCCGGGTGCTGGGCGTCAGCCAGCAGGGGTATTACCGCTTCCTGCGGCGTCCTGAGCGGGGCGAGCGGGACCGGCAGCTGCTGGAGCAGATCTACGACTGCCTGCGGGAGGATGAGGAGAACGGCGAGAACTACGGCGTCCGGCGGATCATCGCTTGGCTCAGGCTGCGTCGGGGCTACACCGGCGGCGACCGGAGGATCTACCGCATCTGCCGGGAGCACCACCTGACCATCCATCGGCCGCGCCGCCCCAACGGCCTGACCAAGGCGGACCGTTAGGCGGAGAAGTCGGAAAACCTGATCCAGCGGGACTTTACAGCCGCAAAACCCAATCAAAAGTTCTTGACAGACATCACCGAGATTGCCTGCTCCGACGGCAAGCTCTACCTAGCGGCGGTGATGGACTGCTTCGACGGCAGCATCCAGGGCTTCCACATGGATGACAATATGCGGGCACAGCTGTGCGTCCAGGCCCTGGAGAACGCCTACCGCGGCGCTAAAACTGAGAGCGCGATCCCTCCACTCCGACCGGGGTAGCCAGTTCACCAGCCAGCTGTTCCGCAAGGCCCTCCAGCGCCACAAGCTTGTTCAGAGCATAAGCAGTACTGGTCGCTGCTACGACAACGCCCGCATGAGAGCTTCTTTGCCACGCAGAAGAAGAGAAGCTCTACCACATAGATACCACCAAACTGCGGCGCGAGGACGTGAAGTCCATCGTCTTTCGGTACATCCATTACTACAACCTGCGGCGCATCTCCTCGGTCAACGGTGGCCCACCCCCGCTGGTGTATCGAAGAAATAATGGAAACTCGTTCCAACCTACCGCAGCCTGATAAATCCGGCTGCCCCAGAAAACCCTTGCATTTCCCAACTAAACTTTTCTTGACAACTCCACTTGACTACACTTTGTCAAGCGCACCAATCACCCGCCGTCTATAAGACGTCGTGCGGGATACCATGTGTTCGGGGCCTTACAAGTAGCTTTTCGGCTATGCGTAAGGCTCTTTTTTGCTGTCCTCTCCGCCAGTTGAAAAGCGGAAAGGACAAAAATACGCGGACGCGGCTGGCAGCCCTACACGGCAAAATACCCATGACCTCCAATATCAACCTGAAAAAATTGAGATTGGAGATCAAAAAATATGAAAAAAGTACATACCATACGCGCAAAAGAAACCAACGGGACAAGTGTGCAGGGAACAAAACTGTACTACGATATAGTGGTCTGCGGGAAGCGGATACAGCAGCTCCGCAAGGCAGTCGGTTATACACAGGAGGCATTGGCGGACCGCCTAGGCATTGACCGGAGTTTTCTGAGTCGGATTGAGGCAGGGAAAAAGGGGTGCTCTGTCGATATGTTTATCACCCTGGCATCGGTATTTGGCACATCACTGGATCACCTGATTCTGGGGAAGTCCTCGGAGAACGGTCTGCTCAAGCAGGAGATCAGAGATCTGATTCAACAGCTGACTACTCTGGAGGAACGGCTCTAATGTGTCCAATGGTCACAGAAAGGTGTCTAATGCTCTCTAAAAAATATCCTTTGTTTCCCCTAAACTAGAGTTACCAGCCAAGGCAACAAGGCGGTGTGTTCTTTGACAAGTTCATACCAGCAGTACGGACCGCAATATGGGCAAGCGCGCAGCGCCCGCCAGGACCCGGAGGGGCTATCCCCTTCGGTGAGCGATCCAGCCTGCGCGGGACGGCTCCGGCAAGGCCGCCCGCCATTCCCTGGGTTGAAAGCAGTAGAGGCCCCTGGAATGTGCCCATAAAGGTCCGCCAAACCTTGTCCGTACTGTTCCCTTTCTCTCATCGGGGTGCGAGCTGCAAATACGATGGGAAAAGAACAACAATAAATCAGATCGAATCAAGGGGAAATTACGGATGGATCACAAATACGACCGGGACAAAGCCCACAAAGAGATCGACCATATCTTTCAAGACCTGTTTCCCGCCCATAGTATGGGAGAGCGCCCGGAGCAGGCAGCTCTGAGCCACCGGATGCTGGATACCATGCTGGACGGAAACATCGCCCTGTGCGATGCGGGAACGGGGATCGGCAAGACCTATGCCTATCTGGTGGCCGGGATGGTGTACAGCCGCTTCCGTGCCGCCAACGGGCTGGAGATCCGGCCTATCCTCATTTCCACCTCCAGCATTGCCCTCCAGAACGCCGTGTGTGAAGATTACCTGCCCTTCCTCTCTCGGCTTTTGCTGGAGGATGGGCTCCTGACCGAGCCGCTCCGAGCGGTGATCCGCAAAGGGAAACGCCACTATGTATGTGATGAACGGCTGCGGCGCAGGCTGCAGGCCGTTGATCTGGAGCGGAAAAATCCACTGGCCAAGGAAGCCCTGCTGTCTCTGCGGGACCACCTGGACATGGATCTGGCGGAGCATCTCAGCGGTTACGACCGGGAACGGGTCGCCGTCCCCCAAGTGTGTGACTGCGGGCACAACAGCTGCAGGTACCTGTGCTACATGGAGGTGTGCGCCTCAGATCGCTACCAGGTGCAGATCTGCAACCATAACCTGCTCCTTGCGGACGCCATCCACGACAGCATGGGGAAACCGCCCATTCTGCCAAGGTACAGCGCCCTCATCATGGATGAGGCCCACAAACTGCCGGAAGCGGCGCGGCAGATGTTTGGTGTTACACTCACTGCAGCAGAACTCTGTGACCTGATCCGGAGCCTGCGGGGGGAGCGGTACCTGCTGGCTGCGGAGACCCTGTCTGACGCGGCGGCGCCCCTGCTGGGGGAGATGACAAAGCCCTGGGATATGGAGCGGGACTTCTCTCATTTCGCCAAACTGCTGGGCGGACCGGACCACACACTGGCAGTCATCCAGAAGCAGATCGGCACTCTTCTTACGCCTGCGTCCCAGAAGAAATTAAAACAGGTACGCTCCAAGACGGCGCTCTTCCTCCGGCCGCAGCCGGAGCTGGTGTGCTACACAGCGGAGGATGGGCACGGAGGCGCCATGCTGTGCGCCGCCCTGTCCGACCTCACCGCCCAGCTCCGGCAGACCATTTGGCGCCGGCTTGAGCCAGCAGTACTTACCTCCGGCACCCTGGCTGTGGGGAAGGACTTTCGCTGCTTCAAAGAGGAAACGGGCCTGCTGACAGACGGCAGAGTGACGGAGTTCGTCTCCCATTCCCCCTTTGACTATGAGAAAAACTGCCTGCTGTACCTGCCTGAGCACCCGCCCAGGCAGGATAGTGAGCACTACTTTGACACTCTGGCCGCGGAGATCACGGCCCTGTTGGAAGCTGCCTGCGGCCACGCCCTGGCGCTGTTCACTTCCTATTCCGCCATGTCCGCCGTGAAAGAGCGGCTGAAAAGGAAAACGCCCTATCCGCTGCTCACCATGGGACGGAATGCGGCACATACCCTGGAGCAGTTCAAAAGCCGGCCGGGGAGCGTCCTGCTGGCCACCGGAGCGGCCTGGGAGGGCTTCGACTTCCCAGGCGACTGCGTGTCCCTGCTCATCATTCCCCGCCTGCCTTTCGCCGTTCCGGACGCGCTGAAGGAAAAAGTGCGGGAGAAGCACCCAGACCTGCACTCCTTCATACGGGCTGTGGTGGTACCGGAGATGCAGATCAAACTGCGGCAGGGCTTTGGGCGGGCCATCCGTACTGAAACAGATACCTGCGTCATCGCCATTCTGGATGAGCGGGCCGCCAGGGGCCGGAGGTATCGCGGGGACGTGCTGACCGCCTTGCCGGAGATGCCTGTCACCCACAGCCTGCATGAGGTGGAGCGGTTCATACGTTCCCGAAAGTCGGAAGGCTATTTCCTGGAGGGCGCGGCATGATCAACGCCAGGACGGAACTGCAGTACCGCATCGCCCTGGGGATCATCGGCCAGATGCTGGCAGCGGGGCTTGTGACTGAGGAGGAGGCCGCCGCGATCCGCCGTCTGGCGGCGGAAAAATACCAGCCTGTAACTGTTTGGGAATAACGCTGGATATTCCCGCAAGAGTGTGGTAATGTTGTCGCTGCCAGAGCAGACAGCATTGTGTGACAGGAGAAATCCGAGAGGAGTTGAGTAAATGGCGTCCAATGTGACTATGATCCCCCCAAAAACCGGCCAGCCGGATATCCTGCGGGTAGCGGCCTATTGCCGGGTCAGCTCCGACTCCACGGACCAGCTCCACTCCTATGCCGCCCAGATCAGGGAATACACCCGGCAAATCAGCGACCATGATGGCTGGGAAATGGTGGACGTGTACGCCGATGAGGGGCTGACAGGCACGAAGCTGGACAAGCGGGAGGATTTCAACCGTATGATGGCCGACTGCCGGAAAGGGAAAATTGACCGAATCCTGGTCAAGTCCATTTCCCGCTTTGCCCGCAACACCCGTGACTGCCTCGCCTCCCTGCGGGAGTTGTCCCGGCTGGGCATATCCGTCTACTTCGAAAAAGAGAACATTGACACCGGAACGCTCACCACCGAATTGATGGTGAGCGTTTCCGCATCTCTGGCCCAGCAGGAGTCCATATCCATCTCCCAGAATATGCGTATGAGTTGGGAGCGGATGATGGAGAAGGGGGAGTTCATAACGACAAACCCACCATTGGGGTATGAACTTTCAGACGGCTGCAGACTTAAAATCAAAGAGGATGAGGCAGAGACTGTTCGATGGATATTCCAGACCTACTTGGAGGGAATCAGTACCCGGCAGATTGCCGCTGAACTGACGAAACGGGGAGTCAGGACAACAGAAGGGAACACAACATGGAATCCACGGAGCATACAACTGATTTTGACAAATGAGAAATACATGGGGGACACCCTGTGCAAAAAGCGATACACGACAGATACATTTCCCTTCATCGTAAAGAGGAATCGCGGAGAGGCAGACCAATATTATATCGAAAATTCGCATCCGGGGATCATCACCAAAGAGACATTTGCAAGGGTTCAGGAATTGCGTGAGAACAGGTCAAGGAAAAAACAAACGGAGATGCAGGACTACCCATTGCGCAGTAAGGTGATCTGCGGAAACTGCGGGACGTTGTTTCTGCGGCGGGTAACGCAAAACGGCTTAGTTTCATGGGTTTGCAGGAAACATGACGAGAGGGCAGCAGACTGTTCGGTAGGCAGGATTCCGGAACAGGAACTATACACCGCCTTTGTGCGGATGTACAACAAGCTGAAACTCCATGAGGGGATCGTCCTCCAGCCGGTTCTGAACCAACTGGATGACTTGAATACCGCCCTCCAACGGGATAATCCCGCCATGCTGGAGGTCAACAGGGCCATCGCCCAGGCCACCGAGCAGAGCTACAATATCAGCAAACTGCGGGCCGGAGGACTGCTGGATGCCGATGCCTGTGCTGCCAAACTGACCGCCATCAGCGCGCAGTTGACACAGCTCCGGGCAAAGCGGCGCCGCCTCCTCCAAAACGATGACATAGAGGAAACGGTGGAAACCATCCGCCAGACGGTGGAGATGGTGCGAAATGGGCCGGATATATTGGAATCTTTCGATGAGACGATGTTTGCCAGCCTGATAGAGCGGATCATTGTGGACAGCCGATCCGGTGTCCGGTTCCGGCTCAAAGGCGGAATCGAACTGGCGGAGCAGCTGGGGGAGGCGGCAAGATGAAGAATCGGAAGATCCTATATGGATACCAGATCCAAAACGGTGAGGTCGTGACTGCAGATACTGAGGCTCAGGTCGTGAGCAGGGTGTTCACCCTCTATGCTGGGGGTGCGTCCTACCAGAAGATATCCGATGTGCTGAATGCCGAAAAGATCCCATACAGCATAGAAGGCCCCCTATGGAACAAGCACAAGGTGAAGCGGCTGCTGGAAAATCCCCGCTATATGGGTGCGAATGGCTATCCACCAGTGATTGCGGCAGATACCTTCCATGCAACTCAGGACCTCATCCGCAGTAAGACAGCGGACTATGAACCAAAGCAGGAGCGTCCAGCCCTGCGGCTGAAGCCCCTTCTGCGCTGCGCCGGGTGCGGTAAAACGCTGAACCGGCTTGCCGGGAAAGGGCGCCAGCCCGATACCTTGTATCTCAAGTGCGCTGGCTGCGGCACCGTGTTCACGATATCAGACGCAGACCTGCTGGAAGAAACAGCGCGTCAGGTGTGGGAGCATGATACACCGGCCCAGGAGACTTATCAGCCCTCTGAGGAGGTAGTGCGCCTGACGAACGCCATCAACCGGGCCCTGGAGCGGGTGGAGTCCCCGGAGGAGACCATCAGCCTTATCCTGCGGGGCGCCGGTGCGCGGTATGACTGCTGCCCGGCGGTATCCCAGCCGCGGCAGGCTGACCGCCCGCCAGCAATGAATTGGGCTCGTATTCAAAAGGATGTCTCCTGCATTACACTATCGGAGTACAACAGCGTGTCGGTAATTTTCTGACATAAAACTGACCGCTGGGAAAGGACGGGATATGGAACAGACACTGGAACGGCGGGTGCGTATCATCCCCGCCACAAAGAGCGGAGCGGCAAAGGACCGCAGGCGGGGCAGGCAGCGGGTGGCTGCCTACTGCCGGGTATCCACCGACAGCAAGGAACAGCTCAACAGTTATGAGGCCCAAAAAATCTACTACACGCAGAAAATCGAGGAAAATCCAGATTGGGAACTGGCCGGGATCTTTGCGGATAAGGGACTCTCCGGTACCAGTTTGAAAAAGCGGGAAAACTTCAACCGGATGATCGCCGCCTGCAAACGGGGCCGGATCGACACCATCCTCACCAAATCGCTCTCCCGATTTGCTAGAAACACTGTGGACTGCCTGGAGACCGTGCGGATGCTGAAAGCCCATGGTATCGCCGTCATCTTTGAAAAGGAGAACATCAATACCCTCACTGAGTCCAGCGAGTTCCTCATCACCCTGTTCAGCGGCTTCGCCCAGGCGGAGAGTGAGTCCCTGAGCAAAAATGTGACGTTGGGAAAGCGGATGAGCATGGAGGATGGCAAGGTCCCCTTTCAATACAAAAAACTGCTGGGATACCGTAAAGGACCAGACGGCAAGCCGGAGATCGACCCGGCTGAGGCAGAGACGGTGCGGCGGATCTACCGCAGGTACCTGGACGGATGCAGTCTGGTCCAGATCCAGCAGGAGCTGGTGGCCGACCAGGTCCCTACTGCCCAGGGCGTCCAGAAATGGACCCGCCAGGTCATCCAGAACATCCTGACCAACGAGCGGTATATCGGTGACGCTCTGCTGGGCAAGACCTATGTCACCGACTGCATCAGCAAGCGGGTGAAGAAGAACAACGGGGAACGGCCCATGAGTTATGTGGAGAACAATCACCCGGCCATCATCCCGAAAGAGTGGTTCAACCGGGTGCGGGAGGAAATGACCCGCAGGGCCAGCAAGCGGAAGGTGATGCAGAAGTCCGGCAAGACGGAGCAGGGCAAATACTCCGCCAAGTACGCGCTGTCTGAGCTGCTGGTGTGCGGCGAATGCGGCACCCCATATAAGCGGGTGACCTGGGCAAGGAGCGGACAGAAACGGATCGTATGGCGGTGTATCTCCCGCCTGGAGTTCGGCAGGCAATACTGTCATAACTCCCCCACCTTGGATGAGGAAAAACTGCATCACGCCATTCAAGAGGCTATCAATGAATTTGCCCAAGCGGGGCGGGAGGTCAAGGACGATGTATTGGAATTTACCGCCCTTACCTGGAAGGGCTGCACGTCTGATGGCTCGGACCTGTTTGCCCTGCGCCAGCGGCTGAAAGATATCACCGCACAGCAGGCCCTCCTGTTGGAACAGGTGCTGGGTAACATGAACGACCAGGATCTCACTGCCCAGCTCAAGACCCTTATGGATGAAAAGCAGGCCACCCAGGAACAGATCTCCACCCTTGAGTTGGAGGAGACCCAGACGGCCAACCACGTGTCCCGTATGGCGGAGCTAAAGGAATGGATGGAGCGGCTGGAGGTCAACACACAGTACAATGACGAGCAGGTACGCATGGCGATTGAGCGGATTACGGTGCTGGACGCTGAAACCATCCGCATCAGGTTCCGGTATCCGGGGCTGGAGATGGAAAAGAAACTGTGCTGAGAAAGGCAAGGAGGGAAAGAACACATGGCGCTCTACCTAACAGGCGATACCCACGGTGATTTCCGGAGATTTTTACCACGGTTCTTCTGTGAGCAGGACAGAATGGGGAAAAAGGACATAGTCCTGATTTGTGGCGACTTCGGCGGTGTGTGGTACGGCGATAGACAGGATGATGATGGCCTGGATTTTCTGGAACAGCGGCCCTTTACCATGGCATTTGTGTCCGGGAACCACGAAAACTACGATGCTCTTGGGCGGTATCCGGCAGAGGAATGGTGCGGAGGCAAGATACGCCGTATCCGTCCCTCGGTGATCCTGCTGGAACGGGGACAGGTGTTCCATTTGGATGGGCGGCGAATCTTCACCATGGGCGGGGCAAGCAGCCACGATATACAGGACGGTATCCTGGAACCGGATGACCCGCTGTTTGATAGAAAGTTCCAATCGCTTAGTGTCAGAGGGGCGGCCTTCCGCGTCAACCATGTGTCCTGGTGGAAAGAAGAACTGCCCAGCCAAGTGGAATACCAAGAGGCAAGAAAGAATTTGAATAGGGTGGACTGGCAGGTGGACCACATCGTCACGCACTGCGCACCCACCAGCATCCAAAACGCGCTGCTGCGGGAAATGTCCAAAGCGGATGCGCTCACAGACTTCCTGGAGGAGGTGCGGCAGCAGTGCAGGTTCAAAAACTGGTTCTTCGGCCACTACCATGGAGATGTGGTGGCACAGCCAGGGTTTGTGCTGCTGTACAAGCAGATCATTCGGCTGAAATGATGGACTGAACGCAAGGGGAGGGTGTGGTGCCATACCACGCTCTCCCCTTGCGCTTAGTTTTGAAAAAGTCTGAAAACCGTTGCGCCGCAAGGCTGAATGACCCTACCTGATCTGAACAAAGAGCTGTCATTGTTCGGACCGGATGGGGTCATTTTATTGAATGACCCTACCCGATTTGAACAAAAAGTTGTCATTGTTCAGAACGGGTGGGGTCATTTTATTGAATGACCCTACCTGATCTGAACAAAAAGTTGTCATTGTTCAGAACGGGTGGGGTCATTTCATGCCTAAAGTCCTTGCGCCGCAGTGGTTTTAGGCTTTCCCATATAGAGCGCCCTATGTCACCCGCCAAATACAAACAGAACAAAACGAAAACGCAAAACGTGTAAATGGTGAGATTCGAACCCCGCTGATGTCACCTGCGCCCCTCTAAGCTCATGCATCTTTTTTGTCCACACAAGACAGAAAACCACTCTTTTCAATCGAAAAGAGTGGTTTTCTTTTTGAAAAAGCTATCACAAAAAGCTGGTGATTTCGTTTGATCTACACCGTGGACCACACGCTGAAAGGCTGGGAAAGGAGAAAAAAGTACTGAACAGGACCCTATCCAGTACTGCTTGCTGATTTTGCCCATTCCATGGGTACATGACTTGGACCATGAAGCCGCCTATCTTTTGGGCGGCATTATCCTGCATCTGGCGGATGGCATGAGTAGTGGTACATCTCCCCGGTGGTAGGAGAGGGGAACATATAGAGGTTGCCCGAGTGCTTGGCGTGTTCCTGAATGAGCAGGTCGATGTTGGACACCAGCCGTACCGAAGTCTTCGTTTTGGGCCCGGATAGGGCAACTTCGCCGTTGGGGTTATGGACCAGTTGTCTACTGACTGAGATGCTCTTGTGGGTGATATCCAGGTCATCCCAGCGGAGGGCTACCAGTTCACCTTTCCGCAGTCCGCTGACCAGCTCTAGATAGAACATGGGCAGGACGTTGTGCTTCTCTGCTGCTTGAAGGTAGGCACCTAGGTCATCGGGCTTCAGGATATTCATTTCCTTTTTCTATTTTTGGGGGGATGCAGTCCTCAGTGGGGTTGGCGGTAATCAGCTTTTCCTTTCTGGCACGTTCCAGGGTGTTGTGGGGACGCTACAGACGGTGGTGGTACTGAGCCCGGTCTTGCCACCTGTGGGGTCAGATCTGCCGTCCCAATACGTTTTTGATGATCCTCTTCCCTGTCTGGTCGTACCTGACGGTGTATTGCCCTTCCCAGAGGACATCCTTCCGCTTGCGGATACTGCCCTCGACGTTGGCTCTTTTCTTTGACATTAGATTTTCCCTCCTTTCCAAGCCACAAAACAAATCACAAGTGGTGTTGGAAAATTATCCCTTTTTGGAAGAACTTCCGTCGATCTATGCCAGGAACTTGTCCCTTGGGATGAGGATGCGGCTACCAATGTTGAGGGCGGGGAAGCCAGCCTTCGCTGTGGACCACCCGGCCCGGCTAATCCCCAGCACTGCCGCCATATTGAGGGCGGAGAGGGTGAGGGGTAGCTCATCACAGGATTTGTAGGTAGGTTTGTTCATAGGAGTCCTTTCTGCTCCCGCAGGATACTTTTAGGGAAGCGTAAATGCTGCCGTTCTTTCTTCCGCCCAACCTGTTGGAGCAGAGATGTCATCTCTGTTACGGCCATCGTTATCTTTTGCGTCTGAGTTGCCATCGCAGACAGCATAGTCGATAGGTTCTGCACCGTCTTACTCTGGGGCACCAGTAAGCGGAACTCACGCTCCATCACCTCTTTCTTGTATTTGTCACCGCGGAACCGGCATTATAGCAGGCCAGGGTGTCCCGGGCCAGCTCGTCCGGGGTGATGGGCACCTTAGAATTCTGCTCCTCGGTGGACAGCAGGCCCACCAGGGCGGCGGTGATGATCAGCTTGTTCATCTTTTCTCTCGTAGTACTGCATGAAAGCGTACAGGATATTGGGGAAAGGCTCAGTGTGGCAGGGGAAGAGGGTAGAAGCGCACAGCACGGAGCCGCTGGTAGAACTGCAGTAGGCATCGCTGCGGGCGGGCTTGTTCATGAAAATCTTCAGGTTCTGGTCCACAGGCCAGATAGCAAGGGGCAATAGATTCTGCGTACCACCTCAAAGTCCCGAGTGTTCAGGACTACATTATAAATGCCGGGCTGGCCCTTAGGCTCGAAGGGAACGCTTTCATAAAACTCTTCGATGCGCTTCTTGGGGTAGGCGCAGTCGCCTTGAGGGGTCAAGGCAGCCATCTCAAGATACGCGCTTCCACAGCTCATGTAGTAGTGGCAGGAGTAATACCTGTCTGGAACGTAGGGCTTGTCCAGAGTGGTCCTGCCAAAATTACCCATGCAAAAGCCCAGTTTGTCAAAGAAATCCTGGGAAGAGATGCCAATATGGTCAATGTAAAATTTTGTTTTTCTGCGCATTGATATGCTTCCTCGGAAATTCTGGAAGTACGGCGAAAGGATTTGGCAGAACAATTGCGTGCTTAACACCATATCACGGGACAATTATACCGGGTGGCGCTGAATTGCGTCAAAAAAAGAATGAGGAATGTCAGAAACGGCACTGTTGAACTGGAAAGAGCGCAAAAAAATCACGACGCGCATTTGATTTAAAATGCACATCGTGATACGTTATCCGATTAAAGTTGAAGCAAAGCTTTTACAGATTTGACTGGACCTCAGAAAAATCGACATTCTTTTCTGCTCAGAGACATACCGTTGTCGATGTGGGCGTAGGACACCACGCCGGTGGTATGATCGGCCGCACGCTTTGCACGTTCTCGCTTGCGCGCTCTCCTTTGATCTCTCTTCCCTTCAGCGGGCACCGCTTCTTCCACGGTCTCTCCCCCCACAGGCAGCAAGGCCGGGGCACGGTGCGCCGAAAAAAGCAGACAGCGGGGACCACCACCGGATGTGATCCCCACTGTGCCGTCATTTAGAACATCTTGTACTCGTTCAGAGACAAAGCCACATAGCTGATCATGGTATTGATATCAAACACGGGGAGACCCAGCTCGTCGCGAATACGGGCGGAATAGGGAGGCAGGTCGGTACACTCCAGCACCACAGCGCCGATGTCGGGGTTCTCCTCCAGGCCCTTGCGCACAACGCTAACCACCTCGTCGGTGACGGCCTCCAGATTGAACTCCTCGTTGGGGTGGGTGTAGATGCGGCCCCACTCAGGCTGATCGTGCAGGCTCAGGATCACTAGGTGATCGCGGTCCACGATCTTGGCGCGCTGCAGATGCTCCTCGCGCAGGTGGTACTTGTTGGCGGTCAGCACGGCCACCTTGCGGTTGGGGCCCACCATGGTCTGGATGAAGGGGACCTGTAGCAGGGCGCTGGTGAACACCAGCTCGGGCACGGCGGCGGCTAAGCCCTCCTGATAGTATGCGGTGAAGCCACAGCTGGTGGTGATGGCCTTCACGCCCTGAGCCGCCAGCTCCTTGCACACGACGATAAACTTATCCAGCATCTCCTGGCAGGGGTTCTCTTCGATGGTATCCATATTGGCGCCCTTGACGCGCAGCATCATCACCTCGAAGGGATAGGAAGCGGGGTTGGTGCTGTTGCCGGGCAGAGACTCCAGCTGCAGCTGGGCGGGCAGGACCTGGCCCTCCTCCCAGCGCAGAATACAAATCTTGGGCTTTTTTTCCATGAAGACATCTCCTTTTCATTTTCCGCACAGGTCACTGCCGGGCAGACACCTGTACCTGTATATACAAAGCTCTATAACTATAATTTATACACAAATCCCGGGAATTGACAAGCATGATTTCCCCGGCCCGCCGCTTTTCTATGATTTCGCCAATCCTCCCTTCTCTATTACAATATAATTTGGTTGGAATCCTCGGCAGCCAGCCGAGGGTTTTGTCCGTCTTGTGCCAAAGCTACAATAAGAGGAGCAACTGGCTGTCCGCTCCTTTCCTGGGCTATGAAGTCTGTGACGGAGATTGTCAGCCATCCTCTTATTGCAGCGTTCAGGTTAAACAGGTTAAGCCTTGAGTTCGCGTCCCCCAATAGATTGAATCGACAGCGAGAAAAAGATGGGTCCCGGTTGCAAATTTTGTATTGGGGGAACGAACGTGAACTGTCTGGCGCGTTCGTTTTTTCTGTCATGCTTCCAGCAGTTTGATAATGGTCTGCTGCATTTACATTGGTGTGTAGGACTTGGGAAAATACTTTCTGATGATGGTTATGCGGTCAAGTTCGCGTTTCTTTTCCTCAGACATGACGGAAACATAGCGTCCTGCGTGCATTTGCCCTAGCGGCCGAGCTTTTTGAGCCGCTGTACCTATGACAATGATGGCGTGTTCTGCGAATAGTCCATCGCTTCAAGGAACCGCCGTTTCTCATCATGGGTGGGATACGAAAGCTCCGCAGCAGGGGCAAGGGAGATCATTCCTTCATTCACCAAGCCGAGTGGCACCATTGAGACGTTCAAGGAAGGCCAGACCATTACGTTGCAGGATAACGTGACCCTCTACAGCTCGCTGGACATTCAGAAGGCCGTCACCATCGACAAGGACTCCAAGATCACCGCCACATCTGCCAGCACCTCTAACATCCACCCCGCCAGTATGATCATCGGACAGGGCTCCGATAACAAGACCTATGAGCCGAAGCTGGATATCTATGGCACGGTAAGCGCCGTCAATATGCCCGCCGTTCAGGGAAACGAGGCCAGCAAGACCAACCTGGTGGCTCTCGATGTGACCGGCAGCGAGGTAAAGAAAAACGCACAGCGGACTCGGTGGAGTCTCTGTGCGTTTAATGATAATGGATAGCTCTGCGCTATTTTTCGAAAAATTACTTGAATCCGGCTGAGAAATCATGTAAAATAACTAATATAATGTAGAATTATACACATGACTGTTCTGTCCATTGCCGTATAGTTGGTTGTTTTATGCCTTTTGCGGTATCGTGCAAGGTGAACGCTGATTTTTCTTTCGGAGGTCACAAACTTATGGACTGTGGTACACTGTTCGCTCTTGACAAGACCAATGCCAAGCCCCTACATATCCAGATTGAGGAGTCGATCCTCCAGAAACTGGAGTCCAAGGAGTGGGCGCCCGGCAAACTGATCCCCTCGGAAAACGAGCTGAGCCATATCTATGGAGTAAGCCGCACCACGGTGCGCAATGTCATCACCAAGCTGGTGCAGGAGGGGCTTTTGTTCCGTATCCCCGGCAAGGGCACCTATGTGGCCGAACCGAAGATCGTGGCACACTCCCTGTCCTATGCCGGCATCCGCGAACAGCTGGAGCAGATGGGTTATGAGGTCACCACCCAGCTGATCTCCCTCGACCTGGAAACCGCGGATCAGAAGATACTCCAGTACTTTCCCGGCTTGGATGCCCCCTATTTCTATGTGGTCCGCCGCCTGCGTATTCTGAAGGGGGAACCGCTGAGCATCCACATCTCCTACCTGCCCCAGTCCTACTGCCCCGGTATTGACCGGTATGACCTGAGCAGTGAGCAACTGTGCACTGTGCTGAGTCAGGCATATGGCTTGAACCGTGCCAAGGCGGTGGAAACTCTGGAGTCCGTGGCAGCCAAGCCAGCCGAGGCATCCCTGCTGAACATTTTTCCCGGCCAGCCGCTGCTGCTGTTGCAGGATCAGATTCTGGACGCCGACGGACGCACCTTCGAATACAGCAAGGTGATCTTCCGCGGAGAGAAGATCAAGATCACCATGGAGATCTGAGCGTTGCCCGACATCAGGATTGGGCCAGCGGCGCATCGTCGCAGATATACCCGCCTTTGACAGACGACAAAATTCAACAAGCAACAAAAAGAAGACACCCATCGGGTGTCCTCTTTTCATATGTTTTGGCTTTTGCCGATTTAGCGCTTCACGCGGGCGGAGGCGCCGGTCATCACGTCACAGACCTCTTATGTGATGACCAGGTTCCAGTCATTGCGGATGGTATGGCACATGGCGGAATGAGCAGCAGCGAAGTCGATGCACTCCAGCTCGGGCTTGCCCTCCATCAGGCACCAGATCAGACCGGAGGCGAAGGAATAGATCTCGAGGTTCATGTGCTTGCGGGAGACAAAGCAACCGTTGCGGGTCATCATGACACACTGCCAGTTGTTCAGGCAAGCGGAAGTGACCTCACGCAGGGAGTTACCCGCGACCTGGACATTGGGATACTTCTCCATGACCTTCTCGTCCGCCTTCTTGTAGCACATGGGATCGATCTTGGAATAGTTCTCGTCGGTGTTGTCGGCCTTGATGCCCGGCATGGTCTCGAAGTCCTCTTGGCATGGGTCGAGGTGGCCTCGGTATCCGGGGGCTTGATGATGGTGAAGTTCAGAACGGACAAGGAGATGCCCTGCTCCTTCAGGATCCGGCACGGCAGGCCTTCATGGCCTCCACCGCAATATGGGTGGAACCCAGGGGGGATAGGCCGGGCTGCCGCCGGAGCTGACGATCACGACCTTGTTGTTCATATAGCCCAGATCATCGCGCACCTGCTCATAGGTATGCATGCTCAGGAAAGGGTTGATGAAGACCGGCACGGGCAGCAGACCCCTGGCGTGCCATGGCGGCACACAGGCTCACCGCGTTCTATTTGCGGATACCCACCTCGATTTCTGCCACGCCGGGATAACAGCTGACAGGCTACATATCGAAGGAGCCCACATCCACATACTCGCTCTCGGGGAACGTCTTCATGATCATCTGCTTGTAGGCCAGACCATGCTGACCGTTACCAATCGCAATTTTCGTTGGTTTTCCTCTTCTTAGCATTTTTGTGACATTTCCTTATGTATACAAGTTGGCTCGTTGGGTGTGAACAGTCAAGCCGCATTTTAAATCATCCTGTCGCGGCAAATTGTGCAGTCTTGCCAAAAAATATTCCAAATTTTTGGCCTGCGATTGCCCGTCAAATGTCCCTTACCCTCAAAAAATGTCTTGACTTTTAGATAAATGCATCTATGATAGACTTACAAGGCAACCTGTATATACCAGCATACGTAGGTTGCACACAATCGTACATAAAATCACAAACCAACTACGAGAGGAGATTGCACGATATGATTCGGTTGACTCCCTACGAGCAGCGCATGCTCGACGGCGAGTTCGGCGCTGCCAAGCAGGTTGCTCTGCAGAAGATTATCGACTATGCACAAATCTTGGGCGCCGAGGAGCTGGTGCCCATCACCAAGGCTCATCTGTGCTGCGGCTCCACCTGCGAGCCGGCTGACTTCCCCGATGGCAATCTGGATCGGCCTGACATCCTAGCCATGGGCTATCACGACTGGCAGACCAAGCTAAAATGCCCAGGTTTGGACCCAGCCACCTTCAACAGCTTCAACGAAAGCACTTACGTCATGGATGACGTGCACTGCTGCGACACGTTCCAGTGGCAGTGGACTCAGCAGACCAAGGAGTTCTATGAGAACAACCGCCAGATCCTCTCTGACGCGGCTGACCGCGGCGTGATGATCGGCTCCACCTGCGCCCCCTATCTGGCCGGATGGCTGCCTGTGATGGGCGAGTATTTCGTCACCACCGAGTCCAGCAACGTGCTCTACAGCAACTCCATCCTGGGCGCCCGCGGCTACGGCGGCGGCGGCAACACCACTTTCTGCGCCGCAATCTGCGGTCGAGCTCCCAAGTGGGGCCTGCACCTGCCCGAGAATCGCCACGGCACTCACGTGTTCCACGTGGCCTGTGATACCAAGGACAAGACCGACTGGGATCTGTTGGGCGCTGCTGTGGGCCGTCGCTTGGCCCCCAATGCCGTCCCCGTCATCTGCGGCGATTTCGAGCGGCCTGACCTGATCAAGCTGAAGACGTTCTTCACCGCTCTGGCCGTGACCAGCGGCTGTGAGCTGTGCCTGATCGTGGGTGTATCCCCCGAGGCGCAGACCTATGAGATGGCTATGGGTGGCCACGAGCCTGTGGCGGAGTTTACCATCACCAACGAGATCCTGCAGACTTATTGGGATGAGGTCTGCCACAAGGAATCCGGCCCGGCCGACTATCTGCAGATCGGCTGCCCCAACTGCTCCGCCGAGGAGCTGATCAATATCTGGCGTTACATGAACGGCAGAAAGGTGAAGAAAGGCGTCCGCTTCTGCGTGTTCACCAACATTGCCCAGTACGCTATGGCCGAGCAGGCCCACATCATCCAGGACCTGAAGGACTGGGGCGTGGAGATCCTGACCAGCGGCTGCATCCTCCGCACGATCAACGTGGCAAAGGGGGCCAAGTCCCTCGGCCTGTCCTCCTTCAAGCTGTGCAACGGCAGCAAGGATGAGCGGGACTGCCCAATCTACTACGGTTCTGATGAGCAGGTCATTGACGCTGCCATCAGCGGTTATTGGGAGGTTAAGAGGAGATATGAGTAAGAATAAGATTATCCGGGGCCGTCCTGCCTGGGGCCCTGTGGTAGAAGGTTATGCTTTCGTCTGCCCCGACAGCATCGTCGGTTGGAATGGCGCTGATGTGAAGACCGGCGTGGTGACCGAAAAGGATAACGTCCACTATGGCGACAGCTTTGCCGGCAAAATCATTGTGCTGCCCTGCAGCCGCGGCTCTCTGGGCTGGTCCGATATGTTCCGCAACAGCGAGTACAACGGCGTCGGCCCCAGCGGCTACGTCTTCACCACGATGGACTCCAAGTGCGGCACTGCCATCTTCAACACCAGACGTCCCTGTGTCGCCGATTTCCCCGCCGACTGCGATCCCTGTGTGGAAATCCATGACGGCGATTACATCAGACTCGACGGCATCAACGGTACTGTGGAGATCCTGGTACCGGCCGAAGATAAATAATTCAACTGAAAGGAAGTACCACTATGGAATTCAAGAAGGAAAAGGTTTATACTCCCCTGGCTGCCACTCCCACCCACAACGTCTCCCAGGCCATCAAGTATGGCAACCTGGTGTTCGTCTCGGGCATGGTCGGTGAGGACGAGAACGAAGTCCTGAAGGAGGGTCTGGAAGCTCAGTGCGAGCAGGCTTTTATCAACATGAAGAACGTTCTGGAAGCTGCCGGCTCCAGTCTGGAGAAGGTTCTGTTCTGCCAGATCTTCATCGCCAAGCGTGAGGACCGCGCCATCGCCAACGAGGTATGGGATCGCTTCTTCCTGAACATGGATGTGGGCCCCGCCCGCTACACCGTCGTGGCTCCCACCGTTGCCGAGCCCTACCTGTTCGAGATCACCTGTGTCGCCGGTGTGTAAGCCGCTGGCCTGATCCATATTTTTAAGTGAAGTCCTGCTTTGGCACAGACCAATAGCGACGTTTTCATGTAGGATACGGTATAGTTCATGGTTGTAAGGGCTGCACCGTGTTCTGCTTTACGCAGAAAGTTTGTACTTTTGCGGGTTTTGCCGTATCTCTGTCATGACCGTCTGCAGCTCTTTTTGGGGGTAGTTATTTCAATCCGCAATATGGTGAGCAAGGTGGCAAGCGGCCACGAGACTGTTCCGAAATATCCGGTGGCTACGGATAGGGTGAAGACAGGTTCAGACGATAATGAGACTTCCAAATAAAGAAATTTTATCCGAGCCTTTGGCCGATACGTCCATATTTTTGTTGGTAACTTTGTCGAAACAGACAATTTTTGAAAACAGTGGCTTGTTCCACTTGACAATGCTGTATATACAAGTATATAATTCGCTTGTGACCAACCAGCATGTACTGTGGTACATATATGGACGGGATTCAAATTTAAGGAGGAGGAAGGTTGAAACATTGTAATCTAAGCACCATTCCGAAAAAGGACACACAAAACCAAGCCCCCTAAGAGCGGGCTAAAAATGTAGTTATGCTTAAAGTCTAAGCGGTGGGCGGAGCCGTCACCA
>Ga0129306_1001478_pt1 | contig 26382 bp, 17 predicted proteins | sample P827metagenome_FD_94438 | JGI IMG/M metagenome (GOLD analysis project Ga0129306, IMG submission 94438) | Capybara group fecal microbial communities from Wisconsin, USA - P827 metagenome | ecosystem: Host-associated > Mammals > Digestive system > Large intestine > Fecal | place: USA: Wisconsin...
ATAAACACGGGCCGCGTTTATATAAACAGGGGCCGTGTTTATATAAACAGGGGCGCTGTTTATAAAAATACTCAAACAATAGGAAAATGACAATTAGAAATTAGAAATTAGGAATTAGGAATTGGGTTAACGATAACGATAACTCTGAACTGTTTTTCTTAACTCTTAATTCTTAACTAAATTGGCCCTTACCCAAAATGGCCTTCCTGCGGCTGATTAGGCCTTTCTTATATGACGAAAGGCCTTTCCTGCATGACGGTAGCTTTTTCCTACAATGCGGGGATAGCATCAAACGCTACGAATACAACGTTAAACGTTACGAGCACAACGTTAAAGGTTAGCGGATAGGATTAGGACAATTACAAACCGAAAGCAGTCTCGCCCAAAAGCATCCTTCCAAGTGACAGGTCAAAAAGAAAACCGCTCAGCAAACGCCACTTTGTTATAGAAACAAGCCCATCCCGACCCGTCACAAAAAGCCAAGTCTTCCCTCCGGATACCAAGCGCATATCCGCGTGCTTGCTTCAACTTTCAATTTGCAATCTTCAATTCTTCATCTTCAATTTGAACCTTCAATCCCTTTCATGCCTAAGTACAGGATATACTTCCAGCCAACCGAAGTGCTTCCGCATTTCTTTTTTGTTAAATGACGCCGTCATTTATGTAAACGACGCTGTCATTTATATAAACGACCCTGTCGTTTACCGACGCCACACGTTATCTGCCAGCCATTCCATCGTTTTTTCAATCCACCGGTACAATCGCGCTATAACGTCATAAGGAAAGTTTTACGATAAGAATATCATCTTTACCACAGGGCATGAATAAGGTATCGATTTCAAGAGAATAGCCAGCCTTTATAGGATAGGCTTTTTTCTGGTATTCGAGCGGAATGAAGGTAGAAACAACTCCTTTCTCGTCAGAAATAATACTCCGCCCGTCAATTTCAATTGTCATATTCCCCATGGCTCTTTCTTGCTCGGAATTCCACAAACGGAAATGTATGTCGCCATAGACCATAGGATTCCTGAAGATGTTAAGCGTCATGTTTTCCGTCAGTATCAGCATGGTATCGACATCCAAATAATCATGACACCTGAACGTCATCCTCACGCGTTTGTTCATGAAACGATGAGGAATGTTCATAAAGGTTGTGCAGGAGTCAATAGAGTGGATAATTCCCGTCTTTGTTTCGTTGTCTGTAGTCAATGTGACAGCAGCATCCTTGAGTGCTGGGAGAAACTCATTACGAACGGACTTTTCTTCTAAACAGACTCTTACATCCTTCGGCTGATTAATGAGCCACATTCCCATCAATGCGGTTATTACGATTAGGATGCCAACAATCCAAGCAAACACTTTTCTGATGAGCAGACGCTTGTGGCGTTTCCAAATAGCATCAAAGTCCACTTCCAGTAGCTTTGAAATCAGCTGGGCATAAGCCCTTTCCCTGTTAAGCCACGGAAGGCGATAGTTCTTTTCATGGATATTTGCCCCTAAAATCTCGGGCATTCCAAGCGCATGGACTACATCATTAAAACACTCCATATCGGGATTATCACTATGAGGTGTGCCATCCACGATGAAGAAATGAATCTGGTCTGTACGCCCCAAACCATGAAAATAGGCTATTTCCTTGCCCACCCATTCCGAACGGGCAGAATTAGGCGAACAGATCACAATCAAATTCCTTGAGCTACGTAATCTTTCTTGCAATTCCTCCGTCAGTCCCCCTGGCTGGATATCCGTAGGAGCGAAAAACACGGGGCTGATTGGTCTCCTGTCCCATCCTTGCTCCCTACATAACGTGGCAGGCATACGGTAGTGTTCCAGTTTCCGCTGCAATCGCTTGCCCCAATCCGTATCTTTGGAGCTATAGCTGATGAAGGCAAAGTATTTGAAGGTCTGTTCCATGACTCAAAAAGTACTAACGTTTTCTTCTGTAATAGTTGGATTCCTCACTGTCCTTCTCATCCTCATTTTTCTCTTTCTCTTGTGAGGCCAGCTTTTTCTTTACATCCTCCATCTTTTCTGCAACTTTATTGGCACTCGGATGGCTTTCACCCAAGGCGGCTGTCCAGATATCCAAAGCTTTACCATAGTATTCCATCGCTTTTTCCAGTTCGCCCTTCGTGTGATAGACATCGCCCATGTTATTGTAGCACGAAGCAACGGCAGGGTGGTTTTCGCTCAGCACAGAAATACGAATGGCAAGTGCCTTCTCATAGCATTCGAGTGCTTTCTCATAATGATACCTTCTGTAATGGATATACCCGATGTTGACATAGCTGGTGGCCTCGTCAGGAAGGTTTTCGCGAGAAAGAGACTGCCAGATGGTGAGTGCCTTAGTTTGATATTCCAAGGCTTTTGAGAAATTATTTTTCTTAGCATATATATTCCCGATGTTATTATAGCACCTCGCAACGCTCGGATGATTCTCTCCAAGCAGATCAACAAAAATGGAGCGAGCCTTATTCAGATAATCCGAAGCCTTGGAATACACTCTTTCTTCGTAATAGACTTCTCCAATGTTATTATAGCTATATGCAACATCCAAATTATTTTCATCGCCATACAAGGACTTCCTAAGTGCCAAAGCCTTATTGTAATAGGTAAGGGCTTCATCATAACTTCCCACGGCATGGTGTACCTCACCGATATTGTTAAAACAAGTGGCCACGTCCGGATGATGCTCTCCCCACACTACGTTCCAGATAGACAAGGCCATCCCGTATGCATCCAACGCACGTTCATATTCTCCCATGTCCACAAAAACAGTACCGATATTATTATACCCCAGAGCCACATTGGGGTGTTTCTCCCCATAGATGGTTTTTTGTATTTGCTGCGCTTTTTCGTAGCAGTCAAGCGCTTTCCGATACTCTCCCCATATATGAAACACACTACCCATGTTGTTATAGCACGTGGCAACCACCGGAGTAGTCTCTCCGTAAAACGACCTGCTCATGCCGAGGGCTTTTTCCAAATACTCGACAGCCTTTGAATAGTTCCCCATGTGTTCGTAAGCTGTTCCTATATTCATACAGCATACAGATATTTCCGGGTCTTCGACGGACAGGGCTTCTCTTACTCGCAAAGCCCTAAGGAAGTATTCCAAGGCCTCGTCGTTTTTATGCTGACTAAGCAGGACGTTTCCAATATCGTTATAGATTATTCCCACATTCGGGTGATTCTCTCCAAGAGTGTTTTCCCAAATGGCCAATGTCTTTGAGTAAAACTCCATTGCACGGATATTGTCCCCCCGTGCATAGCTTACGCCTCCAAGATTGCGGCATGTCAAAGCTACCTTGTCGCTCTGTTCTCCATAAACACGAATCGCGTGACGTAAGGCTCTCTCGTAGAAAGAAAGTGCTTTCGCGTGGTCTGCCAAGTATGTATCAGCAAACCACCCTGCCTCATTCTGCCATTCCACATTGGCCGTATCTAATTCTGCTCTTGTCTCAATATAGAATTTAGCCATTTCGTTGTCATATCGGGCAAGGGAGATGGTATAGAGCTTATGCAGGTATTCAGCATCCTTTCTCTGCTGCTGTCTAACGATGGCCATATTCTCATTTGCATCGAGAATCATGTCATTTGCTTTCCTTATCTGGTCGTTTACGCCCTCGAGTGCTTCTTTGTTTCGTCTTAGGACATCCATCGGGTCAAAAAGTCTGTGGATGAGGGAGTCTGCGCTTTCCAAATGGCCTTCTTCAATGTACATATTGATTTCACGCTCTTTTTCATCCAGATAATCGTAATCCGTATGGGCATAGTGCTCAGCAAGTCCGTCTATTAGGACCTGGTATTTTTCAAACTTCTCCTGAAGGTTTTGCAATTCTTCTCGGAAACGCTCCATGGTAATCTTGTTTTCATCCCGTTGTTTCTCAAGTTGCATTAGTTTCTCCTTATAGTTTTTCTCCGCAACCATATAGGCATTGTTCTCTATTCGCTGCTTGTCTGCTTGCAATAACGCCGTTGACACCATGACTATTGTCAATGGAGTATTGTCGGAAAAAGCAAAGGGGCGACCGATGATGTCTGTTTCGTTCAGCTCATACCCCTTTTTATAAACCTGCTGCAAAGAAAAAGCATCCCCGTTCACTCTATCAGGCAACAAAAAAGCGAATGCCCCATCGTTCCCGCTTAACACAGCGTTATGTTCTCCTTTCACCCGAACGGAAACACCGCTCAGCGCCTCCCCTTTTTTTCCGGGACGGCCAAGCGTCTTGACATACCCCTGCTGGGTTTGGGCATGAAGAAATGCGGGCAAAACTATCAGTAGCGTACAGATTAGGGCTGTTTTATATAAACGCATTTTTTTATCTCCTCCATCTTTTGTGTGGTTTCCAATGTGTGTTCGTTTTCCTCACCATATATGATTTTTTTCATTTCTAAGGACTTTTCTAAGCATCCAAATGCATGGAGGGTATCACCTTGCACCAAGTATTCGTCTGCCAGATTGTCGCAAAGTTCCGTAATGTGTTCAGCATATTCCATATCGCGTAAGATGGCATCCCTGTCGGCCTCTGCCTTGTCTATGACGCGTTGGGCAAAAAGGATTCGCCGTTGGATTTCCTCTTTTGCCGCACGATTCCGGTCAAGCACCGTAAGTGGGTCAAATACAGAATGGATAAGAGAGTCCGCTTTATCCAAATCGCCGTTTTCTATGCACTGGTTTATTTTATAGTCTGTAGAATCCAGCTGGTCGTAGTCCGTTCGTGCATAGCGGTCGGCCATATCACCGATGAGTGACAGGTACCGCTCATATTTCTCCTGCAATTCTTCCTTTTCAAGAAAAAACTGTTCGGCAGAGATTCTGTTTGCCTCTTTTTCTCTTTCCAGTTCCTCGCACTTCTTTTGGAAATTGCTTTCCGCCACACGGTAGGCATTTTCTTCTATTCGCCGCTTGTCTTCGGCCAGTTGCTCCAAGTCAACCACCATTATCTGTAGCGGAACTTTAGAAGAAAAAACGAGCTGCCTGCCTAAGAGCTCTTTGTCTCGCAACTCATATCCGTTTTTATAAACGCCTATCAGGACAATGGGGTCACCTTCTCTTTTTTCAGGAAAGAGCATTCGGAACTCTCCATCTCGGGATGTCAGAACGGCATTTGTCGTCCCACGAAAACGGATAGTGACGTTCTCAACGGCAACTCCTTTTTTCCCAGGACGGCCAATAGTTCTTACGAATCCTTGCTGAACCTGAGCATTCATCGTTAAACAAAAGGCAGAAAGTAGCACATGCAGCCAGATATTAGTCGCTTTCATTGTTTTATTGTTTTAGTTGCCCTTTTATCTCTTTACGATATCAAATCCCAATTTGACAATCAGTTTCAGCGTTGCTTTGGCTGTATTTCGGTCAAACATTTTCTCCGAATCAAGCAATTCGTCATACGGGATGAGACAGGGATGCCGTTTGTGCTCGTCATCACGCTTTTCCCCGTACTGCCATCCCTCGGCGACGCGCTCTTCTGCCCAAACCTCATGGACATTCCTTGCCAGTCGTTCTATGAGCGATTCCAAGTCGCCAGGCAGTAGGACGTCAGACGTGTCAAAAGGTTGGGGGATGTATTCTTTCCTTTTCATGAAGTTAACTTTAGAATCCATGGCAGATAAATGGATATTTCACAATCCATTCCTCGAACATCATCCAACTCAGAGAAAGGCCGAATGTCATGATGTATAAATAGCTGTTTATTCTTGCTTAAATCATCTGCGAATCTTTGATGGACGTACTTATCCTCAAATGGTTTCGATTTTCGATAGCCAAGCAGCAACCTCTCTACGTTCCACCGGTTGTGCTCACAGATGGCCATCATTTCAGTCTCTTCTGGTGTAAGGATATCCAAATCGTGACTATCATCATCGGGTTTAAGTCCTCTCATCCGCCGCAAAGAAGTCAACTTGCATGGTATAGAGCAAGCCTGATACAGGTTCGACCATTTGAGAGCTACAGGGAGTTTTTGCCACTCGTCATCAGCTTTCTTCCAGATGTCAGCAATAGCCATTTTGTCTGTCTCCTGTTCCTCCTTGAAACGGAATGTCGTATAGTCTGCATTTTGATACAAATAATTGATAAGCTTTGCCCTTTTTAAGTTTTTTTCGTCTGTGCAAAAGTCGGCATCATACATTCCAAAAGGATAAATCGAAGAATAACGGCCACGGCGTACCTCTTTCTGTAGTTTCCCATTCTCAACCCAACAATATGTAAGGTCTTTCCGACTGTCTTCTTTCCGCAGGTTATTAACGAAACAGTCCGATTCATCTTGACGGATGAAAATGGGGGTGCCATGTTCATAGACCTCATCGGGCATATTCATTGCCACAATGAAATTCTCCCGTTGGTTCTCCATTGTCAGGAAAAGCGATAGAATCTGACGTTCATCCTGAACCCATTCTACAATCATTTTCTGGATGTCTGACGAGAAGATACTACCGTTCACAAAATCGATCTCCGTATCAAGGAACCCCGTCGATGAGCCTATAGAGATTTCTTCAGAAGAGGATGGAGAGTGGCTGGATAGTATTGGTTGTATCTCTGCAAAATGTCGGTTGCGCGTCATGAAAAGAAGCCGTTCCTCTTCTGCGTTCTGGTCGATGAATGTTATCCTTGTTTTCTGCTGTCTGAATCTCGGATAGTTGGGAAAATGTAAGGCATGGGCTGCCTGAATAGCAAAAGAGGAGGAGAAGGGGGAAACTCCGACGAAAACCAAATGGACATGCCTCTCTTCGTCCGGCCCAATTCCGCCCGCGTAAACGGACGGATACTGTATTCGTCTATTATGCCTTGATTCTGTATATTCTCTTTCTATTAACACTTTCTGCGCCCATTCTGCATAGAAATTAAAAGGGACAAGTGCTATCCCCATCTTCCCTATTTCGTCGAAAATGTCGGTCGTTTTGAATGAAGTATATGTGTCAATATCCTCAAACACACACGTAATTCTCCCCGGGCGTTGACCGGAGAAGCTATTCAGGTAAGTACAAATCCTATCAAGGCAATCAATGTTTGTAGCATCATGGCTTGCATCCAGTCGGTTCCCGACTATAAATATTTCCTCGGCCTTTTCGAGTTGTATATGTTTATACTCGTCCATGGATGTGCGATGCCCATAGTTAATAACAATCCTCTTTCGCATACCCTCTGGAACACGTCTGTCTATTTCTTCTCTCACATCGTCTATATTACATGTTGTCAAGAGTAGTACATATCGATTCTTATCCTTTGAAAGGATTCTTGCTATTAACGAGGGAACTATTTTATCATACCCCATGATTAGGAAATGTCCAGACTTAAGATAGTAAATCTTTCCCCCACGATGCCTTTCCACGCGTCTGGAAATCATATTTGTAAGTATGGATACTATCATTCCAGAGAAAATGATAATACCAGCCAGATAAACAGAGCAGGCGACGAGCACGGTCCACGCAGAAACCTCGCCGCTCATATAAAGGTTGCTGAAAGCGTTCACGTCAACCAGAAGATAAAAAGGAAATGCCCACAGGCTCATATTTTTCCCTGCACAATAAACCCTCCAACCGTTACCGGACAGACAGAGTAAGACACAGGAAAGCCCGTATGCCACAACGAGTAAAGCAACAGGAATCAGTAGCTGTTTTATGATGTCGTGGGATATAATTCTGTCGAACTGGAGTAAGAATCTCTTTCTTCTCTTTCTCATTAGTGTTATTTTTTAATACCTAAATTAATCTTACCTCCTCCTTTTTTGCCGCTATCATGTCATACTATAACTATGCTATCGAGACAATATTAAATACCTAACTCCTTTTCAATCCACCGGTACAATCGCGCTATAATAGAATAGGGATGGCATTTATTGTGCTTTGGGTAGATAACATCCCGTGTGATGGTTATGCAAAGAAGCTTTTCCCCTACGTTGTCGTCAAACCACATTTCCCTTCTTTTTTTGGCCTTTTTCTCAAAGTCTGCCTTCTTGATAGAACCGGAAACCAATTCCTTAAAAACAGCATCTTCATTCGTGATACTGTTTATAATGTCATCATACAGATAAATATCGTTGACGGCTACGAACAGGCGCCCTCTTTCCCCCTCTTTTACTTTAAACCCATTAGGGATGGTGTCAATTATCTGCCTCGTGTTTTCTTCCAATTCTTTCCGTTCCGCAGAATCATTGGAGAGGGGAAGACGATTGTCAGGCAGGATCTGAACAAGCAGAGAACCAAATTTGGCGTCATCACCCTTATAGATACATAGTTCTTTCTTCAAAGCCAGACTATCATCGTCTGTTTTTGATTCCCAATAAGTAGGCTCGAGGTTATTTTTTGCCTTTTCGCTCATGTCGCTGATTTTCCCATAAAAGTTCCCCGATGCTTGTATTTCTATCTTATCGCCTTCCATCACTTCTATGCCTGTGTTTGCCCAGCATTGGGCAGTGTTGAACAGGAACACATGTTTTTCTACGCCGCAGGGTTGCTTCATGGTCAGCGTGCCGAAGTCGTTGATGCTGTTGTCTGGCGGGAACAAGATGATGCTCCGCAAGAAGAACGCAAACATCTCAATGGTAAATACGAGGGCGAAGAACACCAAAGCCAAAAGGACTATAGCGCGTAATATGATTCTCTTTGGCTTTCCCTTTCTTTTGAAAATAATCTTTAATAGGTCTTTGGCGTTTCGCCGTCTTTTCTTCTTTTTTGGGGATTTGTGTTCTTTTTCGTCCTCATCCAAGAGCCTGTGCAATAGCGAGGTCTCGCTGATTTCCAAGTTCGTGTCCTTTCTTGTAATCAGATTTTGCTCTATTTCGTCAATAATAGATTTGTATTTCATGGCTTCTCCCTTTTACGTTCAATGACTATCAGGAACGACCCGAGGTTATCTGCATACCACGCATCACGGAAGCCTTTTTCCTTGTAGTAGAGCAACTCGGTGATGAGTGGATACCCCTCTTGTGCTTGTGAAGAGGTAAGTGAGGGTTCGTTTTTTTTGTTTTTCGCATCAGTTGTACCTGTAGGATACTTTGCGAATGCGAAGCCCTTCTTTTTCCAAATACTGTCTGGCATATTATTGAATCCACATTCCTTGTTCAGTTGAATTAATTTCTGAAACGCTTGGCAATTGGCAGTTGATGAGTCTTTCCTTATCATTTCGACACGCTTCAGAATCTCTGTTTTGTTCGTGCTGTCCTTTTTTGTTATCTCACATAGCTTTTCGAAATAGCGTTCGTACATTTTTTCTATTGTTTCATCTGTGAGCAAAATATCATTCACCATAAAGTGAAGAGTACCGTCACATGGCACAACAATGTTTCGGCTCTCTTTTCCTATGGCAATCATAACTCCTGCTTTCAAATCTTCTTCATTTTGTTCATATAGCCAATTATTCCCATTGTTCTCTTTCCCTACGGGAAATATCTGCATCAGCAACATACTTTCCGGATAATTGGGTGCGAGTCTGAATAAAGCCCGCAACGAGTCGCGTTCTCCCCGTTTCTCCTGCCCATCTGCACCTACCCATTTGTCTTTTAGCTCATTGTTGCTTTTTGCATCGTCCACGAGGTGATGGACGGCTGTGAACGAGGCACCCGAGGAGCGAATAGTGAGTTCATCCCCTTTTTTCACTACGAAACCCGAGTTGGCCCAAACACCCGATGCATTCAGCAGCCAGTAGGCAACGTCCTTCTCCTCACTCTTGATGACCACGGCGCCATATTGCGTGGTCTTGATGGTATTATAAGGAAAGAAATGCTTGATGGACAGCGCCAAGGTTGTTAAGCCCAAAAACAGGACAACGATTATCAGCAACACCGCCAACAGCAATCGCCGTGTGCTTCTGCCGTCCTTTAGGATTTCAACCAACTTCTCATATTTGACGATTTCAATCTTGATTTTCCGCTCCTTGTCTGGTCTGGCGTTGCTCTCGTCAGCATCGCTCGTCCTATCTTTGTCCTTGTCCGTGTCAGCGTCATCCTGTTCATCCCTATTATCAGTCATTGGCTTGTCATTTTGCTTCCAATCCTGCTCTTTTGGAGAATGGACATTCGGCTTTTCAGTCCTTTTTTTGTTCTTTTTCTTTGCCATTTTGGTCTTTGTTTTTGAATTACTTTTGTACTCGTTTTTTTGCAGCGGCAGCGGCTCTGCGGGAGCCGCCCCCGCTGCAAAAAAGATTGGGGTTTTCTTGCGCGTCCGATTCTCGCTACGGGCAAACGGGCCGGACGCTAGGACCGTAGTAGCGGTCGCGGATGCCCCAGTGGTCGCCGCCCGAGCTGAAGTCCAAGCTCCACGCGTTGTCCGGGTAGTCCGCGTGGAGCGACGACGACCAGTAGTAGCCGGCCCAGCCCGCGTTGTCGAGCTCTGAGTCGTCGCGGTAGCCCGCGGCGGGGAGGAAGAGAGAATTGCCGTTCGACTTGCTCACCACCTTGTAGCCTTCGTGTTCGCCTTGGCTTGTCCAAATCCAAGTGCAATTGTCGGTGTTTGTCAACTCACTCCATTCTTCTATCGTCGCTATGCGCCAACTGCCGCCCCAGTTGGCGCGGGCAGCATCGTCCGAGAGGTCGAGGACGGTCTTATTATCAACCGTGCCGTAGTCACTATCGGTGTTGTACTTCGTCATCCTGTCGTAATCGCCGTTACACCATTTGTATGTGCTCCAATTGTAGGTGGTCTTCGTTGTTGTCTCGCCCCATGCGAAGTAGTCGCCGTAATCATCTGGCGAGCTGGCACCGACATTACACGTGGCCCATAGAAGGCCGGAAGGAAGACCAAGATCAACGTACTCATGCCCGTTGTGGGTAGTACTACCGTCGCTATACGCCACAGGTGTACTTTTATCTGAAACGGTTGCGGATACTCCCCCCTCATCATCCGAGCCAGGCGCAAGGGTGATGCCTGTAAGAGCAACCTCTTCGCCTTGCTTCAAGGTGACCTTGGTCTTGTATGTCTTGTATCCTTCTTTGGAAACCGAGACCTCGTGCTCGCCGACGAGGATTTTAGCGGACTCATCGAGGAGGCAAGGGGTCTTGCTGTTGTAACAGAGTTCGTCGTCGATGCATACCATAGCACCCATGGGGGCTGTTTCTACGCGCAGGATGCCGTAGATGGGCGTTGGAGTATTGAGCGCGATGGTTCGCTGTTCCTGTTCGGCCACACGAACTTCCTCGAAGGTGCTGGTGTGGCTTTTGCGTCGTGCCTCTATAGCATAGACTCCCGGCAGCACTGTGCCCGTCCACGTTCCGTGCCCTTTCACCTCGTTGTTCACGACAATCTCGGCCTCGCTGTCCGAACAGTTCAGCGTCAGCGTGGCCATCTGCGACTTAAGCGTGATATTCAGTTCCACCTTCTCCTGCTTCAGCTCCACCTTGCCGACTTCGCTTTTGTATCCGGCGGCCTCCACACGATAGGTGTGGGAGCCGCGCTCCATCAGCTTGAAGAACCCCCCTTCGGCGTCAAGGGTCTGCAGGCTCCCGTCGATGTAGAGCACGGCATTGGGAGGTGTGATGGTCATTGCCAGATATTGCGTCGTAGGTGTTTTCTTCACCGTCGTCACTACCTGCCCTGTTGTCAGCACCATCTCATAGGTTCGGGCACCTTCGATGGGGATCTTGAAATAGTAGTCCCGCAGAATACCCAAGTCAGGATGGGCTATGGTGATTTTCTGAAGCTTCTTCGGTACATAGACCCAGATTTCGCCTGGCTTGACGATGGTTTTGACGATGCCGAGCATGCCGCCGTCGAAGGTGAAGCCCTGCTGGGTGGTTACCACCTTGATGAGAGCCGCCACTTCGTTGTTCTGGTCGGTCTCCATCGTACCGTGGGTGTTGGCCGTGAGGTCTGTCTCCAACAAGCGGAACGACTCAACGGCAATCTGGCTGCTTGCAGACAGCGCGGTGAGGAGCGCCACCATAAGGGCGGTCGCTCTTTGTGTGATAGATGTTTTCATCGGACGTGAAACTCTTTTCTCCTTGCCTCCTGTTCCCCGATTCGGCTTTTGTGTCTAAAAAGGAAAAGCGTGGGAACGTTCCTGTTGCCCGTCCCACCTTCGGAGGCTTCTCGCATTGCCCAGTGCTGAAGAACGAGCAACGCAGAAGCCCACGCCGACGCGTATTTTAATCAAACTCATCTGCAACCATACGGGCACACGGAGACCGTGCGCGGCATAGACAAATGAGATGCATAAATACACATCCACAGGACATCTACCGTTGCATGGTTCTTTATCAGCACTTGAATTTTGCGAGAATTCCGAAGGCTAAGAACATAGCGTCAAGTAAACGCCTTTCGTATGAAACGATTCTCTTTCCCACCCAGCCGCCTCAGTTAAGCATTTCTTTCCCTTGGCTCGGCGTGAACTTGCCCGTCCGACATGCGGTGGCGGACACGTCCGCCAATGAATCACGTAAGTACGGGACAAAGAATCGCCGCAAAGGTAAAAAGGAAAAAACAAAAAAACAAAAAAAACATTGTTTTTCTTGCTTTTCCTCTTGGCTTGCACTATCTTTAACCTCCTTTGGGGGCTTTTAGATAGGGGTCGCCTCGGAAAAATCAAAAAAAATTTGCTTTTTCGCTCGGCTTGCACTATCTTTAACCCCCCTTTGGGGGCTTTTAGATAGGGGTCGCCTCGGAAAAATCAAAAAAAAAATGCTTTTTCGCTCGGCTTGCACTATCTTTAACCTCCCTTTGGGGGCTTTTAGATAGGGGTCGCCTCGGAAAAATCAAAAAAAATTTGCTTTTTCGCTCGGCTCACCCTATCTTTGCAGGCAATAAAATTCATAACACCAGTTTCACTATGTCTTTTGTTGCGGATAAAATCATTATGGACGGCGTCACCTTCGACGATGTGCTGCTTGTCCCTGCCTATTCTGAGGTACTCCCTGTGAACGTCTCGCTGACGACCCGGTTCTCGCGAAACATCGAGTTGAAGATTCCCTTTGTGACCGCAGCCATGGACACGGTCACCGAGGCCAAGATGGCCATTGCCATTGCCCGCGAGGGTGGCATCGGCGTCATCCACAAGAACATGCCCATCGAGGAGCAGGCTCACCAGGTGGCCATCGTGAAACGTGCCGAGAACGGCATGATCTACGACCCCATCACCATCAACCAGCATGCCACCGTGCGCGACGCCCTGGCCCTGATGGCCGAGTATCACATCGGCGGCATACCCGTCATCGACGAGAACCAGAAGCTGGTGGGCATCGTCACCAACCGCGACCTGCGCTTCGAACGGGCCCTCAACACGCCCATCAGCCAGGTGATGACGAAGGACAACCTCATCACCACCCACCAGCAGGTGGATATGGAGGCGGCATCGCGCATCCTGCAGCTGCATAAGATCGAGAAGCTGCCCGTGGTGGACAACGAGGGGCGCATCATCGGCCTCATCACCTACAAGGACATCACCAAGGCACAGGACAAGCCCATGGCCTGCAAGGATGCCAAGGGCCGTCTGCGCGTGGCTGCCGGCGTGGGCGTGACGAAGGACACGCTTCAGCGCATGCAGGCGCTGGTCGATGCCGGCGCCGACGCCATCGTCATCGACACGGCGCACGGCCACTCCAAGTCGGTCATCGAGAAGCTGAAGGAGGCCAAGCAGGCCTTCCCCCACATCGACATCGTGGTGGGCAACGTGGCCACGGCTGCTGCCGCACGCATGCTGGCCGAGGCTGGCGCCGACGCCGTGAAGGTGGGCATCGGCCCGGGCTCCATCTGCACCACACGCGTCGTGGCCGGCGTGGGCGTGCCTCAGCTCACAGCCATCTATGACGTCTCCAAAGCGCTCGAAGGCACGGGCATCCCCGTCATTGCCGACGGCGGCATCCGCTACTCGGGCGACGTCACCAAGGCGCTGGCCGCTGGCGGATACTGCGTGATGATTGGCTCGCTGGTGGCCGGCACGGAGGAGTCGCCCGGCGAAACCATCATCTTCAACGGACGTAAGTTCAAGTCATACCGCGGCATGGGCTCGCTGGAGGCCATGGAGAACGGCAGCAAGGACCGCTACTTCCAGGCCGACCAGAAGGACGTCAAGAAGCTCGTGCCCGAAGGCATCGCCGCCCGCGTGCCCTACAAGGGTAGCCTCTACGAGGTGGTCTATCAGCTGGCCGGCGGCCTGAAGAGCGGCATGGGCTACTGCGGCGCCGAGACCATCGAGGCCCTGCACAACGCCAAGTTCGTGCGCATCACCAATGCCGGCATCCTCGAAAGCCACCCGCACGATGTCTCCATCACCAGCGAGGCTCCCAACTACAGCAAACCGGTGTAAGGCAAGTCTATAGTCGATAGTCAATAGTCAATAGCTCCTGAGCGGCCCTGGCCGCACGCCCCGACGGGGCGTACAAAGCAATAGACCATAGACTATTGACTATTGACCCAAATTCAAATCAATGGGCAAGAACAAACTGAGCAAGTTTGCAGACATGAGGGCTTACCCTCATGTCTTTGAATTTCCTCTCTACTATAAGCAGGAACAGCCTCCCTTTCCGATGAAGGGACGGTGGCGCGAGGATTTCTTCCACAACGACCACCCCATCGTGCTTGAGCTGGGCTGCGGGCGAGGCGAATACACCGTGGGGCTGGCAGAACGCAACCCCGACCGCAACTACATCGGCATAGACATCAAGGGAGCCCGCATGTGGACGGGTGCCACGGAGTCGCTCGAGAAGGGACTGACGAATGTCGCGTTCCTGCGCACCTCCATCGAGGCCATCGACCACTTCTTCGCCCCGGGCGAGGTGGAACAGATCTGGATAACCTTCCCCGACCCGCAGATGAAGAAGTACACCAAGCGCCTCACCTCCACCCCCTTCCTCGTCCGCTACAGCCACATCCTCATGCCCGACGGCCTTGTCCACCTCAAGACCGACAGCCCCTTCCTCTACACCTACACCGACGCCCTGCTGAAAGAGAACCACCTGATGGTCGAAGCGAACACGACGGACCTGTACAAGGCCGCCAGCGACGACGATGCTGCCGCCATCCAGACCTACTACGAGAGCCAGTGGCTCACGCGCGGCATGACCATCAAGTACATTCGCTTCCGCTTGCCTGCCAACCCCCAGCTGGTAGAGCCCGACATCGAAATCCCGCTTGACGACTACCGCAGCTATGGCCGCACCACTCGCAGCGGCGTCGCCTCACGCCCCGGCGCCGACGGCGCTTCGCGCAATTGATAATTGATAATTGATAATTAAACCTCCGGCGCAGCCGGAACTAAACCTATAAACCATTATATTTAGTTAAGAATTAAGAATTAAGAGTTAAGAAAAAACGTCTTGCATACAGCATACTTTTTTCACTACGAATTTTACGAATTATACGAATTATTCCTTGCGGCGATGGCTTCGCACGCCGAACTTTGAGCGCAATATTTTGAGAGATTTTGAATTATATTTTGAATAATATCTGCCCGAAGGGCACTCCAACAAAAACGCGAAGACGAAGTCAAGCGCATAACTCCTTTTTCTTTCGCTAAATCGTAAATCGTCGAATCGTAAATAAATAGTAAATCGAAAATCGTCAAATCGTAAATAAAAAAATGGCTTTATATCCCAAGCTTATCACAGATGCCCTGGCCACCGTGCGCTACCCGGGAACGGGGAAAAACCTCGTCGAGGCCGGTATGGTGGAGGACAACATCCGCATCGACGGCATGAAGGTGAGCTTCTCGCTCATCTTCGAGAAGCCCACCGACCCCTTCATGAAATCGCTCATCAAGAGCGCCGAGGCCGCCATCCACACCTACGTCAGCAAGGACGTGGAAGTGACCGTCACCACCAAGATCCTGCAGGCGCCCAAGGCGGAAGCCGAACCGCTGCTGCCGGACGTGAAGAACATCGTCGCTATCGCCTCGGGCAAGGGCGGCGTCGGCAAGTCAACCGTCGCCAGCAACCTCGCCGTCGCCCTCGCCCAGCGCGGCTGCAAGGTGGGACTGCTGGACGCCGACATCTTCGGACCCAGCATACCCAAGATGTTCCTCGTCGAAAACGAGCGGGCCTATGCCGAGGAGATCGACGGCAAATCGTGGATTCTGCCCGTGGAGCGCTATGGCGTCAAGCTGCTCTCTATCGGCTTCTTCATCGACCCCGGCCAGGCTGCCATCTGGCGCGGGGGCATGGCCAGCGGCGCCATCAAGCAGCTCATCGGCGAGACCCTCTGGGGCGACCTCGACTATCTGCTCATCGACCTGCCCCCCGGCACCAGCGACATCCACCTCACCACCGTCCAGACCGTCACCCTGACGGGGGCCGTCATCGTCAGCACACCCCAGGAGGTAGCCCTGGCCGACGCACGCAAAGCCATCAACATGTTCCAGAACGACAAGGTGGCCGTGCCCATCCTCGGACTGGTGGAGAACATGGCGTGGTTCACCCCTGCCGAGCTTCCCGACAACCGCTACTACATCTTCGGCAACGGCGGCTGCAAACGGCTGGCCGACGAGCTCGGCGTCCCCCTGCTTGGACAGATCCCCCTCGTGCAAAGCATCTGCAACGGCGGCGACGCCGGCATGCCCGTAGCCCTCTATCCCAACACCATCACCGGACAGGCCTTCATGGCTCTCGCCGACCAGCTGATAACGAACACTAATAAGGTTTAATGTTTATGGTTTAACGACCATGATAACTTCGTTAATTGACAATGGACAATGGATAATGGATAATTATCAATTATCAATTTTCAATTATCAATTGCGCCGAAGGCGCCAGACGTGTTCGTTAAACATTAAACATTAAACTTTAAACCAAAACCAGAGGACGTGTTCGTTAAACATTAAACGTTAAACGATTAGACAAATGAAATCACAGAGACGCCTCTCCACGCTGTTATTGCTCCTGCTCACCCTTGGAGCAATGGCACAGCCCAAGTCGCTGCATCAGCTCCAACAGGAGTTCATCGACCGCCGCTTCGGCATGTTCATCCACTTCAACATGCCCACGTTCTGCAACCAGGACTGGCCCGACCCCGACACCCCCGCCGAACGATTCAACCCCACCAAGCTCGACTGCCGCCAGTGGGCCCGCGCCGCCAAGTCGGCCCACATGTCCTACGGGTGCCTTACCACCAAGCACCACAGCGGTTTCTGCATCTGGGACACCCGCACGACGGACTACAACGTCATGAACAGCCCGCTGAAGCGCGATGTCGTCAAGGAATATGCCGATGCCTTCCGCGCCGAGGGGCTTGAAGTCTATCTGTACTACTCCATCCTCGACACCCACCACCGTCTGCGCCCGCACCTGATCCAGCCGAGCCACATCCAGCTCATTAAGGACCAGCTGACCGAGCTGCTGACCAGCTACGGCCGCATTTCAGCCATCATCATCGACGGCTGGGACGCCCCGTGGAGCCGCATTTCGTACGACGAAGTGCCCTTTGAGGACATCTACCGCCACATCAAGTCGCTCCAGCCCGAGTGTCTGGTCATGGACCTCAATGCCGCCAAATACCCGCGCGAAGCCCTTTTCTATACCGACATCAAATCGTATGAGCAAGGTGCCGGCCAGCGCATCAGCACCCAGCAGAACCGCCTGCCCGCCCTGGCCTGCCTGCCCCTGCAGAGCAGCTGGTTCTGGAAGACGAGTTTCCCCACCGACAAACTGAAGAACCCCGAAGAGCTGGTGCGCGACATGATTGAGCCCTACGGCGACGCCTACTGCACCTTCATCCTCAATGTCGCCCCCAACCGCGAAGGGCTGATGGACAAGAATGCGCTGGAAGCGCTGAAGGAGATAGGACGTCTGTGGACCCGCACGGGCCATGTGGCCAACCTGCCTGAGGCCCCCGCCCCCATCATCAGCAGCAACCTGGCCAAGAACCGCCCCGCCGAAGGCTCGTGGAGCGACGACTACGCCATCTACGACTTTGCCAACGACGACGACTTCGGCACCTGCTGGAACGCCAACCGCGAGGTGGAGACGCCATGGTGGTGCGTCACGCTGGGCCGCGAGACGGCTTTCAACACCGTCGTCATCACCGACCGCAACGACAACCGCCTGCAGCGCTATCGGCTGGAATACCTGAGCGGAGGCCAGTGGCAGACACTCTTCGACGGTGCTGCGCCGTGTGCCGAACGGGTTAAGATCCACCGCTTCCCCACCGTCTGGGGCAGTCAGGTGAAGCTCACCGTATGGGAAAGCCAAGGCACCGCCTCCATCGCCGAAGTCGGGGTCTATTGCGAACGCAGGCTGGCGGACTAACAGTCCGTCAGGACGTTCAGAAGTTCAACAATCTTAGAAAATCGACTCTGCCGTCAGGGTGGTGAAGAGTTCCAGCGCCTTCATGCCCAGGATGGAGTTGCCCTTGGCGTTGAGCCGCGGGCTCCATACGGCAATGGCGTAGCGCGACGGACAGATGGCTGCTATGCCGCCCCCCACGCCGCTCTTGCCCGGCAGCCCCACGAGGTACGAGAACTCACCCGCCTCGTCATAGAAACCGCACGTCTGCATGATGGCATTCATGCGCTTGATCTGCGACGTCGTCAGCGTTATGCCGGCATAGCCGAAGGGCTGCTGATGGTTGGCGAAGGGCAGGAACGCCTGGGCCAGCTCGCGGCAGTTCATCTCAACGGCACACATCATGAAGTAGAGGTGCAGCACACGGTCGATGTCGCCGCGGATGTTGCCATAGTGCTTCAGCAGATTAGCGATGGCTGCGTTCATGTATCCACAGCTCTGTTCGGATTCCGCCACCTCGGGGTTATAGCACACCTCCTGCGTACCGGCCAATGTACGCAGAAACTCAAGGAAGTACTCTTCGGGGTTGTCCATGTGGGCCAGCAGCACGTCGGCCGTGACGAGCGCTCCCGCATTGATGAGCGGGTTGCGCGGGATGCCATGCTCATACTCCAATTGCACCAACGAGTTGAACGTCGTGCCTGAAGGCTCGCGCCCCATGCGCGTCCATAGGTTCTCGCCTTCGAAGTGGAGGGCCATAGCCAGCGAGAACACCTTGGAAATACTCTGTATGGAGAAACGTACATCGGCATCGCCCAAAGCCACCGTCTCGCCCTCCAAGGTGTGCAGGCAGATGCCGAACTGGTTGGGGTTCACACGTGCCAACGCTGGGATGTAGGTAGCCTGTTGTCCAAGATGCGCAAAGGGCTGTATCTCGTGACGAATAGTTTCAAGAATAGACGCGTAGTTCATGGTTTGGGGTTAGAGGTTAGGGGTTAGGGGTTAGGGGTTAGAGGTTAGGGGTTAGGGAGGGATGAAGTCTCATGGGGTTTTAATGTATAAAAACCTTGCGGCCGGCGATGACGTAAAGTCCTGTCGTGGGCTTGTTCACCACGCGGCCTTGCAGGTCATGCCAAGCGCCGGTGTTCTTCTCTTCTGGATGCTGGAAGGCCTTGCCCTCATTCAGTCCCGAACCGCCGTGCAGGAACTCTTCGGCATAGGTCAGCAGACGGCGGACGGTCGTTTCGTCGAGGTCCATGGCAAAATTATGTCGCAGCTCGAACCGAGTGCCGTCGCCCGGTGAGCCGCCCTTCACCACCGCAGCCTCCTTCGTGGCATCGATGCTGATGCGCGACGAGCTGGGCCCCAGCAGGAAGCCCGTCGATGAACGGGTGATGGGGCACGCCACGGGTTCAGCCGACAGCGTGTGGGGGGTGCCCGGCTTCAGGAAGAGCTGCTTGCCGAGGTTGTAGAGATAGTACTCACCATATTTTTCGGAACGCAGGATGAGCCAGTTGTTGTCAGGCTCGGTGACATCCAGGGGAGCCGTATAGCCCTCCAGCGCTCCGCTCTGCGCCGACTCACCGACGGTCAGCGTTCCGTCGTCGGCCACCACCAGCACGCCACGTCCGGCCAGATTGCGCAGCTGGTAGGTATAGAACGAACTGATCTTCTCGACGCTGCCCACGATGCCATACTTGAGCGGTGTGGCGTCAGCGGCAAGGGCATTCAGGGCGTTGGTCAGCTGCTTGAGGTCGGTCGCTTGTCCTTCGTCAAACACCTCGGCCAGCTGGGCAAGGTCGGCAGGACTGTAGCTGCCAAAGCGGCCGGCATCAGCCAGCAGCGAGGCTGCGATGGCCTTCACCCGTTCCAGCCTGCCGCCTGCCGCACGTATCAGATCCTGCATCCGCTCCGCTTCGCTGTTGATGATGGCGCGGTTCACCTGGGCCGTCAGCGGCACGAGGTCGATGGTGTCCACCCACACCATGTCGGCGGGAAGGTCGAGGGTGTTGGCGCTGTCGCGCTGCGCCACAAAGCCACCCGTCTGCATGTAGAAACAGTCATCGTAGGCCTCCGTGACGCCGTGACCGTAGTCCGTACGCGAGAAGCGGCTGCCGTCGCCCTGCGTGTGTCCGTAGCTCACCTTGGTACGGGCATACCAGCGGCCTGAGGCCGTCGAGCGCATGGCGGGATGGCGGAAGTAGGCGCGGCGGAACAGCTCGCCGCCTTCGTCGGTGAAGTTTTCGATGAACGAGTAGAAGCTGCTGTACAGATGATTCCGTCCGCTTTCGCGCAACGAGGCGATGTAGTGCCACTCCGTCTCATTGTCCATCTTGTACCACATGCTCTCGATGGTGTTGTCGTAGGTGATGGTCTGGGGTTTCCCGTCGTCGCCCGTCACCTCCACCGCCACCTGCTCGGGCCGTCCGTTCAGCAGGAACTGCACCCAGTGGTCGGTCTGCCACCACTCACCTGTGGGATAGCGTGCGCTAGTGCCCGTGCCCTCGCCGCCAAAGCGGGTGATATAGACGTCTGGCCCCTTGTCGAGAGCGCCGCTGCGCAGGTAGTCAGGCAGATAGGGGTCGCTGTCGGTGTCGCCATTGTCCCAAACCGAGAAGAGTACCTGGTGGTTATAGCCCCCCTTCCCGTCCCAGATGGACTGCACGCCGCTGTAGCCGGCGTCGGTGCCGATGGACATGACGTAGGTGTTCGGCCGCTCGTACTGCGAGGGGTACATCACCTCCAAATACACCCAGTCGTACGACTCGCCTGCGGGAGCATCAGCATCGGTTGTGCTGTAGGAGAAGAGGTGCACCGACGGCGCCATGAAGATCGGCGAGTCGCCCACGGCCTGCTTCGCCTCGCGCTGGAACTCCAGGCAGTTCACCTGACGGATGTCGGTGCGCTGCGGGGTGGTGAGCTCAAAGCGGTACCAGGTGTCGCGGGGGAACACCACGTCGGGCATCAGTTCCAGGCGCTGTTCGCCCCGTGCCTGCGTGGAGTCGCTCACGGCGGTGTGAGTGGTGATAGTGTCGCCCGTCTCGGGACAGACCACGGCGAGGTTCACCGTTGCCGTTCGCCCGATGCGCGGCGTCAGCAGGATGTCGGCCCGCACATGTCCGGCAGGCACGCGCAGCGCATACACCACCGTCACCCCGTCGGCACCCTGAGGCCACGCCGTAGGGCCGTCCGTGCGGTTGACGCCGAAGCAGGCGCCGTTCAGTTCCTGGAAGTTCCGTCCGCCCCAGATTTTATCAACGGTTGTCTGGTAATCTACCGCCAGCGACTGCGCAGCAGCAGCAAACATAAGCAAAAGCAAGATGTAAGTCTTTTTCATGGGATAATGACGTAAGTAAGAGGTAAGATGTAAGAGGTAAGATGTAAGAGGTAAGATGTAAGAGGTAAGATGTAAGATGTAAGAGGTAAGATGTAAGATGTAAGAATTTCGTTAAACGTTAAACATTAAACGATAATTCCTAATTCCTAATTCCTAATTTTATAATTTTCAACTGCGCCGAAGGCGCCAGACGTGTTCGTTAAACCTTAAACTATGAACTATGAACTATAAACTAAGACTACCTCAGTCCCCAGACGGCGGGGTAGCAGGTGGCTTCGACGGCGTCCTCGACTTTGTCGGGGAGGTTGCAGAAGAAGTCGATGCCTGTGTACGCCTCCAGCTGGTCGATGGAAACGGCGCAACCGAGAATCGTCTGGGTGGGGGCGGTGGTATGCTCGACCCAGAAGCCGAGGGACTTGTACGTGCCGTTCTTGCGGCAGAGCAGGGCCATCCAGTAGTGGTTCGGGATGGGTAGCTTGCCATTGTTGGAAAGCCGGTACTCGCCTTCGCGGATGGTGCCACCCTTGACCACGTAAAGCGTATCGCAGAACGTCTGCTTGTAGGCCCAGGCGTCGCGCACGGCAATCTCCAGGTCGGCCCAGAAGCCGCCGTTGAAGTCGTAGTACATGGGCGTCATGTTGGAGTAGTAGAAAGTCTGCTCGTTGGCATCGCGAGAATAGACGCGGTCTTCCGAGGCGCAGATGTGTCCGCGCACGCCGCCGCTGCCGCTGAAGTAACTGCGGTCAGGACATACGGAGGCATCGAGCTGCGGGTCCTGCTGGAAGGGGTCGCCGCCCCACGACGTGTTGTACCAGTTGCTGCGCCACCAGTGTTTCTCGGTCAGGACGTCGTACCATTCGAAGGCCACCCAGCGAGAGTGGTGCATAGCCTCGTCGTACTCCAGGCTGTAGGTGACGGCCTCGCGTCCGCCGTAGTTGGTGGTGTGGGTGATGAACGGATGCCGGCTGTCCAGACGGGGGATCTCCAGCAGACGGGCATAGCCGCTGCCGGGGTTGGCGTTGTCGTTGCGGGTGACGGCCGACGACTCCTGCTCGTGCTCATCGGGTGTGCAGCCTGCCAGCAGCATCAGCGCGAGGGCGATGAGCGAGACGGTGAGGTGCTTGGTGCGCATGGGGGGACGAATAAAGGGAATAAAAAAATCAGTAGAGACGCGATGATTCGCGCCTCTACCCTGGTTGACTGCAAAACGCGTTCTATCGCGTCGGATGACTTGCGTTGTTCTTACTTCTTCTTCAGCGCAGCGTAGCGGCTCTGGAAGCGGTCCACACGTCCTGCCGTATCGACGAGCTTGCTCTTGCCCGTGTAGAAGGGGTGGGAAGTGTTGGAGATTTCCAACTTGACCAGCGGATAAGTCTCGCCTTCGAACTCGATGGTTTCCTTCGTGGCCACGGTGGAGCGGCTCAGAAAGCAATCGCCATTGGACATGTCCTTGAAGACAACGGGGCGATAATTGTCAGGATGAATACCTTTTTTCATATTGTTTTTTAATGAGTTATTATTCGTTCTACTATTGCTGGTAACAATAATGTGTAATGGTTTCTTCAGTTTCGGACGGCAAAGGTACGGCAAACCGAGAGAAAAAACAAATAAAAACTTGTTTTTTTTTAATTTTCCGAGGTGCAGCGTACCTAAAAGAAGTTTTTTTCTTCTTAAAGGTACGGCTTTTTTTATTATCCGCAAAACAAAATATTGAAAAAAATAAGTTTGCATAATTATTCGCTTATTCGTACCTTTGCAGTCCTTTGTGGAAAGATAAAGAAAAATCAGTATTAACCATTTAAAAAACAATCAATGAGAAAATCTTTACTTCTAATCGTCTGCCTGCTGACGGCGTTAGGCGCATCGGCGCAGACTTGGACGGCTCCTGCCGCTCCTGAAAAGGCTGACCTGAAGACAGGCGAAAACCTGTACCTGTACAACGTGGGCTCGAAGGCATTCTTCCTTGGTGCCAACGACTGGGGGACGCGCGCCAGCGTCAGCACCACGCACGGCTACGTGGTGATTGTGCAGCCCGTCGAGGGCCGTGCCGACACCTACTACCTGACGGACCTGGTGGAAAACAAGAACAACCAGCAGATGTACACCTATGCCTACGTGAACGACGGCTTCGAGAGCATCTGGGTTGACTATGACAAGCCCGTTGACGAGAGCGGCGAACGCAGCATGGCGTGGACGCTCACGAAGCAGGCCGACGGCAGCTACGAGATTGAGAACGCCGATGGACGCGAGGATTCCATGTCGGACCTCTACGGCAAGCTTGGCGTCGTCCCCTCGAAGGGCGACACGAAGCTATACCTCTGCTCTGACGTCCTCTTCCCCGACGATGCCGGCAAGTTCATGACGAGCTGGTACTTCGTGGCTCCTGCAACGTATGCGGACTACATCGGCAAGCTGACGCAGTACAACGCCTCCGTCGCTTTGGCTGCCGTCATTGAAGAGGCTACCACCGTGAACGGCACGGACGAGCAAGCCTACGAGCATGCCGTGAAGGTCTATGAGAACACAGCCAGCACGGAGGAAGAGCTCAACCGCGTCCGCGTGGAACTGGAACAGGCCATCTATGATGCTCGCGTTCGCAATACCACCGTCGCCAATTCGCTGGAGATGCTGCAGTACCAGAATATCGAGCAGACCTTCACCGACGGTACAGCTACGGGCTGGACCTCCACGACGGGTGCCCAGAACAAGCAGGCCAGCAACGGCAACAACGCCAAGGACTTCAGCGTCACCGGCAACCACTACGAGAACTGGAGCGGCTCGAACTTCACGCCCGGCAAGGTCTATGCCACGGCAAAGAACCTGCCTGCAGGCGTCTATGTACTGAATGCGCTGGCTTATACGGTGGCAGTGGGCGACCTCTACCTCTATGCCGGCAGCCGCAGCACGGCTGTCACCGCCACTCAGATTGACATTGACCAGCCCACCGAGGTGCTCAGTTACCTCACTGAGGACGGCGACATGGAAATCGGCCTCCGCCTGGAGGACAAGACCACCAACTGGATTGGCATGGATAACGTCAACCTCTACTATATGGGTGCCAACGACGAGTCGTTCACCTGGCTCGCCAGGAACATCCTCGACACCGATGCCGACTACACCGCCCTGAAGGGCACCGACGGCTACGATCACTACCAGCTCAGCGCCTACGAGGCCTACGAGGCCGTGCGTGCTGAGCTGAAGAGCGCCTCGACAGCTGATGCTGTGAAGGCAGTCCTCGACACCTACAGCGCCGCCTACGATGCCATCGACAAGAGCATGAAGGCCTATGCCGCCTACTTCGCTCTCTACGAGGAGGCCGTGAACTGGATGGGTGGGACGACGTCGGAGAGCGATGCCGTGCTCGAGCTCAGCGACTACCTCTTCATCGAAGAGGGCGAGGGCTTCAACGGCAACGGCACGGCACCCTACATCCTCGAGGCCGGCACGCTCGACACCGAGCAGATCAAGGCCGAGACAGCCTACCTGAACAAGATGCTTGCCGATGCCATGGCCAGCAGCATGGGCGATGGCGACGACTGCACCGGCCTCATCGTCAATCCTCACTTCACCTCCGGCGACGGCTGGACGAAGGTAGGCTTTGCCGACTTCCCCGTCGGCCCTGAGAACTATCGCGTGGCCAGCTCCTACACCGTCCTGTTCGATGTCTATCAGGAGATAACAGGTCTTCAGAACGGTCTGTATGAGTTGAACCTCTACGACCTCTTCCGCCCTGCCGACTACGGCAACGCCGACTACGAAAAGACCCCGCGTGCGTATGTCTATATGAACAAGTTCCAGAAGAACCTCAACACGATTGAGAGTGGTGCGGGAGCCGAGCTAAAATATCCCGGCGAGACCAGCATCCCCGACGTGGGCTTCGTACCCAACGACGAGGAGTCGGCTGCCCAGGCCTTCCAGGATGGCCGCTATGCCCAGACGCTCTATGCCCTTGTCACCGACGGCACGCTCAAGCTGGGCGTCCGCAACGACCTGCGCTACGAGGGCTGCTGGGCTGTGTGGTCCGACATGAAGCTGACGTTCCGCGCCAAGAATGCCACCGCCCTTGCCGGTGCGCTCGAGCTGATGCTGCCCGAGGCAAAGGCCCTCTTGGCAAATAAGTGTGGCGTGGCTGAAATAGAGGCTCTTTCCGATGCTATCACCCTGGCTGAGAACGAGACCGACGGACATGCCCTCTACGATGCCTTCGTGGAGATGAAGCGTGCCATGGAGGCTGTCGAGGCCTCCACGCAGGCCTATGCTGACCTCCGCCTGGCTCTCGACCAGCTGAAGGAGGCCATCGACGCCAAGCCCGACTACGCCGATATCGCCAAGGCAAATGCCCTTTACAGCGAGGCACTCGACGGCTACGAAGCCGGTTCCTACAATGCCCAGGCAGCTGCCGACAAGACCGTCGAAGTCAGCTCGATGGTGGTTGCCATTAAGTTCGGCGGAGGAGGGGGTGAGCAGGACGTCACCGACCTCATCGTCAACCCGACGTTCGACCCCGAGCGCGGCAGTAAGGACAGCGGCACCATCGAGGGCTGGACCACCAGCGCCATGAACGGCTACAAGCAATACACCGTCAGCTACAATCGTGCCGGCATCGAGCTCCACCAGACCATCAACGGCCTGAAGAAGGGCAAGTACAAGGTCACCGTCCACACCTACTACCGCGCCGGCTACTACGACGAGGAATACGCTCTCTTCCAGAGCAGCGGTGCCGATGCCACGCACCTCACCACGCTCTATGCCAAGACCGCCAGTCAGACCTACGAGACGAAGGTGATGAACCTCTTCGAGGGCGCCAGCCCCACGAAGGTGGCCGACGAGAACTGCTACCAGTACGCAGGCGGCGACATCAACGGCTGGTATGCTCCTGACGGCACCACGCCCACCGCAGCC
>Ga0129306_1001479_pt1 | contig 26377 bp, 10 predicted proteins | sample P827metagenome_FD_94438 | JGI IMG/M metagenome (GOLD analysis project Ga0129306, IMG submission 94438) | Capybara group fecal microbial communities from Wisconsin, USA - P827 metagenome | ecosystem: Host-associated > Mammals > Digestive system > Large intestine > Fecal | place: USA: Wisconsin...
ACGAGGCGGCGGCGGAGGCGGAGGCGCGTTCGATAGAGCAATGTCCCAGTCGGGCGGAAACGGAGGCTCTGGGTGCATCATCCTTCGGTTTAAATATGCTAACGTCCCTGGGCTCATTGTGGGTTCCAATCTTCCTGCGGACGAAGTGGAGGGTCACGTTTTGCCAGGCCCTGGATTCGTAAATCTCGCAAAGGACGCTGTGGCCTCCCTGTCGGCGACATCCCTCTCCAGCGTTCCTGTTGTCGGTTATACAGTCGAGGAGCTGGATTCTACCGGCGCGTGGAGTGAGCCTGTTCGCTACAATGCCACGAGTATCCAATATGTGCAGGGAGAAAATCTCACCCGTATCACATGGATATATGATCTCTCAGCTGCGCGGGGGCCGAATGCGCTTGTGGCACTGAGAGGCACCGGCACCTTGGATTGGGCGATAGTTGACGCGGGCTATATGGGCGGCGGCGTTGCGTCCGTCACCGTCGAATGGTCCGCGTCGCCCGATTTCTCAAGCGCATCAAGCGCGTCCGTCGTGTCTACATTGACGCAGCCCCCCGCATATGGATCTGTCGATGTGAGCGCTCTGGCGGGCGATGTCGTCTACGCCCGAATCACAGCGGAAAACGATAACGGAGCGCAGTCCGTCACCGAGTTCGCGCTCTCAAGGAACTCCAGCGGGTCGCGTGTCATCGGTGTCGGCGATTTCGGTTCGGACACAGCCGGCGCCGGCAGCGTGGCGAGTCCGTTCCGCACCATAACCCATGCACTGACCGTAGCTGAGCCCGGCGATGTCATAAAGATTGTCTCGGGGTTCTGCTCTCTTTCCTCGGGCGAGGGATTCCCGATAGTCGTTCCGGCTGGAATCAAGATCGTGGGGTTGGGTAGTGCAACCGGCATTGACGGCGAGAATGCGGTGACAAGCGTGATCTCGTGTTCGGAGGGATGTGATATCTCCGACCTCTGCCTAAAGGACACTCTTGCCGACGCGCTTGTTGCGACGGATTGCGACGTTACGGTAAGCAACGTGCTGGTGACGCAGTCGCGCGAATACGTCAAGGCCGGTGGTGGATTGGCGTTCACTGGGACGTGCCATGCCGTCGTTGCCGACTGCACGTTCACCGGCGTCAGGCGTCTCGGCGTGATCGGTCAGCTTGGCGGGTACGACGTAGAGACGGATCTGTCGCTTTTGGTCAAGGGGTGCACGTTCGCCGGTTGCGCGTTCGGAGCCGGCGCGATATATACGTCCACCAAGTTCCAGACGGATGCGACGTGGTACGACAGCAGATGCATGGCGTTCAATATTTCCGTAGAGGACTGTGTGTTTGAGGGGAACTCGTCGATTCAGGGGGCAGATGGCGACGCCGGAAGGGCGACAGTCGGCGATGCCATGCCGGCAGCTGCGCTTTACGTCTGTTCTGGCTGGGGAAAGAGGGGCACGGCCACGGTCGATCGCTGCCGCTTCTCGGGAAACACTGCCAACACGATTTTCGGAACGCAGAACGCCGGCAACAAGGACAACAATACGCCGGGACTTGTCGTGCGCAACTCGCTATTCACGGACAACGCACCTGGATACACCACGGCGATCGGCTACAATACGATGATGGTGTGGGAGAACTGCACTGTGGTGAACGGCGGCAAAGGCAATTACGTTGCCCGCGACATAAAGGGCGAGTTCAGGAATTGTATTTTCGACATCGCAGGTCCCATAGTCAATTACACGGGGCATGTTTGGAACGGCTCTGAGAGCATTGGAGAGGCTTCCTTCGGCAAGACCGTTTTTCGCGACTTTGAGGCGGGCGTTGCCGCGAATGTAAACTACGCAGCGGCCGATGTCATCGACGGGGATCCATTGCTCGACGCGCACTACGCCCCCCTGCCGTATTCTCCGGCAATTGACGCCGGCGACAACGAGGGTGTCGCTTCCGTCGATCTTGCGGGCAATCCGCGCACGGCGGACAACAACGCGGACGGCACGAAGACTGTCGACATCGGATGCTTCGAGTCGACTTTCTGGGATTCGCCGGTTCCGACGCTGCGTGCGACGGTGCCGGGCAAGGTTGTGGTGACAAAGGGATCCTCCCGGACCTTCACGGTGGCGCTCTCCGGCGCGCCGGACGGCGTTCCCGCGCCGTATGGCGTGTCAGCCATCTGTGCATCCGATATTTGCTCGGTTAGCCCGGCGTCGTTTACACTGGCGGATGGTGCGGCTACGCAAACGGTAACGGTTACCGTTCCGTCAGACGTTTCTAGCTCCGGGATTGCTGAAATCGTCTTCTCCGCAGATGGCTTCGCCCCTGTTTCGATGGCTGTTGAATATGACGATCTCAAGCTGTCGGTTTCCGGCGGCGAGAGGCAGTTCGCCCACGAAGGAGTGGATTTCGGCATGTCGGTATCGCTTGCGCTTGAAGGTGCATTGCCGGGAGCGGATGTCGCGATCACCGCCGAGGTAGTCTCGGGACGCTCCTCGGTCGAGTGGTCCGGCGAAGGCGCAAACGTGATTGCAGCCAATGCGCATGAGACGGCAGGCACTCTCATAGTGACCCCGGTTTCAGGAATCACCGTCATACGGTTCACGGCATCGTCCGGCGAGTTCGACGGGACTGGCTCCTCAACAATTGACGTCGTTGTACTCGTCGGAGACGGCAGGATATTGGTCGATCCCGTGAACGGGAGCGACGAGACTGCCGACGGCTCGGCTTCGTTCCCGTTCGCGACTATCGAAGGTGCGCTGGCTTTTGCGTCTTCAGGCGACATCCTTGTGCTCGCCCCCGGAACGTACACCGTTTCGTCTTGGCCTATTTATCCGCACGGCGTCGCGCTTGTCGGTATGAATGGAGAGAGCCCCGCTGTCGTTGGTGAAGTCGTCGTCGACGCGAACAACACTGCGGACAACCTCATCGCCTACACGGTTGCCGACGCGGGGCTCACTTGCCGTATTGAGAACTTGACCCTTCGCGGCAGCGCCAAGGCTGCGGTGAGCGTAAAGAACGCCGACGTCACGATAGCGAACTGTGATTTCTCCCAGACTCACCAGAGTGGGGGCGACTGCGGTGGCGTTCACGTGATGGACGATTCGCACGTGGTGCTTTCCGGATGTTCTTTCCATGACATGTATCGCGCTGCGTCCGTGTTGTTGCAATCCAGTGATACAGCTAGCGACACGAGCCGCTCGGTCCTTGTTTCCGGCTGCACATTCACTAACGCCACTTACGAGGCTGGCGCGATTTCGAACTTCAAAGCATGGGATGTCTCTGCCGAGTTCGCGCTGACCGTTGAGGACTGCGTCTTCGAGCGCAACACGACGCCCGAAGGGAAGACACAGCACGATGCCTATGCGGGAAGCGCGATTCTATTCCATGCGATGGGTAAGAACTATACGACGCTTCGCATCGCGCGGTGCCTGTTCCGCCAGAACATCGGAGGCGTTGTTCTCGGTCTGGAAGGCTTCGATACCGGAAACAACAGCGCCAATCCGGGACCAATTATTTCCGACTGCGTGTTCGACGGCAACACACCGCGCTATGCCATGGCCAATGGCTACAGCGTCAGGTACGTATACGCGAACTGCACGTTCACTGGCAACACGACGGGCGTGTACAACGGACGTTCTATCGACCCGACGTTCCAGAATTGCCTGTTCGTAGGCGACGGACCCATTTCAGGATTCCAGGCGCAGGCCGGCGGATACAGCAGCAACTGGGCGAACAGCATCGGAAACGTCACGTTCCTCGGAAAGAATCTCGTGTACGATACGCCGTACGGAGTCTCCGGAAAGATCACGATGAACGCTGCGGACGTCATTGAGGCCGAGCCGATCATGGACGGATACGCGCTCAGGCCGTATTCGCCCGGAGTCGATGCAGGCGACAACGAGTGCGTCGTCTCGACCACCGACTTCTCCGGCAACAAGCGCGTCGCGCGCAATACGTCCGGCGCATCTGCCGCGACCGTCGACATCGGCGCGTTCGAGTGCGCCTACGGCGATCCGACCGTGCTGTCTCCGATACTGCCGTTCCCTGGGCTCGCCCCCGTCGCGATAGGCGGAAGCGTCACAATCGCGGTGACGGCAGGTCCGGCAGCTGAATGGCCCGTCACTGTTGACATAGAATATCCGTCGGGAATCACCGGCCCCGACTCGGTGCAGCTCACGAGCGCGGCTCCCGTCGAAGTCACGGTCACGGCAACGACCGCGGTGGAAGGACTCAGTCGGCTCGTGTTCTCCATCGAGGACGGAGGCTCGACGGTGTATGATCTTGAGGTCGTGGACGTCAGCGTGAAGATTGCCGGAAAGAAGCGCGTCCACGTGCGCACAGGCGCTTCGGTCGACCTTCCGGTCTCCATGGCCCAGGACGGCTTCGTCGCTCCCGAGGCTATCGAATTCACCGTCGGCACGCCGTCTAGCGGCAGCGCGGCGCAGTGGATTGGCGCGGCCTCCATCGCGCAGGGCGCGTCCGCGTCCGCCGGTGCGCTCCATGTCACGGCTGGTCAGCCCGGCGTCACGACAATCCGCTTCTCCGCAGGCGTCCCGTTCGTCGAATCCGGTTCGACCGACTTCGACCTCGAGATCGTCGCCTACGACGGCAATCTCTACGTCGACTCGGCGGACGGAAGCGACGCGGCTGGCACCGGACTTGAATCCGCTCCGTTCAAGACCATCGGCTTTGCGCTCTCCTGCGCGCGGCCGGGCGACACGGTGCGCCTCGCGGCCGGAACATACGACGCGGCGAGCGGCGAGACGTTCCCGATCCACCCCGCAACCGTCGCGATAGTCGGCGCGGGTGCGGACAGCACGACGATTGACGCCGGCGACTCATCGCTGTCTGTCGTCGAATGGAACTGGCTCGGCACCGAGGTGTCCGGACGTGTCGCGGGCGTGACGCTCGCGCATTCGACCGGACCTGCAGTCTCCGTCAGCGGATCCAGCGCGCTCCTGGAGGCGGTCGAAGTCGTGCAGACTGCATCCGTCACCAACATCACGGCGGGCGGTGGCGTGTCCGTCGGAGGCGACAGCTTCGTGGAGGTGAAGGGATGCCGTTTCGCAGGATTCGGACGCCGCTACGCCATCTGCGCCGAAGGCGGACTCCCGACGCTTCACGGCAGGCGGGTCACGGTAGTCGACACCGTCTTCGAGAACCTCTACTGCGGCGTTGCGCCGCTGGCGGTGCTCGACGGCGCGGTGTACGATCTTGCCGTGACGAACTGCACGTTCTCCGGCAACTCTACGCCGATAGTGTCCGCCCGCAGGACCGATGACCCCGCGATGGTCAAGGATGCTTACGCGGCGAGCGCGATGTTCCTGCAATGCGGAGACCACAACAAGATGCTTGACGGACAGAACATCGGCTTCCGCTGCGGAACGGTCACGATCGACCGCTGCCGCTTCGAGAAGGGGAACGCCAACCACGTCATCGGCTGTGCGTATTCAGCGTGGACAAGCGTCCAGCAGGTTCCCGAAGGCGAGCTAGACTCCATCGAAATATCGAACTCTCTGTTTGCGGACTGCGCTTCCGCTGCTTGCACGATCTACGGCTGGAGCACCGACTTCAGCTTCCGCAACTGCACGTTCGCCAACCTTCCAGACGGCGGACTTTGCGGGCGCGTCATCAAGTCGCGGCTGTACAACTGTGTCGTGACCGAGTGCGGTCCGATAAACGCCCATTCGCGCGCCGGCGATATCGTCTGGTGGGAGTACGAAGGCGCAAACGGTACGGCGACGCTTCACCGCACGCTTGTGTGGCACACCGCTGACGGCGCGGACGCGACCGACGCGGCTAAGGTGACGCGTCCGGACGACGACTGCCTTTCGGTCGATCCGCAGCTTCGCGCTGACTACGTTCCGCTCATCAGCTCGCCGGTGAAGAACATCGCCGTCGCCGCCGAGGTGCGCGGAGAGTTCGACCTTTCTGGCGGAACTCGCAGAAAGGGCAACGTCGCCGACCTTGGGTGCTACGAAACTGCCTCGGGAGGATTTATCGTCACCGTTCGCTGATGAAACAACAAAAGGGGAGTAAATGAACAAAATGAAGCTGATTGCGCTTGCCGGAATCGTTCCGGCGGCGCTTTCGGCGACGGCGGGGTTGTTCTCGCCGGCGCCGACCAAGAAGGTGTCCGATGCGCTCCAGCCCGAGGCGCGCGTCTTCGTGAAGCGCGGCTCCGTCGCGTGGAAGGTGGCGGACTGGAACGGTATGAAGGCAGAGACGAAGGCGGTCGATGCGCCGCTTGCGCCCGGCGGGCGCGCAATCTCCGCAGAGTGGCGGCGCGGCGGGAAAGTCGTCCGCAAGGAGACGTATCCTCTGCCAACCGACGCAAAGGCGCTGGAGGCCGAGCTCCGAGAGGAGGCGATGCGAATTGTGATTCCGTTCGACATGCCCTTCGACGGCAAGGCGACGATCGCGATCGACACGCCGGACGGAGTGAGGGTGCGCAACCTCGTCAACGGCATTCCCTACGGCAAGGGGCGCCACGAGGTCGTGTGGGACGGATACCGCGAGGACGGCACGCTTGCCGACGCGGGAGAGTATCGCACGCGCATAGCGGTTCATCCCGGCCTCTCGTACGAGTACCTCGGCTACTTCGCGTGCGGAGGCGATCCTGACCAGTGGAACGCTTGGGGGCCGAACCACCTTCCGTTCCTGCGCACGCTGCGCGGACGCGGACGCGTCGCCGCGAGCACGTACTTCACCGAAGGCGGACACTCCACCGTGGTGCTTGGGCTCGACGGACACTACATGCACGGATGGGGCGACAACTGGTTCAACGCGAACGACTCGATCCATCTCGTCGACGGACTTTCCGGTGAGCGCTTCTACGCGGTGCGCGGCTCGAAGGAGAAGAAGGAGCTGTCGATACTCGCGTACAGCTGGACCGCCGAGCGCAAGTACAACGTCCGCTTCGCGGGCGAGGTCGGTCCGTGCTTCCCTGCGGGCGCGGCGGTCGTAGGCGATACGCTCTACGTCGCGAACGCAGAGACGAAGACGCTCGACAAGTTCCGCATCGACGAATCCGACCAGGGCACGACGGTCTTCGAGAAGATTGGCTCCGACGCGCTCGACTCGCCCGGCGCGCTCGATTCGTTCGACGGTAAGCTCGTGACCGCGCCCGAGCCGGGCGTGATTTCGTTCGACACCGACGGACGCGAGATATTCGCCGTCAAGGAGGGGTCGGACGTCATTCACGTCTACGACTTCGCGACGAAGGCCGAGAAGCGCACGATCGGCGTTCCGGGCGGATTCGCGACCGGCGCGTGGAATGCGGACCGCCTCGTTTCGCCCTCGGGCGTGGCGCTCGACGAGAAGGGCTTCCTCTGGGTCGCCGAGAACCGTTTCACTCCGAAGCGCCTTTCTCGCTGGGACGCGAAGGCGGGGAAGTGCGTCTACGAGAAGTTCGGCTCTTCCGCCTACGGCTATCCCGGGATGGGAATGGACAGCGAGGATCCGTCCCGCTGGATGGCGTACGACGTCCTCTGGCACGTCGACGACAAGGCGAAGACCGACCATCCCGTCGCGATTGTGCATGAGCCGCAGGACCCCGTAAACCCGCTCCCCGTCTCGGCGATGCACTACACGTGGTTCCGCCGCTCCGGGCGCACCTTCGTCATGGGGTACGACAAGGCGACGACGATGTACGAGCTCAAGGACGGACGCTTCCATCCGCTCGCCCTCGTGAGCTGCATACACGCCTATCTCGTCGGGCTCGGACGCTTCGAGGAGAAGACGCCGTGTCCGCCCGCCATCATCGCCGCGTACCGCCGCTACCATCCGGAGTTCAAGGACCGCTCCGACGCGGACACCGCACGCGCGCTTCGCTACGACAGGCGTGCCTTCTTCTGGAAGGACCTCAACCGCGACGGCAAGATGCAGGAGGGAGAGATCGAGCTCGAGATGGCGGACGTCGCCGGCGGATACTGGGGCTACTGGGCGGAGTCGCTCGACTTCAACTACCCCATCTCCGTCGACGGAAAGCTCTACTTGCTCCGCTTCGACGCGGGCGACATGAAGGGCGACTCGCTTCCCGACTGGTCGCTCTCCAGGGCGTTCGGCGCCAAGAAGCCGCTCGTCGGCTCGTTCCCGGCGGGCGAGTGCTCCCTCCAGGGCGAGGCTATGACGGACGTCCACGGCAGGACGGTCCTTCTCGGCATGACGCCGTACATGCTCGGCATCGGACCCGAGGGGCGCATCGACTGGTCGATGTACAATCCGTTCCCGGGGGTGCACGGCGCGCAGAAGGCGTCGCTTCCCGTGCCGGGCGAGCTGCAGGGCCTTCTCTTTTCGCTGGGGACAGTCCCATACTCGAAGACGGCTGACGTCTTCGCGACGATCAACGACCACGGGCGGATGTTCTTCATCACGACGGACGGACTCTACATCGACGAGATGTTCAGCGACTGCCGCGTCTCGGCGAAGATGGACGAGTCGACTGTCGGCGGCGAGGCGTTCGGCGGCAGCTTCCACTACGACAAGGTGAACAAGAAGTGCGTGCTGCAGGCGGGTGGATACCGCAAGTACAACATCATCGGACTCGACAAGGTTCGCGAGACACGCGGGAAGCTCAAGGTTTCGGTGGAGCAGATGCGCATGGCCGCGGCACATCCGCCGCGCTCCGCCGGCGAGTCGCGTCCGCAGTCCGCCGCGCTTCCCGGCCGCGTGTCGTGGAGCGCTGGCGCCAACCACGTCGGAGTCGAGACGGATGTCGCGGGCGAGAACATGCGCTTCCGCTTCAGCGTGCAGGATCCGTCGCCCTGGGTAAACAACGGCCTCGACCGCCATCTCATGTTCAAGACGGGCGACTGCGTCGACGTGCAGTTCATCGACAGGAACGGACTCCCCGTGCGCGTGATGCTCTCGCCTGCGGCGGGAAATCCGGGCGAGACGCAGCTCACGTTCTACAGGCACACGGTGCCGGAGGCGGAGCGCGCGAAGGCGCATCCTCAGGACTTCTCTTCGCCGTGGCGCACTCACCACGCCGAGGACGTTACGTATCCCGACTGGCCGCGCGTCGTCCACCGCGGGCAGGGCGCGTACAACGCCGAGGTGAGCGTTCCGCTCTCGCTCTTCCCCGCTAACGGGGACATCAAGATCGATGTCGGCGTCATATACGGCGACGAGGATGGCAAGATCAACCTCTCGCGCTCGTACTGGTCCAACAAGGAGACCGGACTCGTCAACGACGTCCCGGGAGAGATAATCCCGCAGCCCGAGAAGTGGGGCACGTTCGCCCGCGCGGGCTCGGCGTCTTCGGAGAAGGACGCGTCGAAGGACTCGTCAGCGTCGTCGTCGAAGCCGGTAAAGCTGCGCCGTGTAGGCTACGTGTTCAACCAGGGCGGGGTCACGACCAGCCGCGCCGAGGGCTGGCGTCCGGGAGACGAGACGCCTACGGTGGGTCCGGTCTACGACGCGGACGAGGGAGTGCTCTACATGGGCGGCTCGTTCGGGGCCGTCAACGCAATCGGGCTCGACGGACGCCTCCGCGCGACGTACACGCTTCCGGAATGCTCGCGGTTCGGCTACTTCGACCGCATGGTGCGCGACCCTGCTTCGGGCGACGTCTATCTCAACGTCGGCGGCACTGCCGAGGCTGGCACGGCGCGCAACCATCTGACCGGTCACGTCTACCGCATACCGGCGCACGCGGCCTCTGGTACGGCCGCCGAGATCGTCGCGAGCAACGTGACGGCGATTTCGTCGAAGGTGATGGACGGGAAGATCCTCCTCGTCAGGCGCGGAGGGGAGCTTGCCAGCTTCGACGTCCGCACGCGCACCGAGGCGCCGTACGGAAAGGCTGAGATCGACGGGGCGGACTACTACACGTGCATGTACGACTGGATGCCGTCCGGAAAGCTCGTCGCGTGCATCATGCACCAGAACCTGTGGGAGTTCGAGGGAGGCCGCACGAACGGCGTGGTGCGGGCGATCTTCGGCGAGCGCGAGATCAAGATGGGCAAGGGCTTCATACTTGGCGACATCATGTGGTCGCTCACCGGCGGAACGGTCAAGCGCTACCGCGCCGAGAGCCTGCAGGCCGCGCCTGGCGTCGTGCTTGGCGGAGCGTCGGGGTACTTCCTCGGACGCGTCGACAACTTCCACGAGCTGAGCGCGAGCGGAATATGTCCGCTCGGCGGGGAGCTCTTCGCCATAGGCTCGGGCGAGAACGCGGACTGCTATGTCTTCGAGTACGACCACTCGAAGGGCAAGCTAGTCGCGATGCGCAGGCTCGGCCCGGTGGTGGATCCGTGGAACCTCGCGATCGACCGCGACGGATGGATCTGCTGCGACAACATGGTCTGGCCCTGGACGGCGCGCTCTTCCGCTCCGCCGACCACGCACTTCATGCGCATGCCCGAGCGCGGAGCGGCGGTTCTCCCGAACGGCACGTTCGTGCGCATCATGGAGTCGCACGGCGCGCGCATAGAGGCGTACCACGGAAAGCTCTGCGACGGGGAGATGCAGATCACGGACTGGAACCGCAACGTCAAGGACTTCCCGGAGCCGGGCAACCACAAGCGTCCGGACGGATCCTGGAACTGGGCGCAGGTCCCCGTGAGGACCGACGTCGCGGAGAGCGGCGAGGTCGACGGGCGGAAGGGTTACGAGCTAAGGACCTTCTACGCCGACGGACTCGTCAAGTGCTACCGCGTCAGCGAGAACGGCGAGTTCGCGAAGGACGACTTCTACCGCGAGTACCGCCACGAAGGGAACGTCCTGTACGCGGCGAGGGATGGAGACTATGCCGCCGTGACGGACCGCGAGAAGGGCACGGTTACGCTGTTCGCCAAGGGGGCGGGCGGCAAGCGCGTGAGAGTCGGCGTGGCGGAGGGCCTCAAGGGCCCCACGAAGGTCGCCATCTCCAACCGGCGCCTCGTCGTCTACGAGGCCGACGCCCAGCGGCTCGTGAAGTTCGAGTTCTGACCTCAAACGGCGCGGCGGCGATATGGTATAATATGCAGCCATGATCGAATTTGCCAAAGAGACCCTGTCGCTGCTGCCGTTCCTTTTTGTCACGTACCTCGTCCTAGAGGCCGTGGAGGCCCATGCGGGCGGCGCGCTCGAGAAGCTGCTTGAGCGCGCCCGCTCCATAGGTCCGCTCGCAGGCGCCGCCGCGGGGGCGATTCCGCAGTGCGGCGTATCCGCCGCGGCTGCCTCGCTGTATGCGGGCGGCGTGGTGACGGTGGGCACGCTCGTCGCCGTATTTCTGTCGACGTCAGACGAGCTTCTGCCGGTCCTTGTGTCCAAGCAGGTCCCCGCGGCGCTGATGGTCAAGATCGTGGCGCTGAAGGTCGCCGCGGCGATTGCAATCGGCTTCTCGCTTAACGCCGTCCTCGCTTTCGCGCGGCACATGCGCCGCCATGTCGAGGTGCATGAGCTGTGCGAGCACAGCAGGTGCGGATGCAGCGAGCACAAGGGCATACTCGTTCCGGCGCTTATACACACGGCGGAGATATTCGCGTTCATCGTCGTCGTTTCGGGGGCGATCGAGCTCGCGATGCACTTCTGGGGCGAGGACTGTCTGCAGACGCTTAGGCTCAACACGCCGGTGTTCGGGGAATTCGTCGCGGGGCTTCTCGGGCTTGTCCCCAACTGCGCGGTGTCCGTCGCGGGCGCGGAGCTCTACTGCAAGGGCGCGATGTCCGCAGGCGCGCTGATGGCGTCGTCTTTCACTGGCTCGGGACTCGGGCTTCTGGTGCTCTTCCGCACCAACCGCAACCTCCGCGAGAACCTATCCATCCTCGCGTTCGTCTACCTCTCCGGCGTCGCGCTTGGCTGGCTTACTGGTTTCCTCTTTGACTGACGCCACCGCTGCGCGACAGCCCCCCAATTGGGTAATGGTGCGGCGGCGCGCACATTTGATAGAATAAAGCCGTGATGTTCAATGGATTCCGACGGCACGGTGCCAAGGGGTTCAGGACGCGCAAGGAGGTAGAGCATGACGGCAGGAATCTTGTTGGCGGCGGTTGCCGCCACGCACTTTGCAAGCGTCGAAGGAGACGAGTGGAAATCGTCCCCGCTGCAAAGTATGAGCGAGCGCAGTGGAGGAAGCGAAGCCGCGAACTCCACCCTAGAGCTGTTTGCAACGGACGGCAAAACGCCGCGCGCGGGATCGGTTCCGTGGCGCGCGTGGGGCACGACGTTCAACGAGCTCGACCTCGACGCGCTGCGGATGCTCAAGCCCGCGGAGCAGGACGAGATACTGAAAAAGCTCTTTGCGCCGAAGGGCGAGCTGCGCTTCACACGCGGACGCATCACGATGAACGCGAACGACTACTCCCGCGAGTGGTATTCGTGCAGCGAGACGGAAGGTGACTTCGAGTTGAGGCACTTCAACATTGAGCACGACAAGGAGAACCAGATCGCGCTCATCAAGATGGCGCAGAAATTCCAGCCGAAGCTCACGTTCTGGGTGAGCCCGTGGTCTCCGCCCGCGTGGATGAAGATCAACAAGGACTACTGCGTCCTTTCGAGCAGGTTCAACAACCAGCCGAAGGAAAAGGACGCGCTTCTCTACGGAGGCGGAGAGTCCGACGCGGTCGATCCCAACGAGATGTGGCTTCAGGGCGACAGGCGCAAGCCTTTTCCGCGCCGCCTCGCAACGCAGAACTACTTCATTCAGGAGCCGGAGTATCTCCAGGCGTATGCGGACATGTTCGTCAGGTTCATCGAGCTGTACAGGAAAGAGGGCGTTCCGATCGACATGGTGATGTACCAGAACGAGGCGTATTCCTACACGCCGTATCCGGGATGTCCGTGGACCGCTGAAGGGACTGTCCGCTTCAACCGCGACTACCTTGCGCCGGCGCTGAAGGCGAAGGCGCCCGGCGTGAAGTTGTATCTCGGCACGTTCAACACGAACCGCAGGAGCTACATCGAGCAGATATTTGACGCGCCTGGAATGCTGGATGTGGTCGATGGATTCGGATTCCAGTGGGAAGGTCGGGACGTGATGGAGGCGATAGCGGACAAGTATCCGGGGAAGCACCGCATCTGCTCCGAGTCGGAGTGCGGAAACGGACGCATGGACTGGAAGGCCGGCGAGCACACGAGCTGGCTCATCTTTCAGAACCTCGGCAACGGAGCGGACGAATGGTACAACTGGAACTTCATCCTCTGCGACATGGGCCGCTCGCGCTGGGGCTGGTGCCAGAACGCGCTCATCCGCGTCGACTCGAAGACGAAGGAGTTCTCGTACCGTCCTGAGTATTACGCTGTCCGCCACTTCGCGCAGTTCATAAAGCCCGGCGCGGTGCAGCTCGCGTACTCGCCGTGGCGCGACAGCACCGAGGCCCTCTGCTACCGCAACCCTGACGGAGAAATCGTCGTCGTCGCGACCAACTGGGCCAACGGCGAAAAGCGCGTGAGCTTCAGCATCGCCGGGAAGACCTACGCCGCAAACCTCAAGCCGCACTCGTTCAACACCGTCACAATCAGGTAGCCGGATGCGGTCTTCCGTGCGCAGGAGATGGGCTACATCCGCTTGTAGAGTCGTTTCCCAAAAAGGGGATGGCGGCAGGTTCTCGCGTTTTGTTATAATTGCGGCATGAAAATCATCTTTCTTGCCGCTTCGCTTGTAATGTCCGCCGTGGCTGTAGCCGCGGAGGGGGAGCCGCGCATCTCCAAGGGCAAGAAGTTCGTTCATCCAGGGATATTCTACACGGAGGGTGACTTCGGGCGCATGAAGGCGATGGTTGCCGCGGGGCGAGAGCCGTGGAAGAAGTCGTTCGAGGCGCTGCGAGTCAGTCCGTACGCGAATTCCGGCGCGTGGGCGCGTCCGCGGGGCGGAGTGATCGACCAGGGGCGCTTCAACGCGACGATAGGAATCGACGGACGCCGCGCGCACGACATCGCGCTTATGTGGAAGCTCACGGGCGAGGAGCACTATGCGGCGAAGGCGCGCGACTTTCTTGTGCAGAACGCGAACTGGACAGAGACGAGCTGGGGCGGGACCGGTCCGTTAGACAACGGCAAGATATATCTTCTCGTCGAGGCGGCCGAAATGATTCGCGACTATCCCGGCTGGGCGAAGGAAGACCAGAAGAAGTTCGGCGACATGCTTCGCAACGTTTTCGTTCCGCACATCTACTCCGGCGACATAATGCGCTGGGGCAATCAGGGACTGACCGCCTGGCACGGTCTCCTCGCCATTGCGATATTCCTTGACGACGAAAAGCTGTACGACCGCGTGTGGAACTACCTTACGGGCCGTCCGCACCGTCCGGACGACAATCCTTTTCCCTCGGGCGGCGTCTGGAAGCCCGACTGGCCCGCAAACTACGGCGAGTTCTTCGTCGAGCGCACGAAGCCTCCGGCGTTCGGCAACGAGCCGGACTGGGGATACGACGACCTGGTGCAGTACTACATCTATCCGAACGGACAGTGCGAGGAGTCGTGCCGCGACCAGGCGCATGCGACGTACGGCATCTCGCAGATGGTTGCGATCGCTGAGATATTCTGGAACCAGGGAGACGATCTCTATGGGCACCTCGACAACAGGCTGCTGCGCGGACTCGAGTGGTCGCTCCGCTACAACCTGAGCGACTGGGAGCCGTCCGGGTTCACGGAAAATCCCGCCGAGGCGACTTTCGAGAACGGAATGTTCCTGCGAACGCGAACGCGCAACAACCGCTGGTCTTCCGTAAAGCCGTCTTTCCACGCGCGCGGAGCGGACGGCGGACCGGCAGCGCCGCGAACCGCCGCGCTGATGCACTACACGGTCCGACGCGGCGTTTCCACGAACGAGACGTTCTGGCTGCAGAAGGCGGTCGACAACCACTTCGCGAACGGAGGAGTCGGCGAGGTGTGGGGGTTTGGCCCGAACTGGTACTACGAGTTCGAGGGATGGGGAACGCTCACGAAGACTCGCACGCCGTGGATGCGCGGCGATCCCGTCGCGGTGCCGAAGGTCCCCGCGACCGTCAAGGCAGTCGACTTCGACCGCCGTCCGGCATGCAATCCCGTCATTGAAAGCGGGGCTCTCAGCCGCATAAAGCGCGGCGACTCCTTCGACTACACGGTCAACGTACCAGAGGCGGGTGACTACCGCATTTCAGTTGTGTACAAAAGTGCGAGGCGACTTGAGCTGGCGCTTGCCGCGGACGGCGGACGCTACAGAAGCAAGGAGCTGCCAGCGTCGGACGACTACAAGAAGGCAACGCTCGGCGTGCGCAAGCTGGAGGCGGGCGCAGTAGTCCTCAAGATCGGCGTCGTAAACGCCACCGGCGCGCGGATAAGGTCGGTTGTGGTAGAGAAGTAACTACACATCCATCCCTGCGCCCAAATGGGGGATGTTTTCCGAGCCGCCGCGTGTGGTAAAATGTTGGCGCATAGTTGGTATAAACCAGCGCAAGAAAGGAAAGTGGTATATGAAGCTCAAAACATTAGCCATCGCATTTCTCTCGGCAGTAGTCGCGCAGTCGTCGTTAGGAGCCGACACATTATGGACCGCAGGGAGCGAGTCTGAGACGAAATTCTGGGACGACGCGGCCAACTGGAACGGCAACAGCGGAAACTATGTGGTGAACATGAACGGGAATCCAGAGACGGAGATAAACTTTCGCACGCTCGGATTTGACTCGTTTGGCACCGGGTTCTGGGTTGAGAACAAGCTTTCCGGCGTCGTCACATTCAAGTCGGAATCCTCGGACTGCGGACTGAACATGACGGGCAGTGGGTCCATGCACGTGGGCGGATGGGGCAATCCTGGCGCACTTGTCATAGATGGCGGAACATACCACTTTGCAAACGACCTGCTTGTCGGATATGACACGAATGTCGGAAGCATGACATTGAAGGACGGCCGAGTCGAGGTCGCGTACTGGTTACCGATGGGTGCTGGTGACAACATTCCCGCAGACCAGATATCTGAAATGATCGTTGAAGGAGGCGAACTCATCGTCGGATGGCGGAGCGGCGCGTATGCCGACAATGCCAGAATTGAAATTCCGCGCACCGCGGGGAAGAAGGCCGCATTCCTCCAGAAAGGTGGCCTTGTGAGCGTGCACGGTTCAGGCGGACGGTCGCTTTCGATATGCGAGGGCGCCAATTCCACCGGCACGTTCACGATTTCAAACGGCACATTCGTGGCGCGCAGCGAGGATGTCGTCGTAGCAAACGGTAGCGGCTCGACGGGAACGCTGAATCTTCACGGAGGGACTTTCAAGGCCCCGGCGATCACTGCTGGGAGCGGAACAGCGGTCATCAATTTCGACGGCGGAACGTTCACGCCGACGGCAATAGGCGACGCGCTGCCGGCGAATGACAAGCTGACGGTCAACCTTGGCGCACATGGAGGTGTCATCGACGCCAAAATGTCGGCGTCCGTCTCCTCGCCTTTTGCCGGGACCGGTACTCTTTCAAAACGCGGTGCAGGACTTGTCACGATCAACGGCACGGTGGCGGACGGCACGGTGAGCGTCGAAGAAGGCGCGGTGGCGATTCCGGAAGGGGCAACTATAAACACGGTGAGGCTTGGCGCTGGCACATCGCTGTACATAAAGGGAGAAAATGCTACGTCGGGGAAGACCGTCGCCGAGCTGAAGGCGTTGGTGAATGTGGAAAACTGGGATATTGCGGAGAGCGCATCTGTCTCCGCTGTCGGCGAACGCGGCGCCGACGCGGAAACGCCCATCGACACGACATGGATACTCCCTGCCGGCGGTGCTGGGCTATATGATGATCCGTCGAACTGGTCGCGCGGCGTGCCGACTGCGATAGACAGGGCTGTCTTCGTTTCGGATGCCGAAGTCTGCACATCGGGAGACAACAACGGACGAAGCATGTCCGGAATGGAGGTGAGGAACGGAGCGACGGTGTGGTTCCACACCATTCAGCAAGGGAATTATCCGCAGTTCAACTTCTCGTCCATCACCGGAGATGGCACAGTAGGATTCAACCGCTGCGGTTTCGCACCTCTGCAGAACGGAGACGAGCTCGTCATTCCGTCTTCCGTCACCCTGGCGTTTGCCAACGATACCGCCTCGACGGCGGGCAATGATTCGTGGATACAGAGTTCTCCCGGATCCGTGGTCGTGAACGGCGATGTACTCGTTAAAAACTATCTTCTGATTTGGACAGGCGTCACCTTCAACGGGACTGTTGTCATGGAGAACGGTTCGCGCATCAACGGCAACGGTGCGGCCGTGGTGCTTGGGGAAAACTTCCGACTGGTCGTGCCCGAAGGGAGCACGGCTACGGTGGACGGAAGCTGGAATAATAACACGTCTGTGTTCAACAAAGAGGGAGCCGGTACTCTTGTTGCAAATCATACTGGCTACGGCAATCTCGTCATGAAAGATGGTGTCGCAAGGCTGCAGTCGAACGAGGGTCCATGGACGTACTTCTCCTTCCAGGGCGGCGCGCTGCAGCTTGCATACGCCATGAACTGGTTCGACGAACTAGTCAACCGAATCAACAACTCAACCGCACATACTGAAGCAATCAAGCTCGACACGCGGCTCGACGTCACGCTCAACACGGCGCTCGGCAATAACAATACGACGACCAACGGATTCGTCAAGCTCGGCCCGAATACGCTGACGCTCACAAGTCAGCCCGCTTACACTGGCGACACCGAAGTGCGGGAGGGCGTGCTGGAGATTCCTGTCGGCGCGACTCTCCCGGGCGAGCTTTCCGTGGGCGAAGGCGCTAAGATCAAGCTGACGGTCGATCCGGTCGTTTGGATGGCGGGATACACTGGAACATTGTTTGAATACGGCACGCTGGCAGAGGGGCTTGTTCTTGGCGTGGGCAACATTGAGGTTGCCGGACTCTCAGAAGAGATTGGAATAGCATTCGACTTCTCAGAGTCGGGCAAGGTCAAGGCGACGGTGACCGGCGAACAGCTTGTCTGGAAGGGTGCCGATGAAACGAACTGGGCGGGCGAGTATACCTGGAAGAGCTCCGCCGACGGTTCGGACAAGCTATATGCGGCGGGATACGACGTCGTCTTCAACGCGTCAGAAATCGACGAGGGAGTCCTCGCCACGAATACTGTTGTCGTGAACCAAGATGTCGCGCCGGGATATGTATTTGCAGCAGTCCCTGCCGGTAAGGGTTATCGGCTCGCGGGGGAGAGTGTAGAGGCGTCAGGGCTGACCAAGTCAGGCGCAGGCGTGTTCATCCTCGCAAACGAGCTGTTCCACTCAAGCGGCTCGACGACGGTGTCCGAAGGCGAACTGGTGCTCGAAGGCGCGACATTCAGCGCGGGAGCGGACATCTCTAACTCCGGCGTTATACGCGCATCCGGAGACGCTGTGTCGACGATTACCCGCCATGTGACGGGCGAGGGATCGGTTGCAATCGACGAGAATGCCTCGCTTTGCCTAGCGGATCAGGACCTGGACCAAGACGTGACGGGAACGGGCACGCTCCTCGTGACGAACGGCTGGCTGACACTCGTCCGGTTGCGGAGTCTGTCAAATTTCCGCGGGAATATTCGCCTTGCCCAAGGTGGAACTGTTTACGAGAAGACGGAGTTCAACAACGATCTCCATAACGGCAATGTGTATCCTCTCGGGCAGAACTCGACGATAATCTTCGCGGGCGGAACGCTTGATGGATTCTACTTAAACAACAACACCGTCATCACCTCGCCTTTCGTGATGGAGAACGGAACGACGAGCCGTCTCAACAACACGCACCAGCGCAGCGGCGCCGGAAATAACATGTGGGTGTATTCGACGCTCTCGGGCGGCGGCAACCTGCGGTTCCAGTCGAACGGCCGGACCACGTATCTGTACGGCGATGCATCGGCCTTCACTGGGGAGATAGAGCTGGTTGGCGGGCTGTTCCGTTTCCAGAATGAAGGCGCGGGCGGAGCGAACTCGACATGGAAATTCGCGTCTGCGCAGACATATGACATCTATAACGCCTGGAACACTACGATTCATTTCGGCGCGCTGAATGCGCCGGAGTCCGGCACGCAGATATGGGTCAACAACGGCGGCGCCATTGTCGAGATCGGCAACAAGGCCGACAGTGTAATCAACGGTTACTTCGGCGGTTCCGAGTTCACGCTCAGCAAGGTAGGCGACACGTCGCTTGTCGTCAACGGGAACTCGCCGAGCGCAAATGTTGTCGTCAGCGCGGGTGCGTTCGGCGGAACGGGCACGTTCAAGTCGCTGAACTTCTCTATCGGGACGAAGGTAGTGTTCGGCGATCTTTCGGACAAGAAGCTCGTGTACGACGGACCGAAGTCGCTCTCCGAGCCGGTATGGGCGGAGGAGCCGGACATTGTGCAGCCGGAAGGTATCCGCGGACGCTGGAAGCTCGGTGTGCGGAAGGATTCGGTCCAGCCCGAGGAAGGCGATGCGTATGACGTGTGGACCCTTACGGCGACATATTCGAAGCCTGGGTTCGCGCTCTTCCTGCGTTGAGTCGGAGGCATGCCCTCGGCGTTAATTTGTGCTCTGACCGCGCCTCGCTGCGCGCCCCTCGTAGCCAGTGCGAATTTTTGGCGCCGGCGGGTTCTCCGTCCGCTTGCGATAGGATATGGTATAATAATGGCATGGCGACTTGCGAAAAGAAGATTAAGGTGCCCACCACGGGGCTGTTTGACTTCCCGGAGCTTATCCTCGGGGGCGAGGGGAAATATGTCGACAAGACGGACCTTCTGTACCAACTTGCGTCGCCTAAGGCTGACGCGCAGCTCTTCATCTCGCGTCCGCGCCGCTTCGGCAAGTCGCTCATGCTCTCCACCCTGAAGGCGATGTTCGAGGGGCGCCGCGATCTCTTCAAGGGGCTTGCCCTCGATGCGCTTCCGTGGGAGGGGTGGGAGAGGCCAACGCCGGTCTACAGCTTCACGATGTCCAACGCCGTTGGCGGGACTTATGAATTATTCCGTGAACAGTTGGCGAAGCTCGTGAAGAACCTTTGCGCACAAGCGGATGTAGAGTACACCGGCGAAGGCGACATCTCAGGCCAGTTTAACGACTTTCTCGTTGCCGCCGCGGCGAAGTCGCCGACGGGGAAGATAGTCGTCCTCATCGATGAATACGACGAGCCGATAGCGAAGTTCCTCGACGACTTCGAGACGCTCAAGAAGGTGCGCTCGGACCTCCACGACTTCTACGAGAAGCTGAAGGTCAACTCCGGGTCAATCCGTTTCCTCATGATGACGGGCGTGACGAAGCTCACGAAGCTGTCGATATTCTCCGGGCTAAACCATCTCAAGGACCGCACGATGGACCCGCGCTTTGCGACGTTGCTCGGCTATACGCCGGAGGAGATGGATGGCCCGCTCCGTGAGAACATCGAGGTGTTCGCGGCGCAGAACGGAATGGACTTCGCGGCGGCGAAGAAGGCGCTTCTCTCCTGGTACGACGGCTACCGCTTCTCGCCCGACTCCGAGGCGAAGGTATGCAACCCGGTGTCACTCGGCAATGCACTTGAAACGGGCCGCCTCAAGAACTACTGGGAGTCGACTGGACACGCCACGATGATCGTCAACCGCATCAAGGCGGCGGACGAGATTCCTGCGGACCTCAACGGACTGGCCGTCACGCGTACGCAGCTCGACGTGTGCGACGCCGAGACGATGCCGCTTCCAGCCCTGCTCTACCAGGGCGGCTACCTCACGCTTTCCGAGATAATCGACGAGAGCATGTTCCGTCTCGGCATACCGAACAACGAAATCGCGAACTCCCTTTCCGAGGGCTATGTCGCGGCATTGCTCGGCAGCGGCATGACGGACTGGACCGAGCAGCTCGCCGAGTCGCGCGCCGGGCTTCGTGCGAAGGGCGTTGAGACGCTTCTGAAGAAGAACCTCAAGTCTGCTTTCGCGGCGGTCCCGCACGAGTGGAAGATCGAGAGCGAGAGGGAGGCGAAGCGCTACTTCCTTTTGTTCATGAAGCTGATCGGCTCGGAGATCTCCGGCGAGCGGCAGAGCGCTCGCGGAAGGGCGGATGCGATACTTAAGGACAAGAGCGGCGTCTACGTCTTCGAGTTCAAGTATGGTAAGACGCCTCAAGAGGCGCTCCAGCAGGCCCGGACGAAGGACTACGCTGGCCCCTGGCTCGACGGAGCGCCGCCTGTTTTCTATGTTGGCGTAAACTACGACCCCGCGAAGCGCGGAATCGACGACCCGCTCGTCGAGCCGGCATAAGGCCGCCCGTTGCTATAGTAGTTTTAACCACAGGTGTGTACGGACACGATGACTTTGCGAGCGACAACGGCTGCCATCTTGCTGGCCGCAGGCCTTTCCGCCTTTGGCGAGAAGGCCTATGTCTTTTCGTACTTCAACGACATTCCGTTCGGAGGCCGCCGCGGAGAGGCGGCGGGGCTTAGGCTCGCGACGTCGCCGGATGCGAAGCGCTGGACGGTCGTGAACGAGGGACGGCCGGTGCTTGTTCCCGAAGTCGGCAAGGACCGGCTCATGCGCGATCCGTCCATCTGCCGCGGGCCAGACGGCACCTTCCACCTCGTGTGGACGCTCAGCTGGTATTCGAATTCCATCGGGTACGCCTCCTCGCGCGACCTGATACACTGGTCCGAGCAGCGCGAAATACCAGTCATGGAGGGCATTCCGGAGACGCGCAACTGCTGGGCGCCGGAGGTGACGTACAACCCAGACGACGGACTATTCTACGTCTACTGGTCATCGACAGTCACCGGAAGGCACACTCCGATTCCTGACATGCACAGAAAGGAAGCCGGTCTCAACCACCGCACCTACCTCTCGACTACGCGCGACTTCGAGACGTTCTCCCCTCCAAGGCTCTGGTTCAACCCCGACTTCAGCACTATCGACGCCTTCGCCCTGCGCGATCCGAAGGACGGCAGCTGGATTCTCTTCGCCAAGAACGAGAACCACACGCCTGTGCAGAAGAACATCGTGGTCGCGTTCTCGGAGAGCCTTGCGGATGGATTCCGCGAGCCGGTGTCGGGTCCGATTACCGACCACATCACCGAGGGCCCTACCGCGTTCTTCGTCGGCGACGAACTGTATCTTTTCTACGAGAACTACCGCCGGCACTTCTATGGCGCGATGGTGAGCAGGGACCGCGGCAGGACTTGGGCGGACGTGACGGCGGAGATCGAATTCCCGCGCGACATCAGGCACGGAACGGTCTTCGAAGTGGATGCCGGAATCGTCGCTTCGCTGCACCGGCCTGGACGCTTCGGGCAGGAGGCGGGACTGGAGAAGCCTGCCGATGCGGTGTCCGACATGACGATGCTCAGCCTGAAGATGTCGGCGGAGAAGATGAACGGACTCGGCGAGCGCATCCGCTTCACGGGCGAGGTGAAGGACGTGGTGCGGGGTGCGGACACCGTGCAGATGGTTCTCGACGACTGGCATGGTTCGCTTGTGGCGACGATTCCGCTGCCGGCCCGCTCGAAGGTGCCGCGGGAATGGGGCGTCGGAGCGCGCCTCTGCGTCTGCGGCACGCTCTCGTTCCGCTATCCGGAGTGCGACGACTTTCGCATCGCCGTTGCCAAGCGCGACGACGTGGAGGTGCTTCGCGCTCCCGCCTGGTGGACTCCGGTGCGCCTTGCCGCCGCAATCACGCTTGTGGCGCTCCTTTTCCTCGCGATACTCGGATGGGCGCTCCTGCTGCGCCACCAGAAGGCGGCCGAACTGAAGGTGCACGATGCAGTTCAGAAGGAGAGGCTGCGTCTCTCCAGCGACCTGCACGACGGCTACCAGCAGCTCCTCGCGGGGTGCATGTTCCGCCTCACCGCCGCGATGACGCTCGGCGAGAAGCTGAGGAACGGAGGAAGCCCCGCGCTGTGGTGCAAGGTGGACGAGCAGTTCGACGGACTCCGCTCCTCGCTCACGCACGCGCAGGACGAGCTGCGCGCGGCGCTCTGGACCATGAAGGAGGAGGCGGAGGGTCCGGCGGCCATCGGCGATCTCTTCCGCTACGCGGCGTCGAGACTTCCGCAGTGGGAGGGGATCGTCTCCTTCGAGACGGAGGGCGAGGAGTCGCCGATCTCCCGCCGCTATGCTGGCGCTCTGCTGATGATCCTGCAGGAGGCGGTCGGAAATGCGCTCCGGCACGGAAGGGCGAAGCACGTGAAGGTGCGCGTCGTCTTCGGCAGGAAGGGGCTCGCGATGATCGTCAAGGACGACGGATGCGGCTTCGACGTGGCGGCTTCCGGCGGGGCGCCTGGAGTGCACCTCGGGCTCAAGAGCATGCAGTCGCGCGCGGAGAACATCGGCGGCAGGTTCGCGGTGCGTTCCACGCCCGGGAGCGGAACTGAAGTAAAAGTAGTGCTGGAGGCGTAAAATGGTAAAGGTAATGATAGTGGACGACCATCCGGTCGTGAGGAACGGACTCGAGGCCATGCTCTCGGTCGAGGAGGACATGGAGGTGGTTGCGGCGGTCGAAGGCGGCGACGCGGCGGTCGCGTGGTGCGCGGAGAACGCGCGGAACCTCCCGGACGTGGTCGTTGCCGACGTGCATATGCCAAAGGGGGACGGATTCGGCATGCTGTCCGCGCTGAGGAACGCCCACCACGGTGTCCGCGTGCTGCTTCTCGCCGGGATGCCGCTGAAGGACGAGGAGACGCGTGCGAGGGAGGACGGAGCGCGCGGGTATCTTCCGAAGAGCCTCGACGGACGCGAGCTGGTCAAGTTCATACGGAGGATCGCGAAGACGGATTCCGGATTCGAGGCCAACGCCTACGAGCAGAACACCGGCGTGCTGTCCGACAAGGAGCTGACGGTCCTGCAGTACGCGAGCGAGGGGAAGACGCGCGACGAGATAGCCGTGATAGTCGGCATCAGTCCGGAGACGGTGAAGACCCACCTGAAGCACATCATGGAGAAGTTGAACACCGTGAACACCGCCGCGTCCGTCGCGCGCGGCTTCGAACTCGGCCTCCTCCGCGCATAAGGCAAAGTCAAAATACCCCATTGACTGCGGCGCACAGGTTTTGATATACTATCCAACTACAAGTCACAGGCCAGGTTAGCACAGTTGGTAGTGCGGCTCATTCGTAATGAGCAGGTCGGGGGTTCGAATCCCTTACCTGGCTCCACAGATGGCGGGAGTAGATCAATTGGTTAGATCAACAGATTGTGATTCTGTGGGTTGCGGGTTCGAGTCCCGTCTCCTGCCCCAGGCGAGAAACTTAGGGATTGGGGTAAAGAGATGACAGTTGTGCAGTCGCTGATCGATTTGCAGGAAGTCGACGGACGCATTCGCGAGCTCGAGCTCGAGCTCAAGGACCTCCCCCGCCGCAAGGCGCTTGAGACGGCCCGTCTTTCGGGCGTTTCGGCCGATCTTCAGGCGGCAAAGGCGAGCCAGGAGTACGCTACCCAGCGCGTGAAGGGCTTCGAAGAGGACGCGAAGGAGCTTCGCGAGAAGATCCAGCAGCTCAAGACGACGCAGATGGGGCTCAAGTCGAACAAGGAGTACCAGCAGTACTCGGTGCAGATCGACCTTGTCTCCCACGACCTCGAGACGACGGAGAACAACCAGCTCGCGGCGATGGAGCATCTGCCTTCCGCCGAGGCGCGCATAGCCGACGCGCAGGCGAAGTTCGACCGCGAGGCGGGCGGCGTGAAGGCGTTCTGCGACGAGATCGACGAGCGCATCGCGAAGGTGACCGCGGCTCTCGCGGAGGCGCAGAAGGAGCGCGCCGAGAAGGCGAAGCTTGTCTCCGATCCCAGGTACATGCTTTACTACGAGCGTCTCAGGACGAAGCGCTGGCCGGTGGTCGTCGCGCTCACGCACGACGGAGTGTGCGACGGGTGCCATCTCGTCCAGCCGCCGAGCGTGTCGCAGATGGTCGACGCGAACGAGAAGCTGGGCGAGGCCGGAAGGCCCCAGAACATCGTCGCGTGCACGATGTGCGGGCGCATCCTGTACCGCTGATCTTTGAAATTTCTCCTGAAGTGACGCGCGAGTGACCGGTCGCTGCCGCAAGGCAGAGGAAAGTCCGGACTCCGCAGGGCAGAGGGTCCGCTTGTCAAGGGCGGAAGGCGCGCGGCAATCGCGCGCGATGGAAAGTGCCACAGAAAACAGACAACGGAAAGTCTGGCGAGCAGCGAGCGGAGGCGTATGCCGAAGGGAGCGAACGAGCCAGCTCCGAAATGGTGAAAAGGCGGTGTAAGAGACCACCGGCGCGGCTGAAACGACGCGCGCATGGCAAACCCCCCTCGGAGCAAGATCAAATAGGAAGTCGAACGGGCGGCCCGTCCGGCTGGCATCGCGCGAGCGGAGCCATTAGACTTCGGGTTGATTGCTCAGATGAATGATCGGAGTCTTCCGCAAGGGAGATGAACAGAATCCGGCTTATTCGCCGCGCGCCACTTCAGGAGAACCCTCTTCTCGCTACCCTCAATTATGCTATAATATCACCATGGACAACGCGAGAACGATAAAAGTTCCCACAACGGGGATATTCGACTTCGAGAGGCTCGTTACGAGCGAGAAGGGCAAGTACGTCGACAAGACGGCGCTCCTCTACGAGATGTGCGGCGATGTCGACCAGCAGCTCTTCATCTCTCGTCCGCGCCGTTTCGGGAAGTCGCTCATGCTCTCCACGCTCAAGGCGATGTTCGAGGGACGCCGCGAACTCTTCAAGGGGCTCGCCATAGACTCGCTTCCGTGGGAGGGATGGAAGACGCCGACGCCGGTGTATAGCTTTACGATGTCGAGCGCGAACGGCGAGACGTATGAAGAGTTTTGCATGGCGCTTCAAGGTCTGGTGAAGGGTCTTTGCGCCGAAGCTGGGTTTGCATACGACATCGGAAAAACCACATCCGGAAATTTCGACGACTTTCTCCAGGCTGCGGCCGCGAAGTCGCCGACGAAGCAGATCGTCGTCCTCATCGACGAATACGACGAGCCGGTGGCGAAGTTCCTCGACGACCTGCCGACGCTCAACAAGGTGCGTTCGGTCCTTCACGACTTCTACGAGAAACTGAAGGTCAATTCGGGGGCGATACGGTTCCTTCTCCTGACGGGTGTGACGAAACTGACGAAGCTCTCGATCTTCTCCGGCCTCAACCACCTCACAGACCTCACGATGGACCCGCGCTTCGCGACGCTACTTGGCTACACGCCGGAGGAGATGGATAGCCCCCTGCGCGAGAACATCGAGGTGTTCGCGGAGAAGAACAACATGGACTTCGATGCCGCAAAGAAAGCGCTCCTTTCGTGGTACGACGGATACCGCTTCTCTCCCGACTCCGAAGCGAAGGTCGGCAATCCCGTTTCCATCGGCAAGTCGCTCGCAACCGGGCGTCTCGACAACTACTGGGAGGCGACTGGACACGCCACGATCATCGTGAACCGCATCAGGGCGGCGGAGAAGATTCCGGCGGACCTGAACGGACTTGCGGCGACGCGCACCCAGCTTGACGTCTGCGCGGCGGAGACGATGCCGCTTCCGGCGCTCCTCTATCAGGGCGGATACCTCACACTGTCCGAGGTGATCGACTCGAA
>Ga0129306_1001482_pt1 | contig 26339 bp, 20 predicted proteins | sample P827metagenome_FD_94438 | JGI IMG/M metagenome (GOLD analysis project Ga0129306, IMG submission 94438) | Capybara group fecal microbial communities from Wisconsin, USA - P827 metagenome | ecosystem: Host-associated > Mammals > Digestive system > Large intestine > Fecal | place: USA: Wisconsin...
ACATCTGTCCCTGGTTCTCATACACCTGCTTGATGACGGGCATAGCCACCTCCTGCACATGCTCCATCTTACGCTTGAAGTTACCCATTGCCACCTGGAAGGCCTCCTCAGCCAGTTGCTCGTGGTTCTTGTTGAAGAACTCGTCGCTCGTGAAGGGCACCTCCATTGCGAATATCTTGATGAACTGCTCCTTGCAGCCCTCGTAGTCGTTCTGTTCGATGATGTTGGCTACACGGTCCCAGATGGTGTTCGAGATGTCCATACCGATGCGCTCACCCATCAAGGCGTGACGGCGCTTCGAATAGACTACGGTACGCTGTTTGTTCATCACGTCGTCGTACTCCAACAGACGCTTACGGATACCGAAGTTGTTCTCCTCTACCTTCTTCTGGGCGCGCTCCACCTGCTTGGTAATCATCGACGACTCCAGCACCTCGCCCTCCTTGAATCCGAGCTTGTCCATCACGGTGGCGATACGCTCAGATCCGAACAGACGCATCAGCTTATCCTCCAGCGAGATGAAGAACAGCGATGAACCCGGGTCTCCCTGACGTCCGGCACGACCGCGCAACTGACGGTCTACACGACGGCTCTCGTGACGCTCCGTACCGATGATGGCCAGACCTCCCGCAGCTTTCACTTCTGGTGAAAGCTTGATATCGGTACCACGACCGGCCATGTTGGTGGCAATCGTCACAGCACCCTTGCCATTGGTCGACTGACCGGCCAGTGCTACGATGTCGGCCTCCTTCTGGTGCAACTTAGCGTTCAGCACCTGATGGGGGATACCCTCGCGCTTGCCCGTCTCGGGGTTCACATACATATCGAGCATACGGCTCAGCAACTCTGAAATCTCCACCGAGGTGGTACCAATCAGCGTTGGGCGACCGGCGTTACGCATCTTCACAACCTCTTCAATTACGGCGTGATACTTCTCACGAGCGGTCTTGTAGATGCGGTCGTCCATATCATCACGGATAACGGGCTTGTTGGTAGGAATCTCCACCACATCGAGCTTGTAGATATCCCAGAACTCACCAGCCTCCGTCGATGCTGTACCCGTCATACCGGCTAGCTTATGGTACATGCGGAAGTAGTTCTGCAGGGTAATGGTGGCGAAGGTCTGCGTGGCAGCCTCTACCTTCACGTGCTCCTTGGCCTCTACCGCCTGGTGCAGACCATCGCTCCAGCGACGGCCCTCCATGATACGACCCGTCTGCTCGTCCACGATCTTTACCTCACCGTCGATGACTACGTATTCGTCGTCCTTGTTGAACATGCAGTAAGCCTTGAGCAACTGCTGCAGGGTGTGCACGCGCTCCGACTGTACGGCATAATGCTGTAGCATCTCGTCCTTCTTGTTCACGCGCTCCTCATCCGTCAGGTCGGCTTGTCCCTCCAGTGCAGAGAGTTGTGAGGTGATGTCGGGCAGCACGAACAACTCGGCATCGTTCACCTGATGAGCCAGCCAGGCAGTACCCTTATCCGTCAGGTCGCATGAGTTCAGTTTCTCGTCAACGACGAAGAACAGGGGCTCTGTCACCTCCGGCATACGACGGTTGTTGTTCTCCATATAGATGCCCTCGGTCTTGAGCATACCACTCTTGATACCCTCTTCTGAGAGGAATTTGATAAGTGGCTTGTTCTTAGGCATCGACTTATGCGAGCGATACAGGGCCAGGAAACCCTCGTCCTGCAGCTTCTGGTCGTTCTTCTCGCGACCCTCGCTGATCTTCTGCTTGGCTTCAGCCAGATATTGCGTAGCCAGCTGCTTCTGCACGCCTACCAGCTTTTCTACCAGTGGCTGATATTCCTCGAACATCTGGTCGTCGCCCTTGGGCACGGGACCGGAGATGATCAGCGGCGTACGGGCATCGTCAATCAATACCGAGTCCACCTCGTCGACGATGGCGTAGTTGTGTGCGCGCTGTACCAGGTCGCTGGGCGAGATGGCCATATTGTCGCGCAGATAGTCGAAACCGAACTCGTTGTTCGTACCGAAGGTGATATCAGCCTGATAAGCCTTGCGGCGAGCCTCCGAGTTAGGCTGGTGCTTGTCAATACAGTCGACGCTCAGCCCGTGGAACATATAGAGCGGACCCATCCACTCAGAGTCACGCTTGGCCAGATAGTCGTTCACCGTCACGACGTGTACACCGTTGCCGGTCAGTGCGTTCAGGAATACGGGCAGGGTAGCCACCAGTGTCTTACCTTCACCCGTTGCCATTTCGGCAATCTTACCCTGATGCAGTACGACACCGCCGAACAGCTGTACGTCGTAGTGCACCATTTCCCATTTCAGGTCGTTGCCACCGGCTGTCCAGTGGTTGTGGTAGATAGCCTTGTCGCCGTCAATGGTGATGAAGTCCTTACGGGGGTCGGCAGCCAGCTCACGGTCAAAGTCGGTAGCTGTTACGATGGTCTCCTCGTTCTCTGCGAACCGACGGGCAGTCTCTTTCACAATGGAGAACACCTCGGGCATCACCTCGTCGAGTGCTTTCTCGTAGATGTCGAGCACTTCTTTCTCCAGCTTGTCAATCTGGGCGAAGATGTCGGCACGCTCGTCAATGGGTGTCTCCTCAATGGTTGCCTTTAGTTTTTCTATCTCTTCCTTCTGCTTCAGGGCAGAGTCCTGCACTTGGCGCTGAATCTCCTTCGTGCGCTGGCGCAGTTGGTCGTTGTCCAGTTTCTGTACGTTGGGGTAGACAGCTTTCACCTGTTCTACCAGCGGCTGGATCAGTTTCATGTCGCGTGTTGACTTGTCGCCGAACAACGAGCGTAAAATCTTGTTGAAATTCATATCTTTTTTTTACTGTTTTTACCTATTTATATTATACGGGGTGCAAAAGTACGAAAAAAAATGAAGAATGAAGAATGAAGAATGAAGAATTTGCTTCCGCAACCTTTTTTTCTTACCTCTTACCTCTTACTTCTTACCTCAATTTTCGTATTCGCATAGCACTGCATGAGCAAACACAGTGCCAAAACGTGAATCCCCTCTGCATAATGCTGAAAAAGACTGCCAATAAGGAAGAGAACAGCCAATATGGCAGTCAGTGTCCAATAGCGTGTCGGTCTTTTCCTGATGACGGGCCACAAAAAGAAGAAGGGCAGCGGGTTGCACAGCAGTATCTGCAGATTCAGACTGACGGTGGGGTGCTGCGAGAAAATCATCAGTGTCAGCACGATGCCGATGGTGCCCGTGAGCAGCATCAGCAGCACGTCCCACACGAGGAGCACCCGTTTCTGCCGCCATTCCACGAGGAATATAAGTAGCCCAATACCCAACAGTATCAAACAGCAGGCGAGGGGAGAGAGTGGGAATCCCGACTCTATCATCTGCACACCAGCCGGTACCGAGATGCGACGCTCGCTCACCAGTGGCCGATAGTTGCCGTTGGCATAAATCTGGGCGTGATCGAAGTCGTAGAGCAGGTTGGCTGGCAGGAACTCCTGTTGGCGCATCGTGGTCTTCTGATCGGCTTTGATTCCTAACAGCAGATCGTTGCCGAAACGCGACCAAGGATTGTTCTTCGTCATGCTGTGAACCATCTCTCTATAAGATGGTGTATAGTCCTCACGCCCAGCATATTCCACTTTTCCGTTTATGCAACGCTCAATGATGTCGCGAGCCTTCGTCGTGCAGTTGTTGTAGAAGTAATTATATCGGTAAATCCGGTTCTCCGGACGCAGGTTGGCACCCAGTTCGCGATACATCGTCAGCTTCTCCTCAGCGGTCAGGTTCAGCACCTGTTCTGTCACCATACTGCCAAAACGTCGGTACTCCTGTTGGAACAGCGGGTAGGGGTATGCCCCCAGTTCGTAGTCGGTAATTCCGAACACGAAGCGTGCGACGAAGTATGGTGCGTTGAAGTTGAACACCCCATAGTTGAAAGCCAGGTCGTAGCCTCCCTTCCGCATGTCGTGCCATCGGATGGCCGTATGTCCATAGAGACTATACACCTCGTCGTGGGGCTGACAGGTGAGCAGACTGATTTCCACCGAATCCATCGGAGGCATGTCTTCTTGGGCGGAGACAGGTGTGGCTGACAGACAAAACAGGGTGAAAAATACCCCGTTTAGAGCATTAAAAATGATTTTTAAATGTTTCACGATGCAAAATTAACCTATATTTTCCACTTAACGTGCTTTTATTTCGTTTTTTTTCAATAATTTTGCAGCCCAATAGAAGATAGTTAATAAAGAATCAATGAAGAAACGTATATTTTCAGGCTTGTTGCTTGCTGCCTTGTCACTCACATCAGTGGCACAGGTGAGCACGACGCTTTCTCCTTATAGTCAATATGGTTTGGGTGTTCTTTCCGATCAGTCGCAGGGTTTCAACCGAGGCATGAACGGTTTGGCTTACGGCCTTCGCAATGGTACGATGGTCAACGTGAAGAACCCCGCATCCTATTCTGCCGTCGATTCGCTGACGATGATTTTCGACGCTGGTGTCTCCGGTCAGATCACCAATTTCAAGGAGGGCGGACTGCGTGTCAATGCCAAGACGGGCAATTTCGACTATGCGGTAGCTGCTTTCCGCCTGTTGCCTAAGGTGGGTTTCAGCTTTGGTGTTATACCTTATTCTAATATAGGCTACAACTACTATGAGGCCTATTATAACGACGAGAATACGCACTATGCCAACGACAGCTACTACAATGCCCTGTACGATGGTAACGGCGGTTTCAGCCAGGCTTATGCCGGTTTCGGATGGGAAGTGCTGAAAGGTCTCTCCGTAGGTGCTAACTTCTCCTATTTCTGGGGTAAGTACACCAAGTCAGTGACCGTTTATAACAGCGATTCTTACGTCAACACGCTGACCAAGACCTATTCCGCTTCCGTCAACAGCTATAAGATTGATCTGGGCGTTCAGTACCAGCATGCCGTCACCAAGAACGACGTGCTCACCGTTGGTGCTACCGTCGGTCTTGGCCACAAGATTGGCGAGCAGGCCAGTCTCGTTACCACCAATTACGACAACCAGACATCCGTCTCGCTGAGCACCCGCGACAGTGTTCCCGATGCCTTCCAGCTGCCTTTCAGTGTGGGCGTAGGTGCTACGTTGCTCCACAACCGCCGTCTGACGGTGGGTGTCGACTATCAGTTGCAGAAGTGGGCTTCTATCGACTATCCCATGCAGACCTCCAATGTCACCACCGACCATAAGCTGGGCTATCAGCTCGTAGGAGGCCAGCTGCTCGACCGTCATCAGGTGACGGTGGGTACCGACTGGATTCCCAACCCCATGGGTCGTAAGTTCCTGGGACACGTCCACTACCGCTTCGGCGCCTCCTATGCTACACCTTATTATAATGTAAACGGTGTAAAGGGTCCTCGTGAGCTCAGCATCAGTGCGGGCTTCGGCATTCCGCTGGTCAACTCGTGGAACAACCGTTCTACGCTGAACATCAGTGCCCAGTGGGTCAACCGTTCGGCTGACAACCTGATTCGCGAGAATTCATTCCGCCTCAATATCGGTCTGACGTTCAACGAACGCTGGTTTGCTAAATGGAAGGTCGACTGATCCCCTTATTCCTCGTAGGCTTGGTATGTTGGCTGGGCTCCTGCACGGAGCAGAAGTCGCATACGGCTCCCGCTGTTCGTGACCGCGACTCAGCGTCGATGATGACCAGCTATGGCGTCAACACGCTTATCAGCGACTCCGGCGTCATCAAGTATCGCATCGTCACCGAGCGTTGGGATGTCAACACCGTGAAGAATCCGCCCCGTTGGACTTTCGAGAAGGGCATCTTCATGGAGCAGTTCGACGAGAAATTCCATATCGAGGGCTACATTCAGGCCGATACGGCTTGGTATTACGACCAGCAGAAGCTTTGGGAACTGCGTGGGCGCGTCTATATCCGCAACCTCAACGGTTTGATATTCCGTAGCGAGGAGCTTTTCTGGGACGGTATCCGCCACGAGTTCTACTCCCATAAGTTCTCGCGTGTCATCACCCCTGAGCGCACGATGGAGGGCACCTATTTCCGTAGCGACGAGCACATGACCCATTATGAGGTCAGCAATTCGGTGGGCTCCTTCCTGACCGACGATATGGAGGGCGATCAGAACAACGAACAACAACAGCCCGCCACCAATGGTCAGCAACCCAAGGCCGACACCGCTCAGGCGCCGCTTCCCCCTGCACGTCAGGCAGCTACGCGCCACAGGGCTTCACCCAAAACGAACAACTAGTCATGACGAATCTCATCATAGGACTACTCATCACGATGGTTTTCTCCGCCTTCTTCTCAGGGATGGAGATTGCCTTTGTGTCGAGCAACAGACTCCGCGCCGAGATGGACCGCGAGAAGAACGGTCTGGCGCAACGTGCCATCGACCTCTTCTACCGCCATCCTAACAACTTCGTATCCACGATGCTGGTGGGCAATAATATCTCGCTGGTCATCTACGGTATCCTGTTTGCCCAGATTTTCGACGCCACGCTGTTCAGCCAGTTGAGCGACGGTGCCCGCGTCACTGCCGACACGCTGCTCTCAACGGCTGTCGTGCTCTTCACGGGCGAATTCCTGCCGAAGACCATCTTCAAGTCCAACCCCAACCGCATGCTCACCATCTTCGCCATTCCCGCCTACATCTGCTATGTAGTGCTCTGGCCGATGTCGCGCTTCTCCACGTCGCTATCGCGCGGACTGCTCCGCCTGGTGGGTGTCCGCATGCCCAAAGAGTCTGACGATAAGGAGTTTACGAAGGTCGACCTCGACTATCTCGTACAGTCGAGTATCGACAATGCGAAGGACGACGACGAGATCGACGAGGAGGTCAGAATTTTCCACAATGCCCTCGATTTCCCCGATACGAAGGTGCGCGACTGTATGGTGCCCCGCACCGAGATTGTGGCCATCGATATCGACGACTGCACCATCGACGAGCTGAAGCGTAAGTTCATCGAGAGCGGCCATTCCAAGGTGGTGGTCTATCGCGAGGATATCGACCATATCATCGGCTATGTCCACTCCTCCGAGCTCTTCAAGCCCTTCACCGATATCTCCAAGCACATCCAGGAGATGCCCTACGTCCCTGAGACGATGGCCGCCCAGAAGCTCATGCAGACGTTCATGCAGCAGAAGAAGTCGCTGGGCGTCGTTATCGACGAGTTTGGAGGCACCAGCGGTCTGGTGTCGCTCGAGGATATCGTCGAGGAGATTTTCGGTGACATCGAGGACGAGCACGACAATACCCAGTATGTGGCCAAGCAGCTCGACGAGCACGAGTATATGCTCTCCGCCCGACTGGAAATCGAGAAGGTCAACGAGCTGTTCGACCTCAATCTGCCCGAGAGCGACGACTATATGACCGTCGGCGGACTCATTCTGCACGAATACCAGTCGTTCCCCAAACTCAATGAAATCGTCAAAATCGGGCGTTTTGAGTTCAAAATAGTGAAGAATACCCAGACAAAAATCGAGCTTGTAAGGCTAAAAGTCACGGAATAGGGCATTTTTTTGCGAAAAGATGCCGATATTTCGGGTAAATTTCGTAATTTTGTCGGCTGAATTTGAAAAAACTAAAATAAAAAAATAAAAACAGAAAAAAAACAATGGCAGCAATTGGAAAAATCAGAAGCTGGGGACCAGTACTCGCTACGGTGATTGGTCTGGCCCTTTTTGCATTCATCGCCGAAGAGATGTTCCGTTCTTGCGAGGCAACGAGCAATGAGCGTCGTCAGCAGGTAGGCGAAGTGTTAGGTAAGAAAATCTCAGTACAGGAGTTCCAGTCACTCGTCGACGAGTACCAGGAAGTCATCAAGATGACCCAGGGTCGCGACAACCTCTCTGAGGACGAGCTCAACCAGGTCAAGGATCAGGTTTGGCAGCAGTTTGTCAACAACACCATCCTCGAGCAGGAGGCCGCTAAGGTTGGTCTCACCGTTACGGACCAGGAGATGCAGAACGTGCTGAAGGCTGGTACCAACCCCATGTTGGCACAGACTCCTTTCGTTAATCAGCAGACCGGTCGTTTCGACGTGAGCCAGCTCACCAAGTTCCTCGACGACTACAAGAAGGCTAAGTCTCAGGGCAACGCTCAGATGCTCGAGCAGTACGAGCGCATCTACCAGTACTGGAAGTTCATGGAGAAGAACCTCCGTCAGCAGATGCTCGCCGGCAAGTATCAGTCACTGTTGGCTCAGAGCTTGCTCAGCAACCCCGTATCTGCCAAGATGGCTTTCGACGCTCAGAACACTGAGAGCGACGTCATGCTGGCTGCTCTGCCTTACAGCACTATCAAGGATAGCGAGGTAGAGGTTAGCGATGCCGACCTGAAGGCTAAGTACAACGAGCAGAAGGAGATGTACAAGCAGTACTTCGAGAGCCGCGACATCAAGTATGTCGACTTCCAGGTAGTAGCCTCTAAGGCCGACCGCGACGCTCTCATGAAGACCATGCAGGAGGCTCAGCAGCAGCTCTCTGCCGGCGTTACTCCCTCTGAGGCCGTTCGCAAGGCTCAGTCTCAGATGGCCTATACCGGCATCTATGCTACCCGCAATGCTTTCCCCGCCGATGTAGCCGCTAAGATCGACTCGATGGCCGTTGGTCAGGTGACCGCTCCCTTCGAGACCGCTTACGACAATACCCTCAACGTTATCAAGCTCGTGGGTAAGACTCAGCTTCCTGACTCTGTAGAGTATCGTCAGATCCAGGTTGGTGGCGAGACAGCCGAGGCTGCCCGCAAGACCGCCGACAGCATCTATACCGCTCTGCAGGGTGGGGCAGACTTCGAGGCCATCGCCAAGAAGTACGGTCAGACCGGTGCCAAGCAGTGGATGACCTCTGCCATGTACGAGCGTGCTCAGACCATCGATGCTGATACCAAGGCTTACATCCTGACCCTCAATACCCTCGGTGCTGGTGAGCTGAAGAACCTCGAGTTCTCTCAGGGCAACATCGTGCTGCAGGTAACCGCTCGCAAGGCTATGGTCAACAAGTTCGACGTAGCTGTTGTGAAGCACACCATCGACTTCTCTAAGCAGACCTACTCTGACGCTTACAACAAGTTCAGCCAGTATGTCAGCGAGAACAATACCATCGAGGGCCTCGAGAAGAACGCCCAGAAGTTCGGCTTCCGCGTTCAGGAGCGTCAGGACCTCTACAACTCTGAGCACAACGTAGCCGGTGTACGTTCTACCCGCGAGGCTATGAAGTGGATCTTCGACGCCAAGAACGGTCAGGTATCACCTCTCTACGAGTGTGGCAACAACGACCATCTGCTCGTCATCGGCCTCACCGCCATCCATCCTGTAGGCTATCGCGATCTCGATGGCAACATCAAGGAGCAGGTGAAGCAGGAGGTTATCCGCGACAAGAAGTTCGCCAAGGCTGCTGAGAAGCTGGCCGGCGTGAAGGATATCGCCGCCGCTAAGGCCAAGGGTGCCGTTGTCGACACCGTTCGTCAGATCACCTTCTCTGCCCCCGTATTCGTAGCCTCTGCCGGTGCCAGCGAGCCCGCTCTGAGTGGTGCTGTAGCCGCTGTGAAGCAGGGTCAGTTCAGCCCCACCGTTGTCAAGGGTAATGGTGCTGCCTACCTCTTCCAGGTACTCAGCAGCAAGCAGCGCGAGGGTGCTAAGTTCGATGCCAAGCAGGCTGCCGACCAGCAGCGTCAGATGGCCATGCAGGCCGCTGGCCGCTTCATGAACGAGCTCTACCTCAAGGCCAACGTCGTAGACAACCGTTACCTCTTCTTCTAATCCAGAAGAGATTACGATACAAAAAAATAGGAGAGGGCGCTTCGTTTGAAGCGTCCTCTCTTTCGTCTGTTTCCTGTATTCTGTTAATAGGCGATGACGTTAAACGAGTAAGCAGGAATCTGAAACACCCCGTCTGTCATTTGGAGCCGGGTTGGAGCAGTAGCACGGGCGTCTCTGTCCTCTGGAGTGCCGCTTAGCGTGGTGATGTGCGCTGTTGCGGGAAGGCTGAGTCCCGCGATGTTCAGCGGCTGTGGCAGCAGGTTGGCAATCTTCAGATAAGTCTTTCCCGTTCGGCTGTCACGGACGGTGCTGACTGCTACGCGACGCTTGACATCGGCCGATACGGGTTTCTGGTCGTCTGTCTTGATGGCAATGCTGGTAGGCAGATAGGTGTCGCTCTGGCTCTGTCCGCACATCCGCTGCACCTCGTAGTCAACGGTGGGGTAGATGTGCTCATTGTCAAAGTAGATAAGGTCAGGGTTCGCATAGCCGCTGCCAGCCCGGCATTCTCCATCATCTCCACTTGTGCGTAGGCTACACGATGTACGCAACCGCGATGTTCTACGCCACCTACCACGACCGTCTGGAACATCTTCTTGTCCAGCTCGTCGAACCGCTGATCCACCGCCTCACTACTCTTCAAGAACGGATAGTCCTGCGGTTTCCAGTGTATGAGGTCTGAAGAGGTGGTTCGTGCATACTGGTTGTAACGTCCCAATTGGAACTCCAACTGCCAAAGTCCGTTCTTCAGTCGGGTCAGCACCGGGCGGTACATCTTTTTTCCTGATCCCCAAGGACCATAGTCGCTTCCTACGAACGAGGCCTCCTCACAGATGCTCGTCCAATGGCTGCCGTCTGCTGACTGCGCAAAAACGAGTCCCTGACTCGGATTGGCATTGTATGCCACGATATAGATAGAGTCAGGAACGTTGGCTCGCATGCTGTCAACGGCTACGAAGAGGGTCATCAAAACAACGATAATTTTTTTCATACTTTGCTATACTATACGATACTGTTTCACTTCAATAATGGTTGCTGCAAAGGTACGAAATATCCTCGCACGCTCCAAGCAAATAACATCCGACTTTTAGTTAACAAAAGCAAAATTTGCACATCCAGACGGTGAGCCGCCCGAAGAAATTCTTTCAGCCGTCCGAAGAAATTCTTCCGACTGCTCGGAGCTATTCTTTGGAGTCTGAGGGCAGTCGATGTGACTCAGATATCAGATATCAGTTTTTTTTCTGGCACCCCCTATGTACTCCTGCGCGCGACCTTTGTAAGATTAATAATATTATTATATTATAATATAATAATATTATTATAAATATATTATACATATTTATTCTTTATCACAGTTCTCCCTAGGTACCCCCTTGTTTTAAAACTGATATCTGATATCTGAATCATTCTCGCTCGAAAAGCTCAAATATTATTTGGCTTTTTACTCACTTATTCGTACCTTTGCAGGCATGAAAAGAGTATTTCTACTGATAATAACTGTATGCATGGTCCTGTCCGTCTGTGCCCAGACGGAGAAGAAGGAGGGACCGTTTCGCGCGTACATATATAATAAAGAGTATGAGGTGTATCTGCGACTGAACCTATACGACCAGGACGTGACGATACCGGGACAGGAGCTGTACGGACAGTTGCCGGGGTATCTGGGGAAGCTGCATAACTCGTTCTGCTGGGTGATTACCTCGTGCCGCCTGCTAAGCGACACGGAGGCGGAGCTGCAACTGATCAACGACTTCGGAAGCGAGGATCTGACGGCCGTGCTGACGGTGAAGAACGATTCGACCTACACGCTGCGACAGGGGGCGGGAAGCACCATCAAAGTGCCTCTAAAAGGGAAGTGGCAGAAGTTGCCAAAAACGCTGGAATTCAAGCGAAAAGGGAAACGTTGACTAAATCTAAATCAATAAATAAACGTTTACGCAGAAATAATAGGTGAAAAAGTTGCAGTATTTAAAATTTTTTAAGTATCTTTGCCGACGTTATACATGTATATCGGAATGGAAAAGAAACAATTAAAGCCTGATTACATCTTCGAATCGAGCTGGGAAGTATGCAACAAAGTAGGTGGAATATACACCGTACTATCCTCTCGTGCGAAGACGCTGCAGGACGAGATGAAGGACCACATCATCTTTATCGGTCCGGATTGTTGGAAGGAGAATGAAAGCCCCTATTTCAAGGAAGACAAGGCGCTCTTTGCCCAGTGGCAATGGGAGGCTAAGGAGCAGGGCCTGAAGGTGAGGGTAGGCCGATGGACCGTACCCGGAGAGCCGATAGCCGTGCTGGTGGACTTTCAACCGTATTTCGAACAGAAAAATGAAATCTATGGCTGGCTGTGGGAAAACTACGGTGTTGACTCGCTCCATGCCTATGGTGACTACGACGAGGCTTCGATGTTCTCGTATGCTGCCGCCCTCGTGGTGGAGAGCTTCTACCATCACTACCTGAACAAGGATCAGCGCGTGATTTATCATGCCAACGAATGGATGTGCGGACTGGGTGCGCTCTACATCAACGCCCATCTGCCTGAGATTGGCACCATCTTCACTACTCACGCTACCAGCATCGGACGCTCGATAGCCGGCAACCAGAAGCCGTTGTACGACTACCTGTTTGCCTATAACGGCGACCAGATGGCCGACGAGCTGAACATGCAGTCGAAGCACTCGATAGAGAAGCAGACGGCGATGCACGTGGACTGCTTCACAACGGTAAGTGATATTACAGCGAACGAGTGTAAGGAGCTGCTGGACAAGCCCGTAGACGTGGTGCTGCCCAATGGTTTCGACAACAGTTTCGTGCCCAAGGCTGCTCAGTTTACGCGCAAGCGCAGGGCTGCCCGCCGTCGTCTGCTGGACGTGGCCAACGCACTGCTGGGCGAGACGCTGGGCGACGACACGCTGATCGTATCGACCTCAGGCCGCTATGAGTTCCGCAACAAGGGTATCGACGTCTTCGTAGAGGCCATGAACCGACTGCTGCGCGACCGCGACCTGAAGAAGAAGGTGCTGGCATTCATAGAGGTGCCCGGTTGGGTAGGGGAGCCCCGCAAGGATTTGCAGGAGCGTCTGGAGAATAATGCTGGGAAGAAGAATAATGCTGGGAAGAAGAATAATGCTGGGAAGAACGATAATTCTCAATTCTCAATTTTCAATTCTCCATTGGAAGTCCCCCAAATCACGCACTGGCTGCACAACATGAGTCACGACAACGTGCTGAGCATGATGAAGTACTACGACATGCACAACCGCAAGGATGAGAACGTGAAGGTGATCTTCCTGCCCTGCTATCTGGACGGCAAGGACGGTATCGTGAACATGACCTACTACGACGTGGTGCTGGGCAACGACCTCTGCATCTATCCCTCGTACTACGAGCCTTGGGGCTATACGCCGCTGGAGGCTGTGGCCTTCAAGGTGCCCTGCATCACCACCGACCTGGCAGGCTTCGGCCTGTGGGCCAACAGCGAGTTTGGCGGTCGCTATGGTGAGATAGAGGACGGCGTGAAGGTGATTCACCGCACGGACTATAACTACTCGGAGGTGGCCGACGCCATCAAGGACACGGTAGCTAAGTTCTCGGCAATGACCGACAAGGAGATAGAGGCCTGCCGCAAGGCTGCCGGCGAACTGTCGAAGAAGGCGCTCTGGAGTGAGTTCATCAAGTATTACTACGAGGCTTACGATATCGCCCTGCGCAAAGCTGCGCTTCGATAATTGATAATTGAAAATTGATAATTGATAATTGAAAATTGATAATTTAAACATCATAAATTATGAAAATTAAAGCTGATTATGCAAATGCTCCACAGTGGAAGTCGCTGACCGTTAAGGCCAGTCTCCCTGAGCAACTGAAGTGTTTGGACGAAATTGCCCACAACATGTGGTGGGTATGGAACTACGAGGCTCGCGACATGTTCCGCGACCTTGACCCTGAGCTTTATCACGACGTGAAGCACAATCCGGTGATGCTGCTGGAGCGTCTGAGCTTCGCACGTAAAGAAGAGATTGTAAAGGATAAGGCGCTCATGAAGCGCATCAAGAGCGTCTACGACGCATTCCGCGCCTACATGGACGTAAAACCCGACGCAACACGCCCCTCAGTAGCCTACTTCTGCATGGAGTATGGTATCCACTCTGCCCTGAAGATCTACTCAGGCGGTCTGGGAATGCTGGCCGGTGACTACGTGAAGGAGGCTTCTGACTCTAACGTAGACATGTGCGCCGTAGGCTTCCTCTATCGTTTCGGCTACTTCACACAGAGCCTCTCGATGGACGGACAGCAGATTGCCAACTACGAGACCCAGAACTTCGGTTCGCTGCCCATTGAGCGCCAGCTCGACAAGGACGGCAACCCGATGGTGGTCGACGTGCCTTACACCAACTATCAGGTACACGCCTATGTATGGCGCGTGAACGTAGGCCGTGTGAAGCTGTATCTGCTGGATACCGACAACGAGATGAACTCTGACTTCGATAAGCCCATCACCCACGCCCTGTATGGTGGCGACTGGGAGAACCGTCTGAAGCAGGAAATCCTGCTCGGTATCGGTGGTATGCTGCTGCTGAAGAAGCTGGGCATCAAGAAGGATATCTACCACTGCAACGAGGGTCACGCTGCGCTGTGCAACCTGCAGCGTCTGTGCGACTACATCGAGGAGGAGGGTATGAACTTCAACCAGGCTCTGGAGCTGGTTCGCGCCAGCGGTCTCTATACCGTTCACACCCCAGTACCCGCAGGTCACGACTACTTCGACGAGGGTCTGTTCGGCAAGTACATGGGTGCTTATCCCCAGAAGCTGGGCATCTCATGGGACGAGTTCATCGGCATGGGACGTACCAACCCTGACAACCACGAGGAGAAGTTCTGTATGTCGACCTTCGCCTGCAACACCTGTCAGGAGGTCAACGGCGTATCGATGCTGCACGGATGGGTTTCTCAGAAGATGTTCGCTCCTATCTGGAACGGCTACTTCCCCGAGGAGAACCACGTGGGCTACGTGACCAACGGTGTGCACTTCCCCACCTGGTGTGCTACCGAGTGGCGCAAGGTCTACGCTAAGTACTTCGACGAGAAGCACATGAGCGACCAGTCGAACGAGGAGATCTGGCACGGTATCTACAACTGTCCCGACGAGGAGGTTTGGGCTACCCGTGTGGCTCTGAAGGCTAAGCTGTTCGACTACATCAAGGAGCAGTTCCGTGAGACTTGGCTGAAGAACCAGGGTGACCCCTCACGCGTGGTGAAACTGATGGAGAAGATGAACCCCAATGCACTGGTGATTGGCTTCTGCCGTCGCTTTGCTACCTATAAGCGTGCTCACCTGCTGTTCACCGACTTGGATCGTCTGAGCAAGATTGTGAACGATCCCGAGCATCCCGTTATCTTCCTCTTCGCCGGTAAGGCTCACCCCGCCGACGGTGCCGGTCAGGGTCTGATCAAGAAGATCTACGAGATTTCAATGCGTGAGGAGTTCCAGGGTAAGATTATCTTCCTCGAGGACTACGACTTCCTGTTGGCTCGTCGTCTGGTCAGCGGTGTTGATATCTGGATGAACACTCCGACACGTCCGCTGGAGGCTTCTGGTACATCAGGCGAGAAGGCCGAGATGAACGGTGTTGTCAACCTGTCGGTAAAGGACGGTTGGTGGCTGGAGGGCTATCGCGAGGGTGCCGGATGGGCACTGACCGAGAAGCGCACCTACCAGAATCAGGGCTATCAGGATCAGCTCGACGCCGCTACCATCTACGGTCTGCTGGAGAACGAGATCGTGCCTCTCTACTACGATAAGGATAAGAAGGGTATCTCGAAGGGCTGGATCAAGGTCGTTAAGAACTCTATCGCCCAGATTGCTCCTCACTACACCATGAAGCGTCAGCTGGACGACTACTATGAGAAGTTCTACTGCAAGCAGGCTAAGCGCTTCAAGGAGATCTCGAAGGACAACAACCGTCTGGCTAAGGACATCGCCCAGTGGAAGGAAACCGTTGCTGAGCGCTGGGATGCCATCAGCGTGGTATCGTCAGAGTACGACTTCCCCGCAACCGGTGGCGAGGCTGGCGTGAAGTACCACCTGAAGTACGTCATCAACGAGCAGGGACTGGACGACGCTATCGGTCTGGAGAAGGTGAACATCTTCACCGACAAGGACGGCGAGGAGCGCGTATTCTCTGTAGAGCCGCTGAAGATGACCGGTCACGAGGGCAACAACTACACCTTCGAGGCTGAGCTCACCCCCCGTCAGTTCGGTCAGTATAAGAGTGCCGTTCGTATGTATCCCAAGAACAAGAACCTGCCTCACCGTCAGGACTTCTGCTACGTGAAGTGGCTGGAGTTGCCTCAGATGTAAGCAGTTGTTCTAAATATTATGATAAAAGCTGGGCACCGTTTTTGGACGGTTGTCCGGCTTTTTTCCCTCTTAAACGCGATTTTCTTCCAATTAACATTTTTTAAGCGAAATCGTTTACGTGTTTTGTTTTTTTTGTTGTATCTTTGCTAACGAAATAGCGATAAAACTATAATTCATATTACTTATATTATTAACTAAAACTTAATGCTTATGAAAAAAAGTAGTTTTGTAGTAGGCGGGTTGATGCTTTTAGCAGCCCTGTTTACAACTAGTTGCGAAGAGATGATGTCGAAGATGGACAATCCGGTAAGTAGTTATCTGACAGTCAGCGAGTCAGATGTTGTTCTAAATCTGGATACTGTTTATCAGATCAAGGTAGAGACCATCAACTCTGACAATCCCGTGACTTACAAGTCGTCAGACAAGACTATTGCTACCGTTGACGCCAATGGTCTGGTGACTCCTGTTGGCAACAAGGAGGGTGATATTGAGATCACTGTTGCTGTTGCTGCTAGCGCTTATTATCAAGCTGGCGAGCAGAAGGTAAAGATTGCCGTGAAGCAGCCACTGACCTTCGAGGCTTTGGAGGATGGTCAGATTTACTTGGGATTCTATAATGACATTACTTTGGAGAAACCAATCGTTATCACAACAAATAGAAAAGCTAAGAAGGAATACACAAGTAGTGCTACAATTACTGTGAAGAAAGGCGACAAGCTGCAGTTTGAGAGTGCCAACGACCATACAGGAGACTATTTCTTTAATGGATCCTATTATACTAATCGATATGTCAATATTATGCCTCAGTCGAAGTGTGCTGTTTATGGCAACGTGATGAGCATGATTACTCCTGACGGCAACTATCATACCAATAAGACCATTACCCAGCCTTATGCATTGCAATACCTGTTGCGAGGTTATTCAACTTGGACGGGAACGGGGTATGACTATAAAACAGTAGCCCACGATAAGTATAAGTTAGTGCTACCGGCTACTACTTTGGCTGATTATTGCTACTATTATATGCTTAGCAATACAGGCATTACTGAGGCTCCTGAACTGCCTGCAAAGAAAATGGCTAACTATTGCTATGGCTATATGTTTAGTAATTGTAGAAACATGACAAAGGCTCCACAACTGTCCTCACTCCAGTTGGCAAACTACTGCTATTATAATATGTTCAGTGGATGTACTTCGTTGAAAGCTGCACCCGCTCTACCTGCCACTAAGTTAGCAAACTCATGTTATTGGGGTATGTTCCAAAATTGTTCGTCTCTGACAGAAACTCCAGAGCTGAAAGCAGAGTCACTGCCTTACGCATGCTATGAGTATATGTTCCGTTATTGCTATAAGCTGAGCAAGGTGACTTGTCTGGCTAAGGAAATGACAAATACTTACGCATTGTATCGCTGGTTACAGGGTGCAGGAACAGACCAGTCTGTAACAAGCCGTACACTGGTTCGCAATACTGAGAATAATAATTGGTTTAATTCTGATAGTTATCTTATTAACGCTTGGGCAATTCCAACAGGTTGGACTATTTCCCCAGCAATCGATTAAAAAGAAATAGATTTTGCATAATTAATAGGTTTTAAGTAAAGTGTGTAAGAGGGGCCGGACGCTGCGAATAGCGTTCGGTCTCTCGCTTTTTGGGGCCTATAATTTTCGTTACGTTCGGAGTAATTTTCGCTACTTACGGAGTATTTTTCATTACTCACGGAGTATTGCTGAATAACCCAAGGTTATTGCCAGATAACCCAAGGTTATTGCTCCGAGAGCCTGACTTCATTGAAGAAAAATGAAAGAAAGTTTGGAAGGAAAGGAAATAATGCTTATCTTTGCAGGTAGAATGAGAGAATTAAATGGAAACAATGAAGTTCAAATATCAAAAGCAAATAGATGAGCTGATTGAACAGGGATATCAGTTGCCAAAGACGTATACTCCCAATAATATGTCTGCATGTAGATTCGCTTTCTCTGATTCCACTCATCAGAACCACATTCCCCAATATATGAGCAATCCCAAGCGTATGTTACAGAATGTGACAAAGGGGAAGGCTACAACTTCATTGCTTGCTTTGTCATGTTTTACGACATCATTGAACGCAGAGACGTTTTATAGCAATTTGCATAAGGCGTTCAGAAACATTCAGACATCAATTGGTGACTCGCTATCAGAAGGGAAGTTGGGCAATGACGATGGTGTGAAAACGGCTTCGAGCAATAATGGACATTTTGATTTCTATGAATATGAAGGTTGTGATTTGAATAATACCTTTCAGATAACAAAAAACTTATGTAACAATGAAGACATTAAAGGGTTTTGACATACAGTTTGATTTCAGCGGTTTTAAGAAGATTGCTGATTTAATCTATTTCGAAGGACCGCTGCTTTCCCATTACGTCAGCAGTAAAGGTGATGATTATCTTTTCTATTGGGTTGACAGGGATGATTCTGATAATCGTTGGCTTGTGCTCCGGGTGAACCTTGCCAGTCTTCAGAGGTATATGGCTAAGGATTTGTCGCTCCGAGATCTTATCGATGGTCCCAACGATGGTTATTTATACAGTGTGGATGTTGACGATGACATTAACTATCACAATGTCAAGTTAGTTCAGCCCGCTGATCTTCCAGAAGAGTATCTACCTGCCATTGATTCTTATTATGAATTTGAGCCTATTCCAGCTGAAGATGCAGCAGAACTGATGACCTATGAGTTGACAATCCCATACAAAGAGCGTAGCCGTTTTGAAGAGTTCCTCCTGAAGATAGGCTTCCCTGTTTCTTCGATTAAGAAGGTCGTTTCGAGAGCAGCGATTTTTTAACCAACACCATACACGCCCAATCGCCGTCGGTCTTGGTGGCTGTGAACTTTAACCCTAACTGTTGTGCCTTGCTTTCGAGCAGGGCACAATCGTTTTGATAGAAGCCGCTGAGAATAAGGGTGGAGTGGGGAGCCATTACGCTGACGAAGCGGGGCATATCGGCTAAGAGGATGTTGCGGTTGATGTTTGCAAGCACGACGTCGAATTCAGCACCATAGTCGCTGAGTACGGAACTGTCGCCACAAAGGGACGTGAGACGAGAGTCCACCTGATTGATGACGGCATTATGGCGCGTGTTGTCGGCACTCCACTCGTCGATGTCGTAGCCTACACACGAGTCGGCTCCCAGCTTCAGGGCGCAGATGCCTAAGATGCCTGTGCCGCAACCGCAATCGAGCACGCGCTTACCCTTCAGATCCATATCAAGCAGGGTGGCGCAGATCATGCGGGTGGTCTCATGAGTACCCGTGCCGAAAGCAAGATGTGCATCGATTTCGATACTGATGGCTGATGGTTGATGGCTGATGTCTGATGGCAAGTGGCGCCCGTCGTGAATGATAATACCTCTTCCATCATCCTTCTTACATCTTACCTCTATTGGTTCAAAACCTTCCTGTTCCCATTGCTCATTCCAGTCTTTATCCTCTGCCTCACGCACCTCATAAGTGATGGAAGTATCGTCGATGGGGAAGCCGTTGATGCTTTCGTCCATAGCTTGTTGGTCGAACAGCGCCTGTTGAGCGTATGCCATAACGCCCGTCTTCGTATCCTCGAAAGCCTCGCATCCGGCATCAGCTGCCAGTGCCGTCATAATGGCCCGTGTAGCGTCTGTACAGGGCTTGATGGTGATTTCTATCTCGTAATATTTCATCGTTTGAATGTTAAATTTGGGCACAAAATTACAAAAAATAGGGAAAAACCTACCCGTTCTTAGGGTTTTTCCCTAATTTTGCATCAAAATTTGATGTATTTTTGCATCGTGAACAAATATAAAACTGAAATGCAGATGAAAAAGTTAATCCTACTGACAGTTGTTGCGGCCTTGCCACTCACACTGATGGCACAGGACGACGATATGTACTTCGTTCCGACGAAGGAGAACGTGGCCAAAGAGGCTAAGGCCTATGGGATGCCGAAGAATGTCTATTATTCGGGCAGTCAGCGTAACGTCGACGAGTATAATCGCAGAGCGTGGTCGAGCGTGACGCCTATCGACTCGGCAGGCAACGATATCATCGACTTCTCAGCCGTTCGTGGCGTCTATCCCGACTCTGCCTATAGCGAGGTGACCGAGAATGATTATAAGTACACCAAGCGAATGAGCCGATTCGAGGGCTATACGTCGACAGATGTGGCTTATTGGGAAGGCTATCGTGACGGACGCTGGATGTCACCTTGGTATTATTCGAGCTACTATCCCTGGTACGACTCCTATTGGTATTGGAACGATCCTTGGTATTATGGCAGCTACTATAGCAGCTATTACGGCTGGTACTCGCCTTGGTATTATGGTGGCTATTATCGCCCCTGGCGCTACTACGGATGGTACGGCCCAAGATATCACTACGGTGGAGGCATAAACTATCGACCCAGCGGAAGTGGAAGTCATCATATATCTGCTGGTGGCTATCGTGGCTGGAGTAATGGTAGTCGCGCTCGCTCTGAACGTCGTACAACACCGGCAACAAGACGTTTCGGTGAAGCCTCTGGCACTTATCGCTCTAATAATAGCAGCTATTCTAATCGCTCGTTTGGCAGTAGTGGCGGCTATAGTGGGGGCACTCGCTCCAGTAGTAGCAGTAGCGGTTCGTTTGGCGGAGGTGGTGGTCGCTCAGGTGGCGGTTCACGAGGAGGTTCATTTGGTACACGCCGTTAATTGAGACGGATATATGCTATACATTATTGATTTCTACATTAAACATTAACACGACAATGAAAAAGAATCTCGTATTGGCAGTCTTGGTCTTGACGGCTATGACAGCAACAGCACAAGATGCTCTGAATTTGGATAGCTATATAGGTGCTAATCTGGCTAATGAAGACCTGAATGGTACGGCTCGTTACGTTGGTATGGGTGGCGCTTTGGATGCATTAGGTGCAGACCTCTCAACAATGAGTAGTAATCCTGCAGGTATTGGTGTCTACCGAAAGAATCAGGTGACTGTTTCCTTTGGTTTGAATAGTCAGGAAAAAGGGAAGTCGTTCCACGATGCTACGAAAACCAACGCATCGTTCGACCAAATAGGAGTGGTAGTGTCAACAAGGACTGGTGCTTCCAGCTACATAAACTTCGGATTAGGCTTTCACAAGAGTCGCAACTTCGACTACGTTCTATCGGCAGCAAACGCGGCTGTCAACGGATCGTCGTTGCAACGTCAGACTTACGTGAAGCTCATGAGAGGTGACTTGGACTTGAAGAATCCTCTGAGTGTTAATAGCGAGCTGCTGCATCCTTACCGCGAGTCACAGGTAGACCAGCTGAGCTATCAGATTACTAATCAGTACGATGGAAATGGCAATTTCGTGGAATATATCTCTCCACGTGGCATTGATTACCAGTTTGATCGAGCTCATACAGGTTATATCGGTGAGTATAGTCTGAACTTGTCAGGCAACATTAATAATCGTGTTTATCTGGGACTGACCGTCGGTCTTCACGATGTACACTACAATGGTTACAGCGAATATGTTGAACGTTATGAGCCGGAGAAGAAGGAAGAATATCCCAACATAATCTATGCTAAGTATACAGACAGTCAGCATATTACTGGAACAGGATTTGATGCCAAAATGGGTATCATCTTTCGCCCCATTGAAGAGTCGCCCTTCCGAATTGGTGCATACGTTCACACTCCCACGTGGTACAAGCTTAAGTCTGACAACTATACAACAATCAGCGATCAGTATGGTGTGGTAGATGATATTTCCGATAATATTAAATTTCGTATGAACACACCTTGGAAATTTGGACTTTCGGCAGGTACAACCATAGGCCGTGAGTGGGCTTTGGGCTTTGGCTACGAGTTTGCCGACTATGGTAGTGTAGATATGCGCCGTATTACAGACTCCTATTATGATTCATGGGATGGCTCCTACCATTCCAATAGTGAGAGCGACACAGCTATGAAACGCCTGACGGAGAAGAACCTAAGTGGCGTACATACGCTTAAGTTAGGTGCCGAGTTCCGTCCCGACAATATGTTGTCACTTCGTTTAGGCTACAACTACCTGTCGGCAATGTATAAAAAGGATGCTGTTCGCGATCAGACAATCGACTCACCTGGAGTCTATATGGCATCTTCTAGTGACTATACGAATTGGGATGACACACATCGTATTACGGCAGGTGTTGGCTTTACGATTGATGCTTTCCGTTTGGATTTGGCATACCAGTACAGTCTTACCAAGGGTACCTTCTATCCCTATATGAATGGCTTGACGGGTACTAATGTTGATACAAGTGGGGAAACATTTACTCTGACCAACGAGTGTGACGGCGTGAAGGTGGACAATAACCGCCATCAGTTACTGCTGACATTAGGATATACGTTCTAAAGGAATAAATAAAAAAGGGCTCGGAAAAACTTCCGAGCCTTTTAAAAGTACACAAAGGGGACGGTTCTCTTTGTGTACTTTTTAGTAGCTACGTGCGATGATGACGCGGTGCTTGGCAGGTTTGCCGCTGACCATATCGACACCGGGAGTCTGCTCGTAAGCGAAGGGCACGCAACGGATAGTGGCCTGCGTATCCTCCTTGATCTGGGCCTCGGTCTCGGCTGTGCCGTCCCAATGGCAGAGGAAGAAACCACCGTCCTTCACACGCTCCTTGAACTCCTCGTAGTTGTCGCACTCGTAGACACGCTCGTCACGATACTTGCGAGCCTTCTCGAAGATGTTCTTCTGGATATCCTCCAACAGCTGCTCAACGTATGCAGCGATTCCATCGATGCTTCTCGTCTCCTTCTCCAGCGTGTCACGACGCATCACCTCGATGGTGCCGTTCTCCAAGTCGCGGGCACCGAGCACGAGACGTACGGGAACACCCTTCAGCTCGTAGTCGGCAAACTTGAAGCCGGGACGCTTGTTGTCGGCATCGTCGAACTTCACGCTGATGCCCTTTGAGCGCAGCTCCTCGATGATAGGCTGAACCTCCTTGTTGACCTGCTCCATCTGCTCGGGTTTTGTGGCGATGGGGATGATGACAACCTGGATAGGAGCCAGACGTGGAGGCAGTACGAGACCATTGTCGTCAGAGTGGGTCATAATCAATGCACCAATCAGACGGGTTGATACACCCCATGAAGTAGCCCATACGTATTCGGGCTTGTTCTCCTTATTTAAATAGGTTACCTCGAAGGCCTTCGCAAAGTTCTGACCCAGGAAGTGAGAAGTACCGCTCTGCAGCGCCTTACCATCCTGCATCATAGCCTCGATGGTGTAAGTGTCGAGAGCACCGGCAAAGCGCTCGGTCTCACTCTTCACACCCTGAAGCACGGGAACAGCCATCCACTCTTCAGCGAACTTAGCGTAGACGTGCAGCATCTTCTTTGCTTCCTCTTCAGCTTCCTCACGAGTAGCATGAGCCGTATGACCTTCCTGCCATAGGAACTCGGAAGTACGGAGGAAAGGACGCGTGCGCATCTCCCAACGCATGACGTTACACCACTGGTTGCACATGAGGGGCAGATCGCGCCAAGAGTGAATCCAGTTCTTATACGTGTTCCAGATAATCGTCTCTGAGGTGGGGCGGATAATCAGCTCTTCCTCCAACTTAGCAGCGGGGTCTACCACCACACCACCATCGGCAGCCTTCAGACGATAGTGGGTTACTACAGCGGCTTCCTTAGCGAAGCCCTCAACGTGTTCAGCCTCGCGAGAGAGGAATGACTTGGGGATGAGCAGGGGGAAGTAGGCGTTCTGAGCACCTGTCTCCTTGAACATCTTATCCAACTGTTGCTGCATTTTCTCCCAGATGGCATAGCCATAAGGCTTGATGACCATACAGCCACGCACGGCAGACTGCTCAGCGAGATCAGCTTTGACAACAAGATCGTTGTACCACTGGCTGTAATTATCAGCCCGTTTTGTTAAATCCTTTAATTCTTTTGCCATATTTCTTGTCTGTTTTCTTAAATTTTGCTGCAAAGGTACAAAATAAATGAGAAATGAGGAATGAGAAATGAGAAATTATTTGTATTTTTGCAGCAAATAATTATATGTTTCATTAAAAAATAAAAGATTATGAAGACAAAGATTATTTCATTGATGCTCTGTGTGGGCTTGCTTTTCGCTTGCAACAATACACAGAAGGGTGCAGGAATCGGTGCTGGTGGCGGTGCGCTGCTGGGTGGTATCATTGGTGCTATTGCCGGTAACACGATGGTTGGAGCTGCCGTAGGTGGTGCTGTTGGTGCTGGTGCAGGTGCCATCATCGGTAAGAAGATGGACAAGGCTAAGGCTGAGGCTCAGAAGGTGCAGAATGCTCAGGTTGAGACCGTTACAGACGCTAATGGCCTGCAGGCTGTGAAGGTGACTTTCGATTCTGGTATCCTGTTTGCTACCGGTAAGGCTGACCTCTCTCAGAGTGCTAAGAACTCGCTGGTACAGTTCGCTAAGGTGCTGAACAACAACAAGAGCTGCGATATCGCTATTATCGGCCACACCGATAACGTAGGTTCTGACGCTGTGAACCAGCCTTTGAGCGTGAGCCGTGCCAATAGCGTAAACAACTATCTGAAGTCTTGCGGTGTTAGCGCTTCTCAGATTAAGAGCGTTGAGGGTCAGGGTTCTACCAATCCTGTTGCTTCAAACGATACCAAGGAAGGCCGTCAGCAGAATCGTCGCGTTGAGGTTTACATGTATGCCTCTCAGGAGATGATTAAGCAGGCTGAAGCTGGCACGCTGCAGTAATGAATAAGCTGATTCAGAAAATCAAGCAAACAATCAAATGGATAGTGGTGGCGTTCTTCGCTTCCACTATCCTTTCTGTTGTGGCTCTCCGTTGGTTGCCCGTCTATTTCACACCGCTGATGTTTATCCGTCTGAGTCAGCAGGTGAGTGCAGGTGAAAAGATGAAGCTTCACCACCACTGGGTACCATTCGAAGAGATTTCCCCATCCTTGCCCATTGCCGTAATGGCTTCGGAGGATGCCCGCTTTTTGGAGCACCACGGGTTTGACTACAAAGCTATCGAGAAAGCAGCTATGCGCAATATGAAGCATCCCGAGAAGCGTAAGATGGGAGCCTCGACTATTTCTCAACAGACGGCTAAGAACGTATTCCTTTGGCCAGGTCGTTCGTGGGTCCGTAAGGGCTTTGAGGTCTATTTCACCGTGCTGATAGAGCTGATGTGGTCGAAAGAACGTATCATGGAGGTTTATCTCAATTCCATCGAGATGGGCGACGGTATCTATGGGGCTGATGCGGTGGCAGAGCATCATTTCGGAACGACGGCCGATAAACTGACCAAGGCCCAGTGTGCGCTGATTGCCGCTACATTGCCTAATCCCCGACGTTTCAACTCTGCGCGCCCCAGTGGCTATATGTTGAAACGCCAGTCGCGTATTCTTCGGGAGATGAAATACGTCAAGCCGCTCTAATCTATCATTATTTGTAGGTATTTCACCCCCAATCATTGGGTTATGTCGTGATTATTTGCTAACTTTGCAGGCAAATAAGCATTTACTATGAATTTATCAGAGCTCCATACTGGTGAAAAGGCCACCATCGTGAAGGTGAAGGGTCACGGAGGCTTCCGCAAGCGCATCGTTGAGATGGGCTTTATCAAAGGTCAGGATGTCGAGGTATTGCTCAATGCCCCTTTGCAGGATCCTGTGAAGTATAAGGTGATGGGCTACGAGGTCAGTTTGCGTCGTCAGGAGGCGGAGATGATAGAGGTAGCTCCCATTGAAGCGCAGGAAGCAGAGACAACTCCAAACAGAGAGAAGGAGATTACCGTTGCATTGGTGGGAAACCCCAATTGTGGTAAGACGTCGCTGTTTAACTTTGCCTCAGGAGCTCATGAGCGCGTAGGCAACTATAGCGGTGTCACAGTAGATGCGAAAGAAGGATATACCGATTTTGGGGGCTATCGTCTGCGACTGGTCGATCTGCCTGGAACGTATTCGTTGTCAGCCTATTCGCCTGAAGAGCTTTATGTTCGTAAGCAGCTGGTAGACAATACTCCCGACGTCATCATCAACGTCATTGACTCCTCTAATCTGGAGCGTAACTTGTATCTCACGACCCAGTTGATGGATATGCACCTACGTGTGGTTTGTGCGCTCAACATGTTCGATGAATTGGAGCGAAGAGGTGACCACCTGGATATTCAGAAACTGAGTTCACTGTTGGGTATGCCGATGGTCCCAACGTCGTTTAAGACGGGTAGGGGACTGGAGGATTTGCTCCACGAGGTGATTCATATCTTCGAGA
>Ga0129306_1001485_pt1 | contig 26298 bp, 18 predicted proteins | sample P827metagenome_FD_94438 | JGI IMG/M metagenome (GOLD analysis project Ga0129306, IMG submission 94438) | Capybara group fecal microbial communities from Wisconsin, USA - P827 metagenome | ecosystem: Host-associated > Mammals > Digestive system > Large intestine > Fecal | place: USA: Wisconsin...
CCAATGTGGCCGTTCATCCTCTCAGACCGGCTACTGATCGTCGCCTTGGTGGGCCGTTACCCCACCAACCAGCTAATCAGACGCAGGCCCATCCTTCAGTGACCGGTTGCCCGGCCTTTGGTACATCAGTCATGCGACCAATGCACGTCATTCGGTATTAGCATTCCTTTCGAAATGTTGTCCCCATCTGAAGGGCAGGTTGCCTACGCGTTACTCACCCGTTTGCCACTAGGCTAGGAAGAGCGAACTCCTCTTCGCCCCGTTCGACTTGCATGTGTTAAGCACGCCGCCAGCGTTCGTCCTGAGCCAGGATCAAACTCTCCAAAAAATTATTTTGAAGAACCTGAATGGCTCTAAAGTTTCTAGAATTACCTTTTAATAAAGGAATTTCTTGGTTTTATATGTTTAATGTTTAAAAAACATTACCAATTCATCTGGCTTGAATCATGTGTGCATGATTCTTGTTGCATTGTTTAGTTTTCAAAGAACACCACACTCGTTCTTTTCGTCCGTAGCTTTGTTGCTCCTTGCAAAATTCCTCGACGTACCAGTTTGTGTACGTCCTCGTCGTTTTGCTGCGTCGCGCCTCGCTACGACCAAAAATTACTTCGTGTTCAAGTTGTCTCAGAAGCATTTGCTTCGTGAGTCAGCTTGTTTAGTATATCTTTTATAATCTCTCTTGTCAAGCACTTTTTAAACATTTTATAAAAGTCTTGAAGTTGATTAAAAAGGAAATGGTGGGCAGGGATGGATTCGAACCATCGTAGCCTACGGCGACGGATTTACAGTCCGTTCCCTTTAACCACTCGGGCACCTACCCAAATAATATGGTGACCCAGGAGGGACTCGAACCCCCGACCCCTTGATTCGTAGTCAAGTACTCTAATCCAGCTGAGCTACTGAGTCATGTTAAAATGTTTGTCGCTAATCAGTGAAATGGTGGGCCCACCAGGACTTGAACCTGGGACCGACCGGTTATGAGCCGGTTGCTCTAACCAACTGAGCTATAGGCCCTTTATTTACTGATAGAAAATCTCGCACTGTTTAACCAATGCGAGAATCGCAAACATGATATGGAGCGGAAAACGAGACTCGAACTCGCGACCCCCACCTTGGCAAGGTGATGCTCTACCAACTGAGCTATTTCCGCATGATATGGAGCGGAAAACGAGACTCGAACTCGCGACCCCCACCTTGGCAAGGTGATGCTCTACCAACTGAGCTATTTCCGCACTTTTTATGTAGTTATCAGCAATCCCACCGCCTCGGTATCTCGCTGACTGACAAAACATATTCTACTGTTTTCAGATATACTTGTCAACACTTTTTTATATTTTTTTCATTTTGTCCGAATGTTGACAGATAACTTCATCTGAACAGGTTATCATTTTATTAATCATCAAAGGATTCATTTACCCATTTTCCTACCTATAAAAATATTCATTACTGCACAGCATGATAATAGTATATATGCTTTCATCATCCTCACACGAAATCTAAAGTCCATATTTATCTTTCAGATTCGATTTACTAAGAACTCATAGCAAAAAATATTGTTTTTAAAAAGGATTTTACTGACCAATATAGAAGTATAAACTTAATATTACTTAAAGAATAAGGAGAATTTTATGGGCAATCTGCGAGTATTTGTGATAGACAATTCCATATCTTTTCAGAATGCCTTGGTTCAGAAGCTAAGCGACCTACTGCCAGCCGGCAGTATTATTGACAGTGCCACCCAGCCGGCGGAGGCTCAAAAGAAGCTGTCCGCCTTTAAGCCAACAGCTATTATCTTAAATCTGGCTTTGGGCGCTATGATGATAAATCAGGATAAGTTTCTGCCTATGCTGGTCAAACAACACCCGAATGTTCCTATTATAGTTTATGGCATATCAAATAATGTTTCCCAGACAGCCAAATACCTTGGAGCTTCTGCTTATTTTAAAAAGCCTAGTTTCGGTGAGCCCACCCAGCCTTTTTTTGATGGTATCATAAAAGCCCTGCAGGACAACAGTGCCTCTGTCAGATTACCTCAAAAGCAGGCTGGTGTTGTCACGGCAACAAAAATTGCACCACCTGCGCCAGCACGCCAGAGTTCACCTTCGCAAAGCTCCTCTACACCATCAGGTGAGCCTGTTATCAGCATACCAGCTGGGCATGGCACCATCGATCTTATTGCCATTGGAGCCTCCACCGGGGGAACGGAGGCTTTGTCTGCCATTCTCCCCGCCCTAAAGCCCCCACTGCCGGGTATCGTCATTGTGCAGCATATCCCCCCTATGTTTTCACGGCTGTTTTCGGAACGTCTTAATGGGGTATGTGCCCTGACCATAAAAGAGGCTGCTAACGGAGATGTGGTAAAACCCAACCATGTGTATATTGCCCCAGGTGGCAAGCACATGTCAATTATTCGCCAAGGAAGTAATTATGTTATCGAGTGCAAAGCCGGGCCACCAGTACACAGTGTATGCCCTGCCGTGGATATACTCTTTGACAGCGTAGCTGACGTAGCTGGAAATAAGGCTATGGGAGTTATCTTGACGGGTATAGGTAAGGATGGCGCAGCAGGCCTTTTAAAAATGCGCAAAAAAGGCTCACCTACCATTGGTCAGGATGCGGCCACCTGCACAGTTTACGGTATGCCAAAGGTTGCCTTTAGTATGGGGGCAGTACAGCAACAATTGCCTCTTTCCAGCATACCAGAAGCTATACATAAGATTGCCAGATAAAGGAGCAGGATTATGGATAACAAAAGTCATTTGTCAGCATTGAATATCTGGGGATTGTCCCTTGGCTGTGCCGTAGGCTGGGGTGCTTTTATGGTACCGGCCAATCTTTTTATACCTACGGCAGGTCCATTGGGCACCGTCATTTCCATGGGGCTTTCCACTGTACTTCTTCTCATTATTGCCTACAATTTTTCCCAGCTGGTCAACCGATATAATGACGATGGGGGAATCGTGGCCTATACACGCAACATATTGGGATATGATCATGCCTTTTTGGCTGGGTGGATTTTAATTATCGCCTACCTGTCTATCATGTGGGCAAATGCCACCGCCACCATTTTATTATCACGATTTCTGTTTGGGGATGTTCTCGCCTGGGGATATATGTATACCGTTGCCGGATTTGACATAAACTTTGGTGAGATTCTTTTCACATGGATGGTATTTTTCGTATTTGGTCTCTTTTCCTGCTACGGCGATGTCCTCCGCAAAATTATAAACACCTGCCTGGCAGTGCTGTTTTTTGCTACGGTGGTAATGTTATTTGTTGCCCTATACATCTACACGCCTACTGATGTTTTTTACCCGCCTTTCCAGAATGTAACCTCCCCGGCTATGCAGATCTTTAGCATGGTCATGCTGGCGCCATGGATGTTCTTTGGTTTTGAGGCCGTCACCCATGCAAGGAGCCTTTTTAATTTTTCCACCCGTAGGCTATTTCCTATTATGGTAGCCTCAATAGTGGCCGGCGGTATTATCTATGTTTTACTGGCCGCCATGGCGGTTATGGCTATTCCAGCGGAATTTTCCTCCTGGACCAGTTACATTGCCCAGAAAAATTCATTGGACGGTATAAAAGGGCTGCCGGTATTTAACAGCGTATACAATGTTTTCGGGCAGGAAGGTCTCGTTATACTGTTTCTTTCCATTCTTGCAGCCATATCCACCAGCCTTTTGGGTCTATACCGCATTACAGGTACAATTATCCAATATTATGGGGCCCACAAAATATTGCCGGAATGGTTCAGCAAAGAGGCCAAAGATGGCACCCCACAAAATGGAATTATTTTCGTTATGTTAATTTCCATGCTGATTCCTTTCCTGGGGCGGGTATCGGTAGTTTGGTTATGCGATGTTATTACTGTTGCAGGTGCAATAGCCTATGGCTATGCTTCCTTGTGCTCCTATATCACCGCCCGGCGGGAGAATGATCAGCGTGGTAAATGGCTAGGTGGAATTGGCGTGGCTGTTTCCACCATGTTTTTCTTCTTCCCTCTTATTCCTGGACTGCTGCTGGGTGGCTCACTGGAAACAGAATCCTATCTTATGTTATCAGGCTGGAGTCTTTTTGGATTTGTTTACTACTGGTATGTATTCAAAAACGACGAACAGCACCGCTTTGGTAACAGTACCTCCATGTTTATTATGATTCTTTTCCTTAACTTTTTCTCCAGCAGTTTATGGCTCCGTCAAAGGCTGGAGGGCTGGATAAGTATTATTCCTTCCGAATGGGAGTCTATTTCCTACAGTGAATTGGCCGCTGACAGCTTAGTAAAGGACAGCATGATGCAAATGCTGATGATTTTGTTTATTTTACTGCTAATGGCAGATATATTTATCACCATAAAGAGGCGTGAAAAAAAGCTGTTTCAGAGCTTTCAGCATCAGCATGAAATCAATCAGGCCAAAAATACCTTCTTGGGCAATCTTTCCCACGATATTCGCATTCCTATGGAAGCAGCTCAAACATCAGTCCATCTGGCTTTGGAAAATTGCACAATCTGTGCCGGATGTCCAGAAGAAAATTGTCAACGGCGAATCCCTGACCGCCTGACGGATTGTTTGGGTAAACTGGATACCCACAGTCAGCTTCTGGTAGGACTAATCGATAATATGCTTAAAAAAGGCAGTATTATGCACAATACGCACATGGATAAGATACCTATCGACTCCGTCACGGTGGATTTGCGGGAACTGCTCCAACAGATGAAAGACCTATTTTCCCTGCAAATGCAGGAAAAAAACCTCTTTTTTGAAGTTTATCCTGTAGATTTACAGCACCCGATGGTGTTCTGCGACCGAATCCAGCTAAAACGCCTGTTAATCAATTTACTGAGCAATGCCTATGAGTATTGCTCAGCCAATGGTGGGGTTATGGTAACTTTAGTGGAAGTTTCATCCATGCCGGAAGGGGAACGAGCCCTCTACGGAGATTATGAATTTCATGTTCACGACACCGGTATTAACATCCCACCAATCATAGTAAAAAGCTTGACGGAGGATTATCACCCGGATTATAGCGACATGAGTGGCCTATATATTTCCCGCAGCATTGTACAGTCCATGGGAGGCACTATAGAAGTTGACTCTGCCTCGGAACAGCCTGGCAAGGATATTGTTGTAAAATTCACCCTTCCTATCGTAGCAAAGGAGATGTGCTTATGAATACGCCAAAGGAAACCAACAAGGGACACCTGCTCACACTCCTTAATGTGTGGGGCCTGTCCTTCGGCTGTGCTGTCGGTTGGGGAGCTTTCATGCTGCCCGGCAATCTTTTTCTGCCCCACGCAGGCCCAGTAGGAAGTATATTGGCCATTATTCTTGGTGGCCTGATTATGCTGATTATTGGGTCCAATTTCTGTATGTTGGCTGGAAAAATGCAGGATAGCGGTGGTTTTTTCGCCTATACCCGGGAAATTATGGGTCATGACCATGCTTTTCTTGCTGGCTGGGCCCTTATCATTACATATCTGTCAATTATGTGGGCCAATGCCACTGCCATAGTTGTACTGATTCGCTTTACCATTGGGGACGTGCTTCAATGGGGTTTTCACTACCAAGTAGCCGGTTTTGACGTTTATGGTGGTGAAATCATTGCTACCTGGGGAGTCATTATTCTCTTTGGTTTATTTTCTGCCTTTGGAGGAGGGATAAAACAGGTCGCCAACACCATACTTGCCTTTATATTAATTGGTGGAATTGTCATCCTATTCTGTGGGGTACTGGCCATGAGTCCACAGCACGCCAGCTTTTATCCTGCCTTTGACCCTGATGTAGGCGGTACGCCATTTTTGCAGTTGCTGAGTATATTTATGGTAACACCATGGATGTTCTTTGGCTACGAATCCATAACCCATGGCAGCAAGCAGTTCCACTTCCCAACCCAATACATGTTTCCTCTTATTATTGCAACCGTTGTGTCCACTGTATTGGCTTATTGCTTACCAATCGCAATTGCCGTTATGGGCATTCCGCCGGAATATCACGGATGGAATGAGTATATCAACAACCTGGGCAATCTGGAGGGGCTCAAAGCATTACCTTTGTTTTACAGTGTGAAATCCCTTTTGGGAAGCACGGGTTTAGGCATTTTGATAGCAGCCATCCTCGCCGGTATTCTTACTGGAATTATCGGTCTGTATCGGGGAGCCTCCTATTTGCTGCAGGCCATGGCTCAGGATAATCTCCTGCCAGCGGCAATAGCCGAAGAAACCAAGGATGGCACTCCCCGCAATGCTATTATCTCAATTATGATAGTATCACTGCTTATTCCCCTGCTGGGCCGTACAGCCATTGTGTGGCTGGTGGATGCCATTACCATAAGCGGTTCCATCGCTTATGCCTATGTTTCCCTTTGTCGCTACCGGGAAGCCACGGTAAGTAAGGATTCAGCTGGAAAATTCCTTGGTATCACCGGTTTTATTATCTCCATATTTTTCTTCTTCTGCCCGATAATTCCAAACCTGCTGATTGGCACCACCCTGAATACAGAGTCGTATTTACTGTTGGCGGTGTGGAGCATTATAGGGCTTATCTATTACTGGTACATCTTTAAACATGATAAGCATGACCATTTTGGCAAGTCCTTTTCCATGTGTACCGTGTTATTATTCTTAAATTTCTTCACTTCCTCCTTATGGCTGCGGCAAATGATGGTAACCAAGCTGCCTCTCCTGCGCCAGAGTGGGTATGCCGCCATCCATGAGGTGCTTAATACCAGCAGTATTATTCAAATTGTAATTATCATCCTTATCCTTGTTTTTATGGGTGATATCTTTACTATCATGCGACAACGAGAATATCAGCTAAATATTAAGGTACAGGAAGAACAACATACCAGCCAGGTAAGAAATTCCTTCCTTATTGGCATGACCCACGATATTGGGCTGATGATGCAATCCATAATGAGCTATGTGAGGTTGGCCAGAAATACTGGCAAGGAATATGAGACCATAAAGGGCAATTGTCCCCAGGACAGGTTGGACAGTCTATGGCAGGCCCTTCGCCATACAGATTCCGTAAGCCACTATTTCCTCAACCTTGTGAGAGAAATGGGGTTGGTAGAGCAAATAACCTCCAACCATCTGGTATTGTATCCAAGAGCCACAGACATTCACTATAGTCTCCAGCAGGTCAAAAACATCTTTGTTATTCAAATGCAGGATAAGAATCTGGATTTTCAGGTTGATTCAAGCCAGCTGGATAATTCCTATGTATATTGTGATGAAAATCGAATCCAGCGAATGCTGCTAAATCTAATCAGTCTTGCCTACGATGTGAGCCCTATGGGAGGCAAAATATCCGTATCGGTTACTCAAAAGGGCTTTGCTCATCGACGATTGGAAAATAAAGGTGAGCTTGGTGTTTCTTCCCGTTTATGTGCGGATTATGAGCTAAAGGTTAATTTTACCGCCGACAAGGAACGCATGGATAAACTAAGTATGGATCAGCGAATATCCATAACCAAACACCTTGTAAGCCTAATGGAGGGAGCATTTAGCATAGAAAGCTCCCCAGCCGCCCAAACAGAGATGAGCATTCAACTCACTCTTAATCTAGCAAAACAATCCGCCGTCTCTTACACCAAATATGAAAGTATGGCATAGCGAAGATCTTGCCAGAAATTTCGCCATCGTAGTTTTCCTGCCACACGAAAAGCTCCCCTGTAACACCATCAAAGGCGTTGCAGGGGAGCTTCTTATTTGTTATCTGTTTAATGCTGGATTAATGGTCTATGCCTTAAATTTACCTACAGCAGTCTGTAAGCTGTGTGCCAACTGGGACAGAGCCTCACTTGCGGAAGCAATTTCTTCAGCCGCAGCAGACTGTTCCTGAGCTGCTGCCGAAACACTTTCCATATCCGTTGCTACCGTACGGCTGTTTTCAGAAATCTTGGTGGAACGGGTACGAACATTTTCCGTATCGCCGGAAACAACCCTCAGGTCATCACTCATGCCCTTAGCCTTTTCAGCTACAGCGTCCGAAGCCTCCAAAATTCTGTTAAAGGATTCTTTAAGCTGACCAACAGAAGCGGTACCTTCTTTAACAGCAATGTTACCCTTTTGCATGGAATCAACGGCATCGATGGTATCACTCTGAATAGCACTGATAAGGTCTGCAATACGCTTGGCAGAATTTTGTGATTCCTCAGCCAGCTTACGAACTTCATCAGCTACAACGGCAAAGCCACGGCCATGCTCACCTGCTCTGGCAGCCTCAATTGCTGCATTAAGAGCCAGCAGGTTGGTCTGATCGGCAATACCGGAGATAGCCTCTACAATCTGGCCAATTTCCTGAGAACGCTTGCCCAGCTTATCTACAGTCATGGAGGAGCTGTTAACTATTTCTTCCACGCTGACAATCTTATTTACTGCATCCTCAATGGCATCGCTGCCTTCCTGAGCCTGCTTGTGGGAATCCAATACGTTTGCTGTCACATCACTGGCCGTATGGTTAAGATTATCAATGGAGTGCATTGTATTATCAATGGATTCCATGGCCATTTCAACATCGGTCTGCTGCTCAATAACAGCACTGGCCGAACTGCTGACACGCTGAGCCACCTGCTCGGAGCCAACGCACACTGATGGGCTGTAGCCGTAAGCTCCTGGGAGGAAGCTGCCAGCTGCTCCGTGGAACCAATAACCTTTTGGATAAGATTATTAACCGTGTTACGCATATCCCGAACTGCAACTTCCATGTGGCCGAACTCATCACCACGTTCTACTTCACCGATAAGGCCATCATTGCGGAAATCACCACTGGATAACTTATCACAAACCCGGATAACCAAATTCAATGGTCCGGTAATCTGAGAAGTAATAAAGGCAATGAAAACCGTCAGGATAATGATAATAACCACGCAGGTAATAATCATATTGCGAATGGCTGCCTTGACTCCCTCTTCTCCTTGTACCAGAGCCTCCTCTGCCTTTTCCATGTTCAGCTTCTGAACTTCCCCTAAATCGTTACTCATGTTAACTGCCAATGGCATAACTTCTTTTTCATAAAAGTCCATAACTGCCCGGCGGCTCGCCTCATCAGTAACCTGCATTTTCATCAATTCGGAAGACCTTGCTTTAAAGTTCTCATAGTCGCTCCGCACCTTGGCCGCCATGGAGGCACGCTGCGGGTGATTTGAGTTCAGACGCTCATATTCCTGCATGCACTGTTCCGACTCTTCAATATTGCTGTTATACTTTGTCATGCGATCCTGCCTTCTGGTGGGGTCGAGGGTAAAAGGCATCAACGACGCCTGAACCTGCATTACACGGGTATCATTTCGCACCCGCGCACAGTAGAAGATACCCATGGTATGCTCTCTATAGAGTGCTTCCATATCTTCCTGAGCAGAACGTAAATACACATACCCCAGTATGCCTACAAATACCGTAGCCACAAAGGCCAGCGCCCCAATTAGAGCCAACTTGTACTTTACACCAATATCCTTAAAACTCATTCATGACACCCCCTATATGTTCATTTTTCCTCTTAAACTATATCCGCATCTAAAAAATCTAACGTTACAGGATATATATGAACTTGTTTCTACATTAATATTAAAATTCCTTTTCCAATATGAATTTTTTCTGAAAAGCTTCCATCCTTATCCTAATATATCCTTCAGTGTGGCAAGGGTCTTTTCCACATCAATAGGTTTTGCCAAATGAGCATTCATTCCCACGGCAAAGGCCTTTTCCTGATCCTCCTTGAAAGCATTGGCCGTCAGGGCCACTATCGGAATATTCGAGCGGGCACCATCCGCCAGTCGCCGTATTTTCTCAGTGGCACCGTAGCCATCCAGATTTGGCATCTGAATATCCATAAGAATCAGGTCATAATACCCTATATCGTGCTTCATCAGCATATTGAAGCATTCAATACCATCCACTGCCCTTTCCACCTCAAAGCCGGCATCCTCCAAAACAAAGGTGGCAATTTCTGCGTTAAGGTCGTTATCCTCTGCCATGAGAATACGCTTTCCGCTAAAGTCAGCCTTTTCCTCATCGTTTTGGTCATTATCCTCCGACGACGGCAGTTCACCTATACGGTGTGGTGTAGAAATAATAATTTCTGTACCCACTCCCAGCTCACTGTTAACCTTAATAGTGCCCTTCATTTTAACCACAAGGGACTTAACTATGGCCATGCCAAGGCCCGTGCCCTGGATACCGCTCTGGGTACTGTTACGATCCCGGGAGAATTGCTCAAAGATATGAGTGACAAATTCTTTGGACATACCAATACCAGTATCCTGTACCCGGATTTCCAAAATACACTCCCCATCGGTATCTCCCGGCAACTCCTTAACCGTAACATAGATATTCCCCCCCTCCGGGGTATATTTCACCGCATTGCTGATAACATTCATTACCACCTCTGACATGTGAGTACCATCAATGTACAAAAATCGGTGCTGTATATCAAAGGATGATGTCAGGGTGAGATTCTTCTTCCTCATATCACCCTCAAACATTATCAGGCAGGAATCAAACAGCTCATTGGCATCAGTTATTTCCTCTTCAATGAACATATTTTTGTTTTCAATCCGGGCCATTTCCAAAATACTGTTCAAAATATCCAATAATTGATGGCTGGCATTTTTTATCTTTTGCCGGTATTCAGTATTTTTGGCTATATTGTCCGGATCCCGTTCCCCCAGCTCCGTGAAGCCTATTATGGCATTTAACGGAGTACGGATATCGTGGCTCATGTTGAACAGGAAGGTAGACTTGGCTTTATTGGCTGCCTCAGCCGCCTCTATGGACTCCTCCAGCTTGGTCTGCTGCTCCTGTAGCAGGGCATTTAAAGCCTTGGTTTCCATCAGATGAGTCTCTGTCTCAGAAGCGTACTCCTCAAGGCGGGCCTGCCGATCCTGTAATTCATTATTAAGAACGGAAATCTCCTCCACCTTGTCAGACAATTCCATACGATGAGCCTCAGACTCTGCAAGATGTTCCCTGTTTTTCCGATTTTCCCGTATAACAAAGTAGAAAATCACCGAAAAGAACAACATCAGTCCCAATAACGGAACCCATATATTATTTTTGAAGAAATTTAGTAAAGATACCTCATGCTTTGGCATGTAGCTGTAAGCATGGGTCAGGGCAAAATCATCATCCATCAGACTAAGTCCATGGTTTATGAGCCGAATAATTTCCGGATTTGTAGTAAGCCCGGCAAAGCCAAGATCCACATCATTGGTCAGCTGAGCTGTATTTAAATCCTTGTAGCTTTCCTTCCGCCGCAGCAGATACTCTGTTCTGAGCTCACTGACGATAATAAAATCTGCCTCGCCCCGTTTAACGGCATCCATACAGTCATCAATATCATCAAAATACAGGACTTCATTCTTAGGATAAAATAATTTTCTGAATGGATCCATGATACCATTGCGGCGGGATATGGCAATCCGGGCCCGGCTCATATCAGGGTAGGCTCCGGCATATAAAATATTAAAATTGGAATTTACCACCGGCTCACTGGTGATAATATCATGCTGCTCAGAAATCCAGGCATTGGACAAACCAGGAAAAACAACATCCACTTCCTGATTGTGCAGGGCATTTATTAATTCCTCGGCTGTAGAATAGCCCACATAGTCTATCTTAATATCAGCATCTCCAAGAACTCTGAATATCTCCGGCACAATGTCCTTAATAACGCCTACAACATTACCGCTTTCATCTTGGGCACTGTACGGAAGAAATGTCGTTAAATACCCAACCTTAAAGGTATCATGCTCATCCAGCCATTTGCGCTCATTCGGCAGCAGGGTGGTAGTCAGAACGGATTTTTTGAACCATTTTCTGGACAGGTCATTTATAAAATGGGGATTTTCCCGCTTCATCAGCTCCTGGGATTTGTTTAAATCCTCCAAAATATCCGGCCGGGCCTTATTTGCCACCAGATAATAAGCACTGGAGCCCACGTCGGCAAACACTTCAATCCCCACATCGGGGAAGGTACCGTCACTTTCAGCCATCATAATATCAATTTGTCCATCAATAATGGCCTCGTCCCGTTCCTTTATGTCACCGAACTCTACCAGCTGGGCGCTTAGATTATGCTCCGCCAGATACTGATTTACCACACCAACCTGTGCCCCTTTTAAGACACCAATTCTCTTGCCATTTATGGTGGAAAGCTCCGAAGTAATCTGGTTGTTGGAGGACAGCTTTAGGAAATAATACTTGGTTTCCCCCATGGCATCCCGGGGATAGTTAATGATGGAAGCCCGCTCCGGCGTGTAGGCCAACCCGGCCAACAGGTCTATTTCCCCGTTTAGCAGCTTGCCATATAGCTTGCCATAAGAACCATACACGTACTCATATTTCCAGTTGTTGTATAATTTCAGACGCTGCAAATAATCATAGGCATAGCCGTCCTTGGTCATATCATCCGTCGCCCCAATCTGGAATGGCGGATTTTCATAATAACCTATACGGACGACTTTTTCATTATTGGCCACCGCTGGTGTAATAGGCATACCCTTAAATGCCCCCAGCAGGCAGGATAATATGGTAATAAGACAAAAAATATTCTTTAGCGTAATATATTTAAAAAACAATTTATGTCCACGACGCACTTCAATGCACCCCTCAGGTTATCCTCAAAAAAGTAATAGCTACACATATTTTCTTATTCTCCATTTAAAAGAATAACTCCTGCATTTTTCTTTAATTTATGCTAAAAAAAATTGTAAAAAAAAGCCCCTGCCAAAACGGCAGGGGCATAATATTCTGGTGCTGACAGCCAGGATCGAACTGGCGACCTTCGGGTTACGAATCCGATGCACTACCAACTGTGCTATGTCAGCGACACTATTTGATTATAGAGCATAAACGCCCTTGTTTCAATGGGTTTATCAGAATTTTTCCAATCTCTTTTTTGTCTGTTCGTTTACCTCGGAGCTTTTCAGCTTCATCAGGGTATTTTCCATGGCCTTGGTGAGCTGGAAATCAGATTTTCTCCACTTATCAACTGTATTCAAGGCAATATTTCTGGTACCGATAACAGGTGAATAGAGACCCGCACAAATTAGCTTTTCCCCTTTGCCTGGCACTGCCTGAAGTCCCTGAATAACATATGAGAGAATACCATAATCAGCATATCTCTCGTCATTACCCATTTCATTTTCAGGACCGGAGGCCATATCCTCCAGTGGCAGCTCATCCTCAAAAAGCTTAACTATTTCATCCACATACTGCTTCTCTGGCAGCAGCAAATCTATCATGTCATATTTGGTCTGCCAGTCATGTCGCAGGGTATCCATGGCACGATCTGCATAATCAAGGCCAAGAGCCTTGCCAAGATAGAAGCCCTCGCCGCCATCCATAGATGCTTCAACGCAATCAATACATTCCTTAGAATCAAGGATAGAACCGGCACTCTTTAAGAGATTGTCTTTTTCTGCCAGCTCCCCCTTCTCCAGAAAATCACGGATATCAAAAATATTGCTGTAATCTTCCAAGTCCTCAGCATATTTATCAGCAAGCTTTAAATATGCACCCAAAAGCTCATTGGATTTTTTGTATTTGTTTAAACCAGGAACCGGATTATCCTCCAAGGATGCACCAATCAGCTCACCAGCCAACTGGAAATCCTCCTTGGTTGCATTATCTCCTACCAGTCTATCCAGGAGACCGCCTCTTTTAATGGCCACGATGGCAGAATATTCCGGCATAATCTCATTTCTCCAGCCCTCATTTAACAGCCACTGAGCCATCTCATCGTTTTCCGGCTTCAGCATACTTACTGCATGAATTCTGCCCCATCCTTTAAGGCGCTTTGCCACGGAATAAATCAATGCATTGCCATCCTCAAAGGAGCTTAACAGGAACAGACAGAACAGGGTCAGCTCCTCAGAAGCTGCCAATACCAAAAGAATATCCTTCAGCTCCTGGGTTTCCTCTCGATCCAGAAGCTCCAAAATGGTAATGGCAAACTTTACGGATTCCACATCCTCGCTTTGTACCAAAAGGGTCATGCAAAAACGCCCTAATGCCTCCGGAGAAAGCTTTTCAGGATGGTCAAAAACCCAATCCTGAAGCGCATCCATAACTGGCAGCATTACGCCACCGTTTTGAAAATGGGTAATCAGCGCATTGGCCGAATCCTTAAAACGCTCCTGGGATGCCATTTCCAATACCAGAGTCAAGGCACTGATATCGGGATTCTTTGTTGGCCCCATATGATAACGGACTGTTCCATCTATGGCACCGTCTGCAAAGCGTAGTCCCTGTTCCGGCATCTGACGCAGTACAAAATTCTCAGGCAGTGTGCCATCTGGAAGCAGAGCTTCCTTAATTCTATTGTAAATTGATAAATTCTCTGACATAGTATATTCCCCTATAATACCCATAATATATTTTAATTATTCCACATTGCTATTTTTATCACGGCTTATCTTAAAGCGATAGCCTGCATAAAGGATACACAGCCAAATAGGAAGGACAATAACAGCCATCTTCATATCCGGAATCTGGGTCATCATTACAATCAAGCCTACCAGGAAGGCAAGGCTAAGATAATTGGTGAAAGGATAAAGAACAGATCTGAACTTGGAATGAACCCCATTTTCCTCGCAATACTTTCTGAACTTCATGTGAGTCAGAGTTATGCATACCCAGTTAATTACTGCGGAAATAACAACTACCGCAAAAAGATACATAAATATCTGGCTTGGGAATAGATAATTCATAACTACGATAATCAAAGTAATGCAGGAGGATACCAAGGTACCCACAATTGGCACGCCACGGGCGGACAGCTTCATAAACACCTTAGGTGCATCTCCCTTTTCCGCCAGACCATAAAGCATACGGGCATTACTGTAAATAGCTGAGTTATACACAGACACGGCCGCTGACAGTACCACAAAATTCAAAATGTGAGCCGCTGCAGGAATACCCACATTATCAAAAATCTGCACAAAGGGGGACGATTCCATGCCCACCTGATTCCATGGCCAGAGGCACATCAGTACAAACATTGTACCCACATAGAATATCAAAATTCTCCAGATAACCTGGTTAATTGCCTTTGGAATGGAGCGGTCAGGATCCTCTGCCTCGCCGGCAGTAATACCCAAAAGCTCAATACCGCCATAAGAGAACATAACCACAACGCAGGCCATGGCCAAGCCCCAAACACCATTTGGCATAAAGCCACCGTAACTCCACAAATTGCTGATATTGGCAGGATATCCCAAAGGATTGGTAATGATGAGATATGCCCCCAAAAGAATCATACTGAGGATAGCCACCACTTTAATAAGTGCCATCCAAAATTCTGTTTCGCCATAGGCGCTTACATTTACCAGATTAATAGCAGTAATAACAATAAGACAAATAAGTGCTGATAACCACTGGGGCACATCCGGCCACCAGTAATTCACATATATACCAACGGCAGTAATCTCTGCCATACTAACCATGATATAGCAATACCAATAATTCCAGCCTGCCAAAAATCCAGAGAACCCTCCCCAATATTTGGTGGCATAATAGCTGAAGGAACCTGCCACTGGCTCATGCACTGACATTTCTCCCAGCATACGCATAATAAAATAAATAACTATGCCGCTAACCAGATACGCCAGCATAACTGACGGTCCCGTAAGGGCAATAGTTGAGGCAGAACCATAGAAAAGGCCTGTGCCGATAGCACTCCCCAGTGCCATCATTTGCAGGTGTCGGTTCTTCAAACCTCGTTTAAGATTCTTGCTTTCCATAAACCCAACTCCTAATATTGAACATTTTTCCATAGCTATTTTCCTGTTGATATTGTTAATAAGTTATTCACAATATAGCCTATTTTGTGAATAACTTAGTGGATAACCCCGTATTTCAGCTATGTTTTCGTCAACTTTTCACTTTTTTCTGTGGATAAACATGTGACAAATGACAATTAACATTATAACATATTTTCAGATTGGAAATAAATAACCTCTTGCTGTATACATCATCATATGATTTAATTACCTCAGAGGTGACAATTATGGAGGAAAATAACAATCAACAGCTTATCGACATGGCCCATGGCATGCAGGAAGACATAAAAATGAAAGTTCTGGAAATGGTTCAGCAGGCCGCCAGCCCCTACGACATTCTTTATGAGGTAGCAAAATTTCTGGAGGATATCTCGGCAGAAAGAGGCTATGCCCAGCACATTATAGACAATATTCACACCATTTACGGTATTGCTCTTGAGGAAAAGAAGCCTCTGGAGGATGAAATAAAAGATATTGAAGCCAGGGCGGAGCGGATAAAAACATCCCTCGAAAGTGGCAAATTCTCCGATGAGGAAAATGCAAGAATGGATTTTGCCATAAAAGCCCACCAGCGAAAAGTTGAGCAGCTAAAAGAATTGCTTTAACAAACAACATATAAAAATCCTGTGACAGGCCAGGCCCACCACAGGATTTTTTATTTTACTTTAAATCAGTTTTTCAAATTCCTCTACTGTAAGAGGCTGGGAGAAATAATATCCCTGCACCCAGTTACAACCTATGGATTTCAAGAAATCCACCTGATCCTGGGTTTCAACCCCCTCAGCAATGGTATGGAGATTCAGACTCTTGGCCATCTGTACCATGGCACTGAGAATATTACCCCCTCTGCCAGTCTGATCCGTACTTCTTAAGAATTCCATATCCAGCTTCAATATGTCTATATGAATATCCTTAAGCATATTCAGTGAGGAATAGCCGCTGCCAAAGTCATCCATAAGAATCAGGAATCCCTCATTTTGGAGTTTTTCAGTAACAGCCATAATCATTCTAGGATCATCAGTATATGCAGACTCGGTTATTTCCAGTTCCAACAAATACTTTGGTATTTCATACTTTCTGGTAAGCCCAACCAAAACATTGATAAGCTCCGGGTCGTACAAATCTATACGGGAAACATTCACGGACACCGGCTTTACATTCTTCCCCGCATCCATCCACCTTCTAAGACACTTACAGGTTTCCTCCCAAATGAACCGATCCACAGCATAAACAGAACCATTCTTTTCCAAAACCGGGATAAACAAAGATGGCAACACACTGGAGCCGTCAGCCTTAATCCAGCGTACCAGGGCCTCGGAGCCCATGATCTGCTCTGTGGACAAGTCGTATTTTGGCTGAAGGAACAGCTGAAACCCTCCATGCTCCAGAGCAGCATCAAATTCATTGACTATTTGCTGCTCCAACAACATCTGGTCACGCATCTTATTATCATAAACGAAATAAGGAGTTACATGGTTACCTTTGGCCTGATTCAGAGCCATATTGGCCCGCTCAATCATGGTACTTACAGGAATACTCTTGTCATCCACATGATAAAGGCCAAAGGTCAGCACAGTATGATGGGATATTTCAAAGCTGTTGGCCACAATCTGCATTGTGTAAATTAGCTTTTCCGCATCTCCCTCTGCCGTTTCAAAGCACACCACAAAATTATCCGCATAGAGTCTAGCAGAAAGACACAGCTCCAAATCAATGCTTTTCAAAAATCCCGCGATGTAATTAAGCAGCCTATCCCCCTGCTGCTCACCAAATACCTCGTTAATTACCTTGAACCGTTCAATATTGATACGAAGAATATCAAAGGACTTGTCGGGATAATCAGTCATCATGTCCGCCGCCCGGCTGCAAAAGGCATCACGGTTTAAAAGGCCTGTTGCACCATCATAGGAGGCCAAAAAATCCAAATCGTTCATGGCAGCTTCTGTCAAAACCTTGTAGGTCTTCTCACGGTCATAATCCAAAGCCATGTTAATGCCATTAATCATAAAACCATCAGATACCATACGATACATGGTGGTGATATTTAAAAGCAGCAGTTTCCGTTGCTGAAGACTGGTCATAATAACATGTGACTCTATGGATAGCTGACCTTCCCGTACAAACTGACGACTGCGAATCTTACTGATATTACATGGTGCAAGACGCTCATACTCTCCCTGAAGGAACCTCTTTACCTCCCAGCTGCCCCTTGAATAATAATGGCCGGAAGGACTAAAGCCGATAACATTATCATCCAGTACATCGGCTATGGCATCCACAACACCTTCGCTAAAAAGACGCTTTATTAATTTTTCCGTTGCTTTTTGAAGATTATCTATCTCTACTCTCAAAGCCATGTAGATACCCCATTTATCTCAACGCGTAAATTAATCGTTAATTATTATTTTAAAACAAATAAATCTTTTTATCAATATTGTATTCTTACAAAGAATTATTACAAAAATCAACAATTCACAAAAATAGAAAGCGGGGAATAGTAAAGGCCGTTGTTACCCTTACTAATCCCCGCTTTCTATTGCCTCCATTCAGGAAACAATCTCCGGTTTTAGTTTAATATGTACACCTCTACCACACCACGGCCAAAGTTAATTGCCTCACGATAAGTATTCATGCACAAGTCTATTCTATTGCCTCGGATAGCTCCGCCAGTATCTGCTGCAACTGCCATTCCATAGCCTGGAATAAACACGCGGCTTCCCAACGGTATCACATTTGGATCAACAGCGATAACTCCATGCTGTGCAACCATGCCGGTAGCAGTTATGCCGCTGCCGCCACCATCGCTTGGAATATATGCTGTAGCTTCCATTGTCAAATGACTCTTATAAGTCATAGACCCCTGTGGGGTATTTACTACATTTACCGGAACAACTGGTACATCAGAAACCTTGATGTGCATACCAGCTACAACGTCTGTTTCTCCGGCTTTATCAATCTTATATCTGTTACCTACATAACCCAGCTCTATCATGATGTCATCTACAGTGGCATTTGCAGTAATAAATTCTTTCTGCTCGCCCTTGTACTCAACAACAACTGGTACAGCTCTTCTGATGTTGATGACCTCGTCACCATTTTCATCAGCAGTTACTTTGTATACATCCTTTTCATTTCTGGTAACACCAGCCTGAGTAAGGATATTGTCTACAACGTGATATGGAGTGCTCAGCTCAATACGCTGACCATCCACTGAAATTGTTACATGTCTGTGAGAAACAAAACCTGTTACCATGGTCATCACAGCCAGTAAGCCAATGCAAATCAGGAACCGGATATCCCGGATACATCGGACATGAAATTTGTCAAAACTCATTCAATTCCTCCCTTTGTTTTGCAAACATGTTTGTTAGTATATCAGCAAAAAATACCCTTGTCAAATTTTAAAAATTCTCAATCACCACTTTTGGGGTAATATTATACTCCAAATATGAAAAAAATATGAAAAAACGGCTGAAAAATGACAGCCGTCTCCCACATTGGTATATTTTTACCCTTTTAGGCCTATTCCAGCCTTGTGTATAGTGCCTTTGCGTTAATTGTCGTTTGCCTTGCAACAGACTGAAAATCTAAACCTTTTAGCTCGGCTAATTTTTCCGCCACAAGCCTTACAAAAGCCGGTTCATTTCTCTTGCCGCGCATTGGTGAAGGTGCCATATAAGGACAGTCAGTTTCCACCAAAATTCTTTCCAAAGGAATTTCTTTTACAATTTCCGGAAGCTTTGCCGCATTTTTGAAAGTCAAAGGTCCGTCTACCCCGATATACCAGCCCATTTTCACCAGTTCCCGGGCAATTTCCAGACTTCCTGAAAAACAATGCATCACTCCCCGAACTCCCTTACCTTCTTTTTTGATAATCTCCATGGTATCGCCATGGGCATCACGATTGTGTACACACACTGGTAAATCAAGCTGTCTTGCCAAATCCAGCTGCTGGATAAAAATGCGCCTTTGAAGGTCCCTTTTATCCCCATCTTTTTCCCAATAATAATCCAATCCGATTTCACCGATACACACGACTTTTTTATTTTTCGCCCAAATTGCCAATTGGTCAAAATCGCTTTTTCCCATTTCAAAGGCTTCCTCAGGGTGCACCCCTACCCCGGCATAGCAAATATCATACTCTTGGGCCAATTCCAGAACGTATTGGGAAGACTCCATGGTGTCCCCCATATTTATAATACCCCCAATTCCATTCTCAATGGCATTGGTAATAATTTTTCCTCTCTCTTGGTCAAATTTTTCACTATTGATATGGGCGTGGGTATCAATTAAAATATTTTCTTTCATATATAATAATCTCCAAAAATAATTTTTTTAAATTTTTGCGTAAATTTTTCCACTTTAATTACAACGTTTTTTCGGTATTTTACTAACAATAAAAAAGTTTCCCACTATATAAATATAGGGCTGCCACAAATGCAGCAACCCTACAAAATTATTTTATCTTACAATACTGCCCACCGGCATATCCACAGTTACAACTTCCAGTTCATCACCCTTGGTGGCGGCCAGGATCATGCCCTGGGACTCTACGCCGCGGAGTTTGGCAGGTTTCAGGTTCATTACCAAAATAACCTTTTTACCAATGAGATCACTTATCTCATAATGCTTCGCAATACCGGATACCACCTGTCTCTTTTCTGCACCGGTATCCACAATGAGCTTAAGAAGCTTATCAGCCTTTGGAACAGGCTCTGCCTCAATGATTTCCACCACCTGCAGCTTCACCTTGCCAAAATCGTCAATGGTAATGAGACCATCAGCAGATTTTTCGTCCTTGTTCCCAGTCTTCTCAGTCTTTTCCTTCTTAGGCTGCTTTTCCTTATTTGGAGCCTGGGCCTGAGCCTTATCCTCCGGATCAAGCTCAATACGTGGGAACAGCTGCTGGGCTTCCCCGATGTGCATGCCCGCAGGAGTGCCGCCCCATGCCTTAATATCCTCCAGACGTACATCCTTGAAGTCACCAGGAATATTCAGCTGCTGCCATACCTTTTCGGCGGTTACAGGCATATATGGAGAAATCATTACGCTGATAATGCGCATGGACTCAATGAGATTATACATAACATTGGCCAGTTCCTGCTTCTTTGAGTCATCCTTTGCCAGAGCCCATGGAGCAGTTTCATCAATATATTTGTTGGCCCTGCCGATAAATGCCCATACGGCCTTTACAGCGTTGCTGATTTTCATATCAGCCATGCCTTCCTCAAAGGCTTTTACCGCATTCATGGCATCACTAATAAGGGACTCATCAATTTCAGACTTGCCTTGTGGAGCCAACACTTCACCATTCTGGAACTTACCAACCATGTTAAGGCTGCGATGGAGTAAATTGCCCAGATCATTTGCCAAATCGGCATTAATCCGCTGTACCAATGCCAATTCGGAGAAGTTGCCATCCTGGCCCAGATTGATTTCACGGAGCAGGAAATAACGGATAGCATCAGGGCCATATTTTTCTATCAACTCAATAGGGTCAATAACATTGCCCAATGACTTGGACATCTTGGTACCATCTACTACCAGCCAGCCATGACCGTAAATCTGCTTAGGTAATGGCAGATCCAGTGCCATAAGGATGCAAGGCCAGATAATTGAGTGGAAACGAACGATTTCCTTGCCCACCAAATGAACATTGGCCGGCCAGAATTTCTTGAACTTCTCCGGATCATCCAGGAAGCCGATTGGAGTCAAATAGTTGGTAAGAGCATCAAACCATACATAAATAACATGCTTCTCATCAATTGGCACAGGAATACCCCAGTCAAAAGAGGTACGAGAAATGCAAAGATCATCCAGTCCCTGCTTGATAAAATTAATCATCTCATTACGACGGGATACTGGCTGGATAAATTCAGGATTATCCTCAATGTACTTCAAAATCTTGTCCGCATATCTGGACATCTTAAAGAAGTAGGCCTCCTCGGCCACTTCCTTAACAGGGCGGCCACAGTCAGGGCAGCATCCATTTTCATCCAGCTGAAGCTCAGTCCAAAAGCTCTCACATGGTGTACAATACAAGCCCTTGTAGGACCCCTTGTAAATATCCCCCTTGTCATAAACACGACGGAATATCTCCTGAACTACCTTCTCATGACGAGGCTGGGTAGTGCGGATAAAATCATCATTGGAAATATTCAGCAGCTTCCAGAGATTCTGAAACCCTGCCACAATCTTGTCAGTATATTCAATAGGCTTAATGCCTTCTGCCTCTGCCTTCTCCTGAATTTTCTGGCCGTGCTCGTCACTACCAGTAAGGAAAAATACATCATCACCGGCCAGTCGATGAAACCGTGCCACGGAATCGGCGATGGTGGTGCAATATGCATGACCAATGTGCAGTTTGGCACTTGGATAATAAATTGGTGTAGTTATATAAAAACTCTTGTTACTCACGAAAGAATGCCTCCTAAATTCATACTATAAATCATATTTATTTCAACAGTGCCTGATAAACATCACGGCGACTGATACCTAGCTTCTTTGCTGTTTCCCGCATGGCATCCTTACGGCCCATGCCTTCTGACTCCAGCTTGACCACCATTTCCACTGGTGACAGCTGTTGTTCCGGCTCAGACGCGACTTCATTTTCTGCATCAAAGCCTTCTATTATAATAACAAATTCTCCCTTAGGATCATGTTCATCATAATACTCTGCCAACTCGCCAAGAGTTCGTCGGTTAAACTCCTCAAATGTCTTGGTAAGTTCTCTGGCTGTTACTGCCCTGCGATGAGGGCCCAGAGCCTTAATCAAATCCCCCAGGGTTCCTTTTAAATGGTGAGGCGCCTCATAAAAAATCAGAGTCTCAGGACTCTGGATAATACGTTCCAGCAGCTCCCGCCGCTTTTTTCCCGTCCTTGGCAAAAAGCCATAGAAGGTAAAGGCTGTAGTATCAAGGCCTGAGCATATAAGAGCGGATAAGGCCGCATTGGCTCCAGGCAACGGGCTCACCTGAATCCCAGCCTCAATGGCCAGCATAGCCAGATGGGCTCCCGGGTCGGAAATCCCTGGCAATCCCGCATCACTGATACACACTATGGTATTTCCCGCCAGCATTTTCTCCACCAGCTCAGGCCCCTTTTCCAGCTTGTTATGTTCATGATAACTAGTAAGGGGGGTATGAATGCCAAAATGGGACATCAGCTTGCGTGAATGTCTTGTATCCTCGGCGGCAATAAGATCCGCCTCCCCCAGTATTCGCACACTTCTGTAGGTCATATCCTCCAGATTGCCAATAGGGGTTGCTGACAAGTACAGCATACCTATTTTGTTATTACATTCCTCTGACATAAATGTGTCATTCCTTTATCTTAATCCCGTTTTAGGTTGTAAATTCGTAAAATTTCATCGGTATAACTGCCATCTTCATTGTGAACCATAAGAGGAACCTCAGCCTTCATGCCTCCCGGCACTGCCCCCACTATGCCTTCGATAAGCATAAGATTGGATGACTTCCCAGGCTTGGGCTGAACAAACTGCAGTCGTTTTACCTCTATCTGATTTTCATGCATGGCAACGATGATTTCTCCCAAACGCTCCGGCAGATGCACCATAGCAAACTTGCCCCGGAATCTCAGAAGATATCTGGCAGCCTTTACCACATCGTCAAGAGTGGCTGTTATTTCATGCCGAGCCCTGGCCACACCGTCCTCAGCACTTAAAGTTCCCTGATTAAGCGGACGGTAGGGAGGATTTGCAATGACGCAGTCAAAGGATTCCGGCGGATAAAGATCCCGAATTTTACGGTAATCCCCCTGACTGACAGTTATCTTGTCCTCCAGATGATTCAGCTTCACATTGCGCTGGGCCAATTCTGCCATTACAGGATTCAGCTCCAGGCCGTGAATTTCCTTCACCTCATCTGCAATCAACAGGGGCATAACCCCGGTGCCAGTACCCAAATCGAAAACCCGCCAGTTTTTATGGTATTTGGGATAATGAGCAAGAAGTACTGCGTCAATAGAAAAGCAGAATTCCTTGGTATTCTGAATTATTCTCCTGCCACCCAAGAGCAAATCATCCAAGCGTTCATCAGGCCCCAGCTCTATTTCCATATCGCCAAGGCCCTCTTCATTAAATATCATCTTCGTCCTTCTCGATTACATCCTCCCAGGATGCCACAATGGTCTTGCTGTTATCCAACAATATGGTGGCGGTACGACGCTGCTGGTTAAGATTGATAACCTTTCCCTCGCCCTCGGCAGTAACTACCTTGCTGCCCTGGGTTGGTGGCTTAACCTTGACCCGCTTCTGGGACTTGCCGCAATAACACTCATTTTCGTACTTTAGGCAACACATAAGGCGACCACAAATACCGGAAATTTTTGTAGGGTTAAGGGACAAATTCTGTTCCTTGGCCATACGGATAGATACGGGTTCAAATTCTCCCAAGAAGGTATGACAGCAAAGGGACCGGCCACAACAGCCAATACCACCCATGAGTTTTGCCTCATCCCTTACGCCGATCTGGCGGAGCTCAATACGGGTGCGGAACACCGCGGCCAAGTCCTTTACCAGCTCTCTGAAGTCGATACGACCATCAGCGGTAAAGTAAAAAATTATCTTATTTACATCAAAGGTATACTCCACCTGCACCAGCTTCATAGGAAGGCCATGGGCTTTGATTTTCTCCTCACAGATACCAAAGGCCTCATGCTCCTTCTGGCCATTGTCAATAACCTTATTCTTGTCTGCCTCGGTGGCCTTGCGCAGCACTTCCTTCAATGGCAATACCACATCGCTGTCCGGAACCTCCCTTGGACCGATTACAGCTGTGCCGTACTCAACACCTCTGGCAGTCTCCACAATAACATCATCATTTGTTTCAATCTCCAGCTTTCCTGGACTAAAATAATATATCTTTCCAGCCCGCTTAAAGCGAACACCTACTACTGTCTGCACCTTAATCCTCCAATAAATCCTTAACTTTTATAATAAAGCTCTCCACCATCAGCTGTGGACTGACACTGTATCTAAGTCTTCCCTGATACTCCCGCACCAGCTTCAATATGGCAATCAGCTGATTCTGTGTAAGCTGTCCTGTCAATATGTTAATTCTTGAAATATCTGTCTGATTGTAAAGGGTAACCTCACTGCCACTATAAAGCACCAGCTGATCACGAACAACCATAGCCAAAAAGCCAAACCATTGTCTGAGCTTTAGTTTGTCTTTTTTCCCCATAGCACCAAGGCTTTTACCTTCATTCCAAACCTTTTCCATATCCAGATCGCCACTGGCACAAGCCCCGAAAAAATCCACTGCAGATTTCTGCAGTGAAGCACCTTCCTCATCATTGAGGAGCATAGCCTGACGGATACTGCCATCGGCAAAGGTGGACAAATAGTTGGCCTGATGCAACGGGATTCCCTGTTTTACCAGCACAGCACTGATATCCTCAGGACTTAATCCCGCAAATTCCTCCCGCATACAACGGGAGATAATGGTATCCAAAAGGGCCATTATGGAATTGGTGACCAGAATAAAATAAATCTGTCCCCCGGGCTCTTCAATTGTCTTTAAAAGACTGTTGGCCGCCGCATCATTCATGGTCTGGGCATCGTCGATAATCACCGCCCGAACCTTGGACATGATAGGCACTCTGGCAATCTTCCCCTGCATTTCACGGATTAAATCAATAACTATAGTGCCATTGCCGTTTTTGACCTCCGGCTCCACAGTGAAAAAATCAGGATGGGTTCCCGCCACAAGAGCCTTACAGGAAGGACACTGACCACAGGCACTGCCATCCACCGGTTGATGACATAAAAGAGTGGCTGCCATAGCCTGGGCAGCCAGCTTCTTACCTATACCATCAATGCCGCAAAACAACATGGAATGGGGCACCATATCTTCCCTGCAAAGGGTTTTCAGACGCTCAATATTTGATTTGTGACCCGTAATATTATCCCAAGAAATGTTCATTACATATATAAATCTACCAGCATACCGCGAATAGCGTCATGGCTTGCCACCACATCAAGCTGATCAGACTGGCCCAGACGAATTTTCTCCGCCATATTTTCCAGCTCAGTATCAATCTTCCTTACAGTGGTATATACCTTTTGACGCCCCATACGGTCCCAACCTGACTGAGTACTTACATCATACATCTGGCTTACCACAGTACCCACAAAGTTCTTGATGAGACTGCGATATTCAATAAGCTCATCATAGGTTGGTGTCTTGGTAAGTTTTGCTCCCTGCTCATCAATCTGATCAAGAAGACGCTGCAGCTGTTCATGGGAAGCACTGCTCCGCTGATCCTCGAACTCAGAGGAAAAGTCAGACTCCATGGCATTTGCTTTTCTGTTGGAGCTACTGCCCATGGCAGGCATGGTCCCCCGAGTACCTAAGCCTTCTATTTTCATATTAATCACGTATAATCCAATCATCGATGATGGTGATTGGATTTTCCTTTCTCCCGGATTATCCGGGTTATTTTTTAACCATCTCTGATATACTTACTTTGGCGCTGTGGATCTGTATCTATATC
>Ga0129306_1001486_pt1 | contig 26264 bp, 21 predicted proteins | sample P827metagenome_FD_94438 | JGI IMG/M metagenome (GOLD analysis project Ga0129306, IMG submission 94438) | Capybara group fecal microbial communities from Wisconsin, USA - P827 metagenome | ecosystem: Host-associated > Mammals > Digestive system > Large intestine > Fecal | place: USA: Wisconsin...
TCCGCCTCCGCCACCGAAGGCGTCCAGAACGGCAACATCGAATTCACCTTCTCCTACCTCCTCTCCGCCGGCTACCCCGCCCCCACCTACACCATCACCACCGCCGTCTCCACCGGCGAATACAATTTCGACGGCGACACCGGCTACCTCTACTTCCGACCCGCCAACGCCGGCAGCTTCACCTTCACCTGCGTCGCCTCCAACGAATACGGCACCGCGACCAACACCCTCACCGTCACCGTCACCGCGGCCCCCGTCACCGTCCCCGAGCTGACCGTCACCGACATCACCGACACCACGGCCCTCGCCACCTGGACCGCCTGCGACGGCGTCACCACCTACACCCTCCAGCTTGCCTCCGACAACCAGTTCACCACCGGCGGCTCCGGCGGCGAAGTGACGCTCTTCTCCAACGACGGCACCGCCCCCTCGGCCGCGCCCTACGACTGGACCTACAACCTCCACAACACCAGCGGCTCCTACCTCCAGCTCATGAGCGGCAACTACGTCGTCAGCGAAGCCTTTGACGCCTCCGCCTGCACCGACCTCACCCTCTCCCTCTACATGCGGACCTACGGCGGCACCACCTATCCCTCCGTCACCGTCGAGTATTCCACCGACGGCGGCACCACCTGGTCCGAGCCCCTGGGAACCCTTTCCGCCGCCAAATCCACCATGGCCGAGCGCACCCTCGACGTCTCCGATGCCGCCGGGGCCTCCTCCGTCCGCCTCCGCATCGCTTCCACCTCCACCTCCTCCACCATCGGCGTGGGCATCAAGACCATCGTCCTCACCGGCACTGAATCCTCCGGCAGCGGTTCCCTCATCGCCGAATACACCGTCGACACCACCGACTACACCCTCACCGGCCTCGAGCCCGCCACCGTCTACTACGCCCGCGTGAAGGGCGACGCCGGCTGGTCCAACACAAAAGAGTTCCTTACCGCCCAGACGCTCACCCCGTTCGAGCAGTGGCTCGCCGACCACGACGCCTCCGGCCACACGCCTGATCAAGTGGCCCCCAACGGCCACACCTACTGGGACAACTACATCGCCGACATCGACCCCGGCGATATGTTTCTGACGATCAAGCTTGATCCGGCATCCGGCACACTCACCATTCCCGCCGCCTCCCCCAACCGCATCTACACCCTCATCTGGACGACCGACCTGTCCACCGACAAGGACAAATGGAAGGAAGTGTCCCTCGGCTCCGGCGACCCCGATGCCAAGATCCCCATACCCGACACCACCGCAAAATCCTTTTTCGCCCGCGTCCGCGTCGAACTTCCCTCGGAGAGTAAGGACTGGAGTTTGTTGGAGCGCAAGGGCCGGAGTTTGTTGACACAGGTACACCAGGCTGATTGGGGACAGGCCCCGCGAAACGCTGATTTATCAAGGGTTTTGCTACGCATGGTTGGTGCGCGACGAGCAAATTGGATTTTGCTATAATACGCGCATGTTCCGAAAGGTCTGATCGAAATGAATGTCATCATACTATTTCTATTGTTTCTTGTGGTGAGCATCCCGGGCAGCCGCTTATCGCGCGCCTTGAAAACGACCCGAAGCGAGGGGAGTACCCATAACGTGTGCATGAAAACTGTGGAGTGGTTAATATCACGCGGCGGATTTGCAAATGAAAGCTGACTTCTCGATTGTTCTGCTGCGGCCGGAGATTCCGCACAACACTGGCGCCATCGGGCGGCTGTGCGTGGGGCTGGGCGTTCCGCTCCACCTCGTGCGGCCGCTCGGCTTCGCGCTCGACGACCGCTATGTCGCGCGCGCGGGGCTGGACTACTGGCCGCACCTCGACCTCAGGATACACGACACATGGGAGGACTATCTCGCGTCCGTCAAGCCGCGGCGCGTCCATTTCCTCTCCACGCACGGCGAGAAGTCGCTCTACGACTGCAGCTTCGAGCCGGGCGACGCGCTTGTGTTCGGCAACGAGTCGTCCGGACTCCCCAAGGACTTCTACGAACGCTACCGCGAGTCGCTTTTCCGCATTCCGATGCCGGGCGAGCACGCGCGCAGCATCAACCTCGCCAACGCCGTCTCGATCGCGGCCTACGAGTGCTACCGGCAGCTGAACCGGTGAAAAGACCGCGGCGGATTTGCCGCAGTTGCATCGCTGATATGCTATAATATACTTCAGACGAAAGGAAAACTGACATGGCGACAAAATGCAGGCATTGCGGTTCGACGAGCTACGGGCACGGATGCTCATACGGTCCAAACCGGATTCATGAACACCGTGACGACGAGAAGCACTGCGAATGGTGCGGCTCGTCAAGCTACGGACATGGGTGCTCGTATGGCCCAGACAGGATTCACCGGCATGGTCCGGGAAGCAACAAGTGCATTTGGTGCGGCTCGACGGCAAACGGCTCGGGCTGTCCGTATTCCCCGACGCGCCGCCATGAGAAGTAATGACGGCGACGGTGATCTTGACGGACGCCGCGAGGAGGTCATAGGGGAGCTTCGCATGGCGCTCGGCGAGCTGGAGTCGGGAAATGCCCTTACGGATTTTGTCGAAGGGCATGGGCTCCAGAGCTGGCACTTTGCCTTCTCCTGGCGCTCGGACTGGCTGAGCATCAGCTTCCGCCTGCCGTATGCGCGGGTTCTTTCCGGCGAAGACGAGGTGAGCTTCGACAACGCCAGGATAGGAGCCGCGATCCGCATGGCCATGCTGCTCCTCTCCGCGACTTCCGCGGAGGCGATCCTGCACGACGGCGAGGCGGAACTTTCGGTCGAGGCGGGCGAATTCGGCGTGCGGTACGCCGTAAGCGGTCCGGACGGCGAGGAGATCGACTCCGCCGAAGACTGGCAGCCGCTTGTCGCGCGCCTTGAAAACGACCTTTCCGCCGCAGGGGACGGCCTTCAGATAATTTGGCCGTAACTTTTTGCCTTGTTGCGTGTATACAAGGTGTAGAGAAAGGAAAGGATATCTTGCCATGCCGATTGCGAACGTCAACATCAACAACGTGTCGATGGACTACTTCCTTCGCGGCGTCGATGCCGCGAAGCCGCAGGGAGTCCAGCCGTCGCAGGTTCCGCAGGATGGCGCGAACGCGCAGATAGACCAGAATCAGCAGGCCGTCGGCAAGATGGTCTCGCAGCTGGACGTTCTTCTGATGAAGGCCGCCATGGCTTCGACGAAGGGGCTTGACGACAAGCAGATAAAGAGCTCCCTCCAGACGCTTGTGGACCAGGGGCTTCTCGACAAGGACTCGTTCAGGCTTCTCGCAAAGACGGCCGACACTGCCGCGAAGACGCTCAAGGCCCTAGACAAGTTCACCGGCAGAGAGCTTGCCACCGCCATCGGCGAGAACAACCAGTACAACCTCAAGACGGCGGCTGGCAAGGCAGTCTCTGCGGCCGTCAAGGCGCAGCAGGACCTCTCCGCGCTTCTCGGACAGGTCGGCAAGATCGTGAACGCTGTGGTCCGGAACGAGGACCAAGTGCGGATCGCGAACGCGAAGTACAAGGGCATCAGCGAAGACCTGATAAACGGGGTGAACGAGTTCACCATGATCTGCGACCGCCGGATGATGGAGATCGACCAGCTGGCCTGGCAGATGAAGAACTTCGCCGTCTATCTTGCGGCAAACGGGGAGAATGCAGATCCCAACATCACTGCCATCCTCAAGGCCAAGGTGAACGACCTCATGCCGCGCCAGGCGCTCGCGATGCACGGCACGGCGGAAGCGCTCGCGGCGGTCAACGAGAACGTCACCGCGAAGCTGCGCCCGCTCGCGGAGAGGATCGACGCGTTCCGGAATAATCCTTCGTCTACCCTCGGCGAGGCCGAATTCAACGCGCTGAAGAGTGACATCGCCACGATGAAGGCGGCGCTCCAGGATATCCGGAAGAACGGCGTCCAGGTCGGCGGAGGGAAAATGGTGGTGGCGAGGGACATCATAAAGGCGCTCGAGGAGGAGGTCGCCAAGGCGGAGTCGCTTTTCGAGACCGCCCGTAGCGACGTGTCGCGCCGGATCCTAGACAACTACATCGCAACAACCATTTCGCTTCTGTACGAGAATGAGGCCTACGAGGACCAGTACAACAACGGTACGACGCACCAGACGGCGTTTACGTGCCGCTACGAGTTCATCCTGGCCATGAGAGCCGTCGCCGAAGCCGCCGTGGACGGCAAGAAGTCGGGCGACGACGTCCAGCAGCTCGTCCATGATCTCGGCGTCAGGGCGAAACAGCTTCAAACAGCGGCACAGCGGGTCGGAAACGCCTTGGGCTCGTCCGCCGAACGCTTCAACGCGATTTTCGGCCGTATGAAGAGCATCAAGCCCATCGTCATCGGCTTCGACAAAATCGTAGACGAAGTACGCAACAGCAAACGGCTCTTCTCCGCCTCCGAGGCGATGGGCGTCTTCAAGGGGACCATATCGGTTTCGTCCCTCATCGAGGCCCGTGCGCGCGGCCTGATGGATTCGGACGTAGACCCCGCGAACGAAGACTCCAACATCGTCTCCCAGCGCCTGCTCGGCGCAGGTGCGGCGGGCACGGTGTACGAGCTCACCCGTGCCGACGGCAGGCAGGTCGTCTTCAAGGGCGAGACCGAGAGCCGCGCCGGGCTTTCGGGGCTCGTGGCGGGGGCCGCCAAGAACTACTCCTCGCAGCAGATGACCGCCAACCTCAACATCGCCTCCAAGAACGCCGCAAAGGCGCTGGGCATGGGCGGCATTCTCGTCGACTACTCGGTCGGGACACACAACGGCGTATTTGGCTTCTACATGGAAAAGGCGAAGGGCATGACGCCGGAGGCCATGAAGGGGTTCGGCCTTTCCCGGTCTTCTTCGGGCGGCGGAATGTCGGTAAAGGAGATCAAGAATCTTCCGGCGGAACAGAAAAAGCAGGTCAAGGCCAACCTCAGGCGCGAGCTCAACCGCATGCAGTGGCTGGACCTCGTGACCGGGCAGGCCGACCGCCACCACTCAAACTACTTCGTCCACGTCGACCCCACGACGCATGCCGTCACCGTCAAGGGCATCGACAACGACGCCGGGTATTCGCAGTACCGCACCGGCGCCATGAAGTTCTCCTTCGACAAGGACCGGTCGGAGGATTTCAAGACTCTTCTGACCGACCTCGCAAAGCAGATCGACTCTCGCAACTACAAGAGCGTGCTCGAGGACCTGCTCAAAGACCCTGGCATAACGACCGACGGGGATGGGCGCTACACGGTCGATGTTTCCAAGATCGAAAACAAGGCCATCTCCAGCGTGCTCTGCAGAGTCACGGGCCTGCAGCCCCTTGCCCTGCCGGACAAGATCGACCGCGAGACATACGACGCCCTCATTGCGCTGAAGTCCGGTCCGAAGCGCGACGAGTACCTGGACTCGATACGTCCGCGCCTTTCCGAGGCGAGCTTCAATGCGGCGGTCAGGCGTCTCGACGACGTCATCGCGAAGGCGGAAAAGCTAGGCGGCGAGGGCAAGGTCATCGAGAAGGAAGGCTGGCTAGACGAGCCCGTCGAGACGCTCCGGACGGGCGACATCTCCGTCAAGAAGCAGAACGGGGCCGTCAAGAAGCTTGGCGGACGGATCGCGAATGATGCGAACGAGTTCCTCTGCACGTCCATCTTCGTCCGCGACGGACTCAACAAGATCTTCTCCTGACGGAGGACTTCCACGAACGCTACCGCGGGGTACCGCGGGGCGCTTTCCCGCATTCCGTTGATATGCTATAATATTCGCCAAACGAAAGGAGAAAATACATGAAGAAACTTGTTCTTGTGGCTGCGGTTCTTGCGTGCGCCTTCGCAGCCGTTGCGGGCGAGAAGTCTGCGCGCAGCAGCAGTGACACGAGGGTCTGGCTGCCGCTTGGCCTTTCGATCATAACGCCGCCGATCCAGTTGCCGAGTCCGTCCCATACGGTCTTCGGAGGCATGATCAACCTTGGGTACGGGCAGGTCGAGAATCTTGCCGTGGCGGACCTTGGCCTCATAAACAACGTGACCGACACGATGACTGGCGTCGAGCTCGGGCCGGTCAACCTTGCCGGGACGTGCGTCGGCGTGCAGCTCGGCGCGCTCAACGTCGCGTCTAGGACCGTTGGAGTCCAGTTCGGCGCACTCAACTTCACCGGCGATCTCCACGGCGTCCAGCTGGGCGTCCTCAACTTCAGCGGTTCGGGCGGCGCAATCGTCTTCCCCATCCTCAACCTCGGATTCTGACCCGGGCGGTGCGGTATAGTAGTGTGGTTTTGAAAGGAGTAATCAAATGTCGGAAATATACGATAGGCTGATGGCGGACATGAAAGCCGCCATGAAGGAACATGACATGGTTGCGGTGAACGCAATCCGCGGCGTTATTGCGAAGGCGAAGGACCTTACTGTGAACGCCGGAAAGGAAATGACGGACGAGGCGGTCCTCGCTGTCATATCCAAGGGCGCGAAGCAGCGTGAGGAGTCGATCGCGCAGTTCACCGCCGCGGGGCGCGCGGAACTTGCAGAGGGCGAGAAGAAGGAGCTCGAGCTCCTCAAGAAGTACCTTCCGGCGCAGCTTGGGGAGGACGAGGTCGCGGCGGTCGTCAAGGCGGTGATTGCAGAGACGGGGGCATCGTCGAAGAAGGACATGGGACGCGTCATGAAGGAGACGATGGCCCGTCTCAAGGGCCAGGCGGACGGCAAGCTCGTCTCCCGGCTCGTCGGCGCAGCACTTCCGTGAACTAGCCCTCAACCGCGTGCCGATATGGTATAATATGCGGCAATTATGTCTGATAGTGTCGGAATAGTCGAACGGAAGAAGATGAGGCTCGCGCTCCCGGAGGGCGGGCTCAAGCTGGCTTATGGCGGGGTGCTGAAGGAAGTCGAGGTGGCGTACGAGGAGTGCGGCGCGCCGATCGCTCCGGACAACGTCATCTACATCTGCCACGCGCTTACGGGTGATTCGCACGTCGCGGGGATGCTGCCTGGCGAGGAGAAACCGAGTGGATGGTGGGAGGAGATGGTCGGCCCCGGGCGCGCCTTCGACACGAACCGCTTCCACATCATCTGCGCGAACGTGCTAGGCGGATGCCAGGGGACGACGGGCCCAATGTCGATCAATCCCGACACGGGCAAACCCTATGGCTCGCAGTTCCCGCAGTACACCTTTGACGATGCCGTCGACGTCTTCAGGATGCTCCTCCATCAGCTCGGAGTGAAGCGCCTCGCGGCGCTCGTGGGCGGAAGTTACGGCGGGCTCCAGGTCGTCAACTGGATGACGCGCTATCCCGACGAGATCGACAAGGTGTGCCTCATCGCGACGAGCGCGCACCTCAACACGCAGGCGATAGCCTTCAGCGTGATGAGCCGCAACTCCATCACCGACGATCCGAAGTGGCAGGGCGGAGACTACTACCTCGAGGGCGACGGGAAGGGTCCGAGGGCCGGCCTCGCGGCGGCGCGCCAGCTTGCGCACATCACGTACCTCTCGCGCGAGCTCCTGCAGGAGAAGTTCCAGAGGAACCTCCAGAAGAACTTCGTCGAGGCGCCGGAGGAGGACCGCGCGGAGCGCGACAGGCTCTTCAAGACGTACTTCCAGATCGAGAGCTACCTCGACTACCAGGCGATGAAGTTCGTGCGCCGCTTCGACGCGAACTCCTACCTGCACATCACGCGCTCGATGGACCTGTACGATCCGTGCGACCGCTTCGGTTCGCTCGACGCGGCGTTCGCGCTTGTCAAGGCGCGCGTCCTCGTCGTGTCGTATGAGAACGACATCCTCTTCCCGGCGTGGCAGTCGAAGGAGATAACGGCGTCGCTGATGCGCATGGACAAGCGCGTGAGCTACTGCCATCTCGAGAGCGGAACGGGGCATGACTCGTTCCTGACGGACATCGAGCACCTCTCCAAGGTCGTCGGAGGCTTCCTCGGCAACCGCGAGGTCAAGGTCATGAAGTGGCAGGAACGCCACCACAGGACCGTTCTCGCGATGGTGAAGGAGGGCTCGCGCGTCATCGACATCGGATGCGGGGACGGAACGCTCCTCGACGTCCTGAGGGCCCGCAAGGGCGTGAAGGGCGACGGCGTGGAGATTGACGTCGACCGCTACGAGGAGGCGATAGCCGACGGACACGACGTCATCTGGGAGGACGTCGACGAGGGGCTTTCGGTGGTGCCGGACGGACACTACGACACGGCTATCGTGTCGGACACGCTGCAGGAGGTGCGCAATCCTCGCGGGCTCCTGCGCGAGGCGCTCAGGATCGCCGACGAGGCGATAGTGACGTTCCCGAACTTCGCGGCGTACAGGATCCGACTCACGCTTGCGCTCAAGGGCCGCCTCCCGGTTTCGAAGCACCTTCCGTTCCAGTGGTACGACACGCCGAACATCCACCTCATCACGCTCAAGGACTTTCGCGCGCTCTGCGACAAGGAGGGCATCGAGATACTCGAGGTCAAGGCGGAGAGCCGGCACCTCGTCGGGCGCATCTTCATGGCGCTCGGATTCAAGAACCTCGGCGCGTCCAGAATCGTCGCTCGCATAAGGAGGAGGAAATGACGCTTCCGCAGAGAGTCGCCCACATCGTCAACCACGGAATGGCCGCTCTGCATCCGTGCGTCTACAGCGACCTCACCGCGCGCGGCGCGGTCAGCGACATCGCCGCGGACCTCCAGAAGGAGATCGCGCTTCTCTGCCCCGACCGCGACGCGAAGGCGATTGTGGACGAGTTTGTCGCCGCGCTTCCAGAGGTGCGCCGCCTCGTGGAGACCGATGTCGACGCGGCGTACGACGGCGATCCGGCGGCGACCAGCCGCATGGAGGTCGTGATGGCGTATCCGGGACTCTACGCGGTGACGGTTCACCGCCTGGCGCACGTACTCTACACGCTCAAGGTCCCGATTCTTCCGCGCGTCATGTCCGAGCTCGCGCACTCCAAGACCGGCATAGACATCCATCCCGGCGCGACGATCGGCGAGAGGTTCTTCATAGACCACGGCACCGGCGTCGTCATCGGGGAGACGACTGTCATCGGACGCAACGTGCGGCTCTACCAGGGCGTGACGCTCGGAGGCCTCTCCTTCGCGAAGGACGACAATGGAGCGCTCGTGAAGGGCCTCAAGCGCCATCCGAACATCGAGGACAACGTGGTCATCTACGCGAACGCGACGATCCTCGGCGGAGATACGACGATAGGGCACGACTCCGAGATCGGCGGAAGCGTCTGGCTCATCGAGTCCGTCCCGCCCAACTCCCGCGTCTACAACAAGCCCCCCGCCCCCGTCATAAAGACGAAAAATTGAAAATCCCGCGCTTGCCATTTTGAAGTGCGGGAATATGCTATAATTTGTCCCGATGGCAGGTGCATGCGCATATCCTGATATGAAAACCGTCCTCATGTTCGGGGGCGGGGCGTCGCATTTTCGTCGTGAGAAGGCGCGGGAGGTGGCGGAATGACGATCGCCTCCCTATTTCTCGCGCTCGTCGTCGGAACGTGGAACGGCGAGTGGTTCCCGTCCGGACGCGCGGAGCACCGCGCGAGCGACGAGATTGAGCGCGAGACGATAAGGGCCGCCGGGCAGATGCTCCGCGAGGGACTTGCGAAGATCGACCCATCTGGCGGCGAAGACGTCGTGCTCTGCCTCAACGAGATACGCGACGCGGAGACCGCGGAGGCGCTCTGCCGCGAGATCGGACGCACCAACCTCTCCGTCTGCGTCGTCACCGGATACCGCCGCCGCGACCGCTTCGACCAGCAGCAGGACGTCATCATGACGACGCTCCCCGTCGTGAAGGGGAGCTGGAGCCGCTGGAAGACGTGGAAGGACGCGCAGCCTCCGCGCGGATACGCGAGGGCCGACGTCGTCGTCTCCCCGACAGTGACCGCGACGGTCTACGCGGTGCACCTCAAGTCGAACTACGGACAGACCACAGAGGCGATGGCGAACGAGAACCGGCTGAAGCGCGGGCGCGCCATCGGACAGCTCGTGGAGCAGGAGCAGCCAAAGCGCGGCAAGTACCGCGCGCCAGTCGTGATAGCGGGCGACTTCAATGCGGACCGCTTCTCGCCCGAGTTCGCCTCCGAGCCGCTCTTCAAGGTGCTCGCCGCGGCGAAGTTCGCCGACTCGTTCGACGGGCTGGACGCGGCGAAGCGCATAACCCATCCCGGTCGTACCCGCAACAGCGGCAGCACGATAGACTACATCGTCTCGCGCGGACTGTCCCCGGAAGGGCCTCCGCTCGTCGTCCCTGCGCTGCGCATCTCGGACCACAACGCGGTGTTTGTCCGCCTTTCCCCCTGAATTGATATTTCCAGATGCAACGCAAGAAAAGGCTTCTTATACTCCTGCCCGACGGGAAGATACACAAGGTGTCGCTTCCGTTCCTCACGATGTCGTTCCGCGAGGCGCCCCTCACGGGCACGATGCTCGCGGCGCTCACGCCGTCCGACCTCGACTTCGACATCCGCCTCTGCGACGCGAGCGTTTCGAAAATTCCGTACGACGAAAAGTTCGACCTTGTCGCAATAAGCATCATCACCGGCACGGCCGTCGAGGGATACCGACTCGCGGACCACTTCCGCGCGCGCGGCGCGAAGGTCGTGATAGGAGGCGTCCACGCGACGCTTCTCCCTGACGAGGCGGCCGCTCATGCGGACAGCGTGATGACGGGCTTCGGCGAGATCGCTTGGCCGCAGATGTGCCGCGACTTCTGCGCCGGCGCGCTCAAGCCCCGCTACGACGGAGGCTCGCCCGACATCGCGGGGCTCCCCTGGCCGCGGCGCGACCTGCAGAAGCGCTTCGGCTACGCGATGCCCAACACCGTCTTCGCGACACGCGGCTGCCGAAACAACTGCGACTTCTGCGCCGTCGTGGGCGCGAAGTTCGGCTGGCATACGCGTCCCGTCGCGGAAGTAGCGGCGGAAATCGCCGCGCTGAAGGGCTCGCGCTTCGCTTTCAACGACGTGAGTCTCTGCGAGGACCGCGAATACGCGTTCGAGCTCTGCCGCGCGCTGAAGCCGCTGAAGAAGAAGTGGGGCGGACTCATGACGCTCAAGGCCGCGTCGGACGAGGCGATGCTCGACGCGCTTGCGGAGGCGGGGTGCTGCTTCATGCTGCTCGGATTCGAGTCTGCGCATCGAAACGCGCTTGTCGGAATCCACAAGTCGTTCAACACGCCTGACCAATATCAGCGTATCGTCTCGAACATGCACGCGCGAGGGATGATGATACAGGGGTGCTTCATCTTCGGACTCGACGACGACACGACGGATGTCTTCGACGACACGGTGAAGATGATCGACGAGCTGCAGATCGACATTCCGCGCTACGCGCTCTACACGCCGTTCCCTTCGACGGCCTGCCACGCGCGCGTAGAGGGGCAGGACCGTCTTCTCGGACACAACTGGGCGTGGTTCGACACGCAGCACGTCGTGATACGTCCGAAGAACATGACGCCCGAGGAGCTCGACGCAGGCTTCATCCACGCCTGGCAGGAGACGTACTCGATGCGGTCGATATTCCGGCGTCTCTCCCCGAAGCGCCACCAGTTCCCCGTTGCGCTTGTCGGCAACCTCGCCTACCGCCTCTACCGCCGCGAGCTCCGTCACGACGCGCACCGCTTCCCGCTCTCTCCGGAGGACGTGCCGTGATGACCGTCGTGCGCTACGACTCCATACGCGCCGCGGAACAGTGCCTCCGCGAGGCAGGCGGGAACGGCTCGGCGTCGCAGACGTACGAGGTTCTCCGTGCAGTTGAGCGGGGTTTCTGGAGGTGTCTCGTATATTTGGCGCTTCGCCACTTCGCCTACGCTCTTTCGTGTGCGTTCGGGACAAGGCGACCGTTCCGCGTCTATGCCGTTCGCGACGGGAAAGGCGTCGTGCTGTGCGCGCCGCTCCACCTCGGCGCTGACGGGGAGTGGTCTGTCGTCGCAGGTGACTTTGTCGAGCTTGACTTCGTCGATTTCCTCTATGCGAGGCGCGGTTTGCCTGAGCTCGGCGAAGCGTTTGCCGCAGTCATGCAGAGGATGCGCGCGGACGGCATTTGTTCCGTCACGTGGCAGTATCTCGAGACGGGCGGAGTAACTTCAGAACTTCTCAAATGCCAGCCGCATGAAACGACGGAGACGTTCGCGAACGTGCGCGTTTCCTTCGCGGGCGGCGCGGAGCATTTCGATGCGGCGCTTCCGAGAAACGCGCGCTCCGTGGAGAGAGTCGCGCGCAACCGGCTTAGGCGCGAGGGGCGGTCCGTGGCTTTTTCGTTCCGCTCATCGGCCGGGTTCGGGGAGGAACTGTCCGGACGCGAGTTGCACCGTCTCCTGCGAGAGTGCAGGCGCGTATATCTCGGCCGTCAGAAGCGCCGTTACGGACATGGCGGGTGGCTCGCGAGGCTTTTCTTCATGCACGGATGCTACATTTCGCTTTCGGTTCCGGGCGGAAGCTCTTTTGTCGCGGTTCTTCGCGTCGATGGACGCGTTGCGGCGTATATGGAAGGCTATGTGAACATGGCACGCGCCGCGCTGGAGGTGCCGCGGATCGCCATCGACGACCGCTTTGCGCGGTACAGTCCGGGGCGGCTGCTGATTGCCGAGGCAGTCAGGTGGCTGTGCGCGAATTCGCAACTGCGCTGCATAGACCTCTGCCGCGGCGACGAGCGGTACAAGCTCGACCTCGGCGGGACGCTTTACGAGACTGCGACGGTCCGCGTCGGGACGGGAGGCGCTGAATGAAACCGTTGCGGCTTCCATGGACTGGCAAGGACGTCCCCTACGCGATGCTGGACGTCATACGCGGCTGCAACTGCGTGTGCAGGACGTGCTACAACCGCGCGGTGAGGGAGCCGAAGCCGATTGACGCGATAGAGCGCGAGCTCGACTTCATCTTCTCCCGTCGCCGCGTGGAGTTCGTCGGCATTCTTGGCGGGGAGCCGCTGCTCCATCCCGAAATCGCGGAGATTGTCCGCCGCATAAAGGCACGCGGCGTCGGGGCGGTGATGCTCACGAACGGAATTCTATGGACGGATCGCGTTGCCGCAGAACTCGCCTCGGCCGGACTTAAGATGGTCTACTTCCACATCCAGACCGGACAGCAAAGGGACGACATCGCCGATCCGGAATCCGAGGAGGAGGTCGCGCGTCTCGCGGAGGCGAAATGCGCATCCGCGCGTGCGGCCGGAATCGACACCGCGGTCTCCACCACGGTGCGCGCAGACAGGCCCGCCGCGCTGCGGTCCGCCATGGCGTCCTTTCGACACAATCCGAACTGCTCCTATGCCTTCCTCACGCTTGAACGCAGCATGCAGACTATCGACGCGGGAGAGGAGAACTTCGCCGCGACGAACGGAATCGCGCGCTGCGTGGCGGAGCTTGGCGCCCTCGGATGGCGTCCGTTTGCGGGAATAGGAGGACGCGTCGATCCGTCGAAGCTGCGCTGGCTCGTATTCCACGCATACCAGTCGCGCGACGCCGAGGGGCGCGAGACCGGTTTTGCCGCGGTGCCGCCGTCTCTCCTCGAGAATATGGTGTTCGCGATGTACCGTCTCTTCGGGAAGCGGCTGCCGCTGCGAACGGATCCGCCGCGCGTGGCGATTCTCGTGCGCCTCGCGCTCAACGCGCTGACGGGCGGCAGGTTCGCCAACCTCGCGTTCGCGCTTCGTGTTCTATTCCGCGGCGAGCGCCTCGCGGTGAAGGGCGTCTTTCTGGAGGCGTTCCCGGACCTCCTGCCGGACGGCAGGGTGGAGTACTGCAGTCCGTGCCTCGATGCCGTGGTGAAGGACGGAAAGTTCGTGCCGGCGTGCTTGTCGGACACAGATTTTGCAAAAGGGGAATTGCCATGCGGATGATATTTATCCAGCCTGCCGTCGGACGCAAGAGCGGCGGCGAGACCTATCCGAAGACCTGGATCATGGAGCCGCTCTGGGTCGCAACAATCGCGGCGCTTCTGCCGCGGGAATGCGAGCGTGTGCTCATGGACGACAGACTCGGCGAGGTTGACTGCACTGCAGAGGCGGACGCCGTGCTGATCTCGACCGAATGCTACACCGCGAAGAGGTCCTACGAGATAGCGGACCGCTTCCGCGCACGCGGCGTGAAGGTGCTGCTCGGCGGCTTCCACGCGACGCTGAATCCGGAGGAGGCCGCGGAGCACGCGGACGCGCTGATGATGGGCTCCTGCGAAAACTACTGGCCGGAGTTCTGGTCCGACCTCGTCGCGGGAACGCTGAAGCCGCGCTACATTAGCGACCGTCCGCCGTCCTTCGGCCCAATGCCGGACCGCAGCATCTTCGGCAGGCGCGACTACGGTCCGCTCTGCCTCGTCGAGACGGCGCGCGGCTGCCGCCTCAGGTGCGACTTCTGCTCGATATGCAAGTTCTACCGCCGCGCGTACACGCCGCGCGCGATCGAGGACGTCGTGGCGGAGATGAAGACGCTCAGGCGCAAGTACTTCTTCTTCGTCGACGACAATCTTGCGATGGACGTCGGACGCCTCAAGGCGCTCTGCCGCGCCGTCGCGCCGCTGAAGCGTCGGTGGGTCGCGCAGCTCGGGCTCAACGTCGCAGACGACGAGGAGACGCTCGATCTTCTCGACAGGAGCGGATGCCAGGGCGTCCTCATAGGCTTCGAATCCCTCTCGCCCGACACGCTGCGCAAGATGGGCAAGGACGTCAACCGCGTGCGGGCGGACTACGCCAGAGCCGTCGCGAACCTGCGGCGGCACCACATCTCCATCTACGCGACGTTCGTGTTCGGATACGACGACGACACGCCGGAGACGTTCGAGACGGTATACGACTTCGCACTCAGAAACAAGTTCTTCTTCGCCGCGTTCAACCATCTCGTGCCGTTCCCGGGGACGGATGTCTACGACAGGCTCAAGGCGGAAGGGCGGCTGCTGTCGGAGAAGTGGTGGCTCGACCCCGCATACACCTTCGGCGACGTCGTGTTCCGTCCGAAGCGGATGACGTCCGCGGAGCTTGCCGATCTTTGCCAGAAGCACCGACTCAAGTTCTACTCCGCGCGCTCGATCTTGACGAGGTTCCTGGACTTTGAATGCAACTCCCACGGACTCACCAAGGCGCTCGTGTTCCTTGCGAGCAACCTCAGCCAGGAGCGGGAGGTAGTTCGCCGCCGCGGGCTTCCCTGGGGCGGAGACCCCCGGAAATGAAAGGAGACGATGTCATGCCGAGAAAACCCAATGCGATCCAGACTCTGACGATGATCCTCTGCAACTACTTTCCGCTTGCGCACGCGGTCGGCTGTGGATGCTGCATCGCCTTCGCGCCGGGCTGGGCGTGGAAGCTCGGCTCGTTCCTCGCGTGCCTGTATCTCCTGCCAGTCATTCTCACGCGGATCGTCCTTCTCGTCCATCCGCTAAGGCGCAACCGCGTCCCCGTGTATTCGCTCGACCACTGCGTCTGGTGGTTCACCTTCTGCACGCAGATGCTCTATCTGCGCTTTCCGTTTCTCGAGGAGGCGCTGCGCACCGTTCCTGCGCTCTACAGCCTCTGGCTGAGGCTCTGGGGCAGCAAGGTAGGAAAGCTCGTCTACTGGACTGCGGGGACGAAGGTGCTCGACCGGTCGTTCCTGCGCATAGGCGACCACGTTGGATTCGGCATCGACACGCTTCTCGGGACGCATCTCCACGTCGGCGACGAGTTCATCATCGCGCCGATCACGCTCGAGGACAACGTCGTAGTCGGTGCGCATTCGCTCATCGGACCCGGCGTGACCGTGAAGGCCGGGGAGGCCACGAAGACGATGTTCCTCGCTCCGCCGTTCAGCGTGTGGAAGGACGGCAGGCGGATCGTGAAGTGATGACAGTCGACCTCCATACCCATCTTGTCGCGTCCGCGGCGGATTCGCCGCGGACCAGGCTTAACGTCTGGAACCGGGCGCTCGTGCGCATCGCCAGGTTCGGCTCGGCCGCCGAATGCCGCGAGCGCTTCGTGCGCGAGTTCCGCGAAGGACCAGTCGACCGCGCTGTCGTGTGCGCGATCGAGGGCTCGCCGCTCGCTGCCGGAAACCGCGAGGTCGCGGCGTTTTGCAGGGACAACCCCGGCTTCCTCTATGGCGCAAACCTTGATCCACGCTCGCCGGATATCGATGACGAGATGGACGCCGCAGTTTCCGCCGGCGCGGTGCTTCTGAAGCTGATGCCGTCCTTCCAGGGCGTAGACCCAGCTTCGCCACAGTGCGACAGATACTGGTCCGCCGCCGCGGAGCGGCGTCTTCCGGTAATCGTGCACACGGGCCCAGAGCACATGCTCTCGCGCGGAGACAACGCGCTCAACTCGCCCGCGCGCCTCGAGCGAGCTGCGGACATCGGCGCGACGATCGTGTGCGCGCACTGCGGCTGCCAGCTCGTCTCGTTCGTCGAGCGCAGCCACTTCGGCGCGTGGAAAAGTCTCGTGCAAAGACATGCGAACGTCTACGGCGATGTCAGCGGATTCAGCGGATGCGTGCGGCGCTTCTGGCTCGCGCGGATCGTGCGCGACCCGCTGCTCCGCTCGCGGATACTGTTCGGAACGGACTACCCGGCCTTCGTGCACGTGTTCCGTCCGAACCGCGGCAACACCTTCGCCGCGTGGACTGATCTTTTTAGGAGCTTCGGGCTTGGTGACGAGTTCTTTGCGCGCGGTGCGAAGCTCATAGGACTGGAGGATCGGAAATGATGCGGCTGCCATGGTACGGGAAGACTGTCCCGCACGGAGTACTGGACATCCTGCGCGGATGCAACTGCCGCTGCGCTGCGTGCTACAACGCCGCGCGCGAAGTCGAATGCAAGCCGCTCGAGCGGCTGAAGGAGGAGCTCGCCGTCCTGCGAGCGCACCGCAACCTCAAGGCCGTCTCGCTCAGCGGAGGCGAGCCGCTGATGCATCCGCAGGTGCTTGACATCGTCCGCTGGCTCACTGACGAGGGACTCGTCGCGGCGTCGCTCACGAACGGCATACTCTTCACGGACGAAATGGCGGCGAAGCTCGCGGACGCGGGGCTCAGGATGATATCGCTCCACATACAGAATGGCCAGTCGCGTCCCGATGTCAGGAACGGCGACTTTCGCGGGCTTCTGCGCGAGAAGGGCGAAATGGCGCGCAGGCACGGAATATTCCCGGCGATGGTCGAGACGGTCAGGGCGGATGACCGCGTGGGATTTTGCGAGATGACGCGGTTCTTCCGCGAGACGCCCGCGTTCGAGTATGCGCTTGTCACGGTCGCGGGAGATTTCGCCGAGATAAGGTCGGATGTCGCGCATCCGGACGTGCCGGTTGAGACTATGCTCGCGGCGCTTGACGCGGAGGGGTTCTCGCCTGCGGTGTTCGTCGGCGGAAGGTACCGCCGCGAAGTGCCGCGCTGGTACATCTTCCAGAGCGTCCAGGCAATCGACCGCAACGGGCGCGAGATGGCGTGGAACAGGACGCGCCCCGGCCTTGTCGAGCGCGCTTTTTTGTGGGGATACGCGCTTCTCTGCCGCAAGTCGCTGCATTGGGTGCCGACGACATCGGCGAAGCTCAAGGCGAGGCTTCTCGTGAACGGACTCGCCGGCGGACGCCTTTCGACGTTCCTCTTTGCGCTCCGCGCGATCGTGCGCGGATGGTCCGTCCTCGAGAAGCACATCATCGTCCAGCTTCCGCCGCATTCCCTGGGCGACGGACGCATCGAGTGCTGCGACAACTGTCCGGACGCGACCGTGCGCAACGGGCGGCTTCATCCAGTCTGCCTCGGAGACATCGTAGAGGAGGCGCCGCTGTGAACCTCGAGTCCACGCGCATCTACTGCCCGACTTGCGGGACGTTCCACCCCGCCGACTATGCGGAGTCGGAAGGCGCGGCGTTCTGGCGGCTGCATTGTCCAAAGGGCGACCGCGATTTGCCGCTAAGCTCCGATGCGCGGCTCTTCCGCAGATTTCGCGCGCAGGCCCGTCCGATTCCCGCATGGTACCGGCGATCGTTCACGAACTGCCTAGTGCACATCAACGACGACTGCTCGCTTCAGTGTCCGGTGTGCTTTGAAAACGCGCCGCGGAGCGGATGGCGAATGTCGATAGACGAGCTGCGCCGCACGGCGCACCGCCTTCGCGACGAAGTGAAGCCCGTGAACATCATGATCACAGGAGGGGAGCCGACGGAGCATCCGCAGTTTTTTGAAATTGTCAGGACGCTCGCGCGTGAGTGCGGGTTCCATTGTTCCGTCCTGACGAACGGCGTGAAGCTCGGATGCGACCCCGGTTTCGCGGCAGGGCTAAAGGATGCCGGCCTTTCGCGCGTTGCGCTGTCGTTCGACACCTTCGAGCCAAGAGTAAGCGAGATCATCCGCGGACGCGGAGACCTCGTCGATCTGAAGCTGAAGGCCGTGGAGAACTGTGACGCCGCGGAACTCAACTGTGGTCTCCAGACGACGGCGTGCCGCCTGAACCTTGAGGAGATTCCGAAGATGGCGGCATTCTCGATTGCGCGCGCCGGACGCATGTCGCTTTACGACGTGCAGTGCTATCAGCCGTCGGGACTCGTTGTCACGGGACTGGAAAGCGTAGACAGGGAGCAGATCGTAAAGACCATGGTCGCGTCCGGCGTCGTGCCGGGACTGAACGAGGACGAGTTCCGCGTCTCGCCATGTGTCCCTGCAATGGGCTATTGCCTCAATCCAGACTGCGCGGCATACATCCTTTGGAATGTCAGGGATGGCGTCGCAGAACCGATAACCAGGACATGCGACTATGACGGGCTGCTGTCCGATCTCTATGACATGCGTGACGGCTCGCGTCTGCGCAAACGTCTTGGCTTCGGATTCGCCTTTCTCCGTCGGCTCGGACTTCGCCGGCTTCTTGATCTGCGCAAGTCGCTCCGCTACTCGTCCGACGGGGGCGATCATCTCCAGATGTTTTCGATATCGTGCCTGATGACGCCGGACAGGCTTGACTGCCACCGCTTCGGACGGTGCTTCAGCGGTGTGGTCACGCCGAGCGGCTCAATCTGTCCGCCGTGCTACTACTACGGCATGCGTTTCAAGGACGTTCGCAATGCGCGCAGCGGAGGATCGGAGGACAGGGGATGATGCGCGCGCGGATGTACCGTCCGTCGGACGAGGCGGACCTCGTGCGGCTCGCGTCCGCCGCGATGCCCGGCTGGGCGCGGCTAAGGTACGACTACGCCGCGGGCTACGCGGCGGAGGAGGCGCTGAAGGGCGCCTGCGAGATCGTCGTAGTAGAAGACGGCGAAGGGCGTATTGCCGGATGCGGCACGCGCGCGACGCGGCGCCTCTACCTCGACGGAGCGCCGCAGGACGTCGGCTATCTGAGCGGCTTAAGAAGCTTTCCCGGCGCGCGGCGCGGATGGGGGCTCTTCCGCGGCTTCAAGGCCATCGCAGAACTTGAGGACGCCGCGCCGAACGCGCTGACCTTTACGACGATTCTCGACGACAACGCGGAGGCGCGAGAGCTGCTGACGTCGGGACGCGCAGGGCTGCCGAAATACTCTCCACGCGGAAGGGTCGTTACGTATGCGCTAGCCCCGCGCGGCGGAGCGGATCCCGAAAGGGCGTCGCTTGGCGAGCTGATGGAATTCTATGCGCGGGAATCTCCAAGGAGGCAGCTCTTCCCCGTCTTCGGCGAGACGTTTCCTCCCGGGCTTTCGGCTGACGACTTCTTCGTCGTGCGGCGCGGCGGACGCGTTGCGGCGGCGGGTGCGGTGTGGAACCACGGCGAGAGGCGGCGAATATTCGTCGACGGGTACATGTTTCGCCTGCGCGTGCTGCGTCCTTTCCTCAATGTGCTGTTCAGGTTTTCCAACTGTCCGATGCTTCCTTCGCCTAGAAGCGAGTTCGCGTGCTCGTATCTCGCCTACGCGCTTGCCGAGAACGACGACCCGTCGCTCTTTGCCGGGCTCGTTGAAGCGGCGCGGCGCATCTGCCGCGGACGGAACCTCGTCCTCTCGCTGCATTCCAACGACCCGCTCACCCGCGTCGCGGCAAAGTTCGGCGGCTGGCGCTACCGGAGCGATTTCCTTACCGTCGAGTTCGCAGGCCGCCCGCGCGACCTTCGCGGCATTCCCTACATAGAGTCCGGCGCGTTGTGAATGTGGGAATAATTCCCGCTCGGTAAATTTCCCGGTGTCCTCACTCAAACAATCGCATAATATCCCTATCGGTAAAGTTGCACTTGAAATCGGAAGTGAAACTTTGGTAAAATACCGCTCGGTAAATTAAGGAGGGGTTTATGACGGCAAAGGAACTTGGAACGATTATCCAGAAAACGCGCAAGGCGCAGGGAATGACACAGCCGCAGTTGGCAATGGCGTGCGGCACGGGTATTCGCTTCATAGTTGACCTTGAGGCGGGCAAGGAGACTTGTCAGATAGGCAAGGCGCTTCTTGTAGCGCAGATGCTTGGATTGAATATCGGGGTAGCGGGGCAACAGTAATCTGGGGAAAGACGTATGGAAGAAACACAAATCAAGCGTAGCCTCGACATATTCTGGAACAGCAGGATCGTTGGACGCTACGATCTTCTTGACGACGGCTCGGAGCTGTTTTCATACGATGGCAGCTATCTTGAATCCGCCGATGCTGTGCCAATATCCCATTCGCTGCCGCTTCGAGCCGATCCGTATGGCAAGCGACAATTGCGTCCGTTTTTCGCGGGGCTTTTGCCGGAGGAGTCGCAGCGCCAGCGCATTGCGGCATACCTTGGTCTTGCCGAGAGCGACGACTTTTCGATGCTTGAGGCGATAGGCGGCGAGTGCGCGGGTGCGCTTGAAATCATCCCGCATGGAAAGTCGCCGCATGGAAGTGCGGAGTCTCTCTCTCCGTGCGGAGAAGATCGACTTTTGGAAATCGTGAAGTCGCTGCCTTACCGACCGATGCTTGCAGGTGAGTCGGGGCTGAGGCTTTCTCTTGCCGGTGCGCAGAGCAAGCTCCCTGTCGTCTTCAGAGACGGTCACTTCTATCTGCCGGAAAACGGAACGCCATCGACGCACATACTCAAGCCGGAGCTGTCCGAATGGTTCAAGGGGATCGTCGCCAACGAACATTGCTGTATGACGCTTGCCAGGGCGATAGGCATCCCCGCCGCCGAGACGAGAATAATTGACGTTGGCGACATACCGTGCCTGCTGGTGACTCGCTATGACCGCGCCGTGGACTCGCGCTCCGGAGTGGTGCGGCGGATTCATCAGGAGGACTTCTGCCAGGCACTTGGAAGACCGCCGGAGCAGAAGTACCAGTCGGACGGCGGTCCTCTTGCGCGCGAAATCGTGCGGCTCATTCGGGACGGGTGGTCGACAACGCCCGCAAAAGACGTACTTGCGTTCGTCGATCTTGTCGTGTTCAACGCAATCATAGGCAACGCGGACGCGCACGGCAAGAACTACTCTATGCTATACGATGGGAGGATCCGCCGCCTTGCGCCCGGCTACGATCTTGTTTCGACAGTGTTTTGGCCGGCGCTTGCATCCGCGCCAGCCATGAAAATCGGCGGCAGCGACTCGATCAATTCAATCCTGTCTGGACATTGGCGAAAGTTCGCGCAGGAAACGGGAGTATCTTTTGCAGCCCTGCGGTCGCGCATAAAGCACCTTTGCACGGCCGTTGCGTCACAGACCTGCGCGGCGCTTGCCATACCGCAGGAATGCGAATGCGTGCTTGCGATAGTAAGGGAGCGGGCCGAAAGATTGAAGATATGTTCAGAGTGAGTTGCGAGGACATGTCAACCAAGGCAAGAAAATCGCTATGAGCGAAATGGTTAGAGTCGGGATATGGGCCGTCGGGCGGCTGTCGCGGGATGACCGCGAGGGGATGGAGCGGCTGTACCGCGCGTACTACGAAGGCGCGGACGAAGGCGACTTCGCGCGCGACCTCGCGGAGAAGGACTGGGCGATTGTGCTCAGGGACGCGGAGGGCGTCCGCGGATTCTCGACGATGAAGCTCGTGCGCGTCGCGGAGACGAACGTCCTCTTCAGCGGCGACACTGTGGTGGACGAGGCGTGCCGCTCGCAGACCGGACTCGCCGGCGCGTTCGGACACGTCATGCGGCATCTCGCCGAGACCGGCGTCGAAGACCCGCACTGGTTTCTCATCTGTAAGGGCGCGCGCACGTACCGATTCCTGCCGACGTTCTTCCGGCGGTACGTGCCGGGTCCGCGCGAGGACGCCGAGCTCGCCGATCGCCTCCGCCGCGTCGCCTCCGCGATGTATCCGCGCGAATACGACCCTGCGACTGGAGTGCTGCGCTTTGGTGCGGGGAAGGACAGGCTCAAGGGCGACGCGCTCCGCATGGACCGCGAGTCGGTGAGGTTCCGTGCGTTGAACCCGGACTGGGCGCGCGGCGACGAGCTCTGCTGCATGGCGCCGCTCGCGCTCTCCAACTTGAACCGCCTCGGCGAGAGGGTGATCGCCGACACGAACCCGGAGTGGCACCTCTGATGCGCGTCCTTCTCGCCAACATCGCGTGGTTCCTCTCGACGCTTCCCGACGCTGTGCGCTTCGCGCTCGCGCTGCGCGACCCGGCGAAGGCGCAGGCGAAGGTCGCTGCGCGGCGTCGTCCGACGCGCCCCGAGGACGTCATCCTCGAGGAGCCAACGAGCGGCACGACTGGCGGGACGAAGTGGATTCCTTACACAGAGCAGCTGCGGCGCGAGTTCATGCGCGCGGTCAATCCGTGGATGGCGTCGATATACCTCCGCCACCCCGGTCTCCTTTTCTGCACGCACTACTGGAGCGTCTCGCCGTACACGGAGGTTCGGCAGCCGAAGGACGGTCCGCGCCGTGGCTTCGCCGAGGACCGCGAATATCTTGGACCCGTCCGCTCGCGCCTCGTCGCCGCGCTTTTCCCCGTTTCCGCGGCGGTGGCGGAGGAGCGCGATCCCGAACGGCACATGATGAAGACGGCGCGCGCGCTCGCGGCGTCGCGCAGGCTCGGACTCGTCTCGGTGTGGCATCCGTCGGCGTTCCTGCGGCTCCTCGACTTCATGTCCGGACGCGCGGACGAGGTGTCGGATGATCCTCGCGTGCGGCGGCTCCTCGCCGCGCGTGACTTCCGCGGCGTGTGGCCGCGCCTGAAGCTGGTCAGCTGCTGGGACGCGGCGTTCGCGTCCGCGGACGCGGAGAAGGTGCGCGCGGCGTTTCCGGGCGTCGAGGTGGAGGGGAAGGGATTGATGGCCACGGAGGGCGTGGTGTCGTTTCCGTGGTTCGGAAAGCGCGTCGCCGCGGTGACGTCGCATTCGCTTTCCTTCGAGCGAGTGGACGAGGCGAGCGGCGAGCCCATAGCGGGGACGGAGGTCGGCGTGGAGCGCCTTGAGAAGGGGAGGCGGTACGGCGTCGTGCTCACGACGGGCAACGGCTTCACGGACTACAGGCTCGGCGACGTCGTGGAATGCACGGGCTTCGTCGCGAGGACGCCGCGGCTCGAGTTTTGCCACCGGGCGGGCGGAACCATCGACCTCCACGGCGAGAAGATGCATCCTGCCTTCGCCGCAGAGGTGATTTCAAAGCTCGCCGGGCGCTTCGGGCGCGCCGCCTTCGCGATGCTCGTTCCGCGGCAGGACCGCCGCGGATACCGCCTTCTGTGGGAGCCGGACGGCGGGAGGCTTCCGGAGGCGGCCGAGGTCGAGGGGCTTCTCCGGGCCAACTACCACTACGCCCACGCCGTGAACCTCGGGCAGCTCGAGCCGGTCGCGGTGGAGGAGGTGAAGGACGGGCTCGGCAGATGGTGCTCCGCGGCAAATGTGCCGCGCGCCGCCGCGAAGCCTCCGAGTCTAGGTCCTGCGTGCACTTGCGCGCGCCAAGCGGAAAGAGTATAATATCTCCCCAATCCGCCTACTCGATAAACTCTTACGGCGGTGCAGATAAGTTCTAACAAACGAAAGGAAAGATACATGTCTCGTGCATACAACTTTTCGGCGGGCCCCGCGGTCCTGCCGCTTGAAGTCCTCCAGGACGCGCAGAAGGACCTTGTCGACTACAAGGGCTGCGGAATGTCCGTGATGGAGATGTCCCACCGCGGCAAGGACTACGACGCAATCCACCAGGAGGCGATCGCCACGTTCAAGGAGCTCTGCGGCCTCGGCGACGACTGGTCCGTCTGCTTCATCCAGGGCGGCGCGTCGATGCAGTTCGCGATGATCCCGATGAATTTCCTCGCGAAGGGCGGCAAGGCCGACTACGCGAAGCAGGGCACATGGTCCAACAAGGCACTCAAGGAAGGCCAGAAGGTCGCGGCTCTCCGCGGCGCGGAGATCAACGTCTCCTGCGACTGCGCGAAGGACATCCCGACCCGCATGCCCAAGGCGGACGAGTGGAAGTGGTCCGAGGGCTCGGCCTACTACCACCTCTGCTCCAACGAGACGATTGCGGGCGCTGAGCTCAAGGAGTTCCCGAAGGTGGGCGGTCCGCTCATCTGCGACATGTCGTCCGACATCCTCAGCTGCGAGCGCGACTACAACAAGTTCGACATGTTCTACGCGGGCGCGCAGAAGAACCTCGGCCCGTCCGGCATGGCGGTCGTCGCGATCAAGAAGGAGCTCGCCGCCAAGGGTGACGACAAGATCCCGACGATGCTCCAGTACCGCACGTACGTCGACGAGAACTCGCTCTTCAACACGCCTCCGACGTGGGGAATCTACATCTTCGGCGAGACGATGAAGTGGGTCAAGAAGATGGGCAAGGAGAACCTCTTCAAGCTCAACGCCGAGAAGGCGGGCAAGATCTACGACGTCATCGACTCGAGCGATTTCTGGACCGGCACGGCGCTCAAGGAGTTCCGCTCCAACATGAACGTCACGTGGCGCATCAAGGGCGGCGACGAGGCTCTCGAGAAGAAGTTCATCGACGAGGCGAAGGCGCTCGGGATGAGCTCGCTCAAGGGGCACCGCTCCGTCGGAGGGCTTCGCGCGTCGATCTACAATGCGTTCCCGATGGAGGGCGTCGACGCTCTCGTGTCCTTCATGAAGGACTTCGAGAAGAAGAACGGCTGATGCACAGGGCCGTCCGCATTGCGCAGGCAAGGGGGTTGGCCGTCATCTGCTGACGACGGCCGACCCTCTCCGTTTTTGGTATAATATTCAGATACATCTGCACTACAAGGCAACAACAGACCCCAAAGGAAACACGATGAACATTGCGATTGCTTCAGACCACGGCGGATTCGAGCTCAAGTCCGTCCTAGCCAACGCCCTTGCGGAAGGGTACAAGATCCTCGACAAGGGACCGGCCGACAAGGCGAGCTGCGACTATCCCGACTACGCGATCGCGGTCGCGAAGTCCGTCGCTTCCGGCGAGGCCGACTTCGGCATTCTCGTCTGCCGCAGCGGAATCGGCATGTCGATGGTCGCGAACCGCTTCCAGAACGTCCGCGCGGCCATCTGCGCGACGACCGACGCGGCGACGGTGACGCGCCAGCACAACGGCGCGAACGTCCTCTGCCTCGGCGCGGACGTCGTTTCGCCGAACTACGCGGTCGAGATCGCGAAGGCCTTCCTCTCCACGCCCGTCGACGAAAGCGAGCGCCACGCCCGCCGCCGCTGGAAGCTCGAGCGCGCCGAGCGCCTCTCCGACTGCTCCGGGCTCATGCACGACGACCCCGAGGTCTTCGCGGCGATCGAGGCGCAGACTAAGCAGGAGGATGCGGAGATCAACCTCATCGCGTCCGAGAACACCTCTTCCCGCGCGTGCCGCGAGGCGGCCGGCTCGGTGCTGATGAACAAGTACGCCGAGGGCTATCCGGGCAAGCGCTGGTACTCGGGCTGCCTTCCCGTCGACGCGGCGGAGGAGCTCGCGAGGAAGCGCGCGTGCGCGCTCTTCGGCGCGGACCACGCGAACGTGCAGCCGCACTGCGGCAGCGCGGCGAACATGGCCGTCTACTTCGCGACGATCAAGCCCGGCGACACGATCATGTCCATGTCGCTCGACCAGGGCGGACACCTCTCGCACGGCTCGTCCGTCAACTTCTCCGGCAAGATCTACAACATCGTCCCCTACACGGTCAACCCCGAGACGGAGATGCTCGACTACGACGCGCTCGAGAAGCAGGCCCTCGAGGTGAAGCCGAAGATCCTGCTCACCGGCGCCTCCGCGTATCCGCGCACGATCGACTTCAAGCGCATTCGCGAGATCTGCGACAAGGTCGGCTGCATCATGATGGTCGACATGGCGCACATCGCCGGACTCGTCGCGGGCGGGGCCCATCCCTCGCCGGTCCCGTACGCGGACTTCGTGACGACGACGACGCACAAGACGCTTGGCGGTCCGCGCGGCGGCATGGTGCTCTGCAAGGAGAAGTGGGCGAAGGCGCTCGACTCTGCGGTGTTCCCTGGAATGCAGGGCGGCCCGCTCGAGA
>Ga0129306_1001487_pt1 | contig 26255 bp, 22 predicted proteins | sample P827metagenome_FD_94438 | JGI IMG/M metagenome (GOLD analysis project Ga0129306, IMG submission 94438) | Capybara group fecal microbial communities from Wisconsin, USA - P827 metagenome | ecosystem: Host-associated > Mammals > Digestive system > Large intestine > Fecal | place: USA: Wisconsin...
CAGCTGGCAATCCGTGAACGTTCTTACAATCATTTTCCTATGAGACCACTCAACTGGCGTTCACCCAAACAGGTATTATCTGCTTTTCCAAATGTGTAACACATCATTGACAAACCTACAGGCCGACAGGCAATGAGCAACGAGGAGTTGGTAGCCATGATCCAGGCCGGGGAGCGGGACAGGCTGGTGGAGCTGTGGGAGCAGGTACGGCGCTTTGCCTGGAAGCAGGGCCGCCGGTGGCTCATGGCCTTGGATGGGCGTGGCGGCGTCACGCAGGAAGACCTTCAGCAATGTGCCTTTCTTGCGCTCATGGCGGCCACAGACAGCTTCGACCCAGGGCATGGAAAATCCTTCATCGGCTGGTATGCGCTGCACATGAAGACAGCGTTCCAGGAGGCCTGTTGTATCCGAACACAGCTCCAGCGGCAGGACCCCATTCACCACGCCGCCAGCATGGAGGCCCCCATAACCGATGATGAGAGCGACCCTATCACCTTGGGGGAGGCCGTGCCGGACCCAGCAGCAGAGGCGGCGTTTGAGTCGGTGGAAGACAGGGGACGCCGGGAGGCCGTTGAGACGCTCCTATCGTGTCTGAGCAATCAGCAAAGGGAAGTCATTCGGGCAAGGTATTGGCAGGGCCTCACGCTGGAGCAAGTAGGGCAGCAGATAGGCATGAGCAGGAACGGAGCGGCACAACTGGAGAAAAAAGCTCTGCGTGTGCTGCGGCACCCCGCGAACAGATCACAGTTAATGAAGTGCCTGTGATATATTGGAGCGCCTGACTGACACATTGACTTGCACGGCACGAAAAAAGAGGCCATTTTAGCCCCTGAAATCGTTGCTCTTTGCACTTGCGGAAAAGCAGAGAAAACCCCGAAACCCTTGATATTACAGGGTTTCGGGGTTCTTTCGTTTGGAGCAGGTGACGGGAATCGAACCCGCGTGTTCAGCTTGGGAAGCTGTTGAACTAACTTTTTCGCTCCATTTGATAACCGTTGCAAACCCTTGAAAACCCTGTATTTTCAAGGGTTTTCTCTTTTAGTTGATTTTATCATACTTGTATCTACTTGTAAAGAAACGCAAAAAATATCATCTAAACTAGGTTCAATCAGGTTCTGAAAAGGGCAAAAAAAGGGCGTACAGTCAGCTGTACGCCTTTGATTAGAACTCGTCCAAATCCTCGAAGCGTCTGCTTGCGTTAGCATCTGCTCGGAGAGAAAGGTGCGTATAGATTTCATACATCGTTCTGAGGTTGGCATGGCCTACTTCTTGCGCTAAATCACGGGGGTCAAAGTGTTTCCCCTGCTTTAGCGCCTCAAGACCTCTGTAATACTTGTATGTCACATAAGTATGACGGAGGCTATGAACGCCCGTAGTTTTGATGCCCGCAGCCACGCAGATACGATGATGCCCCTGTAGAAATGGCGAGGGGTTCATGATGCCACAGTTGCTGTTGGCTAGAATGTAGCGTTTATCTCCGTTGAGCTTTTTGAGTGCTTCCAAGTCCATTACGGCCTGTTTGTTAAGACTGATAGTACGACCACCAGCCTTTGACTTCGGAGAGTGCTGTACAAGCATTTTCCACTCGCCATTTTCATTCTTGACGCAAACAGCATTTTTGGAAATGCGCAGCTTGTATGCGTTCTCGTCGTAGTCAGACCATTCGAGGGCAAAACCCTCTCCCATGCGGATGCCCGTATGCATAATGAGGGAATACATTGGCCCGTTAGGATGCTTGGGTTTCCCGTTGCTAAAAGTCCGATAGCACTCAGCCACATACTTGTCCATCTCCTCCTCGCTATACCACTCCATTTCCTTTTCGATAAGTGTGGGATAACATTCCTCAGAGGGCATAATGATTTCGACAATGGGATAGCGTTCGATGAAACTGTTGGATGCCGCATAACGCAGACAGGATGTGGCAATATTTTTACACTTATTTACCATGGACTTGGATAATCCCTGTGCTGCCAAGGCGAACACCATGTCCTGAACATCCTTGTTTCCAATCTGGCCAATCGCCATCAGTCCCAAGTGCCGATACACATGGTTTTTGGCATTCATGGCTAATGTCTGATAAGAGCGAGGCTTTAGGGTCTGCTTTTTAACTGGTAGCCATGTTTCTTCGCAGAATGTCTGAAAAGATTTTGTGGTGTCCCGCTTTTGTAGCGGGACATCACGGGCAACCAGTTTGCTGCGATAGCTTTCGGCCTCTTTCTCGGTAGCAAAGTATTTGCTATGTTCACGCCCATCACGCACGAGGCGAACGCGCCAAGGCTTTGTATCCTTGCGACTCTCAATATATGTAATGCTTCCGTGGTGGTTAGCATTTCGCTTTGCCATACAGAACTCTCCTTTCCTTAATATCCCGAGGGGATAGATACGCTCTTTCCCCTGTTCTGTTTCAAAAACATAATCAAATCGCTCTCGAAAATTCTGTACTGCCGCCCGAGCTTGATAGACGGTACAGTACCATTCACGACTAACCGCCGCATATTGCTTACAGAAATGTTCAGGTGGGCGGCAACCTCTTCGATGGTGTAGCATTTTTCTACCCCTGCCAGAGGGGAAGCGGCCATTGTGTTATAGAAATACATCATAAGTATAAAACTCCTTTCAAATGTCAAAGTGCATTGCTTTGTTCTATTCTTATAATAAAATATTTCCCGCCTCACCATCTATCGCATCTTCCGTCCAGACGGTAAAAGCTACGATTATCTGTAATCAATCAAATAGCCTGTCGTACAGAATGTTCCGTTCCCGCCCTCAAGATGAACGTCCCGAGCGTAAGCCGAGTAGTCGAAATAGGGCAACAAGTGCTGCGGCACATCCAGATAGCCGCACCCGTTGATGTAGTAGTCCCCTAATTCTTCATAATCGGTAATGCCAGGGAGAAACAGTAGGTCATCCATCCGCTCAAGAATATCCAGAACATCCTGAACAGAACGGCAATACTCGCACTCCAATGCCGCACAGAGCTTTTCCTCATCTTCTTCATCCAGAGATTCAAGCACCCTTGCCAACTCATTGAGCCTTGTGATGTCGGCATATTCGCTAATGACATCCCGCATTCCGTGAAATGCGGTTTCGTAGTCCGAGATAAAGTATTCGTGATACACGCCATCTCCCGAACAGCCGATACGCTTCAAAACATTGTCGAGTTCTTCCTCGGAAGCGGGAAGCCTTACCCAGTTTCCGACAATCACCCCGTCATTGTTGAGGCGGCCGAGGTTTGAAATAAAAATCTCCATTTTGCTCATATCCATTTACTCCTCTCTAATATCTATTTTGATGGATATTAGATTTTACTGATGTTTCCTGTAGAATATTCTGTAGAGGAGTAATATTCAGAATATATTTAATATTCTTTACAAAAACGCTGTTTTTGCGTCCCAACCACCTAAATGCGACCATTTAGGCGGTTTTTTGTTATATAACACCCGTAGTAAAAGTAGAATAATAAAAAATATATTTTCAATTTTCTTGCGAGGCCTCACTTGTTTTCAGGTACAAAAACTCCGTTTTCGTCCTGAACGAGTGAAAAGCTGCAGGCACCACATTCTCTCCGCGAATGTTGCTTTTCTACTCTAAACTGCGTTCGGCCTCGCAGGGCGACGGGGGTGATACGATGAGAAAATCACACTACATCCAAACGATTAATCACCGAGATATTGATTTTCTCAATTAGAGCGCACTCAGATGCGCTGGGTTGTGTAGCAGAGAACAGGCGCTACATTTTATTTCGGGGAATCGACTGCGTAATTTCGTGCTTGACCGAACATTGGAGAAATGCTCATATCTAACCAAGGGCGGAGAGCGAAAGGAAGCCTACCGTTTTACCGAGGCAGGAAAACAATGGGTACGGGAACATATCGACAGCCTGTCCGAGCGCAAGTACTACCACTCCATTGGTGTGGAACATGACTTGCGACTGATGGACAAGATAATTTCATTGACACGGGAACAACGGGAGACTATGCGTTGCGAAAATGAGATACGGGATGATTTCAAAGAGCGGATGCAGACCTTTTTGGATAATCGGGACTATGAGCGATATGACCAACTCTATACCGCCATGCAGACACATACGGTATCAATGCCTGACCTCTGTATCGGCGAAAATGAGTTTTACGAGGTAATTACCAGTTCGTACTCTCAGGAAATTATCGAATGTAAGGTGTCGTTGGCCTTGGCCGTTGGCGGCACAATACAGATGGACAGAATTTAGGAGGTTGATAAGAAATGAATGATATAAACAAATACGTTCAGGAAGAATTGATTAAACGCTACCAGAGCGTTTTCTATATCGCTCTGTTTGGCTGTGGCGGGGTCATATACCGCAAGCACCTGTTAGCGCTGTTGGGGAAAAAGAACGCCACCATACTTAAGCGACTGGAAGAAAATAGCCTCATCAAACAGAGGAAGATAGGGCAAAGCAGCGTTATCATATTGAAGCACGCTGTGTTCCGCCACTTCGGACTCGAGGGCAAAGCGGTTAGGCTAAGCGCAAACAAGCTGCTACATAGCGCCTTGTTCGGTGAGATGCTGTTGGAAACCTACTCCGCCGAGGACATCCGAAAGATGGAGCAGATGCTCAAGCGGAGCAATTTTGCTTGCTACACCCCACGAAACAACTACTATATCCTGAACAGGATATATTCCTTTCTGGAAAAACGCTCTGAGGGCGATTTAGACGCTCTGAGATGGGCGGTTGAGCAGATGGCCAAGAAGATACGCTTTATGGAAGAAAGCCATATAGGCCGCCGTGAGCAGCTGCCTAAGGCATCCGTGGAAACAGATGACCTTATGACACTACAGCAAAACGGTATCTATATCCGAGATGTGGATTATATAGACGGAACGCTACACCTCTACATGGCGCTGTTCATTACGAACAAAACCGCCGAGCAGATTGTGTTGGCCATAACACGAACAGAAACGGCTATCGCAGACATCTTCGGCGATACGAAGCTACATTGCCATTTTGATATGTATAGTCTAGGTGAGAAGGCTGAACGCAAGGAAAACCGAGTGCTATATGCCCTGCTGCACAGGAGCGGAAATGAGTGGAAGGAAGCGTACTATACCGACTGTCTGACCTACCATTGGTACAACTGTAAGAAAAGCCTTTTGTCTGGAATTGATATGTACAGGTGGCTGTAAGGCAGCCAAAATCTATAATTATCTGTCTGGATTTGTAGAATATAGTATTACAGACAAAGGCGGGTAAAATGAGATGAGATGTTTTGAGCTGACCCTCGAGCAACAGCTCTTTATGGATGAGCTGTCTGAGAACACATACCTCGAAAATTTCGAGTGTTGGGTATCCCTCATGGAAGAGGATACCGCACATAAAAATTTGTAATGCCATTTTTCCTCCCCCTTTCCTTAAGTCGCCGAGCAATCGGTGGCTTTTTCTTTTGCCCGTTGCTTACACTCTTATGATAACAGATTGAAAATTTACCGTCGATTCCATCTTCCGTCCAGACGGTAAAAATTGATTTTTTGTATTTGATGCCACGTAAAACCGTTTTGCCTCGGGGGTAGAACACTTTTTCTCTTTAATTTTTTTGTTCGGGAGATATATTCCTAGAAACATCTCATTTTTAAGGAGGAAATGACTATGAGTAAAAGAAAAACCAAGGCCATCGCCTTTAATATCAGCGCAGGAACGTTCGGCAGCTTCGAGGAAGCCGTCAAGGAAGCCAACTCCATTAAAATCTGGCTTGCTCGGCTATGCGAGCGCTACGGGTACTCCTGTAAGGCGCTGCTCGGCGTAAGCAAGAACAATCCGCACGTGGGTTCGGTCAAGGCCAAGCGGACGGGCGGCAGAGGCCGTCCATCGACTGTCTTTGAGCGAAAGAGCAGCTACATAATGCGTCCAGCTGAAACCGAGCCGCATCTTCATCTGGTACTCTACGCCAACCCTGCGGACATGATTAGCAGTCTGCTCGCAAAACACCTTAATAATAAATATAAGCGCAAGGTTGTGTGGTTCAATGACTGCTCGGACTATGTCGAGGAGGCCGTGGACTACGCCTTAAGACAAAGTCTTAAGGTGCGGACACTCGAATACGATGCTGCCGCCGTTCTGGACGAGGACAACATCGGGTTCTACGCCGCCGTAGAGCAAGCCAATACCAACGCAGGGTACGTCCGTGTGGCGTTTACACAGTCGGAGGAAGAAAAAAGTCCAGAAACCCCTGAAAACACTGGCATTTCAGAGGGCTCTGGAGAGGAAAAAGAACTACAATGTAATCTTTTATTAAATATAACTACTAATATTAAAGAGTTATATATAGATAAGATATTACCTGTATATACCTACATAAAAGGTAAGATTAAGAAAGGTATAGATACAATATGTAAGTTGTTCATATCTTCTTGATGAGAAAGTTTTGATTTCTACCGTTTAGACGGAAGATGTGTTTTCTGCCAGAAGCATCGTATGTTATAATCGAAGTGAGATGAGAGAAAACGCAAGCAACCGCAAAAAGCAAATAGATAATTTCCGTTTGAACGGAAGATTTGATTGTCTGCTCGGGTTTTTTGTGGTATCATGATTTCGACAGAAAAATAATACTGGTGGTGAGAGTATGACGCTGCAGAATAGTTATATCTTTTTAAGTAATCCCTATAAAAAGGAAAAGAAAAAGGAGAAAAGAACCCCAGACGGTGCTATCATCCTTGATGTTGGCAAAAATGTATATAGCTATATTTCAGCTGTCTTTCCTAATCTCACCAAGGATAAAGAGAGCAGCAATCTATTCAGACGCGAGTATGGCTGTAGCGTTCAAGTAGGAACAGACTGCTGTGAAGTTAAGTTCATAATCAACGAGGTTGTTGATATTACATACCTTGATGTCGTTGCCGAAGGGAAAACCAAGGCTCAGATTATCAAGTGCTTGGAGCAAGTCCAAGACACTCTTTTGTCTTCTGGCGTTCGAGAGGACTTTATTGACATCGTTTCTTATGATGCCATATCTGAATACTATTGTAATAAAATCTTGCCCAAGCTAAATGCTTTAGAGAGGAATCTCCGAAAACTCCTCTTTAACATCTATATTGTTAATTTTGGGCGGGAGTATTATCAAGCGACCATTAGTAAGGAGCTACAAGATAAGATAAAGGGCGTTATAAAGGCTAAGGGAAGCGAAGAAAAGAAAGAGATTGAGCGTTTGCAGCAATTCTTTTACTCTTTTGAGTTCAATGACATTCAGAAGCTTTTGTTTGCCCCAAGTTGGACAGACATTGATGAGCAGGCAAAAAATAGCTTTCTTGAAAAGCACAATGACCTGTCCCAACTGTCAGACGAGGAACTGCGAAAAGCATTTTCTGAATTTACCCCCAAAAGCGATTGGGAGCGATTTTTCAGCAGCAAAATCGACATCGCGGATATAGAGAATATGATTGAGAGAATCCGTCAACATCGGAATTCTATTGCTCATTTCAAATTTTTCTATAAGGAAGAATACACCGAAAGCAATAGGCTGATAAGCCAATTAAACTCGGCGGTACTGAACGCCATCAAGCTTACCGAGGATAAGGACTTTGCCGAAAAGAATGCCGAATACATTACAAATGCTATGAGTGATGTTTTGGAGCGTTTTGCAGAAATGCAGCAGAAACTTACCGCCAGAATAACGCGCAGCTTGGAAGTGGCCGACAAGGTCGGCGCTGCCATAAAGAGAATGACAGATAGTTTCAAGTATGATTTTTCTGCTCCGTTTCGAGCGATGGAACGATTTGCAGACCTGACAAGACCGTTGGAAAACAATATTTTGGAAGAAACCGAACCACAACTCGATGACACAGAAGAAAGCGAGGAAGATGAGAATGTCTAACCTATCACAACTCAAAAGGCAAAGGATGTTAGAGTTCTTGAATAAAATCAGAGCCGAGCATACTGACGATGACGCTCTGATTGCTATAAACGAGATTGAAACCGCCCTTACTGAAAAAAAGTATGGACTTGTCTGGGAACAGCACGAGGAGCGGGTTGATATTGAGATGCAAACCAAAGTTCCTGTGTTTTCCGAGGTCGCAGATAAGGAAATTATTGGCGATAAGTCCGCCCCATACAACTTCTTGCTCGAGGGTGATAATCTACATAGCCTAAAACTGTTGGAAAAAACGCATACGGGAAGAATAAATGTCATTTACATCGACCCTCCGTATAATACGGGAGGCCAAGATTTCACATATAACGATGAGTTTGTGGATAAGACAGATGCGTTTCGCCACTCCAAGTGGTTATCCTTTATGGCCTCACGGCTTGAACTGCTGAGAACACTTCTCTCGGATGATGGAGTCATTTTCATCAGTATTGGCGAGCAAGAAGTTGCCAATTTAAGATTGTTATGCGATGACCTTATGGGTGAAGATAATTTCATTACAATCTTCTCCCGTCAAATGAAATCAGGCGGAGCAAAGGGTAAGTTTTATACTCCCAATATCGACTATGTACTTGCGTATGCAAAGGATATAACAAAGTTGCCAAACTTCAAGGCAATTATGACAGACAAACAGATAGAGGTCTTTTACAACAAGACGGAGACTTCTGGAGAGCGTGCGGGAGAGATTTATGGAGAGGAGCGGTTGTTTAAGGCTAGCCTTGATGCACGGCCTAATCAGCGGTACTACATCCAGTGTCCAGACGGAACTTTTGCCATTCCCCCAGGAAGTACGTTTCCAGAACATCTTGTTGAAGGTGAAACGGTTTTACCTACCAAGCAGGATAAGGTGTGGAAATGGATATACCCCCGTTATCAAGCGGAGTTAGCTAAAAATAACATTGTATTTAAGAAGACAAAAACCTCTGGCTTGGTTGATGAGCACGGAAATAAGAGCAACTGGAATATATATAATAAACTCTGGTTGAGCGAACAGCAGGATAAAGGTGTTGTCCCGTCAAACTTCATAACAGAATATGAGAATCGGCAAAGTGCTGCTGAAATGAAAGACTTAGGTATTGATTTTACCTATGCAAAGCCTACTAATCTAGTTAAATATCTACTGACCATCGCAAACCAACCAAAAGATATTATTGTTTTGGATTGTTTTGCAGGTAGCGGAACAACTGGCCATGCAGTATTGAAAATGAACTCAGAGGACGGCGGCTCCAGAAGATTTATTTTATGCACTAACAACGAAAGTGGGATATGTGAAACCATTACGTATCCTAGAATCAAAACCGTCATCTCTGGGAAGAGAACAGATGGAACAGGATATTCCAATAATTATCCTGCTAATTTGAAATATTACAGGACTCAGTTCGTTGCAAAGACATCCGAGGAAGAGGATTATTCTGTAGGTGATGAGCTGCTGAAACACATTGTAGAAATGGTTCAGCTTGAACATGCGGTTAAGATTGACGGAACAAACTGTGTTCTGCTGCTTTCTGATGAACAAGCAGACAGTTTTATTGGTGATATTACAAATCTTGATATGTGCAAAGCGGTTTATATCTCCACGGCTGTTCTGCTTACCGCAGTACAGCAGAAGGAATTAGAAAAACGAGGCATAGAGATTTATACCATCCCCGATTACTACTTTGAATCTGAGCTTTTGGAGGTGGGAGAACGATGATTAACTTGCCTAAAGGCTTATTTGAGTTTCAGGAGGCCTGTTCGCTGTACCTGATTGATACCGTATCAAAGAAAGATAGCAAGCAGACTATCACAGTTAAGGCTCCCACGGGTGCGGGAAAGACAGTCATTCTGATTGATTTTATTGACAAGTATTTAAACTCCGTCAATTCCAATACTGCCTTTATCTGGCTGTGCCCTGGCAAAGGCGACCTTGAGGAGCAAAGCCGAAAGAAAATGATGGCCTTGCTTCCGAGCAAATGCACAAAAAATATGCATGATGCTTTGCTTTCTGGATTTGAAGCAGGAAGCGCGACCTTTATAAACTGGGAATTGGTTACCAAAAAAGGCAACAAGGCCATTAGTGATACGGAAAAGAAAAATCTGTTTGACCGCATTGCCGAGGGCAACCGAAAGAATATTGAATATATAATTATTATTGATGAGGAGCATTCCAACGACACAAAAAAGGCGAATGACATCATCAATGCGTTTTCGGCCAAAAATATAATCCGTGTATCGGCAACTGCCAAGCAAAACAAACTGTATGAATTCTATGAGATTGATGAAATGGATGTCATTTCGTCTGGCCTAATCACAAAAGCTCTGTACATCAATGAAGATATTGATTATAGCGGAGATTTTGAGAGCGAACATGGTTATTTGCTTGAAATGGCAGATGCCAAGAGAAAGCAGATTGCACAGGCATATTCTGAACAGGACGGGATTGCCAAAACCATTCGTCCCCTCGTTATCATCCAGTTCCCCAACTCGTCGGACAAGTTGATTGAGGCGGTGGAAACCAAACTCGCCGAAATGAACTACACTTATGACAACAAAATGGTTGCTAAGTGGATGAGCGATACCAAAGAAAAAATCAATCTTGATGGAATTACTGAGTTGTCGGCAAGCCCTGTTTTCCTGCTTATGAAACAAGCGATTGCTACAGGCTGGGATTGTCCCAGAGCAAAAATTCTGGTTAAACTCCGCGAAAATATGTCTGAGGACTTTGAGATTCAAACTATCGGAAGACTTCGCCGTATGCCCGAAGCCAAGCATTATGATGTCGATGTGCTTGATTTCTGCTACCTCTATACCTTTGACGAGAAGTACAAAGAGGGTATCAAGGCAGCAATGAGCGAAGCATACGAAACGAAGCGGGTATTCCTCAAAGATAAGTGTAAGACATTTACTCTGCAAAAGCAGCTGAGAAACAAAGACCTTGATAGCCTCGGAGAGCGTGAAACTTTCATTGTCATCCATAAGTACCTTGTAGAGAAATACAAACTCACAAGCAACAAGCAGGATAACAGGCTCCGCCTTGAGGGGGCAGGGTACAAGTTTGACGAAGCAATTCTCGGACAACTCCGTGAGGGTAAGTTTGTAAAAACTGAAGCCATCCTTGATGAGAGTACAGGTACATACAAGCAAACTCAGCGCACCGTAAATACCCATACTCACGGTATGGAACTGCTCCACTCGGTTGATGTCATCAAATCGGCCATTGGAATGACAACGCAGAAAACCAAAGTTGTTCTTGAGCGCCTTTTCCGAAAAAATGTGCTTGTTCCTAATAAGTTGCTTTCCTTGACCACCCCCCAATACTATGCCTTTGTTATAAACAATGAGCATCAGCTCAAGGTGGATTTTAGAGAGGCGACCGCAAAACTCGCACAGCAGATGAAGATTCTTGAACCCAAAACCGCTGTGTTCTCTATTCCCGAGCAGGAACTTTATCGGTATGACCCGACTGAGCCTGATGTAGAAGAGCTTCTGTCTAACGCCTACAAAGACTATTCTTCTGCCATGATTGTCGAGGGCATTCGCTCAAAATCTGAGCGTCTGTTTGAGCGCTATTGTGAAGAAAGAACTGATATTGAATGGGTGTATAAGAACGGAGATACTGGACAGCAGTATTTCTCCGTTGTATATGTTGATTCCCTTCACAAGCAATGGTTGTTCTATCCTGACTACATCGTAAAGAAAACAAACGGCGAAATTTGGATAATTGAAACCAAGGGCGGCGAAAGCGGTGGAAAGAGCAAGAATATCGACATTCAGGTCGGGAATAAGTTTGCTGCTTTCAAGGCCTACGCCGCAAGCAAGAGTTTGATGTGGGGATTCGTTCGGGATAAGAACGACAAGCTTTATATCAACAATACAGAATACACGGACAATATGCAAACAGAGCATTGGAAACCGCTCAGAGAAGTATTCTAAGCTAAAACAAGAAAAAAGTAATATTCTGACATATTCCATCATAGAATATTATTGAGAATAAAATCTCATTGCTCTCATATCTATTTTACTTACGCAAGTAAAGACAGAGGCAAGAATATTAAATGGTTGGAATAAAAACTGGCCGAAAACTGTGTTTATCCGCCCGCTGAGGGCGGTTGAATAAAAGTGGCAGGAATGATGCGCAGCCGTCAGAATGTGAAATATCATTCTGGCGGCTCTTTTTATTGGTGGTGAATATGAGTACTTGGAAATATCCGATTTTTGGGGAAACGCTTAAGGGCAACAATTTCATGCACATAGCCGACTGGATTACTGAGTGTCGCAATCTGGTTGTCAGGGACAAGTACGATACTGATGAGCAGTATGTAAAGGCGGTTGCCGACTTTTGTGATGAATGGCAACGCCACTACGAAGAACAAACAGACGCATACGAAAACGAAGAATTTCAGAAGGCTCTTGTTTATATCACCTTTAGAGACCGTAGCACCGCAAGCGTCAAATATGACAGCTTGAAGAAACTCCCTGTTGATATAAGCACATACGCCAAGCTGCTTGAATTCCCCTTTGAGCGCAGAGAAAGCATAAAGCTAATAAGTAATGCGTTTCAAGCATACTACAACAAGCTGTTGGAAATTTTCGATAAAAGCAATCCCAACTATAAGAACGACCTGAACAATCTTGTTTTCAAAGAGCGGTTTCACGAACAAGCATTTGCTGTTGAGGCGTATTTTGTCGGAGAAAACCTTTATGCGGCAACCTATGAAGAATATGTGGCTCGCTGTAAAAAAGTGCGGGAGAATGGTAAGTATTGCGTACAGATGGTAAAGGCAACCAAAAAGACAAGTGCCTATGCTGCCCTTGAGAGTTTCGGCGTGGCGAGAACCGTCTATAGCGATTTTGTCAGCTATAACAACTGTGAGAAAGACTATGACAAAAAGATGTTTGTCAATCTCTCTTTTGCTTTAGGCCTGTCCTATGACCTCGCAGAGCAGCTCATGAACCTTAACGGATATACCCTGAACAGCAGAGGGAGAACCTTCGATAAGATATGCTCTAGAGCCTTGCGCTGCGGGTATAGTCGTGAGATGACTATCGCTCTGATTGATAACGAAAATGCCGTATTGGCAAAGAAATACTCTCCTTTTACCCCGATACCCAATCTGACGAAGAACGCCAAGAAGAAGTAAGGCTTGCTGTTCTTTACAGTTATATTCTAACATATTGGAATTTGGGCTTCAATTTGACCTTCCGTTTAGACGGTAAAAACAGAAAATATTTGAAGAAGAAAAAGAGGACGGGTTTTCCGTCCTCTTTTTCGTGGAGCAGGTAAAGGGAGTCGAACCCTCCTATCGAGCTTGGGAAGCTCGCGTTCTACCGATGAACTATACCTGCATTTTGTATCTACTTGTATCTAAACTAGGTTCAATTAGGTTCTGAAATTGCCTAATTTAGGGCAAAAAACCAATTTCAAAACTTGCGAAAGTCCGCAAAGTCTTGATATATAAGGGGTTTTGCTATGCGGACTTTTCCTGCAAGGAAAAAGCATCTACTGCTTGGGAAGCTGACATTCTGCCATTGAACTACACCTGCATTGAAAATCAGCTTTTACAATATAACACAATTGCAAAGACTTTGCAAGGGGAAAGAGGGAGAAAGTTGTCTCCGGGGCAGCGTAATTCATCCAGAAGCGAAGGCCGCATAGTTGACAATGGGGCCTACATATACTATAATATGTTTAACGAGTACTAACGAAAGGAATTATTATTATGAAGATTTATCGTTGTGACCACTGCGGCAATATCGTTACTTTTCTGCATTCGGCCGGCGTCCCTGTCATGTGCTGCGGCCAAAAGATGACGGAGTTGGTGCCCGGGACTACCGATGCCGCATTGGAGAAGCACGTCCCCGCCGTCCAGGTCGCGGATGGCAAGGTCTGCGTTCAGGTGGGTTCTGTGGAGCACCCCATGCTGCCGGAGCATTATATCCAGTGGATCGTGCTGGAAACCAATTGGGGCTGCCAGATCAGATATCTGAAGCCGGGTCAGGCGCCCAAGGCTGAGTTTGTCCTGGCGGAGGGGGAGGAGATGACCGCGGTCTACGAGTACTGCAACCTCCACGGCCTCTGGAAGGCTTAAGCAGACCACTGCGTGAATGCTTGCCCGGACAGGGAAAACCGACTGTCCGGCAAAAAGACTCTTTGCGGGAGGGGACCCTTGTGGTTCCCTCCCTTTTTGCCCCGCGCGAAAGCCAAAAAATGATGAAACAGTTGAAAATAGATCCGTCCTGACGGGAGGACGCTTGGACAGTCCGGGCCAACGGCTGGGAAAAGGCGGAATTTTTATGTGCCTGCTCCGAACCGCATGAAAGCTCACTAAAATTACATTGACATAAGCACAGGGTTTTTATACAATAGCTACAGTGTGTAAATAAGAGGAGGGTCCTTTAATGGATTCAAAAGAGAAAAAGACAACAAGTAATCCCATTGCGCTGCTGCCCATCGGCGTATTTCTGCTGCTCTATCTGGGACTGGGCGTCATCTTTGAGTATATCATGAAGATCGAAATGGGCTTTTACAGCATCCCCATTGTGGTGGTGTTCCTGGTGGCCCTGCTGGTGGCCTGCCTGCAGAACCGGAGCCTGAACTTTGACGGCAAGCTGGCTGTCATGGCCCGGGGCGTGGGAGACAAGAATATTATGACCATGATCCTGATCTTCCTGGTGGCCGGCGTGTTCGTGGGCGTCACCGGCCGTGACAGCGCCGAGGCCGTGGCCTATTTCCTGCTGTCCATCACCCCTGCCTGGGCCTCTGTGGCGGTGCTGTTTGTGGCCGCCTGCTTCGTGTCCACCGCCATGGGCACCTCCTGCGGCACCATCACCCTGATCGTTCCCATTGCCGTGGCTGTGTCCAAGGTCTCCGGCTTCTCCCTGCCGCTGTGCATCGGCTCCGTCATGGGCGGCGCCATGTTCGGCGACAACCTGTCCTTTATTTCCGATACCACCATCGCCGCCTGCAACACCCAGGGCTGCGCCATGCGGGACAAGTTCCGCGCCAACTTCAAGATCGCTCTGCCCGCCGCCATCGCCACCTTGGCTTTGATCCTGGCGTTTTCCTTCAGCGCCGGCGTGGAGCACATCCAGAGCCCCGATTACAATATGCTGCTGCTAATCCCCTATGTCCTGGTCCTTGTGGGCGGCATTGCCGGGTTGAACGTGTTTGTGGTGCTGCTGGTCGGCATCTTCTCCGGTATCCTGATCACCGTGGCCACCGGCACTGTGGACAGCATGAGCCTGCTGGGCAACATGGGTTCCGGCGCCTCCGGCATGTTTGAGACCATCATGGTCACCCTTCTGGTCTCCGCCATGTGCGGACTGATCCGGGAGTACGGCGGCTTTGAGGCCCTGCTGGCCTTTATCCGCCGGGTATTCAAGGGCCGGGTGGGCGGCCGCCTGGGCGTTGGCCTGCTGGTAGGAGCCATGGATATCGCCACCGCCAACAACACCGTGGCCATCGTCATGGCCGGTCCCATTGCCAAGGAGATCAGCGAGGAGTACGGCATCACCCCCAAGGAGTCCGCCTCTCTGCTGGACACCTTCTCCTGTATCTTCCAGGGCGTTATCCCCTACGGCGCCCAGATGCTGCTGGCCATCTCCGCCGCGGCCGCGCTGGACAGCACCGTGTCCGCTTTCGAGATCCTGCCCTGCCTGTTTTATCCCTACATGCTGGCTATCGCGTCCATGGTGTATATCCTGTTCGGCGCCGGAAAACAGAAGAAAAAGTGATCGAGCCCGTTTTTGTCGGGACTGCCGCGCTGCTGCGCGGCAGTCCCTTTTTGTGTGAAAAAATTTTTGAAAACTTTTTGGGTTTTTAAGAAGGAATTTGAGAGGGAATTTCGTATAATAGAATATATGACCGAGCGTATGATCGGAGCTCACTTCAGTTCCTGACCGGAGGAAGGAGGCGTCTGCCATGACACTGCGGGAGCAGTTCCAGCAGCGGGAGAATGACATGCTGTCGCCCTATGCGTGCCGTTCCGCCCAGAGCCGGGGCCGACAGCGGCCGGAGGAGGAGTGTTCCGTCCGGACCCCCTTTCAGCGGGACACGGACCGGATCGTGTACTCCAAGGCGTTCCGGCGTCTGAAGCACAAGACCCAGGTGTTCCTTCAGCCCGAGGGGGACCACTACCGTACCCGGATGACCCACACGCTGGAGGTCAGCCGCATTGCCAGGACCATCGCCCGGGCCCTTTCGCTGAATGAGGACCTGACCGAGGCCATCGCGCTGGGCCACGACCTGGGGCATACCCCCTTCGGCCACGCCGGAGAGCGGGCGCTGAACACCCTGATGCCCGGGGGCTTTGCCCACTATCAGCAGTCTGTGCGGGTGGTGGAGCGGCTGGAAAAGAACGGAGAGGGCCTGAACCTGACCTGGGAGGTGCGAAACGGCATCCTGTGCCACACCAAGGGGCAGGCGGCCGCCACTCTGGAGGGACAGATCGTCCGTCTGGCCGACCATATCGCCTATATCAACCACGACATTGAGGACGCCCTGCGGGGCGGGATCATCTTCCCCATGGACATCCCGCTGGAAGTATCCGGCGTGCTGGGCTTTACCCATAAGGCCCGGATCGACACGCTGGTCCGGGATGCCATCGAGGCCAGCCTGGGGCAGCCCGAGATCCGGCAGTCCCCCCAGGTCCGGGACGCCATGCTGGCTCTGAAGGATTTCATGTTCGACAGCGTGTATACCAACCCCCTGGCCAAGGGGGAGGAGGGCAAGGCTCAGGACATGCTTCGGAGGCTCTTTGAATACTATCAGAAGGACCCCGACCGGCTGCCCGACGACTTCCAGACCGTCCGGGCCGAGGAAGGGGTGAACCGGGCGGTGTGCGACTACATTGCCGGCATGACGGACCCCTTTGCCGTGGAGCGGTACAAGGAGCTGTTCATCCCCGTTGGCTGGACGGTGAAATAGGGGCCGGCGCCCAAACGGATAGAAGTTCATCCAACTGGCTAAAAATAGACACATACCCTTTGGAAGGAAAGGAGAGGGCTTTTTTGGCGTTACCGGAACGTTTTCTGGACGAATTGATCGCCAGGACAGACATTGTGGACCTGGTATCCGAGTCGGTCCGGCTGACGAAGAAGGGAAACAGCTATTGGGGCTGCTGCCCGTTCCACAGTGAGAAGACCCCCTCCTTTCATGTGGTCCCCGACCGGCAGATCTATAAATGTTTCGGCTGCGGCAAGGGGGGCGGGGCCATCAACTTCGTCATGGAGATGGAGAACCTGCCCTTCCGGGACGCGGTGGCGGTGCTGGCCAAGCGGGCGGGCATGGCGGTCCCCGAATTTGGCGGGGGCTCCTCCGCCGGAATGCGGGAGCGCCGGGATAAACTGCTGGAGATCAACAAGCAGGCCGCCCGGGCTTTTCACCGGTGGCTGTACGCCCCGGAGGGGGCGGGAGGACTGGCCTATCTGCAAAGACGGGGGCTGTCCAAAGCCACCTTGACCAACTTCGGCCTGGGCTTCGCGCCGGACAGCTGGGACGCTCTTATTCGGGAGTTGAGCCAACAGGGCTATGACAAACGGGACCTGCTGGACGCGGGGCTGGCGGTCAGCAACAAGGACGGACGCATTTACGACCGGTTCCGCAACCGGGTCATGTTCCCCATTATCGACGTCCGGGGCAACGTCATCGGCTTCGGCGGCCGGGTGATGGATGATTCCACACCGAAATATCTGAACTCGCCGGATACCCCGGTGTACAACAAGAGCCGAAACGTATTTGCTCTGAACATCGCCAAAAAATCCAAGGAGAGCCGGGTGATCCTGACCGAGGGCTATATGGACACCATTTCCCTCCATCAGGCCGGTTTTGACAGTGCGGTGGCCTCCCTGGGCACCTCCCTGACGGAGGAACATGCCCAGCTGCTGTCCCGGTATTTCAAGGAGGCGGTCATCTCCTACGACGGGGATAAGGCCGGTGTGGCCGCGGCCCAGCGGGCCATCCCCCTGCTGGAGAAGGCGGGGCTGAAGGTAAAGGTCCTGCGGGTGACGGGGGCCAAGGACCCGGACGAGTTTATCAAGGCCTACGGCCGGGATGCCTTTGCCCGGCTGCTGGACAAGAGCGAAAACCAAGTGGACTACCGTCTGGCCCAGATCCAGGCAAAATACGATCTGGAGGACGACGGCCAGCGGGTAGCCTTTTTGCAAGAGGCCGCCCAGATGATCTCCGCCCTCCACAGCGCGGTGGAGCGGGAGATCTACGGCGGCCACGCCGCCCAGACGGCGGGGGTCACCCCGGAGACTATGGCCCAGGAGGTCAACCGGGCCCTGAAGAGCCGGCTGCGGAAGGAGAAAAAGCAGCAGGAGCGGCGGGACCTGGCCCCGGCCAGTCAACTTCAGCCCAAAAACCGCGGCCTGCGGTATGAGAACATCCGCTCCGCCCGGGCGGAGGAGGGCATTTTGCGGCTGGTCCTGCTGGACCCGTCCCTGCTGGCAAAGATGGAGGGCCTGACAGGAAGTGAGTTTTCTTCTCCGCTGTTGGGAAAGGTCTTCGATCTGCTCCGGCGGCGGGCGGAGGAGGGCCTGTCCACCCATCTGGCGGCCCTGGCAGAGGAACTGACCGGGGAGGAGATGGACCACATGGCCCAGGTGGCGGCCCAACCCGAATCCATGGCCCGCGCGGAACAGTCCATCCGCGATTACATATCGGTCATCCGGGGAGAGGGGCTCCTGCGGAGCGGGGGCCGGGCGGATGATCTGCTGTTGGCGGCACAAAAGAAATATTTAGAAAAGAAAGCATATATGGAGGAAAAACCATGAGCACCAAGAAGACCGTACACACCATCACTGCGGAGCAGAAGGAGAAGATGGACAAGCAGGTGGATATCCAGCACCGCATGGAGGCCGGCAAGGTAGAGATCATGAAGGTGGTCGCCGGAATGCCGGGCGCGGAGAAGCTGGCCGAGCTGATCGAGCGGGGCAAGAAGAAAGGCAACCTGTCTTCCACCGAGCTGTTGGATGTGCTGGAGGATATGGATCTGGGCGCCGAGCAGATGGACAAGATCTACGACACGCTGGAGAACCTGGGCATCGACACCGTGGGCGAGGACTATATCCCCGAACTGCCCGACGACGCCGAGCCCCCTCTGGAGGCCATTGAGGAGATCTCCGAGGAGGAGATGGTGGACCCCAACGCCATGGTGGATTCCTTCGGCACCGACGACCCGGTGCGTATGTATCTGAAGGAGATCGGCAAGGTGAATCTGCTCAGCTCCGACGAGGAGGTGGAGCTTGCCCAGGCCATGGCCGCGGGCGCCGACGCCAAGACCCAGCTTGAGGAGCTGGAGGCGGCGGGTGAGGAGATCCCCGCGGAACTCAGGACCGAGCTGAACAAGCTGATCAAGAAGGGCGAGCGGGCCAAGCAGCGCTTGGCCGAGGCCAACCTCCGTCTGGTGGTGTCCATTGCCAAGCGGTATGTGGGCCGCGGCATGCAGTTCCTGGACCTGATCCAGGAGGGCAACCTGGGTCTGATCAAGGCGGTGGAGAAGTTCGACTACACCAAGGGCTATAAGTTCTCCACCTATGCCACCTGGTGGATCCGGCAGGCCATCACCCGGGCTATTGCCGACCAGGCCCGTACCATCCGTATCCCTGTCCACATGGTGGAGACCATCAACAAGGTCATCCGGGTTTCCCGTCAGCTGCTTCAGGAGCTGGGCCACGACCCCACCCCCGAGGAGATTGCCGCCGAGATGAACATGCCCGTGGAGCGGGTGCGGGAGATCCTGAAGATCGCCCAGGAACCCGTCTCTCTGGAGACCCCCATCGGCGAGGAGGAGGACAGCCATCTGGGCGACTTCATCCCCGACGAGGACGCCTCCGAGCCCGCGGAGGCCGCCTCCTTCACTCTGCTGAAGGAGCAGCTGGTGGAGGTGCTGTCCACCCTGACCCCCCGGGAGGAGAAGGTCCTGAAGCTGCGCTTCGGCATTGAGGACGGCCGTACCCGCACCCTTGAGGAAGTGGGTAAGGAATTCAACGTCACCCGTGAGCGCATCCGCCAGATCGAGGCCAAGGCCCTCAGAAAACTCCGCCACCCCTCCAGAAGCAAGAAACTGAAGGACTTTTTGAACTGAAGCCGCCCAAAGGGGCTGGCTGAGATGGAGCATGACCGGACCGGACAGGGGCGGCCATGCTCCTTTTTTCGCCGGCCTCTCCGCTGTTTGACAAAATAGGGCATCTGTGTTATATGTGCAGAGTAAGAAAGGAGCGGGACCAATGGCGGAAGAAGGAAATGAGCGGCAGTTCCTCCATCCGGAGGACGCCGTCATGGTATATATAGACCCTCAGGTCATGCAGAGTCTGGCCGGGGTAGCGGCGAAGAAGCAGGAAAGCCTTCAGGAACTGATATCCGCCGCGGAGGACGGGGACCTGGAGGCGGAATACCGTCTGGGGCTGGACTACTGCGAAGGAGAAGAAGGTGCGCCCAAGGACGAGGAGAAGGCCTTTTTCTGGTTTTCCAAAGCGGCGGAGGGGGGCAATATCGCTGCCCAGCATGACCTTGGCCTGTGCTATATCCGCGGGATCGGAACTTCGGAGGACCCGGCGCGGGCGGCGGAGCTTTTTTCCGCCGCCGCCGAGCAGGGGTATCTTCCTTCCATCTGTGAGCTTGGCCTCTGTTATGAGATGGGCAGCGGCGTGGAAGAGGACAAGGGCCGGGCGGCTGAGCTGTACCGGGAGGCGGCCGATCAGGAGTATGCTCCCGCTCAGTGCAACCTGGGCTTCTTCTACTACCAGGGTATCTATCTGGAGAGAGATGTTCGGGAGGCGGTCCGCTGGTTTGACAAGTCGGCCCAGCAGGGCTATCCCCGGGCCCAGGTGCTGCTGGGGGAGTGCTATGACCAGGGTGTGGGCGTGGAACAGGACCTGGGCAAAGCGGTCCAGCTGTACCGGAGCGCCCATGAGCAGGCCTATGCCCCCGGCACCTGTTCTCTGGGCCTGTGCTATGAGCTGGGCCGGGGCGTGGATGTGGACTGGGAAAAGGCGGCCCAGCTGTACCGCCAGGCGGCGGAACAGGGGGACGCCCAGGCCCAGTGCAACCTGGGCTACTGTTGCTACCAGGGCATCGGCGTCAAGGAGGACGACGGACAGGCGGTCCAGTGGTTTCGTCAGGCGGCGGAGCAGGGCTATCCCCGGGCGCTGAATCTTCTGGGGGAGTGCTATGACCGGGGGACCGGCGTGGAGCAGGACCTGAGCAAGGCGGCCCGGTTGTACCGGAGTGCTCACGAGCTGGGCTATGCCCCCGGCACCTGCTCCCTTGGATTGTGCTACGAGCTTGGCCGGGGCGTGGACGCGGACCCGGAGAAAGCGGTGGAGCTGTACCGTCAGGCGGCGGAGCAGGGGGACGTCCAGGCCCAGTGTAACCTGGGCTATTGCTACTACCAGGGTGTTGGGGTAAAGGAGGACAACGACCAAGCGGTCCGGTGGTTCCGGCAGGCCGCCGAGCGGCGGTACGCCCGGGCCCAGATGCTGCTGGGCGAGTGCTATGAATACGGCTACGGGGTGGACCGGGACATTCGACGGGCTGCGGAGTTGTACCAGGCCGCCCATGAGGGGCACTATCCCCCGGCCACCTGCTCCCTGGGCATGTGTTACGAGTTCGGAAACGGTGTGAAGCAGGACCTGGAGAAAGCGGTGGAGCTGTACCGTCAGGCGGCGGAGCAGGGCCAGGCCCGGGCCCAGTGCAATCTGGGCTACTGCTACTACCGCGGCATCGGGGTAGAGCAGAACGACGCAGAGGCGGTAAAGTGGTTTGCCCGGGCGGCGGAGCAGAGCTATGGCCGGGCCATGAACCTGCTGGGGGAGTGCTACGACCGGGGTGCTGGCGTGGAACAGGACCACCGCAAGGCGGTCCAGCTGTACCGAAGCGCCCATGAACAGGACTACGCCCCCGCCACCTGTTCCCTGGGCTTGTGCTATGAACTGGGCCGGGGCGTGGATGCGGACCCGCAGAAAGCGGAGGCGCTGTACCGCCAGGCCGCCCTGCGGGGGGACGCCAGGGCCCAGTGCAATCTGGGCTTTTTCTACTACCACGGCATCGCGGTCCAGGGGGACGACCGAGAGGCGGCCCGGTGGTTTGCCAAAGCCGCGGAACAGGGCTATGCCCGGGCCCAGATGCTGCTGGGCGAGTGCTGTGAAAATGGCTACGGGGTGGACAGGGACCCGGCGCGGGCGGCTGAGCTGTACCGAAAGGCCCACGAAAAGGGCTATGCGCCCGGCACCTGTTCCCTGGGCCGGTGCTATGAGTCGGGAACCGGTGTGGAGCAGGACCTGGAAAAGGCGGTGGAGCTGTACCGGCAGGGAGCCGGGCAGGGAGACGCCAGGTCCCAGTGCAGCCTGGGCCTCTGCTGGTACCGGGGCGTCGGGGTGGAACAGAACTATGAGACGGCGGCCCGGTGGTTTTTCAAAGCGGCGGGGCAGGACGATCCCAGAGGCCAGTATCTGCTGGGTCTGTGCTATGAACTGGGCCAGGGCGTGCCCCAGAACAAGGAAAAGGCGGCCCAGCTGTACCGGAAGGCCGCCGATCAGGGGGACAGGAACGCCCAGTGCAGCCTGGGCCTCTTCTGTTACCACGGCATCGGCATACATCAGGATCGCCGGCAGGCGGTCCAGTGGTTTACCCGGTCCGCCGGCCAGGGCCATGCCCGGGCGCGGTATTGGCTGGGGGTGTGTCTGGAGAAAGGCCAGGGGACCGGACAGGACCTGGCCAGAGCGGAGGAACTGTACCGCCAAGCCGCGCAACAGGGCGTCGAAGAGGCAAAGAAGGCTCTGGAGCGGTTGGAACAGGATAAGAAGCCGGGCAATTCTCTGAAAAAGCTGTTTGGCTTTTTGAAATGAAAAGACCCCGCGGGACCGTCTTGAACGGCTCCGCGGGGTCTTCCTACATTTATTTGTGTTCCAAGGCCTCAATGGCCGCCTTGGCGGCCATCTGCTCCGCCTCTTTTTTGCTGCGGCCGGTGCCGGAGCCCACACAGTTTCCGTTCAGCTCCACCGCTACAAAAAAGCGCTTGTTGTGGTCGGGCCCCTCCTCGCCGGTAAGGCGGTAGCGGAGGACCTGTCCGCTCTCCCGCTGGACCAGCTCCTGGAGGGCGGTCTTATAGTCGTGGGGCTTGGTCAGACCGGCTACCTCCCGGCTGAGGATATACTTCTGGATGATCTTCCGGGCGGAGCCGATGCCGCCGTCCAGATAGACCGCGGCCAGCACCGCCTCCACGGCGTCGGCCCGGATGGAGGGCCGCTGGCGGCCGCCGCCGGCCTCCTCGCCCTTGCCCAGGCGCAGATATTCCCCCAGTCCCAGCTCCTGGGCCACTTCCACCAGACTTTCTTCACAGACCAGGGCGGCCCGGGTGCGGGTCAACTCCCCCTCCGGCAGATCGGGGTGGTTGCGGTAGAGGTGGTCGGCCACCACCATGCCCAGAATGGAGTCCCCCAGAAATTCCAGCCGCTCGTTGCTGGAGAGCCTGCCCCGGCTCTCGTTGGCGCAGGAACTGTGGGTCAGGGCATTTTCCAGCAGCTTCTGGTTTTGAAAGGTATACCCCAGTTTTTCTTCTAAGGTCTTCATACAGGTCTCCTTAGACAAGGCAAAACTCCGCCGCAGGCGGAGTTTTGCGTGTTTTTCGAATCAGTCGATCTTGTTCTGCAGGAAACGAACCAGATCTCCCACGGTGCTGATGGAAGAGGCCTCCTCTTCGCCCAGCTCATCAATACCGAACTCCTCTTCCAGAGCCATGGAGAGGTCCACGATGTCCACGGAATCGGCGTTCAGATCATCGGCAAAGGAAGTATCCAGGGTGATGGTGTCCGCATCCACATTGAACTGCTCGGCAATGAGCGCTCTCAGTTTCTCAAAGATCATATTCGCTGCTCCTTCATTTGTGCCCCAGGCACTTTTTCTTCCCTTACTATATGCAGAATCTTCCGGGCTGTCAATAGGGATTTTCCATTTTGCACACTTTGACCAGGAAATTCACCACGTCTGCGCCGGGGAGTTTCCGGGCGGAGATGGTACAAAAGAGGGGCGGAGCATTTCAAACAGCGGGAGGAAAGTGAGCCGGTCAAACAACGGCTGCGGCGGGACAACGGCAGAGAAAATACAGTTAGACAAACGCATCATGTAGTGGTAAAATAACCATACTGCGAATACCACCCCTATTTTCCCGCGCCTGTTGGCGGGATGAGCGAAGAACGACGGTCCTGCGGGACCGGAGAGATATAACGGAGGAAGCCTATGTTAGAGTTACAGCATATCAGCTTCGGTGTGGAGCAGGATGGCGAGGACAAGAACATCCTGCGGGACATCAATCTGACCATCCAGGAGCGCTTCGTGGCTATTACCGGCCCCAACGGCGGCGGAAAGTCCACCCTGGCCAAGGTCATTGCCGGTATTTTGACGCCCACCGAGGGAAAGATCCTTCTGGACGGGGAGGATATCACCGGATTGAGCATCACCGAGCGGGCCCGGAAGGGGATCAGCTTCGCCTTCCAGCAGCCGGTGCGCTTCAAGGGCCTGACGGTGAAGGACCTGATCACCCTGGCCAGCGGTAAGGCCATCGGCGTGCCCGAGGCGTGCAACTACCTGTCCGAGGTGGGCCTGTGCGCCAAGGACTATATCGACCGGGAGGTAGACGCCTCCCTGTCCGGCGGCGAGCTGAAGCGCATCGAGATCGCCATGATCATGGCCCGGTCCACCAAGCTGTCCGTCTTTGACGAGCCGGAGGCCGGCATCGACCTGTGGTCCTTCTCCAACCTGATCCAGGTCTTCGAGCACCTGCACGAGAAGATCAACGGCTCTATCCTCATCATCTCCCACCAGGAGCGGATTCTGAACATCGCTGACCGGATCATCGTCCTGGCCGACGGCAAGGTACAGCAGGACGGGGCACGAAAGGATATCCTGCCCGGGCTGCTGGGAGCGGCGCCCGCGGCGTGCAGCGCCCTGACGGACAAGGTGCGCTAATATTTTTTCAGAAAAGACTTCGATTTAGGCTCTTTATGCTGCGGCTCTCCGCAGCTGTGAAACCAAAAAATGGTTTTGCAAAATCAGTAAGGCACGGTTTTTCGCTCCGCGTTTCATGCGGAGCCTGCGGACCCTTGGTTTGCAGGGATGAGAACAGCGGGAAGTGTTTTCATCAGAAAACGGTATAAGGAGGAAGCGCAATGGACGCGATCCAGAAAAACCTGCTGGCGCAGGTAGCTCAGCTGCATGAGGTGCCCGAGGGCGCCTATAATATCCGGGCCAACGGCAAGTCCGCCGCCCGGAATACCACCGCCCACATCGACATCGTCTCCAAGGCGGACAAGGACGGCATCGACATCATCATCAAGCCCGGCACCAAGAACGAATCTGTCCATATCCCCGTGGTCCTCAGCGAGAGCGGTCTGACCGAGACGGTGTACAACGACTTTTTCGTGGGTGAGGACTGCGACGTAACCATCGTGGCCGGCTGCGGCATCCACAACTGCGGAGTGCAGAACTCCGAGCACTCGGGTATCCACACCTTCCATGTGGGCAAAAACGCGAAGGTGCGCTATGTGGAGCGCCACTACGGCGAGGGAGACGGCCTGGGCGAGAATATTATGAACCCCACCACCGTGGTGGAGATGGACGAGGGCAGCTACATGGAGATGGAGACCACCCAGATCAAGGGTGTGGACTCCACCGTTCGAACCACCAAGGCGACGCTGGGACCCAACGCCACCCTTATTATCAAGGAGAAAGTCATGACCCATGGCAAGCAGTTGGCCAAGTCCGACTTCACCGTGGATCTGGACGGCGAGGGCTGCCACACCAACGTAATCTCCCGGTCTGTGGCCCGGGGGGAGTCTAAGCAGGTGTTCTTGGCCCGGATCAACGGCAATGCCGCCTGCTACGGCCACTCGGAATGTGACGCCATCATTATGGACCAGGGCGTGGTTTCCGCCATCCCTGAGGTCACGGCCAACTGTCTGGACGCCCAGCTGGTCCACGAGGCCGCCATCGGAAAAATCGCCGGGGAACAGCTGACCAAGCTGATGACCCTGGGCCTTACCGAGAAGGAAGCGGAGGAGCAGATCGTCAACGGATTTTTAAAGTGAGAACAAGGGGGCGTGAGAACGCCCCCTTTTTGAAAGCGCGGTGTAAATTTTAGTTTATCGTTTCATGTAGGGTGAGGGCTTGGTAGGGCGGGGGCTTATCCCTCCCCCTTTTGGCCTTCGGCCATTTCCCCCCCGACGGGGGGAATCGTCCCCCGCCGTCCGACAGCCGCCATTTTGGCGGCGGCCCCAAGGGGCCGCCCTACGGGCGGGGCGTCCAGAGGCCGCCCCCTACGAAGCCATATTGTGAACCGTGCGTAGGGGGCGGCGTCCCCGACGCCCCATAATACATCCATA
>Ga0129306_1001488_pt1 | contig 26230 bp, 22 predicted proteins | sample P827metagenome_FD_94438 | JGI IMG/M metagenome (GOLD analysis project Ga0129306, IMG submission 94438) | Capybara group fecal microbial communities from Wisconsin, USA - P827 metagenome | ecosystem: Host-associated > Mammals > Digestive system > Large intestine > Fecal | place: USA: Wisconsin...
AAGAACCTTATGTTCAGCATCAACATCCTGGCAAACGAAGCGGTTGAAAGCTACGGAACCGAGGACGGACGCGAAAAGCTCGAGCGCATCATAAACATATCAAGCGGGCAGATGAACGCCCTTTCCAAATCCCTTGATTCCATAAAGCAGCTGCATATCCACCCCGACGCCGTGGATTTAAGGACCCTGACCGACAATGCTTTGGATAATGCCGCGATCCCCGACAATATCCGTATTATCAGAAATTACTGCGATTTCCCCGCTCTTTGCACCATCGACCAGTATCACACCGGGCACGCCCTCAGCAATCTCATCGGAAACGCCGTGGATTCACTTATGATGTCAGATTCCGCAGACAGGCATATCGAGGTTACCATCGATGCCAGCCGTGACTGGATATACTGGTCTGTCCGGGACAACGGCCTCGGGATCAGAAACAGAGATGTACGAAAATTGCTGATGCCTTTCGTTTCCACCAAATCAAAGAAAGCAAACTGGGGCATAGGCCTTCCTTTTGCTTTTAAAGTAATAGATATGCAGCTTGGCCAGATGAAGATTACGGGAGATACCAATCCTTCCCGCAGATATGCACTTGTAGAGATACTTTTACCCAGGAGAAAGAACCGAAATGGAAAAGATAAAGATTCTGATAGCAGACGATAATAAAGAAATACGGGATTATTTTGCCAATATCCTGGCCCACGAATCCGACATGAATGTTATCGGCGTGGTTTCTTCCGGCATGGAGGCCGTTAATTTCGTAAAAGAAAATGAGCCCGACATAATCCTTATGGACATTCAGATGGAAACCCGGACCGCAGGTATCGATTCCACCAAACTGATCCTCAATTCCCACCCTGCAGTAAAGGTTATCATACTGACCATCCTTGAGGATGACGATCTTCTTTTTCAGGCTTACTGCGCCGGAGTCATGGACTACATCATCAAGACCGATTCCATAACCCAGGTGCTTAATTCAATTCGTGAAGTATACAAAAATCAGCTTATCCTGCGGCCACAGTATGCGGGCAAGATCATAGATGAACTCAGTCACATAAAGGAACAGCAAAAGAGCCTGTTCATGTTCATGAATATCCTGACCAAGCTCTCCAACTCGGAATTCGAGATCCTTAAAAGCCTCTATACGGGCATGAATTACAAGCAGATCTCCGAATCCCGATATGTTTCCACCGTAACCATCAAGAGCCAGATTCACAGCATCTTAAAGAAATTCGGTATGCGAAGCATCAAGGAGGTCATACACGAACTTAAACTTATAGGCTTTGAACACATCATAGAAAGCACGGGACGCGCAGAATAATATCTCTTAAACCCCTCGTCCGGATATTATCTTACGCCTTTTTGCACAAAAAAACCTTGCCGTGATAATCACAGCAAGGTTTTAATTTTTTAATTCACTTTAAATCCTATTTGAAAGGATTCTCGGTAGGATAAGGTAAAGAAGCGGGCTGGTTGTAGTTAAGATCTTCAAGCGGCACTCCGATGTACTTGAATACTTCGAAGAGAGCCTTTCCGTAGTGACCGAATGCAACGGCACCGTGGTGAGGGAAGTTCTTCTGGATAAGTACGTGACGATAGAAACGACCCATTTCCTTAATGGCGAATACGCCGATACCGCCGAAGGACTGAGTACGAACATCAAGAACTTCGCCTTCTGCAAGGTAAGCTCTGAGTTTATTGTCAGCGGTAGACTGCAGTCTGAAGAAGGTGATGTCTCCGGGAGCGATATCGCCTTCGAGAGTTCCGTTGGTAACCTCGATGGGAAGGTTTCTTGCCATGATCTTCTGGTACTTCATCTCGCAGAAAGCAAGCTTGCTGGAGCAGGTATTTCCGCAGTGGAAGCCCATGAATGTATCGGTAAACTTGTAATCGTACTTGCCTTCGATAGACTGCTTGTACATATCCTTGGGAACTGAGTTGTTGATATCAAGAAGGGTAACAACGTCGTCGGATACACAGGTTCCGATAAACTCGGAAAGACATCCGTAAATATCAACTTCGCAGGATACGGGAATTCCCATGCCGGTAAGACGGCTGTTTACGTAGCAGGGTACGAAACCGAACTGGGTCTGGAATGCAGGCCAGCACTTTCCTGCGATGGCAACGTACTTGCGATATCCCTTGTGAGCCTCAACCCAGTCAAGGAGAGTAAGTTCGTACTGGGCAAGCTTCTCGAGAACTTCGGGCTTCTTGTTGCCGGCGCCGAGTTCTGCAGCCATTTCCTTAACCTTTGCAGGGATTCTGGCGTCGCCTGCGTGCTTGTTGAAGGATTCGAAAAGGTCAAGTTCGGAGTTCTCTTCGATCTCAACACCAAGGTTGTAAAGCTGCTGGATGGGAGCGTTACATGCAAGGAAGTTAAGAGGTCTGGGACCGAAGGAAATGATCTTCAATTCGGAAAGACCCTTGATGGCTCTTGCAACGGGAATAAAGTCGTGGATCATGTCGGCGCAGTCCTCTGCATCACCTACGGGATACTCGGGAATATAAGCGCCAACGCTTCTGAGCTTTAAGTTATAGCTTGCGTTAAGCATACCGCAGTAAGCATCACCACGGCCGTCCTGAAGATCCTTCTGGCTTTCTTCTGCTGCCGCGCAGAACATCTTGGGACCTTCAAAGTGCTTGGCAAGTAAGGTTTCGGAAATTTCGGGACCGAAGTTTCCAAGGTAAACGCAAAGAGCGTTACAACCTGCTTTCTTGATGTCTTCGAGAGCCTGAACCATGTGGATCTCGCTCTCTACGATACAAACGGGACATTCATAAATGTCGGATGCATCGTATTTCTTCTTGTAGGCATCAACAAGAGCTTTACGTCTGTTAACGGAAAGGCTCTCGGGGAAACAGTCACGGCTGACTGCTACGATACCTAACTTGATCTTGGGAATGTTTATCATTTTTTCTCCTCCTTGTTATTCGATGTGTGGACAGTGCCATTCACATAAGCTATTCATTAATATTCAGATTCTTCCCCTTAAGTCCCAGGAATGAACCCGCATCAAGTCCGCCCTCGGCATGTCCGATGAGCCACTTGTTTACCGCGGTAATAAGAGCATCTTCGTTTGGTGCGGTTCCGTCAGCATTTACTTTTGCGTGCTTTGCTTTAAGCGGAAGATTGGTTCCCTTAGGAAGAACGATGGAAACCTGAAATCCCTTGCCGTCCACTCCGCAGGGAGCATAGTGAAGAGTGGTGGCATATACTTCAACAGCGGTTCCGGCGGGTACAAAGAACGCCTTGACCTTGGAAGTGTCATAGGTGTGGTCCGCTTCAACCTCTCTGAGCAAACCCAGCATAAGGATCGCATCGGTGGCAGCCACGTTGATCTCGGAATCTCTGTGGTATTCCAGAGCATTGAGCATGCAGTTGTGGCCGTTGCAGTATCCGATCTGTACGGGCATTTCGCCGTAAACAATATCGGAAATCTCCTTTGCCACGGGAAGGCTCTCAAGCTCCTTGATTCCGGGCTCATAAACCACCCCTTCGGGTACGGGCGTTTTCTTCATGGCCTCAACAAGGCCGGAGAAATCCACATTGTCGACGATCCTTCCGTACTCTTTGAATTCAGCGTCTTTAACAGAATAAACTTTCATAAGCGCCTCCCTTATTTAATGATATTGAAAACAGGCTTTAAAGCAGGATAAATTGCCTTAAACTGTTTATACTTCTCGTCATACTTTTTGGCAAGCTCCGGATCGGGTTCAACGGTTTCTTTGACCTTAACGAACTTACCGGCAATCTCTTCTACGGACTTGAATTCACCTGCCGCAACCGCTGCCAGCATGGCGCCGCCCATTGCGGGACCTTCCTCTGCCACGGGAACGTCAACCTTCACATTGAAGATGTTTGCAATCATCTTCTTCCAAAGAGGACTCTTTGCTCCGCCGCCGCAGATCTTGGTGCGGTCGATCTTTATTCCGAGGGACTTTGCAACCTCGAAAGAATCGCGAAGTGCAAAAGCAACACCTTCAAGCACTGCCTGAGTCATCTCTTCGCGGGTGGTATCCATGGTCATTCCGATGAAGGTACCTCTGGCGTTGGGGTCATTGTGAGGAGAACGCTCACCCATCAGGTAAGGCAAGAAGAATACGTGATTCTCGCCCAACTTCTCAATACCCTTCTGCTCACCGCCATAGTCCTTGGTTTTAAGTATTTCATCCATCCACCACTTGTTGCAGGATGCGGCGGAAAGCATGCATCCCATCAGATGGTAGGTTCCGTCTGCGTGGCAGAAAGAATGAAGAGCGTTATATTTATCCACTCCGAAGTTCTTGGATGAAACGAAAAGGGTTCCGCTGGTTCCGAGGGAAACGTTACACTGTCCGTCGCCTACGGTTCCGGTACCTACGGCGGCTGCCGCATTGTCTCCGGCACCTGCCGCTACAACGGTGTTCTCGGGGAAGCCCAGTTCCTTTGCAACTGCGGGAAGAAGTGTTCCCACCTTCTCGTAACTTTCATAGATCTTCGCAAGCCATTCTTTTTTCACATGGCAGATCTCACACATTTCCTCGGACCACTTACGGTTCTTAACATCAAAAAGAAGCATGCCCGAAGCATCGGATACGTCCGTGCAATGAACACCTGTGAGTCTGTAAGCAAGATAGTCTTTGGGAAGCATCATCTTGGCAATACGGGCGAAGTTTTCGGGTTCTTTGTTCTTTACCCAAAGGACCTTTGGTGCCGTGAAACCTGTAAAGGAAATGTTTGCGGTATATTCGGATAATTTGTCTTTGCCGATAACGTTATTGAGATAATCGCATTCTTCGGTGGTTCTTCCGTCGTTCCAAAGAATGGCGGGTCTTATGACTGCGTCGTTTGAATCAAGAATTACAAGACCGTGCATCTGGCCGCCGAAGCTGATTCCGGCGATCTTGGACTTATCGAACTTTGCGGTGAGTTCCTTTAAGCCTTCCATGGACTTTTCATACCAGTCCTCGGGATGCTGTTCGCTCCAGCCCGGATGCGGGAAAAATAAAGGATATTCCTTGGAAACCACGTTAAGAATGTTCCCGTCGGAATCCATTAAAAGAAGTTTTACTGCAGAAGTACCCAAATCGATACCAATATAGTACATAACCGTCCCTCCTTGAAATAACCCTCATTTTCCCTTATTGTATACAAATTCGCCCGATTATTCAATTCAAATCTGCAAACAGACTTATCAAATATTGCTATTTTGAAAAACGCCTCAAAAACAGGCGCAAACCCAATAAAAAACGGCGGTTGCAGGTTTTTACACTGCATCCGCCGCGGTTATTGTTGCTGTTTTTTTACTGCTTTTCGCTTACGAACAAAGAAGCCCTGCTCTGAATTATCTTAACGACTTCTTCAACGCTCTTCTGTCCTTCGAAGAAGGGAGCTGCTTCTTCAAATATGATGCTTGTCACATCATCCAGATTTCCTACCAACTTGTCTACACTGTAAACGAAATTCTTGAAGTCTTCCACTTCTGCATCGGTAAGAGGTTCGATGGTTACTTCTTTACCGCCGATCCATCTGGTATCATCATAATAAATGATATTTCCGCCTTCGTCTTCGTAAGACGGCTTTTCTTTCAGCTGCATGCATGTCTTTTCAAAACCCTTAACGGTTGAAGAAAATCCGCCGTTGTTTTCGCTCTGATAATCATCAAGAAGGTACTTTCGAACAAATTCCCAGGCACCGTCAATATTTCTGCACTTTGAAGAGACTCCGATGCACATGTTGGGGATAATACAGGAACCTTTTCCGTCTTTGTTAGGATAACCCATAAAGGCCGGATCCTCTCCGACTCTGACGCGAAGGTAATTCTTATAATCCCATGTATCATAGATATATGCGGTCATCAAGGATGCTTTGCCCATTCTTACTTCGTTATCGTAGCCTTCCCAGTCAAATTCCTCATTGTTTCCGTAAAGGATCTCATAATACTTGTCCTCGGGAAGAAGCGTCTTCATATATTCAAGGACTGCCTTGAACTCGTCCGAATCAAAGTTACAGGTTACGGTCTTGGGATCTATGAACTCAGCTGCGCTTACCTTGAAAAGATTCGTAAGGAAGCCTTCTCTGTTCATATCATGATAAAGAACCTTACCCTCGGGAAGAGTCTTCATGTAATCCAGCATTTCCTGCATGGTCCAGCCTGTCCTGTCACCGAATTCCGATTTTTTGCCGATTGCCGTAAATATCTCAAAGTTCGGAACGATCTGATAAAGCTTTCCGTTCTTGGAGCATGCTTCAAGGATATTCGGAAGGATATCCTCCCTGCTCAGATCGGGGTCTTTGTCGAGAAGCTTTCCGAGGTCAGCAAAAAGACCCTTGCTAACGTAATTCTCCATAGTGTTGTTCCCGGAACAGATCACGATATCGGGACCCTTTCCGCTTGCAACATCCGAATTAAATTTATTCATGCCGGCGTTATAATCATCGTTTGTATTGAAACCGGAATAATCTACAACACTGATCCTGTACTTTTCACTCTTCCTGTTAAAATCAACAACAAAACGTCTTACACTGTTGTCAAGCCATACACATCCGAGAGACAGGATCTCCTTGTCGACCACGTCTTCCGGGTTGACCTTATTGTACTTGCAAAGGTGATAATGAACACCCTTATCGTCCCAATCGTTGTAATATGCGATAAAGGTTCTTTCATCCAGCGCCTCCAGAAAATTGAAGTAGCTGACATAAAGATCGGAATTGACAAAGTTGAAAAGAGCCTTGGGTTCCGCATCTCCGAAATTATATCCCAGAACCTGTGTGGAGTCCGTAAGATACAGATCGTATCCCGCGCCCTGCATTACAGAATAATTGGAAAGATTAACTGTGGCCTTTAAAGCTTCGCCTGTTTCGAGAGTATCGGGATTGAATCTGTAAAACTCCTGCTCCTTTTCTCCCCACTTTGATACGACAAGGGAACTGTCTTTAAGCTTATAGACGCCGTTAAAGTTACTCTCGCTGTCCGAAAGTTCTTTTTTCTTTAACACGTTTAATTCGTTGTCGATACGAATGATCCTGTCATAGGAGAAAAGAATGCAGCCGTTCGGAACTACAGCCAGGGAATTCACATATGTGATCCCGCACTTTTCATTGAGATCTTCAAGCTTTACGGATTTACCGGAAGCATCATATCTCTCGGCAACAAATCTGTTGTTATATACGGGGTTCTCGGGGTCTGTATCGTCTACGGTATAATCTTCGTAAAAAATTATAAAGGAACCGTCTTCAAAAGGAACTATCCTGCTGACCCAAGAGTTTTCCTTACCTACTTTAACGGCCTTGCTCTCACCGGTGTTTATGTCGGTGATCACTACCTGAGAAGTCTGGATATAATCCTTCTCGCTGTAGGAAGAACCAAGCATATAGAGCTTGCCGTTGAGCATGGTATTGTAGTTTGCATTAAAATTCTCGGGAAGCGTAAGCTTTAATTCCTCTTCCCTGTAGATAGTGTCCTTGTCGATTGTATTGTACTGACCCTTTGCTTTACTGCAGCCGGCAAGTGCCAAAATGCACAAAGCAATGATCGGCAAAGTCAGAAGTTTCTTCACTTTACTCATAAATTTCACCGTTTTTTACCTTTCTTCTTTTCTCTTTATATTCTTCAAACCTGTCTGAAAGAAACTTTTTGATATCGTCCTTATGAATGGTCCTCTTCTTCCATAATCTGAAAAGAAGAAGCAATACAAGGACCGCCGGGAACAAATAAAGCAAAAATCCCAGTACCGCAACAGGCGTAAGGTAATCCTCCACACCCCTTGCTATGTTCTCCCAGTAAGGATAAACGATCGCTTTGCCGTTCATTCCGCGGATACCGAAGTTCTTTACGTTCATTATTAACTTCGTCCAATGGAAACGACCCGTGTTTTCCACAATTTCCCTGGATTCTTCACCGACAGGGATCTTTTCCTCGATGAGCTTTTTGGCATAACCCGCAACGGGGTTGGGAAGCAGAGCTTCATACATGTTAAGGTATGTGATCTGCCCGTTTCTGTTAAGCGAAGAATAAGACATATAAACGGTCGGTACATTGTTCCCCGCAAGATCGTTTATTCTTCCCTTTTCGCGCTCGATGACGCCGACAATGATGTGCCGTTGCCCGCTTATTTCAACGATCCTGCCCACCACGTCGGTGGAACCGAAAAGCCTCCAGGCAACATCTCTGTCGATAACTATACGATCGTCATTCAGGGTGGATTCACTGAAAAAGTTGCCGTCTACAAGGTTTAAAGGATGAAAGAGGAAGAAATCTCCTCCGACGCCCACTGCTTTGAACTCTTCCGTCTCACGCTCCGTGGAAACAACGGCGCTTCCGTTGGCTGAATACGCATAAATCCAAAGGCGCGCGTCCTCGTTCTTTGCCGTAAGGGAGTCCTTCTTCAGCTGCTCTGCGATATTAAATTCAAGTTCTTTTATATTGTCTCCGGAAAAACCCGACATCTCGGAGAAGAAGCAGCTTATCTGCGAAAAATCGTTGTCTTTGCTCCATCTTTTTGCAAGATTTTCTGCATAAAGACCCTTCACCACATTCTTCCCTATAAGAGTAACGATAAATGCCAAAAGAAGGGATGCTGCACCGATAATCGCCAGCTTTATCTGTGTTTTTCCGAATACAGATCTTAAATAATTCATGAAATTATTCCTTTAAACGAACCTGCTGACCGTCCTCAATGGGCTGTGAAGCTGTGGTGATCACGTACTCCCAGCCTTCCATTTCACCGCTGATGGCGGTTCTGGTATCGTCTTCCGCAAGGACCTTAACGGGAACCTTTTCCGCAATGTATCTGTTTCCGAGAGGCGTACTCTTTGCTTTGACAATAAGGATATATTTTCCGTCGTTTCCGTCTCTGATGGCACTGGAGGGAACGATGATGTCATAGTTTGAGGTACGTGAACCTACCGTAACTGATAAGCTCTGGCCTGCGGATACATCTCCTTCAACCTGGAAGTTGATGATCTTTTCCTTGGAAGGATTCGAAGGGTTGGAACGAATCGAGGATACTCTTGCATGAGCGTCGACGTACCACCAGGAGTTGGTGATCTCCGCCTCGTCTCCCACATTAACAAGCATAGCCTGCTCATTGGGAACGGTAAGGCTCATGCTGAAGCCCTTGCCCGCTACCTGGATCGTAGCGACTTCCGCTCCTGTTTCGATGGTTTCACCTGCCGAAAGTCCGAGGGAAACTACGGTTCCGGAAACGGGTGCCGTGATTTCGGTAATTGTTTCTTCTTTTTCCGCTTCGGCAATTTCCTTAAGAAGGGGAGCAAGCTCCTGAACGTCGGAAGAGAAGTTTGTAAGCTCCTCCTTTGCTTCCGTGAGGTTCTTCTCTGTTGCCGTGATCTGCTTTGTATAGTTTGCAAGCTTGTCGTCGATGGCCTTTTGAGCTGCCGCAACGGCTGCTTCCATTTCTTTAATCTTCGCAGTCGAAGTATTTACGTTTGCCTGATAGGAATTTATACCGTTTTCAGCCACACGGAGATTGTCTTCGGGAGAAATCAGGTCATGGGCCTTTGTTTTAAGGGTATCTGCTTTTGTTTCAAGTGTGGTTGCCGCATTTTTAGCTGCCTCCGCACGATTCTTGGCGGCAAGCTTTGCATCGATGACATCCTGAGGATCTGGGTTCGATACTGCGGTGCTATATTCACTCCTTGCCTGCGTAAGATTGGTATCGGCAGCACCTTTTGCCGCCGTAGCGGCTGTCTTTGCATCGTCCGCCTTGCTTTCTGCGGATCTTGCACTGGTCTTGTCTTTATAAGCCGCAAGAGCCTCGTTACCCTTTGTTACCGCCGTAGCATAGGTGGCATCATCGGAAGAATATGCCGCCAATGCCTTTACCGCAACATCAAATTCCGCTTTCGCCATGTTGTAAAAATTTAATGCCCTATCGTACTCCTGCTTTTTGGAGTCATAATCGAATGTACTCTTGGCATCCGAAAGATTGCCTTCGTTTATGCCATTCTGCGTGGTCCATGCTTCTTTCCACTTCTGTGCATCCGCAAGTGCGGCATATTCCGCATATTCCGCTGCGGTTCCGTGTTCGAATCTGTCCTTCGCCGTGGTTAAATTCTCAAGTGCTTTTTCAAGGTTTGCAACTTTCTTTCTTGCCTCTTCAAGCTTGGCAAGATTTGCTTCAAAATCATCCGCATTTACGTTTCCCTTTGAAAAAGCATCGGAAACCGTATGCGTCAGAACATAGGTCTCGTATTTTTTTCTCAATTCCTTTAAGGTTTCGCTTTCGCCCTCTTCAAGAAGATAAAGCACATCCCCTTTTTGAACCTCATCGCCGACATGGGCAACAACGCTGGCAACCTTTCTGGACTGCTTGAAGACTACTTTATAAGGGTCCTCGGCTTCAACATAACCTGTTCCCCTGACTCTTTTTGTGATTGAACCCGAACTCGGATACTGAGCCGCAACCTTTGGAAGTGAGTAGTTCATTATCGTATTCGAGCAGAAGGTTAAAATCAGCAATACCGCAAGAAATACGATAGCGATGTTCTTGATCCAATCTTTGCGTTTCTTTTTCTCGTCCATGTCAAACTCCTTTAAAATCAAACACTGAATAAAATCCCGTGATTATCCCTTTACACCGCCCTGGTACATGATACCTTCCACCAGGTAATCCTCTCCGTACAAAAATACCAGAAGACCGGGAACCATATAAATCGTTGCTATTGCAAAAGCCAGACCCGTTTCGTTCTTGTTGATCTGCGAAAGAAAAACGGAAAGGGGGTGCATTTCTTCATTGGAAAGCAGAATCAATGGCTGCTCAACCATGTTCCAGTAGTCGATGAATACCAGGATTGCTACGGAATATAGGCAGCTCTTGCACAAAGGAAAGCAGATCTTTGAGAATATCTGCCACTCTCCGGCACCGTCGATCTGTGCGGCTTCGATAAACGAAGAAGGAACACGGCGCATAAACTTCGTAAGCAGGTAAACCGCAAACGGAGATGCAATACCGGGAAGCCATATTGCCCAGTTTGTATTAATAAGATGCAGCCAGGTTGAAACCATATAGTTGGGAACCAACGTAACCTGGTACGGCATCAGCATCAGTATGATGTACAAAAAGAAAATGATCTCTTTTATCTTACCCTTGGTTCTCGTAAATCCGTAGGAAGCAAAAACCGCTACCGCCAGCTGGAAAAACAGGATCGGAAGAACAAGGATCACGGAATTCCAAAACTTGATAAGGTAGGCGGGGCTCTTTAACAGCACGGTTATGTACTGGTTAAAGGAGATCATGTCCGGAATGAACTTCAAATTTACCAGTTCGGATATGAATATCTTTCCGCCCTTTTCACTCTTTGAGAAGATTGCGCCGTAATTGGCGTTTATCTCACTCTGAGCCATAAAAGAATTGGAAATGGTAAGTATGATGGGCGTTAAAAATATGGCCGCAAAGATCACCGCAAAGAAGGTGATTATGCAGACCTGAATAAGCTGCTTGCGCTTTCTCCGGGATATGGTCTTATGGGTTTTCTTCATTCTTCCACATCCTTTCCGAAGCGGTTCTCGGCAAGGAACAGCGCCCCTATGATAAGCACCATGACAAGAGACATGATTATGGCCGCCGACGAAAGTTTCTGATAGTCCAGAGACTTAAACATGTTGTTCATGAAGTGCTGCAGCATATACAGCGGCCCGTAGGGGTGGTCGCTGGTCAACAGGTAAATCTCTCTGAATACCTTAAAGGAGTTGATCAGAGAAAGTATGGTAACAAACAGGATCGTGGGAGACAGGTATCTGATCTTGATCTGCCAGAAGATCTGCCACGCATTTGCATTTTCCATGTACGCAACCTCAAGAATGTCGTGAGGTATGGATTCCAGCGCAGCCAGGAAAAGGATCATGTTGTAACCCAGATTCTTCCAAAGGAACAGGAAAATGATAACAACCTGTCCGTACTCGGACTTAAGCCAGTCGATCTTGGCCATTCCGAAGCCCCCGAGCAGATTGTTCACGGCGCCGTTAAAGTCGAACATTACCTGTACGATAAGCACCACCGAAGCAACCGGAACCATCATAGGCGTAAGAAAAGCCGTTCTGAACTGACTCCTTAAGGGAATCTGCCTGTCAAGCATTGCGGCCAAAAGCAGGGAAAGTATCACTGCCAGAGGCATCGCTATGATCGAAAACTGGAGCGTATTTTTGCTCGCAGTCTTAAACGCCACATTCTTAAAAACGTTTACGAAGTTTTCAAATCCCACAAAACTTGCATTTATGGGGTTATCCACCATGGAGTAATAAATGACAACAAAAAAAGGAAGTATGAAGAACACAAAAACACCCAGCAGGCTGGGCACCATAAACAACGTCGAGCTCAACTTCCGACGTCTGTTTCTCTTCTTCAACTCACTTCCATGTCTTGCCATAACTACTGCACCAATCTACAAATCGAAAAAACACGCTGATTACTACACATGTAATACTATATGATACTTAATTCAAAAACAAGGGTAAATCCTCACATAAATATTTAAACTTTTATTAAAAAGTCGGACAGTTTGGAGATTTTCTCTTTCTTTCTGTGGAATCCCGAGGCTTTTTATATTAACATATATTATAACAGTTTTACGGACGATCCGCAAAACGCCCCAAGGAGACCTTTATATGAGCAAAACTCTTTTCAACGAATCTTGGCTTTTCGCCGAATTTCCTTTGGATACTCCCTATTCGGAAATGAATGAGTCCGACCTTCTTTGTCCCGTGGATGTGCCCCACGACTGGATGATCTACCATGTAAAAGACCTTTATAAGGACAGCATCGGGTTCTATAAAAAGGCCTTTCATATTAAAGCCGCAAAACTCCACACATATATTATACGATTTGAAGGAATTTATATGAATTCGGAAATTTTCTTGAATGACAAGAAGATTTTTGAGTGGAAATACGGCTATTCCACCTTCGAAGTTGACCTTACTCCCCATTTAAAAAACGGGGATAACGTGCTTTGTGTTTCATGTAAATACGAAAGTCCCAACAGCCGCTGGTATTCGGGGGCCGGAATCTACCGGAACGTCTATTTCATCGACAAAGAAGCTGCCTACCTTCCCACAGACGGCACCTATATCACCGCACGCAAAAACGGGGACGAATTTATCGTGACCATAGATGCGGAAACGGTTACAAAGTTTCCTTTTGAATGTACCCTGCGACACCGCATAACCGATGCGGAGGGAAAAGAAATCGTCCGGAACGAAGGGCCTGTCCCCGCAAGCGATGAGCCTCTTATCAACAAGCAGACCTTCAGCGTGTCAAACGTGCGCCTCTGGGATATCGATGACCCCTACGTATATCATGTTACCAGCGAAATCCTGGCAAACGGCAGGATCGTGGATACGATCGAAAATCCTCTGGGCTTTAAGACCATCGAATTTGACAAGGATAGAGGTTTCTTTTTAAACGGAAGAAGCGTGAAAATCTGCGGTGTCTGCCAGCACCACGATCTGGGTTGCCTGGGTTCCGCCATGAACATAAACGCCTTAAGGCGCCAGTTTGAAAAACTTAAAAAGATGGGAGTTAATTCTGTCAGGACCTCCCATAACATGCCCGCAAAAGAGCTTATGCTCCTGGCGGATGAAATGGGAATGCTGATCTATTCCGAAAGTTTTGATATGTGGGAGCTTCCCAAAACGGCCCATGATTACGGCAATTATTTTCCGGAATGGTGGGAAAGGGATGTGGCCGCCTGGGTTAAGAGGGACAGAAATCACCCGTCCCTTATCATGTGGGGAATCGGAAACGAAATCTACGATACCCACGCGGGTAACGGCCTTAAATGGACCCGGCTTTTGAGAGATGCCGTGAGAGAATGGGACCCCAGGCACAACGCCTATATCACCATCGGCTCGAATTACATGGACAGCGAAAATGCGCAGGCCTGTTCCGCAGAACTGGAGCTTGCAGGCTACAACTATGCGGAAAGACTTTATGACGCACATCACAAAAAATACCCCGATTGGCGTATTTTCGGTAGCGAAACATCTTCCACGGTACAAAGCCGCGGAATCTACCGCTTCCCCCTTTCGGTACGCCTCTTAACTTACGAAGACGGCCAGTGCTCGTGCCTCGGAAACTGCACCACCAACTGGGGTGCTCCGGACGCAGACTACGTGATAAGCGAGCACAGAGACAGGGATTTTGCGGCAGGACAGTACCTCTGGTCCGGCTTTGATTATATCGGGGAGCCTACGCCCTATAATTCGAAGAACTCTTTCTTTGGACAGATCGATACAGCGGGCTTTGAAAAAGATACCTTTTTCCATTATCAGGCCGAGTGGACCGATGTGAAAACCGCTCCCATGGTGCATTTGCTTCCTTACTGGGACTTTAACGAGGGCCAGCTTATCGATGTTATCGCCTACTCAAATGCCCCCTATGTCGAGCTTTTCTTTAACGGAGAATCTCAGGGAAGGCAGTTTATCGACCATAAAAACGGCAAAGACCTGAAGGCTCACTGGGTTCTGCCCTACCATGAAGGTGAGCTTACGGTGATCGCCACAGACGAAAACGGTGTGATCCTTGCCCGTGACAGTGCACGCTCCTTTAAAGATCCCGTAAGTCTTGTTGCAACTCCGGACAAAGAAACCCTTACCGCCGACGGAACGGACCTTTGCTTTATCGAGATCTCCTCCGTTGATGAAAACGGCACTTTTGCGTCAAATGCCAGAAACCGCGTAAATGTGAGCGTTACGGGGCCTGCGCGTCTTGTGGGCCTTGATAACGGCGACAGTACCGACTATGACGAGTATAAAGGAAGTTCAAGAAGACTCTTTTCCGGAAAGCTTCTTGCAGTTATCGCCTCTACGGGCGAAGCCGGAGAGATCAATGTATCATTTAAGTCTCTCGGTTTAAAGGATACGTCGGTCACATTACGCGCTTTGGAGAATAAATCGGGATACACTGCTCCGTGTCTGACCAGAAACGGCATTTCTCCCGAAAACAACGAAATCCCCGTAAGAAAAATAGCTCTTACCCGCCTCGGCCCTGCAGAACTAAACAAAAATCACAAGGAATGCGATGTAAGCTTTGAGATCCTTCCTAAAAATGCCACTTATAAGAATGTTGTGTTTAAGGCTCTCACCAATGACGCCGTGGAGGCAAATTTTGTGTCCGTTACTGTGGAAAACAATATTGCCCACGTGGAAGCCCTCGGAGACGGTGACTTCAGACTTACAGCTTTTGCCTGCAACGATAAAGATCACCCCGAAGTTGTTTCGGAACTTGAATTCTACGTAACCGGACTCGGGCTCGCCATCAGAGACCCCTACGAATTTGTCCCCGGCTGCGAATTTACCAAAACCCATATGGAACAGGCAAAACTCAGTTTTAACGGCGGAGTGTTCCTGATGGAAAACGAGAATGCTTTTGCCACCTATGAAAAGCTGGATTTCGGCGACCTTGGTTCGGATGAGATCACAATTCCGATTTTTACCTTCTCCGATGAGCTTCCTCTGGAAGTCTGGGAAGGAACCCCGGAAAAGGGTGACTGTCTCTTAAAAGACACTTATCGCGCCAAATCCATATACAACACATATCAGTCAAACACTTTTAAGCTTTCAAAGAAACTGACGGGCATCCGAACGATTACCCTTCTTTTCCACGCATGGGGCAGGTTCTCCCTGGGCGGATTTGTGTTCAGGAAGCCCGAAAGAGCTTACTCGGTAACGTCCGCCGTAAACTATTCAAAGATTTCCGGGGACAGTTTCAAAGTAGCTTCCGATGCAGTTACAGATATCGGAAACAACGTTTCCATTGATTTTGACGGTATGGACTTTTCGGAAAAGGGTGTATCCGCCGTAGAGATCACGGGACGCTCAAATAATCCCAAAACAAGCATTACCCTGCTTTTTGCGGATGACAAAGAAACCCTAAGGCAAATGGCCGAGTTTACATACTCGGATGATTACGTGACTGTCACCGTTCCCTTAAAGGATGTTCGCACAGCCGGCAGATTGAGCCTTTTATTCCTTCCGGGAAGCAATTTTGATTTAAAGAGCTTTAAGTTTATACCCGCTGCGGAATAACTTCCGCTTAACGAGCAAAAAATAACCCCACCGAAATGAATCGGTGGGGTTTATTACTATTTGTCTGTTTATACGTTGCCGCTCTTTAATTCCAAGAGTTTCTTCTTTAACTCGCCTTCGATACGGCCCAGTTCTGCTTCCGCTTCCCTTCTCTTCTGAGCGCCTTCGGTCTGGATCTTCATAACCTCATCCAAAGTGGAAATGAGCTGTTCATTGGTGTGCTGAAGAGTCTCGATATCAACAACGGAACGCTCTGCTTCCTTGGCGGTTGCGATGGTAGCCATCTTAAGGGTGTCTGCGTTCTTCTTAAGAAGATCGTTGGTCATCTGGGTAACGGCAGCCTGTGCTTCGGTAGCCTGCTTGCCGTGTTCGATACCAAGAGCCAAAACCATCTGGCTCTTCCAAAGAGGAATGGTGTTGATGAGAGAAGACTGGATCTTCTCAAGCATCTGGGTGTCGTTGTTCTGAAGAAGTCTGGTCTGAGGACCCATCTGGATGGAGATCATACGGGTAAGCTCAAGGTCGTGAAGCTTCTTCTCGAAACGATTGCAAAGGTTTGCGTAATCGTTATACTTCTGCGCATCTTCCTGAGCACCGGTCTCTTCAGCTTTCTTTCTGAGCTCTTCGAGTTCGATGTTTCTCGCATCCGCAAGGCGCTTCTTACCTGCGATGATGTACATGGTGAGTTCTTTGTAATACTTGGTGTTAAGAGTGTACATCTGGTCGAACATCGCGATGTCCTTCATAAGGACGATCTGGTGATTCTCCAGCTGCTGAACGATCTTGTTAACGTTTCCTTCAGCCTTGGTGTAGGAAGCCTTAATGGATTCCAGTTCGTTTTTCTTTTTCTGGAAGAATCCGGCAATACCCTTCTTCTCGGGAACGCCGACGTTCTTAAGTTCAACAACCAGGGATGCAAGGTCTTCACCGATGCTTCCGAGGTCCTTGGTACGCACGTTGTTTAATGCTGCTTCGGAGAAATCTGCGATATTCTTCTGCGCAGCGGCGCCGTACTGCATGACCATATTCGAATCCTTGATATCGATCTTGGCTGCGAATTCATTGACAATCTTCTTTTCTTCTTCGGAAAGAAGGCTGTCGTTAAGTTCTATTGCATTGGCATTTCTTTCTTCTTCTTTTTTCTTTTTCTCTTCCTCTGCCTGTGCGTTTCCGCTCAAATCGGGCTCAAGGGTAAGAGTGGAAAAAGCATTTGCCGCTTCTGTAACGCCACTCGGATCAAGTGTAAGAGTGGGGGTGTAGTTTTCGTTTTCTGCCATGATTGTTCTCCCTTCAATAGGCTTTTATGCATCAAGACTCTTTGCGAGCTCTTTGGCTTCATTCATAAGTTCGTCGTCCATAAGGCCCTCGGAACGAAGCATGTTTTCCATTACGGAAATATCGGTGGAAACGTCCAGTGCTTCTTCGGCGAAAAGCGCATCCAACTGCTTATCAAATGCCTGAAGCGCCGTACCCATCATATCTTCTACCTTACCCTTGGTTCCGTCAATATTGGTACCCGAAATTCCCGCATCATCCATGCGGTCGTAAGCATTTAAAAGCTTAAGGGTCGTGGGCAGGTAATAATTGAAGAACTTGCTGACCTGTTTCTTTTTCTTGGGATGCTTTACTACGTAAGCAACGATCTTGTCGGTAACAGCTTCCAGGTGATCGATCTGCTCGGAAAGCTTCTCGTCTTCAATGGAATCGTTGAGACGGTGCATCTCGGCAATGGCCTTGTCCTTTTCATCGATCATTTTGTCAAGATCGGGATCTCCGGTCGATTTTCTCTCTTTAACGGGAGGTTTGGGCGCCTCCTTCGCAGGCTGCGAAGATGTATTGCTTCCGGAATAAGGATTGCCCGCTGTCTGTCCGGGCTGTCCTGCCGCGCCGCCGGCACCGCCTGCGGTCTGAGTTGCGTAAGGATTGGGCTGTTTATTTGAGTAAATATTCTGCTGTCTGTTCTCGGTCTTACTGTAAGGATTCGCGGTGGGACGATTGCTCTGATTACGCTTGACCTCCGCATAATCATCGCCCTTTATCAGTTTTTTCAAGAGTCCGATGGCTGCTGCCATAACAAGAAGAAGTCCTATGCCGCCCACAAGCAGGCCGCCAAGACCCAAAATGAGTCCGCCGACCAATTTGAAACCGGTACCGCCGAATATTATGATTGCAAGGATGATCCATCCTATTTTGTTGTTGTTATTTCTGCGACTCATTATATAACTCCATAAAAACTACTATATATATTATGTCGAAACTTAAGCACGTGTCAAGGAATCTTTGAATACTGCGATTCCGTAAACACACCGTCAAATGTGCAAATTAGGGCTGTATATTTTTCCTTTTGCGTCCGTTTGACCTAAAGTCTCTGTATGCCCAAAGCAAACTGTATTTGACATAGAAAGTAAAGGGGCTTTTCATGAGCAGATCCACATAAGAAATTTGTTCTTTATCCATGAATCTTCCGTAGTTTTCGTTGCTTCGAAAATCGGGGAATTCTTCGATCATGCGCCTTCTCAAGTATTTGACAAACGAATACTTTCTTCCGTGCTTTATCCGCATATAGGAAAACAGCGTATTCACAAAGAAAGTAACTGTAAAAATATGCTCGATCTCGCTCCGGTATGTTTCGAAAAAGCCGCGATCCTTCATTTCCGTAAGCATCCTTTCGGCGGCCGTAACCCTGTCATTGCAGCGCGAAGGAGTAATGGTATGTACCGTCGATGTTTCGTGCTGGTAATAATAGTACATGGGCTCCTTGATGTACTCAAAATGCTTGAAGTACATGGCCCAGACGGGACCCGCGCAGTTATCTTCGTAAAAGATTCCTTCGGGAAAAGACAGCTTATTATCCCTAATAAGCGAAGCCCGGTAAACTTTCATTACCATGCTTCCGCTGTTTTTAAGGAATTCGCGCCGCTTTTCGACAGTCATTTCACCAATCTTTTTCTCATTCTCTTCAATGACGATCTCCCCCGGCTCAAGGGTTTGCGTATGTACGACCGTAAACCCGCATCCAATTACATCGGCTCCGGTTTCAATTCCTTTGTTTATCAGCTTTTCATAAAAATCCGGAGTAATCCAGTCATCGGAATCGATAAAGCCTATCCACTCGCCCGCAGCTTTCTTAATTCCTTCGTTTCTGGCTCCGCCCTGATGACGGTTGACTTTTAGATCGATGATCCTGAAAAGATCGGGATATTTTTCTTTGTATCGCTTTAAAACGTCGAGAGAATTATCCGTCGACGCGTCATTCACGGCTATGATTTCGAAGTCTTTTACTGTCTGATTCACAAGCGAATCCAGGCAAAAGGCAAGTTTGTTGTCAGCGGCCGTATTGTAGACCGGGACGATAATGGAAAGGGTCATAACGTATCACTCTTTAATATGCGCATGAATGGAAGGATCTTCGTATTTATCCATAAATTTCTTACCGAGATAAACCTTTTCGTCCGCGTAGTTTATGCTTCCGAGTTGGGTGAAAATAGCAACGACCTTCTTAAAATGCACCTCAGTAAAGAAATTTAGAATCTCCATGGGAACTTTTTTGTCAAACTTGAAAACATCACCGAAAAGTGCTTCGTAATCAAGTTCATCTCTGGGATGAATCTTCAAAAAGACAGTTCCTTCGGCAGAATATTCATTGACGAGATCTCTGAAAAGACGCTCTCTGTCCTTTAAATCTTTGCATAAGGGCTCTGTTAGTATAAGGATATTGTCCTTATAGTCTCCGGTTTTACCGATTTCTGCCTTCATCCTGTCAATATCCTTTACGAAAACGCGGATTAGGGTCTGCTTTTGATCTTCGGTCAGCGCTTCTTCCAGTTTTTTCCTCGGGACTTCTTTATATTTTCGAAATCTGTCATCAATAAGACTCAGGTCGTTGACTTCCATATCCACACAGTATTTGCTGTATCCGTCCTGCATGAAAATAAGATTTAAATTCATAGCGAGAAATTTTTTAAGCCAAAAAAGCTTTTTATTGTCTCGCTTTGCAGGTATTCCGCGGCTTAGATAATTAAGACCGTCTTCAACAGAATGATATTTGATTCGCTTTTTATTTAAATACAATCCTATCGGGTCTGTATCACAAAAAACATATACATCATCATACCCTGCAAAATCTACAGGCACATATTTATCCTGTAATCTCGCAAACTCAGATGTAAATTTGATACGAGGTATAGTATTAAACAGTATATTTCCCCTGTTTACCTTATACTTGGCGAGGTCCGGAAATGCAGTTTCACGTTTCTCATCAAACTCATAAACCTCTTTGAAAATGCCTGAAGAAACGATCCTTTCTTTAATATCCCCCCAGTCATTGGACATAAGACTCAATATGACCGTGGCATTACCCCGTTCTTCCGCAGATTGGTTGAACTCTTTTAAGAATGATATATAAAGATGATAGAAAGTATGGCATACATATATTCTGCCGTTCTTTTTACTCATAAAATAACTTCTCCAATTCCTTGGCCAGCCTTTCGGCACCGCGTCCGTCAACAAGCGCTCGTCCTCTTTCAACCATTTCTTTTCTTGTCTTGTAATCACCGGCTAATTTGTCAATTGATTCAAATACATCATGAAAAAAGCCTGGATTATTTCTCACGTCCCCTATTTGAATCATAATATTATCTTTGGAAAATGCCTTTGCACCGGCCAATTGATTATCGGCAAACGTATATGTGATTACCGGAACTTTACAGGAACATAATTCGTATAAAGTACTTCCGGCCGCCGATACCGCTATGTCACATTTCAACATAAATTCACTCATTTTGGTAACATTTTTATGGATAACAATCGGCAATTTCCCTTCAAATTCCTTTATCTGAGAATAATCGTATGACATAGCACCTATCACAAAATGGTATGTTCTGTTATCTTTTTTTCGGTTTCCCAGCTCGTTTATAAGGTTAATCGCAATATGATGCGGGTCTGCACCTCCGGTCAGAATCAATATATCTTCTGCCTTTTCGCGCGTTTCCCTAATCGAAATATCACTAAATTCTTTCCTGAGTGGTGCATATGAAGGACCAAGAAAAAGAATCGGTTTCTTTGTTAAAAAGTGCTTTTCGTATTCTTTGACGTCTGCGTATATATTATAGTTTATTATCGCATCGACTTCATAATCACTGCAAAAATCATCAAAATATATTACCTTTTTTTCTTTTCGCAATGCCGCAAAATAGTTCTTTGTCACAAAATAACTGTCAACGATAATAAAATCCGCTTCTTTAAAACAGGGCTTTTTAACCAGAATCTCAATCTCTTCCTCGGGTTTGGAATAATCGGTTGATAAAACACATACTTCATATCCCCTCGATTTGATGAGTTCCGATACGCTTGAATCGGCGCACACAAAGAAAGAGTCTCTTCCGAGATTCTTAAACTCATCAGCCAAAGAAAGGCATCTCATGATATGTCCGGTTCCAATTGTACCGTTTCCGTCAGCTCTGAAAAGAATCATATATTTCTAAATACACTCGCGTACAAGCATAAAGGCTTCCGCCATGGCAAATCCGACATTGCTTCCTCTGTATGAAGCCAAACTTCTTAAAGCTTCGGCACTTCTTGGGTGCGGATAAGTTGTGCTTTCACTTCTGTAGCAAGCCATTCCTTTAATCTTGCTTTCTATTGTTTCACTCACATCGAAATAAACAGTTGGAGTAAAAGGTTCAGAATAGGCATAGTTCCACTCAGTGCTGCTGGGCGTCTCAAATGCATAAATTCTTTTTACGCCGTAATTTCCGGTGGGACGACATGCGGTTAAAACAGCTTCATAGGTTCTTCTGTGGTCGATATTCAAATCACCGTGATGATGGGTAAAAATCGTATCAGGTTTATACTCTTCGATATACTTTGATACTATTTTTATAATATCAAGAAGGTCAACCTCGTCCATTCTGTTATCGGGTAATCCGCAAAAATCTATTGTGCTGTATCCGACAGTTTCTGCGGCCTTCTTTGCATCTTTTTTTAATTCCTCTAAAGCTGCTTTGTCAGCATCTTCTCTCTTTTCGGACCTGGACGTGATACCCTCGGCCATTATTACGGCATGTGCCGTTTTTCCTTCATTGACAAGTCTTCGGATTGTTCCGCCGAGTCCGAGTAATTCATCATCGGGATGTGAAGCCACAACCAGTATCTTTTCCATTTATCTGTCCCTTTCCTCAAAATAGGCATCTGCATACACTTTGCCGTTATAAAATCGAGCGTTTTTATAAAAAACCTTCATGTTCCCTATCTCCGAAAAAGCAAGTGGATAACCTTCTCCGTCCAACATCCTTATGTAGTCATAGATTTGTTTCTGAGATAACCCGGCCGGAAGCCTGCTGTCTTCCGGTTTTCTTCTTGTAAAACATTCTGCCTCACCGCTTTGAGCAATAGCAACAAGCTCTTTTTCAATAAACTTTGGAATCATCGAATTAAAAACAATATCTGAAACTCTGCGAAGTATTTCGTCTGCATTTCCTTCTTCGATGTTTATCGGCTCTTTTAAATATATGTCACCTGTATCCAAACCTTCATCGACCTTGATTGCCGTTACTTTTGTGGAATAGATACCTCTGACAATAAGATTCTGTAAGGGACTTCCTCCCCTTCCGAAAGGCAAATCGGTCATATGAAAAACAACGCACTGATATTTTTGAAAAACACTTTTAGGTATTATCCAAGACCAATGTGGGAAAAAAACATACCTTGGATTAAGAGTTTCAAGCTCTTTCTCGGTCAGCTTTTCTTTCTCGGTAATAATATAAAACGAATCATTGGGATATTTTATCTTCAGTTTCTCGGCATTTTCTATGTTCCATGACTTTGTTGTAGCGATTACATATTGTGCCATTACTTTTCCTCGTAATTAATTTCAAACTGCTTATAGTTCAGCGAAAAACCACAATCTATAAAGCTTTTTTCTGAAGCAATGTTACCTTCTTTAACTTTTCCGATTATCTTTTTAATTTGCGAATACTCTTTGCCAAATGTTTCAAGGGCATAGCTTATCATCTTTTTTCCAAGACCATTTCCACGTTTGGAAATATCAATACTGTAATCGATTTCCGCATATGAATAATCATCGGAAATAGAGAATCGAATTTGACCAATCGGAGTTTCTTCGTTCATGAAGATATACTGAACCTCGAACGGATCGTTTATCATATTATTGAACCACTTAATGTGATCGTCGAACGGTATTGGCTCGGTATGAAATGAATTCTGTCTTACGCTTTTCTCGTTTGCCCAGCGAAATAAGAGTTCCATATCTTCCGGTTCAACGTCTCTTAAAAAGTACATTTCCTCTTTTTCCATGCTTTATCCCTCGAGATCTTTTATGGTAAGCGGCTCTCCTCTTTTAATTGATCGGTTGCTGTTTTTACCCAACAATTCTTTAAAATGCTTTGGAGAAAGACCATTACTGGGTCTGATAATTCTGATATTGTCTTCAGAAAATGGCTCGCCTTCACGAATATCTTTTACGGCGAAAATACTCCTTCTGAACGTAAGTGAGGCCTTCTCACCTTCAGTCAATTCGTAAGTGGGGCCGGCGCAAATCTTCTTTGCATTCCTTACATCGCTGACCATTTGGGCAAACTCTTCCATGGTCATACTGAATTTACTGTCCGGACTCTCAATTCCGTCAATTTTAACATGCTTTTCCACAACACATGCGCCGAGTGAAACTCCGACTACGGCACCGAGACTTCCTTTGCTATGATCGGATAAGCCTATGTGTGTATTAAAGCGTTTCTCCATATCAGGAATATTGCCAAGGTGCATATCTGCCCAAGGTGCCGGATATTCGCTGCAACATTTCAACAAAACAATCTGATCATTTCCGACTCTTTTGCACGCTTCTACGGCATCAGTTATCTCGTTGATATCGGCCATACCGGTCGAAATAATCATGGGTTTACCTTTAGAAGCCGCATACTCTATCAGCGGAATATCTACAAGCTCGAAGCTGGCAATTTTGTAAGCTTCTACACCCATGTCTTCAAGGAAATCGACGGCATCCTTATCGAAAGGTGTGGAAAGAAAATCTATACCACACTTCTCACATTCTTCTTTTATCCTTTTTTGCCAACTGTAAGGTGTTCCGGCGTCATTATATAAATCATAAAGCTTATATCCGTCCCACAAACCGCCTTTAATTTTGAAAATATCGGAATCGCAATCTATTGTCATGGAATCGGCAGTATAGGTCTGTATTTTTAAACAGTCTGCACCTGCTTCTTTTGCTTTCCTGACTATTTCAAGCGCCGTTTCCAACTTTCCTCCGTGATTGGCACTCATTTCAGCAATTATATATACTTCGTTTTTATTTATTTTTTCATACAGGTGAAACATCCTATCTACTCCCGATAATACGTTTATACTTTTCTTCTGCAATTATCCAATCATTTTCATCATCAATATCCTGAACCTCGGTCTCGGGAACAATAAATGGAATTGTTTTTTTCATAAAAACAGCCTTTTCGCGCTCGAAATCGGCACAAGAAAACATGTAAAACTGTCCACAATCATGATAAATAGGTTCCAAGTCCTGACTTCTGACAGTAGCATTTTCAGGATGAAGAAACCCCAAATTACCGGCTCTTATGACTAACCCTCTTTGAGGCGGGAAACTGAATTTGACTACGGGAACAAGAGCGGACGAATCGCTGTTAACTAAAGTATTCATTGAATTACGCAATTTCTCAGCAGTTATAAAAGGGGCAGTGGGATAAATGCAACAACCGTAATCAAAAACCACATTTGCTTCTTTATACTTAGAAAGAACTTCTAAGAGAACATCCGCAGTCGTTGCAAAATCGTTACTTGTGGCCGCGCTTCGCATAAACGGTACTTTTGCACCATATTTTTTTGCGATCTCCGCGATTTCTTCGTCGTCCGTTGATACCATTACTTCATCGAAGACTCCGGACTGAAGCGCTGCTTCGATTGAATACGCAATAATGGGCTTTCCGAGAAAATCCTTAATGTTTTTACGAGGTATTCTTTTACTCCCGCCACGCGCGGTTATTATGGCCAAACTGCTCATTTTCCACCTGCTCATATAGTTATTGTCATTTTTACGTACCGACAGACATTATTATAATACATGATAACCACAATAAACAACTGTGCAATCATTAAGATAATATTAGGAAAAGAGCGTATTTCTACGCTCTTTTAATCTTTTCGATCATTGAATTATCCACCCGATAGGATTCCTTCATCTTCTGAACGGCCTTTTTGTAAGTCCAATCATCCAGATGGTTATCGGAGGAGTTCATATATTTGAGGCACTTCTCGGGGAACTTTGCCATGATGGTCGCAACAGCCCAGGCAACACCCATTCGGGAATAATATGAATCGGTGTGCAATCCGTCAAGTATTTCTATAACCCTGTCAATGTATGTAGCGTTGATGAAATGACTCATAAGCATGATGGCCACGACCCGGACCTCAAATTCTTTTTTTGAGCATGCATATTTCAAAAGTACATTAAGTGTCTCTTCAGGATATTTCTCAGAAATTTTGAAATTTTGACAAAGAGAATCATTTACGGACCAATCGTGGATCTTAGGAATATAAGCATTCAGATACTGCAAAATAACGCTTATATCATCCTTCGCATAACCGATTACATATGCCTGGAGTGTTTCCATTTCAAAGCAGTCCATGGGGTTATTATCAAGAAACCATCTGTAGTCTTCCTTTGCTATTTTCTTCGCTATCTGACGAAGAACAGGTAGACGAACTCCCATCGTGGTCTTTCCCGTAGGATTCAGTTTGCTGCTAAACTCAGCATTCTTTAAATCGGCATGCTGCTTTAATTCTTCTCTGATCGATTCAATAGTCATATTTGTCACCTACAAGAAAATTATTGGTATTCTATTGAATTATAACACAGAAAAAAGAAGAAAAATAAAAAACCCTTGAAGAATCAAGGGTAAAAAGTGTGCCCAGAGCCGGAATCGAACCAGCGACACGAGGATTTTCAGTCCTCTGCTCTACCAACTGAGCTATCTGGGCGGAGTAGCGGGAATAGGATTTGAACCTATGACCTCCGGGTTATGAGCCCGACGAGCTTCCAGACTGCTCTATCCCGCGTCAGTATATATGCCTTTCGGCAATGGATGGAGGTGGATTCGAACCACCGAAGCAATTTGCAGCAGATTTACAGTCTGTCCCCTTTGGCCACTCGGGAATCCATCCAT
>Ga0129306_1001489_pt1 | contig 26230 bp, 27 predicted proteins | sample P827metagenome_FD_94438 | JGI IMG/M metagenome (GOLD analysis project Ga0129306, IMG submission 94438) | Capybara group fecal microbial communities from Wisconsin, USA - P827 metagenome | ecosystem: Host-associated > Mammals > Digestive system > Large intestine > Fecal | place: USA: Wisconsin...
ACGGTCGACAAGACCCCCAAGACCATAGAAGAGCTTAAAGACTGGTATCAGGCGCGTAAACTTCCGCCTTATGAGACCACGCGTTTCTTTATCGGAATCGATTACAAGAAGCCCAAGGCCTTCGGTATATATCAGGACGGCAACGAGTTCGTAGTGTACAAGAACAAAGCCGACGGTTCCCGCGCGGTTCGCTACAGAGGTACCGACGAAGCCTACGCGGTTAACGAGCTGTATCTTAAGCTTAAGTCAGAGATTCTTAACCAGAAGGCTCGTAACTCAGGCAGTCGCTCATCAGGCGGTTCGGGAAGACGTGACAATTCCGACCCCAAAGGAACATTTGCGGCTATATTGACATTGGTCGGATGGGTGACAATGCATTTAATCGGAGTCGGACTATTGCGAAGCCTGCTTATTATGCTGGGGCTTTTGGTAGTTTATCGTCTCGGCTCCAAGTTTATCCTCGACAGATATCAGTCTCACACAACAGGCGGTACCGTATCACAGTTCAAAGAAGACAACCCGAGGCTGTCAAAATGGCTTTTATACAGCATTTCCGACTTCTTTAGCTGGAAACGACCCACGATATTGATTCTGGTGCTGACACTGGTGGCTTCGCTTAGTATCGGCGCGGTATACAATAAGCCTCACTACTACATCGCCCCCTCAAATGACGTATATGTGTCATATCACGGCGACTGGTATGAGTACGATTATTACGATAACGATTGTACCGCCATCAATTCCGATTACCTCCCCGTAGAGATTCAGAACAATCCTGCGGACTATGAGTATGATTGGAACGAAGGCTCATGGAACTCAAGCGTTACCGATTTCAAGAGTTCTCAGGCATATGAAGACAATTACACCACCGACTGGGGCTCGGGCTCCGGCTGGAGTTCGGATTCCGACTACGATTGGGACTCCGGTTCCGACTGGGATTCCGGCGGTTCCGACTGGGACAGCGATTGGTGATTATAGACTTTTAGGGCATGCGAATAGCATGTCCTTTTTATTTTTTCTCAAAATTTTTAGAAATCCTTTAGGGTTTTTATATTAATAGGTTAAGCACAATTTATTATAATCAGACTCAAGTGAGGAATGACTATGAGTAAAAAGAAAAATATGGCGGGCTTCATCATATGCTTTGTTGTAACTTTGCTGTTGATGTTAGCCTTTTTGGAACTTAACAAAAACAGAATTATCGGATATGTGCTGACGCTTCTGATAAGCGGCTTTTACTATTACGCTTACAAGACGAGACTTAAGCAAAAGAAACTGCTTTCGAAGATTTTTCTTTATCTTCTGTGGGTAGTAAGCTTCGCTGCGGCGGTAGCTATATCGTGGCCTAAGGTTAAGCCTGTTCCCGCGGTAGATTATAAGGACCCTGTGAAGACAGGCGTTGTAGAGACTCAGTACGGTGCTGTTCAGGGCGTTGTGACCGAGGATGGCGCGGTAGAGATATATGCGGGCATCCCGTATGCCAAGCCTCCCGTAGGCGAGCTTCGCTGGAAAGCACCGCAGGATCCCGACAAGTGGGAAGGTGTGCGTCGCGCGGATATGTTTGCGTCCATGAGCATGCAGCCTACGCACTTACCGATTTACGATTCACTTGCGCAGATAATCGGTTACCACGATTACAAGATTTCGCTTAAAGACAATTACATCCCGCCTGTGAGCGAGGATTCTTTGTACGTTAATGTCTGGAAGCCTGCGACTTCGGAGACCAAGCTTCCGGTAGTAGTATATGTTCACGGAGGCTCCCTCCAGACCGGTCAGCCCTGGTACCGGGACTACAGCGGCGAGGGGCTAGCACGTGAAGGCGTCATCGTAGTCAATATGGGCTACCGCCTCGGTGTATTCGGCTATTATGCCGACGAGGAACTGATTGCAGAATCAGCCGACGGAACCACCGGTAACTACGGTCTTCTTGACCAGATAAAAGCCCTTAAGTGGGTTAACGACAACATAGAAGCCTTCGGCGGCGACCCGACTAACATCACTCTTGCGGGAGAGTCGGCAGGCTCGGCATCCGTAAGCGCTATATGCGTATCGCCCCTTGCCAAGGGCCTTTTCACAAGAGCCGTAATGGAAAGCTCCACGGTAGCACCCGTAGAGCCTACGCACTCCTTCAGATTACTTGATGAAGCTTTAAAGAGCGGCGCAGAGCTTAAAGCACGCTACAACTGCGACACCGTAGCCGACCTTCGCAATGTCAGTGCCGAGAAACTGGTGGGAGAAGCCGATACGCAACATCACATGACCGTCGACGGCTACGCCCTTGAAAAGACGCCTTACGAATATTACATGGCAGGCGAGTACAATGAGCAGGAAGTCATCCATGGCTACAACCGCCACGAAGCGGATGCTTTCCTGATATTCTCAAATGTCAACCTTAAGAATTACGAGGGAAGAGTAAGAGATTACTTTAAAGAGTATTCCGACGAGGTATTAAAGCTTTATCCCGCCACCACCGATGACGAGGCCAAGGTTAACTGGGCAGAGATTTGGGGAGCCATTTTCTTTGACTACCCGCACTACTGCTATAATCGCCTGTCGGTGATGAACGGAACACCTACATACCAGTATTATTTCACTAAGGACAACGGTCGCCTTGGCGCATGGCACAGCGGTGAAGAAGTCTACCTCTACGGTAACATTCCCGCAGACTCCAAGCTCTACGATGACTACGACCGCAAGTTAAGCGATGCAATGCTTCAGTACTTCGTAAACTTCGCCAAGACAGGCAATCCCAATGGAGAGGGACTTGCCGAGTGGCAGCAGAATACTGCATCGGAAGACGTTATGGAATTCGGTGACAACTACGGAATGATCAAAGAACGTGAGCATGAGCTATTTGTTTTATTGGATATGCTACAAGGGTTTAAGTATTAGAATCAAAGCGTAATCGCAGATATACTTAGCTTGAGTATGCTTGCGGACAAAAAGCATATAAAGCAAAGGATTACTTGCTAATCTTTTGCTTTATTTTTGGCAATGAATTTATAAAACTTATTTCCAATACACACATATTCATATTTGGTAGAGCATCACATTGCAAAATTGCATAGCAGATGCATGATAACTAATGAAATGGTGGAATTGCTACTTTGACATATATCAATAAGTGTGATAATCTATGAAATAGTAACGCACAAAAAGCACATTCGCAAGGAGGAACGCTATGGAAATAATCAATGGATTCAATTACTTCGACAATAATATTAATGCTTGTGATTCGAATACTACAAATGAGTGCCTAAATGGGTGCAGGTCATATTGTGATTGCCTGTCATACTGCCTTGATATATGTCCTTCGTTCTGTTATGTCGATATTTGCGTTGATTGCGGCTTAAACTGCATTTGCCCTTGGAATCTATTTGGCCTTTTGTAGAATTATATTTGAAAGAGTGATGATTGGGGAAGCACATTTATGGGTAACAAATATAAAAAATCAGTATTCAATATTATTGTAGATGAGTTATCTGCAGGGGATATTCTTATTTTTAACTCGTTTCGATCTACATTTGGAATTATGGATTGTGAAACCCAATGTATGTACGAAAACATTGAGAGTTTTGATATTGCGGCCAATGATAATGAAAAGGTGAAAGAAACTTTTTCTGTTTTGTATAAAAATGGATTCATTGTTCCAATGGAGTTGGATGAACACAGTCTAATAGAACTGGAATACCAAAGGGCAAAATTTGATAATACCAGATTCGCGCTTACTATTGCACCTACTTTAGCATGTAATATGTCATGCCCTTATTGCTTCGAGGAGCACCGAGCGGGAAGAATGAACGACACGGTTCAAGAGGCATTGTGTATATTTGTAGAAAAGCACATTGAAGACACAAATTGTAAAGCAATCCATGTTACGTGGTATGGTGGAGAGCCTTTACTTGAGGTTGACATTATTTCTTCGTTGAGCCATAGGATTATGTCCATATGTGAGACTCATAATGTTATTTATACTGCTTCAATTATAACGAACGGAGTTTTGTTATCTCGCAAAGTTGCGGAGAAGCTTGTGGCCTTAAAAATTCTTCGGGCTCAAATCACGATAGATGGTATGCCTAAGTATCATAATAGTCGACGTGTGTTGAAAAACGGGGAAGAAAGCTTTGATGTGATTATGAATAACATTGATGCTTGTTATGACTTAATGGATATCAACGTCAGAGTTAACGTTGATGAGGGAAATATCGAAAATATAGAAGAACTGATTTCTTTTTTGATAAATGAAAAAGGATGGAAGAAAAATCCTTCTTTCTATTTGGCCCCGGTTGAAAACTATACGGATGCAGATTACTTTAATCAAACTAAGAAGGCGGATTTATTACGTTTTATTGATTATGATGAGTCGTTAATGGAAAGAACTTGTGACATGATTGACAATAAACCGAATCCCAGTTTGTATCCTCGACGCAAAAGCGCATTTTGTCAAGCTGCCTCCCTTAATTCATATGTTGTTGATTCAGAAGGCTATTTATATAAGTGTTGGAACGTGATTGGAAACAAAGAGAAAGCTGTTGGAACAGTAGTAAGTAATGATAGAATGAATATCGAAGGGATTAAATGGCTTTCTTATAAACCTGGAGAGGAATGCTATTCTTGTTCATATTTGCCACTGTGTTTGGGCGGATGTCCGTATCAGTATATTGAAAAAGGGAAACATAGTTGTGGAACGGTAAAAGAAACAGCACTTACTCATTTAAGATTGGCATATCGCCAGTATATATCATTGAAAGACAGGAAATGAGGGGAATATTCCCCTCTTTTTGCAATTTAAGGCAAACGATACATTGAGAAGAAGAGATAGGGGGAATAAGATTGATTAATGATATAGACAATCCAGAGAAGTACGTTTCGTTGTTCTTGGGAAAAGCAGTGGATATTATAAGCGCTAATTATTATGGGAAGTTAGATTATGACAGACTTTTCTTGGGTGCATTGTCAGGAATGGTGAATACATTGGATGAGTATTCGAATGTTATACCGGCATATACACAGTCAGAACAAACTGATTATGAAAAGGAAAGGCCTGAAACAGTGCTTTCTACGTTGATGAGAGTTGGTGAGTATTCTATAGGGGTGATTAAAATTTTTTCCTTTACAGAATATACATCGAATGAGTTGCGCCATGTTATTGAGGAATATAAGGAGAAAGAAATAAAGAATGTGCTGATTGATTTGAGAGATAATCAAGGGGGGAGTGTGAGTTCATTAATAAGTACTAGTGAATTATTAGTAGGTTCTCAAAGATTGTTTTATGCGAAAGATAAAAAGGGGAACATAACGGAATACAAAACTGAGTCAGAGGGAGCTCCTTTTACTAAGCTGGCAATATTGGTAAATAAGAAAACGAAATCAGCGGCTGAGATGCTGGCTATGGTATTGCAAGAGGGTGGTGCACTTGTTTGCGGCGAAAAAACATATGGGAAAAGCGTTTCGCAAACGGATTTTTCTGTTGGAGGAGTCACTTTACGGATAACTACAAAAGAGTACTACAGTTATCGAAGAGGTAGCTATAACGAAAGAGGAATAAAGCCGGATTTGTATTTGCCGAATATGGAAAATTTGGAAGAAGAAAAACTGCTAGAGAAGGCGATTGAGCAAATTTTCTTGAATAATGTGTAAAGCAGGGGTGGATAAATTGCATGAGAATGTATGAGGCGATAAAAAAGATTTCTTTTACAATCATATTGATATTGTCTGTACCCGTATTTTGCCTAGTAGTTAGAATGCTTGGTGCTACCTCAGGTTATAATTTTCTGTTCGCAACTGTGCTTTATTCTGTGGTTATTTTCCTTTGTGTTAAATATCTTATCGGCAAGGAGTTTAGAGCATCAGATTGCTGCTTGGCGGTCGTAATTGGACTCATTACAATGCTGTATACAATCCCATTGAAGTTTATCGGAGTTTATGGTGGTATATGTACGGCGATGGTTTATCTTACCCTTAGAGATTACATAACTAGAAACGATATTTCTTTTACATGGATACGAAGAGGAATCATAGACAATGTTAAGATAATGGGCAGTATTTCACTACTGTTTTTTATGATATATCTGATAGGATTCAAGAATCGGTTTGTATTCGTACCGATTTATTTGCTTAAGCCGTGGGCACCGGCCGTATCGGAAGAACTCATTTTCAGAGTATTGATTCCGATGATGATTTTTAAACTGTTTAAACTCGATGATACTAAAGGGAATAAGATATGGGTATTCCTGATAGTTACTATTCCGTTCGCAATGTGGCATTGTACAGATGCTATAGTAGCCGGTAATGTTACGGAAGTAGTGAGACGCTGCTACTCACCTATATTTTGTTCGACGATTTTTTGTTTCCTGATATACAAATACGGATTGTTCTACGGCATCTATGCACATGCACTTTGCGATTTTATCACTATGTGCTCAGGAAGAGCCTGAATTATGTATTGGGTCTGTGATAGAAGTTACCGAGAAAGTCTTCGGTACGAATAGCATTGACGAATGCGGTTCCGCCGACTTCGTCGACGATTTCCATTACTTTCTTGACTTCGTCACTGGATACAACCGAGTAGATTAAGTATCTGTCCTCGCCTGTGTAACCGCCCTGGGCCTTGATAATGGTGGTACCGTGGTGAGCAACATCGTAAATCTTCCGGGATATTTCCTGAGGCTTGTCGGTGACTATCAACATAGTCTGCTTCTGGTAACGCTTATAAAGCACGTGAATAACTTCGGTAGATGCGTACTGGAAGAGGATTGAGTAAAGTGCCTTGTCCCAGCCGAAGATTAAACCTGCGGTGATAAGGATTACCGTGTTGATAAGAAGGATGATGTTAAATGTGTCGGAACCTTTCTTTTGCGACATGAAGATTGAAATGAAGTCGGTTCCGCCGGTGGTGCAGTCGACGTTAAGGCACATGGCAATCGCAAGACCGTTGATGAGACCGCCGAAGATGGCTATCAAAAGGGGGTCGTAAGTGATTACCACAGTGGGTATTAAGTCGGTGAAGATACCGGTTAACAGGATAACTCCGAGGGAGTGTATCGTAAACTTCTTACCTATGAATCTGAAGCCGATGTATACGGGGATGGCGTTCAGAATAATGTTGACGGGAGTATAAGGCACATACATGCCCAGATACTTGTCGAAGATGCCCTGAATCAGGACTGTAAGACCCATGGCGCCGCCGGGAATAAGACCGCCGGTACGTACAAAGGTCTGAGTGTCTACCGCAAGGATAAGGGATGCGGCAATCATGACAATGATACGCTTAACTTCTTTGCTTGCTTTTTCTTTCATATTAACTAACCTAATAATCTAATCTCTCTATGCGGCATAAGCCGAAAAGTATTCTATCAAAAACCTAAAGAAAATTCCACACTGAATTTTGAGGGGAGTGTGTTAGCAATAGGTTTCGCTACAGTCTGTACTATGCATATATATTACAAAGGGGAGGGTAACAATTTATTTACTCGTTAAAAGTATGAAAAAAATATTTGGAAAAACCGTTTCTGTCAGGTTTCTGACTTTCGCTTTTTTGGTCGCACTGCTTCTGGGTGTGGCATTACTCTTAAGGCTCGGACTCTATTCGGTTCCCTGGTATGATGATTATGAATATGCCAAGTATACCAAAAGCTTTCAGGAGGCTTACGGCTCCGGCTTAATCAACGCAATACGCGGCGCCTGCTATCAGGTGAGAGAGTCGTGGGTTATATGGCAAGGCACATTTTCATCTATTTTTCTGATGGCGTTGTCACCCATGGGCTTTAACACGGACAACTATTATATGGGCTCATTCGTTCTGATAATTCTTCTTACAGTTTCGGCGGCGGTATTGACTTTTGCTTTGTGCCGGAGAGTATTCGGTATCAAAGGCTACCCGGCGGTCTGCCTGTCATTTGCCATGTCAATATTTACCGTGTGGCGTGTTCATAGTGCCAATCAGGCATTTTACTGGTATAACGGCGGTCTGCATTATGTGGGAATGCATTCTTTCATGATGCTTTTCGCGGCGGTGCTTATATGCATGATGGACTTTAAGAAGCCTGTGACGACCGCTTTGAAAATGATTCTGTCGGTAATCCTTGCGGTAATATGCAGCGGAGCCAACTTCGCGACGGCCTTGCAGGGAATCCTTCTTTTGCTGGGATTTACGGTCTTAACGATTGTTAAGCAAAAGAAAAAAGCTTTGGTCTATGTGCCTGCAATTGTGGTGTACTTAATCGGTCTTGCGTTCAACATCGGCGCCCCCCGGAAACAGCATGAGAGCGGCGTATTATACGGACACGGCTATGCCAATGCCCAAGGCGATTCTCTATTCCTTCCCCGAGGCGGTTAAGTGGATTTGGGATTTCACGGGGCTGTTCACCATAGTGTTCATGATTGCACTTGTGCCGATTATCTGGAAAGGCCTTGAAAAATCCACGTTTAACTTCAAGCTTCCGTTAATCTTTTTGGCGCTTGCTTTTTGCTTCTATGCAACAAGCTACACTGCGCTTTTGTACGGTATCGGCAGGGTAGATGTGGACAGAGCGGTGAATGCGGCCAAGCTTACGTATCAGTTTATGCTTGTTTTGTGCGAGATTTTCGTGGTGGGATGGATTAAAAAGAAAACGTCCGCCGAGAAGAACGACATAGGATTTGCGTGGCTTTATGCGGCGTGCCTGGCTGTGCTGGCGGTTTCTTTTGCAGTGAGTCCTATTGAGAGAATCAAGTATTCACCTTACGGCGCGTATTATTATGTGCATACCGGTGAGGCTGCGGCTTATCATGACGGGTATTTGAGACAGGTTGAATCCATAAAGAGCCAGGGCCCCGATGCCGTGGTAGACAGAAATGTGTTTAAACCGGCCTTTCTTTATACGGGAGAACTGTCAGACGATCCGGAATACGAAGCCAACAAATTCATGGCTACCTGGTACCGCAAGAACAGTATAGTGATAAAGGCGGATGAAACGGGCGACGGAGATGTCGGTTCAAAGGATTAAGTAAAGCAGTCCGGTCGAATGCTCCTTTACTTAATATTGTTTAGAATTTTAATATGAGCTTTGATGAGGTCGTAATACTCACGCGCCTGCCCCTTGGAATATTTACCGAGGAGAGCGGAGCGCAGAGAATTAAGATTGGGCTTCTGCTTCCAGGATTTAACGAGGAATTCGGGCAGGCCCTTGGGCATATCGGTATGGTTGATTTTAAAGACTATACCGGTATAAAGCTTCTGCTTCTCATCACGGCTCAGTTTTTTATGCTTTGAAATAAAAGTTTTGTAAGATGATTTGGTCTTAAATTCGGTGTAGAAAGTCTTACCGCTTGCTTCGCCGAAGGTTTTCTTTAATGCATCGTGAAGGTCGACGAGATTGTCAAGACCGATGCAGTAAAGCATTTCCTGTGCCTCTTCAAGTGAGGCGTCCTGAGTATTGTCTTCCGGCACAGTCTCTTCTGCGGGGGCTTCCGTAGCGGGAGCGGCGGGAGAAGGTGCCGATTCTTCAGTGACTGTAACGGTGGCGGGAGTTGCCTCGGGAACTGCCTCGGGTGCAGCCTCGCGTGAGATATCTTCGGGAGCTGCGGCCTTGGCTTCGGGAGAAACGGTTTCTTCCTCGTCAAGGGGCTCTTCGTAAGTATCCACAGACGAACATGCATTGCCCTTGATGCGCTTAACGCTCACTCCGCGCTTTCTCCAGAATCTGACCACGGCATCATAGCCTGTGTCATTGGAGACGATTATGAATTCGCCATCGCCGATATCATGTACTCTGTAACCCAAATCCGTACAGAGCTGAAAGTCCAACGCATTGTTGCCGTAGTTACACTCTATGAAGGTGACTTCTTTGTCCGACTGCTTCAAAAGAATGAGGTTACGGTAATTCATATGGGGACTTTTCATAGTATAATAAACGAGGATGGTGTCATCGGCGGAAGCCTTGCCAAGAAGCGCTATCCAGTTATCACCAACGTTTTCACTGTCGATAAAATATGTTTTGCTCATAATAATTTTCGACCGGACAATGGTTATTGTGGCATGAAATATTGAGAAAATCAATATATAATTCGAGCGCGACGGTTAATTCATCGCGCTCTTATTCTTTTATTGGTTTATCGGCTCCGGCCTCGATTCCAGAACCCACGGAAGATTTACCTCCAACCGCAGAATATAGTAAGGTTCTTCCATGTCGGTATTATTATAAACGGCTTCCCTCGTCGAAGGCTTGAAAAGCCTGATGTCCGAAGTGTCACGGACCACTACATTATAGCCATCTGCCGTAAGTGTCCCCGCAACGCAAAAATACGCCGTGTAATTTACATCTTCGCTGTTCTCGGAACCTTCTTCCGCTACTTCGAGAGCACTGTCCACAGAAAGCCCAAAACGCTCAAGAAGTGCATTTCCGTGCGGACACAGCTTTGGATACGCTGTCCGGAAATTTTGACAATACAAACATTCGCAAGGTTCGTTATATAAAGTTTTGTATGATTTTGTTCTGCCTCTGTTAATTGAATATGCAAACACTGTTATCTCCCAATTGAATCTTTGTTAACATCATATACCACATTCGTGAGAATGACACGCAAAATATTGCGAATGACGCTTTTTTGTTACGAAACACGGTTGCGACATTAGAAAAATTCTTGAATGCTCCCACCAAACGTGAGAAACTGATAATAAGGATACATGAGTATCTGTAATTCGCCGGTAGGGGATTTTTGCAGTGAAAATCGATATTAAAAAGATTGACTCGGGCGAAGACGAGGTAATCCTTCGCTACAAGGAAGTCACGCCTAAGATAAAGAGAATACTGGATGCCCTAAACGGCGAGAACAACCGTCTCGTGGGGCGTAAGGATGATAAGCAGGTGGTGGTCGATACCGGCGAGATTCTTTATATAGAATCTGTGGATGACAAGACCTTCGCTTATACCGAGGGCGACGTTGTCAGAGTGGACAATACCCTTCAAGGCATCACTGAGGAACTTGATGACATTAAGTTTTTCAGGTGCAGTAAATCGATGATTATCAACGTCGATAAGGTACGTGTGCTTAAGAGTTTATCATCGAACCGCATTGATGCCACGCTTGAGAACGGCGAGCATATATTGATTTCAAGGACTTATGCGTCGGATTTCAGAAAACTGTTGAAAGGAGGTGCGCCTCGTGAGTAAAAAGAACAACAAATTGACACTGTGGGAGAGATATCTTACCAAGGAAATAGGTATCGAGTTTAAGGCGTGCCTGTATTTCTTTGCGATACTTTTCTTTTACTGCGTATATCAGATGTTTCAGGGCGTCTTCGAAGCGAGCATGCTTCATATGGCGGAGATGATTCTTTCGTGCTACATCATTGGCTATGTGCAGGTGTATTGTTATAAGAACTTTGACGAGGCGGACAGCCTCGGTGTGAGTGAGTGGATGGGTATTATTGCCTGCACCTGCTTCTATACGCTTCTGTCGTACTTCCTTAAGTGGTTTGATAAAAATTGGTGGTGGACGCTCGGGTTCATGGTGTACGTTATATTTATGTATGTATGTGTATATTTCATATATAAATCCAAGCGTCGCATCGACGATAAAAAGTTAAACGAAGATTTAAGGCTTTTTCAGGCAGGGCACAAATCTTCGGAGGACAAAGAATCATGAGCCAGCGCGCAATTAAAAGAATAGCGCTCAATACGATGGTGATAGACCATATCGGAGCCTTTATTCCGGGTATGCCGATGTGGTTTCGCTATATAGGCAGAATCTCGGCGCCGCTGTTTTTCTTTTGCTGCGCCTGGGGATTTGAGCATACACATAGCAAAGAAAAATTTATTCTGAGGCTTTATCTTGCGGGAATAGTTATGGAACTTGGCAATTTGGCGGTCTACCGGTTCTTAGCCGGACCAAGATCATATGACCCGCCGGATAACGGCATATTTACCACTTTGTTTATCGGTACTCTGATTTGTTACTTGTGGGAAAAGAAAAAGTATGGCTTTTTGATTCTCTACGGAGGATATCAAATTGCTCTTATGTGGGTATTCTATCATCTTAATATCTATATTCCCGAATCCGTAGAGTACATGATTGTTAATGTTTTCACTCCGATTCTCTATGTGGAGGGCGGAATAATGTGCGTTATGTTGTTTTGCGCACTTTATTGGTTTAAGGACTGCCCCATTCTTTTGACTGAGGTTATGCTGTGTTATTCGTTCGTTGTCTACAAAGGAAGCCACAGATACTGGAACAATGAGATTTTGCATTTTACTGTTTTTCGCATGTGGGATTTCCAATATTTAGAGGTTTTTGCTTTGATAATAATGCTTTTATACAATGGCAAGAAGGGTAAAGGCAGCAAGTATTTTTACTACATTTTTTATCCGGCGCACGTTTGGATTTTGTATGCAATCGGGCAGTTTATTGAGAGCCGTTAAAGGGTGTTTCAATAGATAATAGTGCATGATAAAGACGAATAAGTGCAACTTACGGGGGCAGATATTGCTCCCGTTTTCTTTTTCTGTTACATGTAAGGTAACGAAAGGAGAATTTCGATGGCAGATGTAATTAGGATAGAAAATCTTACGAAGAGCTACGGCAAGAAGCGCGGCGTCACGGATATTACGCTGACAGTAAAAGAAGGTGAGATCTTCGGCTTTATCGGTCCCAACGGAGCCGGCAAGTCTACGACGATTCGCTCGATGCTTGGGTTCTTAAACTTTGATAAGGGTGCGATAACGATACTTGGCAAGGATAGTGTTAAGGAGCATGTGGGCATACTTAAGGAAGTGGGTTATATGCCTTCGGAGGCGCTGTTCTATCCGACCATGAAGGTATCGGAAGTGATTAAGTTCGCGGCGGATGCGAGAGGACTGGATTGTCGGGAGGAAGCTGAGATGCTCTGCGAGCGTTTGCAGCTTGATACAGGCAAAAGAATAAAGGAGCTGTCCCTCGGTAATCGCAAGAAGGTGAGCATTGTCTGCGCCATGCAGCATAAGCCGAAGCTGTTCGTGTTTGACGAGCCTTCGTCGGGACTGGATCCGCTGATGCAGAGCACTTTCTTTGAACTGATTAAGGAGTATGTGAAGAAGGGGGCGACGTGCTTTCTTTCGACACATGTGCTGTCTGAGGTGAGCAGGTATTGTGACAGGGCGGCGATTATGAGAGAGGGCAGGCTGATTAAGGTTGATATGGTGGATAACCTGACCGAAAGCACCGCCAAGAGTGTAAAAGTTACCGCCGACGGCATGCATGAAGAGTATATGTACAACGGTGACATTAATGAACTGGTGAAGAAGTTGTCGGAGCGTAAGCTTCAGAACCTTTATATAGAGGAGCCGTCCTTGGAGGATATGTTCATGCATTTCTATGAGGGAAAGGAGGAAGTGCGATGATTACTGTATGCGGACACGAATTGAAGCTTGGATTTAAAACGCTTTTGATATGGAGCCTGTCGGTGGGAATCATGGGACTTCTGTGCATCCTCATGTATACGAGCATGGAAGGCGAGATGGCGGATATGGCGGAGAGCTTCTCGAAACTCGGTGCGTTCTCTGATGCTTTCGGTATGAGTACGCTTAGCATCGCTACCCTCGGCGGATTCTTCGCAACGGAAGTAGGAACGGTTCACGGACTCGGCAGTGCGATGTTTGCGGCCATCACGGCAGCAGTCATCCTGTCCAAAGAAGAAGACGGCCACACCGGCGAATTTCTCTACTCGTTGCCTATATCCAGAAGCAGTGCGGTGACCGGCAAGGCACTTTCGGTACTCATTAACCTTGTGGCGTTCACGATAATCTGCGGAGCGTTCTATGTTATCGGTTTTGTGGCGCTGGGAGAAGATGTGCTGTGGAAAGAGTTGTTGCTGTTCCTTGTAAGGATGCTTCTTATGAATGTTGAAATAGCTGCGTTGGCACTTCTTTTGTCAGCTTGCTCGCAACGTAACCGTATGGGAATGGGGCTCGGGCTGGCACTTATATTCTACGCATATGATGTTGTGGGCAGAGCGGTTCCTGACGCGAAAGATTATTTGTTTATCGGTCCGCTGTCTTATGCCAATGCTTCGGAAATATTCGCAGGTAAGGAGGCGCCCGTTGCGGCATTCGCGGTCGCGGCAGTAGTGATTGCGGTGGCAGTTGCGGCGACATACAGAGTTTATCTTAAAAAAGACTTGGCAAGCTAAAATAATAGCCCCGGCTGATAACCGGGGCTATTCTGCGCTTCAAATTATTTAAACTTATTAACAACATCATCAAGGCTGACTGCGTTTTCTTTGCTGTTCTGAGCAAGACGCTCGATATCTCTTGTGACATCGGAGGTCTGTTCATTCTTGCTGATGATGTCGTTAACACCGGAACTGTTCTCGGCCGAGGCATCATTAACCGAAGAGATTTCTCTTGCGATTTCATTAACGGAACGGCTGAGAGAATCCATGGCATCACCGATGGAAACAACGGCATCCTGAATGGTAGTGATACCGGAATCGTACTCTTTACTCTGCTCTGAGAAGCTGCCGAAGCTTTCAACTACATCGGTCTTAATAAGGTCGATGAGCTTGTTAACCTGCTCGCGTACGTTGATAACGGATTGGTTACTTGCTTCAACAATCTGCTGAATGTTGAGAGCGGTGTTCTTTGACTGTTCCGCAAGCTGTCCGATTTCACCGGCAACAACCGCAAAGCCTCTGCCTGACTCGCCTGCTCTTGCGGCTTCAATGGAAGCGTTAAGAGAAAGAAGGTTGGTCTGCTCTGTAATAGCCATGATGGCGTCCGCAAGTTCATTAATCTTTTCAACCGCTTCAAGTCCCTTAAGGGCATCCTGCATATCGGTAACGGTTGTATCCACCTTAGCAATGTTGTCATTAACTTCGGTATCAATCTTTCTGCTCATCTCGGCAGTGGTCTTGATAAGAGCATCGGAGTCGTTCTTGCCGGCGGTAACTTTTTCGGATACCCGGTTAACAAGTTCCACAATCTTGTTGATTTCTTCGTTAACCGTTTCGATGGAGTTGTTGGTTCTTTCAATACTGCTTGAGAGTGTATCGGCAACGGAAGTATTCTCCGAAGTAACCTGTACGAGCAGATTGGAAGTGTTAGACATGCTCTCGGAGCTTTCGTTGAGGGAATCGCTGCAGTTTCTGAGCACATCTACCACATCGGTTAGCATGGCAATAACGCTCTTGGTGGCAACTGCCAGTTTTCCGATTTCATCGCCTCTCTTTTCAAGACCCTCAATTTCAGAACCTGCGTCGAGCTGGTAATTGGATACCTTTGTAAGCGCGGTCTGTACTTTGGTAAGGGGCCTGGTAATTATATTGATAATTAAAGCAAGCACAACAGCGATTACTATTATGGAAACAAGTCCCGTAAGAATAATCGAAAGCTGGGCGGATTTGGCTTCTTTGTACAAGGACTCCATATCGGTTCCTACAAAAAGAAGCCACTGATACTGAGGAATATAGGTATATGAGCCAAGCATCTTCTGACCGCTCTTGGATGTATATTCCACCGATCCGTAACCAAGCTCGGGATGGGTGATTGAAGCCATCTGCTGGTCGGTTCCGGGGACGGTCTCGTATTCTATCATTGAATTATAGATATTAAATAAAGGACCGGATTCAAGAGTAGTGGTGACAAGAGACTTGTCGTTATCATAGATTATTCCGCCGTCGGAAGCACTGATCATGGTGATTTCCGTGGTGGCGCCCACTTTAATGCTTGACAGCATCTCGTTTAGTTCATCAGAGGTTACCGTTACGGTGGCATAACCTGAGGGGGCTTTTGAAGGTGTATAGGCTGTCTTTACAAGGCAAAGAGAAATTTCATTGGTTGCCGGAGAAAGAAGAGCCATAGCGCTGTAAAGGGGTTCCGCACTTTCGTTAAAGTAGAAACCGTTTATCATCGCAATAGTTTCTTCAGGGTTTCTGAAGCCTACCATGGTCGGAACATTGTGCACGAGACAGGTTCCTTCATATGCCGTAAAAAGAATACTGTCGGTATGCTCTACTACTGTTGCCAGGTTTTCGGTAGTTTTTTGTGCTGCCGCAACTACTGCCGGGTCGGGATGGTCGGTGTTTTTGATTAATTCCAGCATGCTCTGATCCACAAGGTAGGCATCCAGATAAGCAAATTCTTTCTGGATGTATTCATCAAGAAGAGCAGCTTTGGACTCAACCGTATTGGTAAGAGACTCCTTGGCATTACTTTCAAGCAACTTAACTATGTTGGATGAAGAAATGAAGCTTTGTGCCGCGATACCGATGGCGGTGGCAAGCAATACAAAAAGGGTAATTTTGATGTATAACTTTAAATTTTTCATACGCACCTCACTAAGTTGTTAACAACTAATCTATTTATACAATTTTTGCATTAACTCTAAGTTAGATTAGATGAGAAGGCAGTGAAAAGCCCCCGCCAAATACAGCAGGGGCTTTTCAAAAGAGGTATATATGTATTGGATAAAGACGAATTTGAGAGCTTAAATAAGCTCTTTTTTATTGTGTGTAATGAATTTTAATACTCGACAATTAACCTCAAATTAGTAGCTGCAAAAAATAAATTGAGAAAAATTGAATTGGAGTATTGACAAATGCAATTAAATTGAGTACAATATAATCATAACGAGAGGATAACGTACCGTTTCGGTGCAGATAATAGTATTAAGATAACGGAGGATACAATATGAACTTTTATGATCTTAAGGCTACATTACAGAATGGTGAAGAAGTATCAATGGGCAATTATAAGGGCAAGCTGCTTCTTGTGGTGAATACGGCTACAGGCTGCGGATTTACTCCTCAGTACAAGGAGCTTGAGGCTTTATATGAAGACTTTAAGGACAAGGGTTTTGAAATTTTAGATTTCCCTTGCAATCAGTTCGCAGGCCAGACTCCCGGCAATGATGAAGAGATTCATGAGTTCTGTACTCTTAAGTACAATGTTTCTTTTCCTCAGTTTAAGAAATCTGACGTAAACGGAGAGAATGCCAACGAGGTATTTAAGTGGTTAACTTCCAATTCCGAGTTCAAAGGATTTGGTAAAAACCCTATGGCATTGTTATTAAAACCCATAGTTAAGAAAATGGACCCCGATTATAAAAATAACGGAAATATCAAATGGAATTTTACAAAATTCCTGATAAGCGCGGAAGGAAGCCTTATTCAGAGATATGAGCCTACTGAAGGGGTTGATGATTTGAGAAAAAAGGTTGAAGAATTATTGTAATAATTTACCACACGGGCTTACATTTACACTGTTACTGTGATATACTTTAATAGGCAGATGGTTTACGAGGGCAAACTACCTGCCTAAAAGAATCTTTGTGGGTGAGGCAGTATGAGTAAGAAAGTAGATCCATTGGCATTAAGTAATCAGGTTTGTTTCCCGCTTTATGCGTGTTCCAAAGAGATAGTCAGACGCTATAAGCCTTTTTTGGACCCTTTGGATTTGACATATACGCAGTACATCGCGATGATGGTTATGTGGGAAGAGAAGAGCATTAATGTAAAGAATATGGGTAAGAGACTTTTCCTTGACTCCGGAACATTGACTCCGGTGCTTAAGAAACTTGAGGCTAAAGGCTATATCAAGCGTAACCGCTCCAAGGACGATGAGCGTAACCTGATTATCACTATCACCGAGGAAGGTGAGAATTTACGTAAGAAGGCGCTTTCCGTACCCGCCGCCATGGGTAGTTGTGTGAGCATTTCACAGGAGGAAGCGGCCACATTGTATTCACTTCTTTACAAGATTATCGATGGTTTCGATGATTTGGAAGAAGAGTAATAAGTTTTATGAAGACCCTGTTGCAATGAGAGTTGCGACAGGGCTTTCTTTTGCCTATTTTACGGGCTTTTTCTGGTTTATTCTCTGATAATTATTGCTTAATAAATCTTTTATAAAAATCTTTAGCACTCTCTCTTGACGAGTGCTAATTTCGGTGCTATAACGAAGTTGAACAAAGAAAAGAAGTGAAAACTTCCAAACATTCCGGGTTCAAAGTTATTAAGACAAAGGTTGGTATTATAAGACAGAAAGGAAGGATGACTTATGATGATGCCTGCTATTTTTCATGATGACTTTGATTTGTTTGACCGCTTAGTTGATGAACCTTGGTTCGACGATCGGGAATTCAAAAACTTGGAAAAGAAACTGTATGGTCACAGGGCTAAAAATGTGATGAATACAGATATCAAGGAAACCGATAACGGTTACGAAATGCTTATCGATCTCCCCGGCTTTGCCAAGGAAGACGTTAAGGTTGAGTTAAACGACGGTTACCTGATTGTCAGCGCCGAGAAAGGATTCGACAAGAACGAGTCCGATTCAAAGGATGATAAAAAGAACGGTAAGTATATCCGCAAAGAGCGTTACAGCGGTTCCTGCAAGCGTAGTTTCTACGTAGGTGACGCTATTACCGAAGAGGATATAAAGGCAAGCTTCAAGCACGGTATCTTAACGCTTGATATCCCGAAGAAGGATAAGAAAGCGCTTGATACGGCTAAGTATATTGCCATAGAAGGATAACGAACCGACGGGGGAGGCCCACCGCCTCCCCCATTTTTATTTAGTTTTGGTACTTTTTTGAAACGAGAAAGACGAAACGCCAATCAAATATCGACATTCCGTTCATTTCCCTGTTATCAATTGTATATAGGAGGAAAAGACAAATGACTACTTTAAAAGTACAAAAGAGAGACACGGAAAAGAAAGCAAAGGCATTAAGAAGAGAAGGCTTCGTTACGGGAACGCTTTTCGGAAAGAACATTAAGGAAACCGTTCTTTTGCAGATTGAGAAGAAAGAAGCCGAGAGAATTCACAGAGAATGCTTTAAGGGAAGCCAATTGAATCTGGAACTGGATGGTAAGAATTATGATGTGCTTCTCAAAGAAGTTGATTACGACGGCTTGAAGCGTGAGATTTACGAGATGGATTTCCAGGCTCTTGTTAAGGGTGAAAAGGTTCACTCGGTAGCAGAGATAGTGCTTCACAACAGAGACAATGCCAAGGATGGTATAGTAGAGCAGCTTCTTTCGGAGATTTCGTACAAAGCAACTCCCGAGAATCTTGTAGACAAGATTGAAGTGGATTGTGCAACTTTGAAGCTTGGCGATGTATTAAAGGTTTCGGATCTTGATATAGCTAAGAATAAGAAAGTCGATATTCAGACCAATCTCGATGCTCCTGTAGTAAGCGTGGTAGCACCTCACAGTGTACCTGCAGCCGATGACGGAGCGGCAGAAGAGACTGTAAGCGCAGAGGTTAGTCTTCAGAGCTAAAGTAAGTTAAATCAGATAAGTGTAATTAAGAACCGGCCGAGGCGGATGCTTCGACCGGTTTTGTGATTAATCATCTTCCCGATATTTTTCCATAAGCGATTTAAAGAGCTCCGCGGTTGACGGAGGGGTATAGGTGATGGCGTTAGCGCCTGCGTCGATGGTGCGCTTGACGGAGCGGCCTGTCTTACCGCCGCTTGCGATTATAGGGATGTCGGGAAAGCGTTCACGAATGTGTGCCACAACTTCGGGGGTCTCTTGAGCGCAGGCAACGTTGATGATGGAGGCGCCGAAATCGAGGCGCTCCCGGATGTCAGTATCTCTGGAAGTAACGGTTATAATTACAGGGATATCGATGACCTTGGCAACGGCAAAAAGATTGTCGTTGGAAACAGGTGCGTTAAGGACTACGCCCATGGCGCCCTGAGCCTCAACATCCTTGGCCAGGGTAAGGGTACGAACACCCTTGGTGGTGCCGCCGCCGACTCCGCAGAATACGGGTATGTATGAGCATTTGATAATAGCGTCGCTGATAGCCTGCTGAGGCGTGAAGGGATATACTGCGAAGACCGCATCTGCGTCGCAGTTACGAATAATGGCAAGATCGGTGGTGAATACAAAGGACTTAAGTCTGCGGCCGTTGATTACGATACCGCTTGCCTTATAGATTTCCCTAGGCATATTAAGAATGTTGTGCCTAAGAGAACTCTGAATTGACGGTACTATTTTTTCTTCTTTCATATTCTACTCTCCTTTTCACCATTGTATAGTTGAAATTTTAACATATTATGAAGAAATTGAAAATTGTTCCCAAATTACTTGACAATTGATTGTGCCGCGACTAAAATTGGGAATGGTTTTCAAATTAAAGGGGAATTATGAATTCAAAATCACAGTACAAGACCAAACAGCGAGAAATCCTCATACAGTATTTCAAGACCTCCAAAAGCGAGCATGTCAGCGCTGCGGATGTGTGCGATTACTTTAAGAAACACGGAGAGACCATAGGCCAGTCCACGGTATACAGGCATCTTGAGAGGCTTGTGGACGAAGGTGTACTCAATAAGTATTCTTTTGACCCGACCGCTCCGGCTTGCTTTGAATATGTGGGCGAGGGTGCGCATCATGGCGGAACCTGCTTCCACTGCAGGTGCGAGAAGTGCGGTAAGCTTATTCACCTTCATTGCGAGGAACTTGAGGGAATAGGCGAGCATTTGCTTAAGGACCACGGATTCAGACTTAACAGCATGCGCACGGTTTTGTACGGAATATGCGAGGACTGCGCAGACAAGTAATTACGGAGGAACACTATGTTTTCTTTATTAAGTCGCAAATTTAATAAGAAAACGGCTCAGGGCTTGAGAAAAGTGCTGGGTGTGTTTGTGATGCTTTCTGTTTTGTGTGCGCTTTTATTTATAGCTTTCGAGGCTCATCATGAGTGCGAAGGCGAAACCTGTCCTATTTGTGCCTGCCTCGAGGAGTGCGTTCGCACCGTAAGAGGTCTTGGCGAGTCTTTGCCGGTTCTTTCGGCGTGTGTCGTGATTTATATTGCGGCAGTCTTTGTTTCTTTGGCTGAGTCCGAAGAACTTGTCTTTAATACTCCCATTTTATTTAAAGTTCGTATGAACGACTGAGCCAGAATAAGTCTAAGAGACTTATTCGAAGGCGACCGATAATAAAGCGCTTTAGCGGTTTATTATAGAGTCTCCGCTATTAAACTAATTAGATTTACGAAAAACGGAGAAAGAAAATGAATATTAAAAGAATAATGGTATGCCTTTTTGCGGCTGTTTTTATGATGCTTGCTGTTGCCGGATGCGGTAAGAGTGTGACTTCAGGGGAGACTTCTGTCGAGGTTAAGGGAACTTCAGATGAGCCCGGTAAGAAGCTTAGTATAGTAACCACGATTTTCCCCGAGTATGACTGGATTATGAACATTCTCGGTGAGAACCCCGCAGGTGCGGAAGTAACTATGCTTCTTGATAACGGTGTGGACCTTCACAGCTATCAGCCTACCGCTGCGGATATGATTAAGATTTCCGCATGCGATATGTTCATATATGTGGGCGGCGAGTCCGACGAGTGGGTTGAGGATGCGCTCAAAGAAGCTGTCAATAAGGATATGGTAGTCGTTAACCTTCTTGAGGTGCTTGGTGATAAGGTTAAGGCCGAGGAAGTTGTGGAAGGTATGCAGGGCGAAGACGAGCATGACCATGATCACGATCATGAAGATGGCGACGATCATGAACATGAAGAGGGCGAAGAGCACGACCACGAGCATGAAGAAGGCGAAGAAGAGATGGATGAACATGTATGGCTTTCACTCAGAAACGCATCTGTAATCTGCGATACTTTGGAAGCCGATCTTGAAAAGATTGACGGAGGAAACGCAGATGTATATAAGAAGAACCTTGAGTCCTACAAAGAAAAGCTTGCAAGCCTTGACGAAGAATACAAAAAGGCAGTGGGCGAAGCGGGTAAAGACACTGTGCTCTTCGGAGACAGATTCCCCTTCAGATACCTCGTTGATGACTATTCTCTTAACTATTATGCGGCGTTTGTAGGATGCTCCGCAGAAACCGAAGCAAGCTTTGAGACAGTAATGTTTCTTGCAGGCAAGGCCAATGAACTTTCACTTAATACTATCCTTACGATAGAAAACAACGATCAGAAGATTGCCAAGACCATTGCCGATAACACCGAAGCCAAGAATCAGCAGATTCTTACAATGGATTCCATGCAGTCCACAACTGCCAAGGATGTTGAGGCAGGAGCTTCTTATTTATCGATTATGGAGAGCAATCTTGAGGTGTTAAAAGAAGCTCTTAAATAAATAAAACTGCCTTCGGGAGGAAAGAAAATGTCACTTATTACGGTTAAAGATTTGACAATAGGATATGATTCGGCGGCACTGGTCAAGAACTTAAATTTCAAGGTCGATGCCGGTGACTATCTGTGCATAGTCGGAGAAAACGGAACGGGAAAGTCTACGCTTATGAAGACGATTCTCGGGCTTATAAAACCGATTTCGGGTGACATTATCCCGGGGGACGGACTTAGGAAAAATGAGATAGGATATCTTCCGCAGCAGACGGATGTGCAGAGGGATTTCCCGGCATCCGTAACGGAAGTGGTGATGTCGGGGTTCGCGGGCGGAGCGAAGCTACGCCCGTTCTACAGCCGAGAGGAGAGGGCGGTCGCGCGCGCCAATATGGAGCGGATGGGCATCGGCGAGCTACGCAGGCGATGCTACCGCGAGCTGTCCGGCGGGCAGCAACAGCGTGTGCTGTTGGCCCGCGCGCTCTGCGCGACCTCGAGGCTTCTCCTCCTCGATGAGCCCGTCTCAGGCCTCGACCCGAAGGTCACCGAGGACATGTACAAGCTCATCGCCGACCTCAACGCGGAGGGCACTGCAATTATCATGATTTCTCATGATGTTAACGAAGCTCTTACCTACGCTACCCACGTACTTCACATGGGTCACAGAGTTTTCTTTGGCACGAAGGACGAATATATGAAAGAAGAGAATGGGTTCATGGCGAAAGGAGGCATTATCAATGCTTGATACATTAATGAATTATCTGGCGCATCCTTTCGTAAGATACGCAATAATCGTCGGCGTGCTCATAGCGCTGTGCTCGTCGCTTTTAGGCGTAACGCTGGTACTTAAGAGATACTCATTTATCGGCGACGGCCTTTCACACGTAGCATTCGGCGCACTGTCCATAGCTTCGGTAGTTAAGCTTACCAACAAGATGGCGCTTGTGCTTCCTCTCACAATCATTGCAGCAATATTGCTCCTCAGAACAGGACGCAACGCCAAGATTAAAGGCGACGCGGCCATAGCCATGATTTCGGTAGGCGCGCTTGCTTTTGGTTATCTAATCATGAATATATTCGCTGCGGGAGCTAATCTCTCGGGCGATGTGTGCAGCACGCTTTTCGGCTCGCTGTCGATACTTACGCTTACCAAGGGCGAAGTTATCCTGTGCGCGGTGCTGTCCATCCTTGTAGTGGCGATTTTTATAATCTTTTACAACAAGATATTCGCGGTAACCTTTGACGAGAACTTTTCCAAAGCAACCGGTGTCAAGGCAGACATGTACAACCTTCTCCTTGCGGTAGTAATCGCAATCATCATCGTGCTTGCCTTAAACCTTGTGGGATCGCTTCTCATCTCAGCGCTGGTAATATTCCCTGCGCTGTCCGCCATGAGGCTGTTTAAAAGCTTCAAAGCGGTAACGATATTCTCGGTAGTATTTTCGGTTGTATGCGCCTTCATAGGCTTGCTTATAGCAATCCTCGCCGGTCCGCCCGTAGGCGCGACCATCGTAGCTGTTGATGTAGTTGCATTCGGCGCATGCTGCCTGATAGGTGCATTGTTAAACGGGAGGTAGGATTATGACAAAGAAAACATTACGTACATTTGCAATTATACTGGCAACCCTGATGCTAAGCGCTTGCGGCAACGCAGACACACAGCGAACCGCATCGGCCACAACCGCAAAGACTGTCAGCGATTTAATCGAGCAGACAGCCTCGACAGAGGAACCTGTAGTAAGCGAAGAACCCGCAACAAGCGAAGTAGTCGTATCCGCCGAAGAAAGCGAGCCGCTTTCCGAGACTCCCGAAGCTCCTTCAGACGTCGACCTCGACCTGACCGTTCTTTCGAAGACCATGGTCTATTCAGAGGTCTATAACATAATGGTTTCGCCCGAAGATTATATTGGTAAGTCCATCAGAATGAACGGTATCTACAACACCTTTATCGATGACGCCACGGGAATACGTTATTTCTACTGCATCATCCAGGACGCAACCGCATGCTGCGCACAAGGCATCGAATTTGAGCTCACCGATGACTATTCTTTCCCCGCCGATTACCCCGAAAGCGGCGACACCGTCACCGTAGTGGGCAACTTCGACACATACATGGAAGGTGAGTACATGTACTGTACCCTCAGAGACGCAGTCCTTGAAAAAAGCAATTAGCTCTTTATTTATGCTGTTTCTTTTGCTATAGTATTTCTTGCGAAAACAGTATAGAAGAGGAATTTATGGAAGATTATAAACACAGAGTTCAATATTATGAAACGGACAAGATGTCCATCACTCACCACTCCAACTACATCCGTTGGATGGAAGAGGCGAGAGGGTACTTCCTTAGCAACATCGGCTGGCCCTACGACCGCATGGAGAAAGAAGGAATTGTTTCTCCCGTAACCGCAGTTGAGTGCAAGTACAGACGCAGCACCACATTTCCCGATGAAATAAGTATCAGAGTATACATTCAGTCATTTAATGGTATCAGACTATGCGTAGGTTACGAGATGAAGAATGCCGACGGGCAGGTAGTCTGCACCGGTCATACGGAGCACTGCTTCCTCGACGAGAACGGTAAGATAGTAAGGATGAGCAGAGAGTATCCTGAATTCTGTGAAGCGATAGCGGAATATATTGAAGAATAAAACGTGATTAATACGATGTTATTGGAAAAAGAGACTTCTTAGATGAAGTCTCTTTTTTTGCTTAGCAATTTTTGACACCGGGAGTAATACATTTAACACTTTTTCGAACAATTGTTATATTTCGCAAGAAAATCAGAAAAAGTTTCCATTTACTTTATGGTGTTTTTCCCTGATGCATGTTCTAATACATATAGGGTACATAAAGATGGGCGATTTAATTATATAATCATGTTATGGGGATAACAAATGATTAATACGCCACATGTGTCGTAATGCCTTTGTGATACAGCACATGTTATTTTTATGCCCAAAACTATAAGGAGGAAAATGTGACCCAAGACATGAGGTCACGAAATTTGAGAATGCAAATTGGGAAGAAGATTAAACTGGGAATAGCATTTCTTGCTATTCCCATCATGCTGCTTAACTCTAATTCGACATATGCAGCAAATGTGAAAACGGACATTGATTTGTTCGTCTCATCGGAAATGGAAATTGACTCCGAAAAAATTGATTTTGCGGGTGGAGGGGCAGCCGAAACGGAAAAAATCCAACCTGCGCCACATGAATGGGCACCCGGAAGTAGTAAGGTACTTGTACCGGCTACATGCAAGAAAACGGGAAAGAAGGAAGTGTATTGTGATGTCTGGGGGCCGACTTGTAAGTACCATGAACCAAGGATAGAGACTATACCCCTTACTCCGCATAAGTGGTATACATATACCGTTGAGGCAAAATGCGAAGAATGGGGAGAAATTGGAAATATATGCTCTGTGTGTGAAACAAAGCGTGTAAGCGAATATACGGCTCCTTTGCGACATAGCATTTACGAGGTTGTGACACAGGCAACATATACAAGTGCGGGGCATGTAGACGCATATTGCCACAGATGTCCATACCATAGGAGGGTTAGGGATATTCCTAAACTCGAGCCACAACCCAAACCGGAAGAGCCTAAACCCCAAGAAGATCGTACACAGGCTGATAGAAAGGAAGCTAATAACGTTTCTAAAGAACGTGTAGGTGACCCTACAAACGCATTTACGGGTGCACATGAAATTGACATTTCTGTGTTGTCGCTTGGTGGTGCTCAGAACCTGTCAGTAGGACTTAGCTATAAATCCAATAAGTCTGTAAAGGGAGTATTCGGTAAGGGCTTCTCATGGAACTATGAAAGCCATATCGAAGAAAAAGACGGTAAGGTACTTTTGTATCATTCTCCCGCCGACTATGTAGTTTACTCAAAAAAGAGTGGAGAGTCATACTATACTACGGATGCCGCAGGCAGTAAGTTAGATAAACTTACTAAGAATTCAGATGGTACTTATACCTTAATTACCAAGGCAAGAACCTTTGACTATGATTCGTCAAAGAGACTTGTTAAGGTGACAGAAAAGACCGGAGAAGAGACACTTATTAAGTATGAGGAAGGCCATACCGACCTTGTGGACTCAGTGACAGGTCAGAAGATAAGTTTGTATTTTAATAGCAAGAACCTCGTAGAGCGCGTAACGAATAACGCTTC